>Ga0335079_10004998_pt1 | contig 15232 bp, 14 predicted proteins | sample Lox_Sample_33_FD_206719 | JGI IMG/M metagenome (GOLD analysis project Ga0335079, IMG submission 206719) | Soil microbial communities from Loxahatchee National Wildlife Refuge, Florida, United States - Lox_Sample_3.3 | ecosystem: Environmental > Terrestrial > Soil > Wetlands | place: USA...
CCACGAGGAGGAGCGACCTCAACCAATGCATTCGCGTTACGAGTCTCATGGGGCCACCCGGTGATCCAATAGGTCAGTCAATGTACCGAGCGAATCGTCCATCGGCAACAGGCATCCCGTTTCAGCCGGTGTCTGCCCCGGATGACAGGTTTTTGCGCGGTGCAGGAGAGCGTCCGGCGTTGGACATTCGCGAAACCTTCCCCTACATTTCACGTACCTCGATCATCGATGCCCGACCATTGACGTAGCTTGATCATCAATAGCCGACCATTCGCGTACTTCGACCATCGATACCCGACTATTCACGTACACTGATCATCGGTATCCGACACTCCCATGCCTGAAAAACTTGCGGTTCCTCTTGGCGAAGTCCAGAAGACGTTGTTCCTCCCCCTCTGGGGGCGCGCCGTCGAAACAAAGAAAGACCGCCCGCTCCTCTCGGACCCGACGGCCGTGAGAATCATGGAGAGCGTGGAGTTCGATTTTGCCACGCTTGCCGGCAACCTGAAGAGCATCACGCAGCACGCCTGGATCGCGCGGAGCCTCCTCGTCGACCGCTGCGTGGCGGAATTCCTCCGGACATCGCCCGATGGCACGGTCGTCAACATCGGCTGCGGCATGGACACGACGTTCGACCGGGTCGACAACGGGAGCGTCCGCTGGTTTGATCTTGACCTGCCGGACGTCATCGCGCTGAGAAGAAAGTTCATTGACGAATCCCCGCGGAGAACGTTCATCGCGTCGTCGTTCCAGGACGACGCGTGGTTCGCGAATGTGCCGGCCGGTCGCGGGCTCATGTTCGTCGCGGCAGGCGTATTCTACTATTATGAAGCTCACGACGTCCGGGAATTCTTCGTGAGGCTGGCAGATCGGTTCCCGGGGTGCGCCGTCGTCTTTGACGCGGCGTCTCCCCGGGGGGTGGAAGCGGCGAACAGGCTGGTCCTGCGCGCGGGGGGGCTGGGAGAGGGGACCCCGCTCAGGTGGGGACTGAAAACCGCCGCCGAGCTCTCGTCCTGGGATTCCCGGATACGCGTCGTGTGCGAGCATCTGTACTTCAGGGAGGCGGGACTTCGCCTCCCGTTCCGGGACCGGATCACGGGCATGCTCTCCGACGCGCTGCGCATACAGTGGATCGTCCACTGCAGTTTCGGTTGACGCGTCGCGGCGATTCCGCCCGGGGTCGGTCCGGCGTGTTGCAATCCACGCGGGTATGCGGTACATTCTGTCGCCGATGCACCCCCGTCCTTCCCTGCATTCCCGCGGACCGGCGTCTGTCCAATAGCCTGGAGGCCACGTGCTGATCTTTATTGCCATCGCACTCGCGTCATTCATCCTTCTTGCCGGCTCCTTCTTCTTCGGGCACGACCACGATACCGACCATGCCGACGTCTCTCACGGCCTGGACGGTCACGACCTCAGCCACGACATGGAACCGACGATCAGCTTCTTCTCCGTGAAGGTCATCGCGACGCTGACGATGGGCTTCGGCGCCGCCGGGGCCATCGCCCGGCAGTACGGGGCCGACTACCTCGTCGCCTCGTTCATCGGACTCGGCACAGGGATCGCGCTTTCGCTCGCGATGTATTTCGTGCTCGAGCTGATCTACCGGCAGCAGTCGTCTTCGCTCGTGGCCACGTCCTCCGCGGTGGGACAGACGGGGATCGTGCAAACCGGCATCGCGCCGAACGCGCTCGGCGAGGTGAGCCTGAACGTCAGCGGCCAGTACATGACGTACCTGGCCAAGGCCTCCGGCCCGAAGGAGATTCCCAAGGGACGGACGGTGAAAGTCGTGGGCCTGATCGGGAGCCAGCTCATCGTCGAAGAAATCCAGCAGTGACACTCACTCACACCGGGAGCGACCTCCATGGGCAACCTGATAGTTCCGTTCATGATCATCCTGCTCGCGCTCGCGTTCATCATCGTCCTGCGCGTGATCGCAAGCCGCTACAAGAAAATACCGCCGAACGCCGTGGGTATCTTTTACGGGAGGAAGTACGCCTACAAGGACCCGGCGACGGGGAAAGAGCAGATGCTCGGGTTCAAGGTGGTCGGAGGCGGCGGCCGGATCATTCTCCCGTTCGTGGAGTCTTATCAGGAAATGTCCACCGCCGCGTTCCAGACGGAGATCGACGAGAAGGGGATCCCGAACAAGGACAACGTGAAGATCAACGTGAAGGGGGTCGCCACGTGCAAGATCTCGACGGTCCCGGAAGACCTGGTCAACGCCGCGCAGTCGTTCCTGGGAAAGGGGGAGGCGGAGATCAAGGTGTTCGTCCAGAACATCCTCAAGGGACACCTCCGGTCCATCATCGGGAAGCTCGATATCGACAGCCTGCTCAGGGAGCGCGACCAGTTTAACAGGAAGGTCGTCGAGGAGTCGGCAGAGGAGCTGCGCCGCCTCGGGATCCAGATCATCACGCTGGTCATCCAGGAGGTGGGCGACGAGTACGGCTACATCGACGCGCTCGGCAAGCGCGCGGTCGCGGAGGCCGTGCGGGACGCGAACATCAAGGTGGCCGAGGCGGACCGCGAGACCGCGATCCGCGTGAGCACCGCGCAGCGGGAGGCGGCGACCGTCCGGGCCGCGAACGAGGCGTCGATCGCGGAAGCGGAGATGGGGCGCGACATCAAGAAGGCGGAGTTCAAGGTGAAGACGGACACCAGGCGGGCGGAAGCGGACAAGGCGCTCGATATCGCGAACGCGGACCAGGAGAAGACGCTCCGCGTGAAACAGGCGGACCGCGATGCGGCGGAGCGCGAGGCGCAGATCAAGGTGCAGGAGATGGAGGCCGTCCGGAAGCAGCGTGAGCTCGACGCCTCCGTGGTGAAGCAGGCGGAGGCGGAGCGGCAGAAGCGCGTGATCGACGCGGACGCGGCGCGGCAGGAGAAGATCCTCCAGGCGGAAGCGGAGATGCAGCGGCTGATGAAGGAGGCGGAAGGGAAGAAGAACGCCGACACGCTCCTGGGCGAAGGGGAAGCCGCGAAAACGCGCGCCACGCTCCTGGCGCTCGCCGACGGCGAGGCCGCGAAGAAGAAACAGGCGCTGGTCGCGGAGGCGGAAGGAACCGTTCAGCTCGCGGCGGCGTTGGCGAAGATGTCCACGGACGCGAAGCTGATCCTGGTCCTGGACCGGCTGCCGCTCCTGTTCGACAGGGGCGGAGACGCCCTCTCCAAGGTGGCGACGTCGGTCTTCTCGAGCGTCGCCGCGCCGTTCGGGAGCATCGACAAGATCGAGATCGTCGACACGGGTTCAGGCCGCGGGCTCGAGCAGTTAAGCTCCGTGGTGCCGGGCACGGTGTTCCGCACCGTGGCGGCCGCGAAGGCCCAGGGGATCGATATCTCGAAGATGCTCAAGTTCCTCGGCGTCGATATCGAGGAGGCGCTGAAGAAGCTGGGCGACACCGAGAAAGCTGGTTAACTCACTCCATCAGTGTTCAACCGTCAAAGGACCCGTCATTGCCCGATACCCCGGCACCGCCTGTCTACAACCTGGTTGAAGCCCACCCGAAAGCCATGGTGATTCACTGCAGCGATCCTCGCTTCCAGAAGGCCTTCAGGGATTTCATCATGAACGAGCTTCACCTGCAGGACGGGGAATATATCCCGTTCGTGGTTTCGGGCGGTGTGGCTGCGCTTTCGGAGCCGCTGAAGCTCCCCAAGGAATTCAAGTTCATGAAGGAGCGGATCGAGCTGTTCGCCGGGCTCTTCTCCTCGATTCATCGCGTCATCCTCATCAACCACGAGGACTGCCGGCACTATGACATGCTCAAGTCGACGCTCGGGTCGATCTTCCTCCAGCATGCGGCGCACATGACCGACAGGCAGATCAAGGACCTCAGGAACGTCGCCCGGGCGGTCATGGATTTTGTGGCGCCGGGGTACCAGCTGGAGATGTACTACGCCAGGATTGTGAAGAATGGAGCAGCGAGGATAGAATTCGAGAAGGTGTAGTGGAGTCGGCGGACATGCGAATTCCCGGGGGAGTCGACCGCCCCGGCGGGGACCGGTTTCGCGCCTGTTAAACCGCCGCGCGGGGCTGCTGTCCAATATCTATCGTCCCACCATCATTCACCATCAGAGGACATCTCACCGATGAAGCACACGATGACCAGGATCATCGTTCTTCTCTCAATCGCCTCCTGCCCGGCGTGGGCCCAGATGATGCCCGCGGAGAAGATCGACACAGTCGCCCTCGCCAGGATCAAGGACGAGGGACTCAACCATTCCCACGTGATGGATATCCTGAGCACGCTGGCGGACGTGTACGGTCCGCGTCTCGGCTGGTCTCCGGAATTCAGGAAAGCCGCCGAGTGGGCGAGCGGCGAACTCAAAGGGTGGGGCGTCCAGAACGTCCATTTCCAGCACTGGGCCCCGCTCGGAAGGGGCTGGTCGCTCAGGAACTTCTCCGCGATGGTCGAATCTCCCGTCCCGTTCCCGGTGATCGCCTACCCGGCTGCCTGGTCTCCCGGCATCGACGACAGGGAAGCGGAGGCGGTCTACTTTAACGCGAAATCGATAGAGCAGTTCGATGCGTTCAAGGGAAAATTGAAAGGGAAGTTCGTTCTCATCTCCGCTCCCGAGGAGTTGAAGGCGCATTTCGAGCCGGCCGGCGAGCGGCTGGCGGATTCGGCGCTTCTCCGGATGGCGAACGCCGACATGGTCCAGGGGGCGAGGGGCGGGCGCCGCGGAGCGTTCGGCCGCTACCCGACCATCGATTCCATGTTTGCGGCGATGCGGCGGTTCAGCCCGGAGGTCGACAGCCAGAGAGTGATCCAGCTCTGGGAGGCGTTCCAGGTCAACCCGCGCAAGCTCGAGTTCGCGGAGAAGGAGGGGGCGGCTGCGGTGATCACGGAAGGGCGCGGGGACGACGGCACGGTGCTCGTGCAGTCAGCGACCGTTCCACAGTCGCCGGACGTCCCGTACAACCAGAGGATGCAGCCGTACGATCCGAAGTCCCCGGAGATCGTCCCGCAGGTGGTCTTCGCCTCGGAGCATTACAACAGGATCGTCCGGATGATCGAGAAGGGTGAGCATGTGCGTCTCGCGATCAATCTGGAGGTCGCGACGACGAAAGCCGACTCGGGGTTCGACATTATTGGGGAAATCCCCGGCTCGGATCTCAAGGACGAGATCGTCATGATCGGCGGCCATTTCGACAGCTGGCACAGCGGTACCGGGGCCACCGACAACGGGACGGGGACCGCCGCGTGCATGGAGGCGATGCGCATTCTCGAAACGCTCGCACAGAAAGACGGTCTCCGGCCGCGGCGGACAATCCGTATCGGTCTCTGGGGCTCGGAAGAGGAGGGGCTGATCGGCTCGAGGGAATATGTCTCGGCCGTGCTCGGCATGCGTGAAGGGGGAACTCCCGGCGCGTTCGGCGGTCCGGCGATGGGAGGGGAGCTCAGGACGACGCCCGAGTACGACAGGTTCTCCGTGTACATGAACCACGACAACGGGAGCGGCCGCATCCGGGGGATCTACCTTCAGGGGAACGAGGCGGCGCGGGGGATCTTCCGGAAGTGGTTCACGGCGTACGGCGATCCGACCGCGCAGACGATCACGATTGAAAACACGGGCGGGACCGACCACCAGTCGTTTGACGCGATCGGCTTGCCCGGGTTCCAGTTCATCCAGGATCCCCTCGAATATGACAGCCGCACGCACCATTACAATATGGACGTGTTTGACCGGGTGCAGGGGCCTGACATGAAACAGGCTGCCACGATCATCGCGTTCTTCGCATACACCGCGGCCAACCGCGACGCGAAATTCCCGCGCAAGCCGATGCCCGGATCGGGGCCGCGCGCATCCTCGAACTGAATATCATTCCGCGGTGAGCCGCCGCGTCCGGCGACTCACCGCGGGTTCTCCCGCGGCTCCGGCCCGCAGCGACAATTCGCCGGAATCCGTGTTGATGCAGATCACGTCGGGGAAGAATACGCTCCGCGCCCGTTGACAATCGGAAGTGGTGTGCGTATGATAGCTCACCATTCCGTTTCAACTTCTGGCAACGCCTGAATCACCCACAATCCCCCGGTGGACCCGCATGGATTTCAGGAAGTTGTTGTTCGGCGCAGAGCCTGAACCGACCGTCAGAGTGCCCAGCGAGTTCGACGTCAAGATCGAGCGCAAGGTCAAGGACCAGATCGTGCGCTTTGATGCCCGCGTCAAGGGGTACTTTGTTCCGAAGGGAGGGAAAGCGGAATTCATCGCCGACGAGATCTACGTTCACGGCATGCCAAACGTGAACCTCAGGAACCAGTTCCCGGGTACCCTGAAAGATGTTCAGAAATACGCCCTCTCCGTGGAGTACCCGAAAGCCCTTGCCCGGAAGTTGCGCTAGTCTCCCCCCGGCGCCCCGGCAATATGCGTAGCGTCATCGTTGCACTGTGCATCGCCGCCGCGCCACTGGCGCTCAACGCCCGGCAGGCGGGGCACACGTTCGCGCTGGGCGCCCACGATTTTCTCCTCGACGGGAATCCCTTCCAGATTGTGAGCGGCGAGCTCCATCCCGCGCGGATTCCGCGCGAGTACTGGGCGCACCGTATCCGCATGGCTAAAGCGCTGGGATGCAACGCTGTCGCCGCGTACATTTTCTGGAACTACCACGAGCGGGAACAGGGGGTCTTCGATTTCTCAACCGGGAACCGCGATATCGCCGCCTTTATCCGCCTTGTGCAGGCGGAAGGGATGTACGTCCTTCTCCGCCCCGGCCCGTACGTCTGCGCGGAATGGGATTTCGGGGGGCTCCCCCCGTATCTGCTCCGCATCCCCGATATCAAAGTGAGGTGCAGCGACCCGAGATACATGGCCGCCGTGGACCGCTACGTCACGCATCTCGCGGCGGTGGTCCGGCCCCTGCTCGTCACACACGGGGGGCCGGTGCTGATGGTGCAGATCGAGAACGAGTACGGGAGTTACGGCAACGACAGGGCCTACCTGGAGGCGCTCCGTGCGATGTGGACCCGCGCGGGGATCGACGTCCCGTTCTATACCGCCGACGGGGCAAATGCCCCCATGCTCGAAGCGGGGAACATCGACGGCGCGGCCATCGGTCTTGATTCCGGCACGAACGACGGGGACTTCCTCGAAGCTGCGCGAAGGAATCCGGCGGTTCCGACATTTTCCAGCGAGACGTATCCCGGCTGGCTCACCCACTGGGGTGAGCAATGGGCCCGGCCGGACACTGCGGCGCTCTACGCGGGAGTGCGCTATCTCCTCTCGCACGGGAAGTCGTTCAACTTCTACGTGGTGCACGGGGGGACGAATTTCGGCTTCACCGCCGGGGCGAATTCCGGCGGGAGAGGGTACGAGCCGCACGTGACGAGCTATGACTATGACGCCCCCGTGAACGAGCAGGGACGTCCGACCGCGAAGTTCTTCAGGTTGAGGGAGCTGATCGGCGCAGGGAGAGGCCCGCTTCCCCCGGTGCCCGATCCCGTCCCCGCGATGGAGATACCCCGCTTCGCGATGAACGAGTACTCCACGCTCTGGGCGAATCTCCCCGCCCCGGTGCACTCGGTCCAGCCTCAGCCGATGGAGGCCTACGGCCAGTACCAGGGGCTCATCCTCTACAGGACGACTCTTCTCGGGCGAAAGAGCGGGACGCTCACGCTCACCGATCTGCATGACTATGCGCTGGTCTTCGTCGACGGCTCGTTCGTCGGAGCGCTGGACAGGCGCCTGGGAGAGAATACGATTGTCCTTCCCCCCTCGCGCAGCCGGATGCCCGTCCTGGAGATCCTCGTGGAGGCGATGGGGCGGATCAACTACGGGCCCGCGCTGATCGACCGGAAGGGGATCACGGAGCGCGTCACGCTCGACGGGATGACGCTGATGAACTGGGACGTGTTCAACCTCCCGATGGACGAGGCGTACATCGCGTCGCTCCGGGAGGCACCCGCCGACTCGTCGCGCCGCTGCGCGTTCTTCAGGGGCTCATGCGTGCTGGATGAACCCGCCGATACGTTCCTGGATCTCTCTGGCTACGAAAAGGGGATCGTCTGGGTCAACGGGCACAATCTCGGGCGCTACTGGAACATCGGGCCGCAACAGAGGCTCTACTGCCCCGGACCGTGGCTGAGGAAGGGGAAGAACGAAGTCATCGTGTTCGACCTGAGGGTCTCCGGGCCGGTTCCCGTCCGGGGACTCAGGACGCTGGAGGGACCGGCAGGGGAGGAGGGGAAGTGATGCGCGTGCTTGCGTTTAGCGATCTGCACGGTTCAATCGATCTCGTCGAGCGGGTGCTCGTCCTTGAAAGGTCGTTTGACCTGGTGGTGCTGGCGGGGGACATCACGACCGCGGGGACGACATCCGAGATAACGAAGGCGATCGAGCGGGTCGGCGTTTTCCGCAAACCCGTGGTTGCGGTAGCGGGGAACATGGACCCGCTGCCGCTGGAGCGCGCGCTCGAGCGCCTCGGCGTCTCCATCGACTCGCGCGGTGCGGTCTTTGGCGACGCCGGGTTCTTCGGCGTCTCGGCGGCGCCCGAGTCCCCCATGCGCACGCCCAACGAGATCTCCGAGCGGGAGATCATGGACCGCGCGGAAGCCGGATGGAAGGCCGTTGCCGCCGCCCGGTGGAAAATCTTCGTCCCCCACGCATCTCCGCGGGACACGCTGCTCGACCTCACGCATTCCGGGGAACACGCAGGAAGCACCGCGGTGCGCGACTTTATCCTGCGGCGGAAGCCCGATGCCGTCATCTGCGGCCATATCCACGAGGCGCGCGGGATCGATACCATCAACGGCGTTCCCGCGGTCAACTGCGGCCCGGCGGGAAAAGGGTACTACGCGCTGGTGACGATCGGCGAGACCATCACGATGGAGAACCGGTCGCTGAAGTAGCGATTTGCGTTTGAGATTGCCACGCCAAAGAGCGGCGGCTGCGGCGCCGCAGGCGCCGTGACGCAAAGGACGCGCTTCGCGAAGGACGCTCTCAATGACCTCCTGTCATCGCGAGGAGTGGCGCATCTGGCGCCACGACGAAGCGATCTCATCGAAGAGATCACACTCCCTGCTGTAGAGCCCGCCCCCCGCCCGGCAAAATTCCTCTTGACTCTTTGAAACATTCATCGTAATATTACGATATAATCAAGAGGGGGAAGTCTACGCTGGATTCTCCTGTAGCAACGCACCGAACCTGACTTTCTCGTAGCAGGACTTCATGGAACCATCAGATCGACGTTGCGGATGCTCGAAGTCTCCGGACTCGATATCCGCTCCGGGCATCGAAACAAGGCAGGAACGCTGTCAATCTGCCTCCAAACCTGCGTCTTCAGGTGTCCTTGATCGGAAGTTCGTCACGGGAATTGTCCGGACTCCGGCGGGGGAGATCCCGCAGGTATCCACGCGCCTGAGTACGCTCGACTATCTCGGAGCAATGCGAGCCCGGTGGGGCATCAGGAGGGATCAGTACAGGGTGAATCCCGGGCTCTATGCAATCGGGACGCCTGATGAACGATCAGACGTCCTTGTCACTGCCAACTACAAGCTCACGTTCGATACCGTACGCAGGAATCTCGCGGGCTTGAACGTGTGGCTGATGGTGCTCGACACCAGGGGCATCAATGTCTGGTGCGCAGCCGGGAAAGGGACATTTGGAACGGAGGAGGTTGTCCGAAGAATTCGGGCGACATCCCTTGAGAAAGTAGTTCTCCACAGACGGCTGATTCTCCCGCAATTGGGAGCGACCGGGGTTGCGGCACACCTGGTCAAGAAGGCGTCCGGTTTTGCCGTTCTCTTTGGGCCTGTCCGGGCAACTGACATTCAATCGTTCATCCGGGCCGATCACAAAGCTACGAAGCCGATGAGGCTGGTCACTTTCGGGTGGTTCGACAGGCTTGTCGTCACCCCGAACGATTTCTTGTTCGGCATCCGGTATCTGATTGCAGTCGTGCTCGCGTACGCGCTGCTTTCGAGCATCACACGGAGCGGATTGTCGTTGGAGGGTGGAATCCGACAGGCGCCGATGGCCGCCGTGAACATAGGATTAAGCTATTTCGCCGGAATTGTTCTTACGCCTCTCTTGCTCCCGTTTATCCCCATTCGCATGTTCGCGTTCAAAGGATATGTCGTCGGTCTGGTACTCACCGGGATTCTGGCGGTGAGTGGTATGCTCAGCGATATCGGTTAGAGCCGGCGTGGGGTGTGCCGCGGCCATCCTCCAGGGTGTCCTGAAAAACACAGAACCCACCTGTGGTTGCTCCGGTGACAACATCAACTGCAATTGAGCTGACGGTCTGAAGCGAAGGTATGGGCCTCTCAAAAACAGAATCATTCGCCGGCCGCCAGAAGCGCATAGCCGATCTGGCAAAGGCCCTTGCACATCCGGCAAGAGTGGCGATCCTCGAGTTCCTCGCAAAGCAGACAACCTGCGTCTGCGGTGACATCGTCGACCAGCTTCCCCTGTCCCAGTCCACTGTGTCTCAGCACCTTGCGGAACTCAAGCGCGTAGGGCTCATCAAAGGGGAGATAGAGGGACCCCGCGTGTGCTACTGCATCGATAAGAGAGCATGGGATGACGCAAAGGACCTTCTCACCCAATTCCTCACCGACGTCAAGAAGTGTTGCTAAAAAAATTTGCCTTGCCGTATCGCAATATTACGATTAATCCATAAAACGGAGGACGCATGGACAAATCGAGGGTCCTGTTCGTCTGCATTCACAATAGCGCCAGAAGCCAGATGGCTGAGGCGCTCCTGAATCACTTCTACGGGGACTACTTTCAGGCGGAGAGTGCCGGGCTGGAACCGGGCAAGCTGAACCCCATTGCGGTGGCGGCGATGGCCGATATCGGGATCGATATCTCAAAGAAGACGACTCGCGGTGTCTTCGACCTCTACAAGGCCGGGATGATGTACAAATACGTCGTCACCGTTTGTGATGAGGCAAGTGCCGAGCGGTGTCCGCTATTTCCGTCGGCAACAAAAACACTCCACTGGAGCTTTGAGGACCCGGCCTCATTCAAGGGATCGGATACCGAAAAGCTGCAAAAGACGATCCTCGTTCGTGATAAGATCAAGTCGACAATCGCCGCCTGGGTGCACGAACTCAACCCCTAGGACTCACTTTAGCGCAAGTTCAACAGCCACGAGGATCTCGTGTCCATTGTTAACAGAAGACTGACATTCATCGATCGCTATCTGACCGCATGGATATTCCTTGCCATGGGGATTGGCGTTTTGACGGGTTATCTGTATCCAGGGATCGCACGGTTCTGGGGGCATTTCCAATCCGGGACGACGAACATCCCGATAGCGGTCGGGCTCATCCTCATGATGTACCCGCCGCTGGCAAAGGTGAAGTATGAAGAGCTGGGAGATGTTTTCAGGAACACAAAGGTCCTCGGTCTCTCGCTCGTCCAGAACTGGATCGTTGGCCCGATTCTCATGTTCGCGCTCGCCGTCCTTTTCCTGCAGGATCATCCGGACTATATGGCAGGTCTCATCATGATGGGGCTTGCCCGCTGTATCGCGATGGTCATCGTGTGGAATGAACTCGCAAAAGGCGATACCGAGTATGCCGCCGCGCTTGTCGCATTCAACTCTGTTTTCCAGGTCCTCTTTTTCTCCGTCTATGCCTATGTCTTCCTGACCGTGGTTCCGGGTTGGTTCGGTCTGCGAGCCGTACAAGTTGATGTGACTATCGGCCAGATCGCACAAAGCGTCTTCTTCTACCTCGGGATTCCGTTCATTGGCGGGATTATCACGCGCTTTGTCCTGCTGCGGGCGAGAGGGAGGGAGTGGTATCAGAAGAAGTTTATTCCCGTGATCAGTCCCATCACGCTTATCGCACTTCTCTTCACGGTGTTTGTGATGTTCTCGCTCAAGGGGGAGTACATCGTCAAGATTCCACTTGACGTTATACGGATCGCAATCCCGCTCACGCTCTATTTTGTGATCATGTTCTTCGTTTCCATGGCCATGGGAAAGAGGATAGGGGCGGAGTACTCGAAGTCTGCGACGCTTTCATTTACCGCGGCCAGCAACAATTTCGAACTTGCAATTGCCGTGGCGGTCGCCGTTTTTGGGATTAATTCCGGTCAGGCGTTCGCCACCGTCATTGGCCCCATGATCGAAGTGCCGGTTCTCATCAGCCTGGTGAACGTCTCCCTCTGGATTGGTCGCAAATACTTTGGGGTTATGGAATGACAAACGTTGCCCTGTACTTTATTTCCGCCGCGATCTTGATAGGGTGGGGCGTCGCACACATGATTCCAACGAAAAAAGTGGTGGAAGCATTTGGAGCCATCAGCCAGGACAACAAGAGAATCATCACAATGGAATGGATCATTGAAGGTGCAACTCTCATCTTCATCGGGGCTCTCATCAGCGTCGTAACGATCGTTGATCGTTCGTCCACAGTCTCAAGAGCAACGTACCTGGTCTCAATCGCGATGTTGAACGCACTCTCCGTTATATCGTTGTTTACAGGTTCCAGGGTGAAACACCTGGCCTTTAAATTGTGTCCGGTGATATTCTCGGGTTCATCGCTCCTGGTTTTGCTGGGGCTGTGCCTGTGATCTTGATCCTTCTGAGAATCCTGAAGCCATGGGGAATGGGAAGGTGAGAGCCTGCCGTCATCGCGAGAAGTGGCGCATCTGGCGCCACGACGAAGCGATCTTGTCGAAGAGATCGCATTCCCTGCTGTCAAGCCCGCTCCCCTCCCCGATCCGATCCCCGAACTCCATGTACGCGTCCTTGGCCGAGGTGTACGCAGGCCACCGCGCTCCCCCATCAATCGCGGGATTCCCGGTTCGCGCGAACTGCAGCCAGGCGGCGTGCATGGCATCCGACACCGTCTCGTCCTGGCCGGACAACAGCGCGGCGTCGGGGTACGGCTTGAAGACGTAGAAGATCTCCGCGCCATGCGTCGCCCCGAGGCTACGTGCGCTGAGGGGAGGGGCAACGCGCGTGAAATGATACATCCAGACGTTCGGGTTGTGTGTGCTCATCGCCCGGGCAGCACGCCGGGCCGGCGCGATGAACGAGGAGATTGTGACGAGGCGGGCGATTGCCGGCCTCACCTCACTATCGGTGCGCACCGGGAACATCCTGAGCACCTCGTCGGCGTATTCGCCGAACAGTCTCCGCGCCGCGAGCACGTAGCCCGTGGTCTTCCTGATCGGGATTTCCGGGAGGAAGAGCGTCCCTTCGTCGGCGTTTGTCCCGATCAGGACCGGGACGATGTTCCCCTCGCCGGAGGCGTAGATCTCGAGAGGCTCTCGCGGGAGCACATAGCCGTCGATCGCCGGGCCCATCTTCCGTCCCGAACCGAAGAGTCCGACCCTCGGACTGGCCGCCTGGAGGAGGGCTTCCGCGGGTATTGCCCGCAGCCGCGCGGCAACCTCTTCGGTCGCGCCTGCAGAATCGTCCAGCCCCGCCTGGCGGGCAATCGCCACACCCGTGGCCTCCGTCGCCAGTGAATCGTCCGCGCCCTGCCGGTGCAGGGGGGGGAGGCTCGCTGCAACGCCGCTTTCCATGATTGCCCGGTGGAAGAGTCCACGCGCAAGGGGGGACGCGATCAGGCACCCGACGGCAACGCTCCCCGCCGATTCGCCGAAGATCGTGACATTGGCGGGGTCGCCGCCGAACGCTGCGATATTGTCGTGCACCCAGCGGAGCGCCTGTATCATGTCGAGGAGCCCGTAGTTCCCGGACACGTGATCGGGGGATTCCGCGCTCAGCGCGGGATGCGCCATAAAGCCGAACGGGCCGAGCCTGTAGTTGATCGTCACCTCGACGGCGCCGTCCCTTGCGAAGCTCAGCCCCCCGTACAACGCCTGGGCACCGCTGCCAATCGCAAACCCTCCGCCGTGAATCCATACCATGACCGGCCGTGCTTCTTCTTTCGGGGCGGCGGTCCAGACATTGAGATAGAGACAATCCTCGCTCTTCGGCCCCGTGATTCCCCTGATGACCTTCTGGTCCGGCTGAATGCAGCTTGGCCCGAACTGGGCGCAGTCGCGCGTGCCGCTCCATGCCTCGACCGGCTGCGGCGGCTTCCAGCGGAGAGCTCCCACCGGCGGCCTGGCGTACGGTATCCCGCGGAACACGCGCACGCCGGAGCCGGCCTGTGCCGTCGTCCCGCGTATGGTGCCTCCCTCGACGGCGATCAGCGTGTCGGCAGTCTGCGCTGCGGCAGAAGAGACAAGCGCTCCCGCTGCAAGAACGATGATCGCCCCGATCCTTTCCGAGCCTCTCTTCATTTCCCTCTCCCCGTTGTGTCAGAGTCCTGAAAGCACGCCCCACCCGGTGCACGGATCCCAGCCCGGCCCGGCGCGGTAGCCCTTATGCGTGGATGTCGTAGTGTTGTCCCCCTGCGTGATGTCGCGGCAGAGTGACGGGTCGGCATAAAGCGTCGGATTGATGAACCCCGCGGGCTTCCCTTTTGACTCGTTCACGCGGGCGATGAGCGCAGCCACGAGCGGCGCCACCGCGCTCGTCCCGCCGATCACCATCTCCTGTCCGTCAACCAGTACCTGGTAGCCGGTCTGCGGATCCGCATTTGCCGCCACGTCGGGAACCCCACGGCCGACGTTTCCGGTGCTCGCCGACGGCGGCACGCCGGCGTTCTTCTGGTAATCAGGGAGGGGGAAAACGTCGCTCACGCCCCCTCCCGTGGCGGAGGTGTCCGAGTCGTGCCAGACGACCTCGGACTGGATCGTCGTTCCTTTGACGTGCAGCGTCGTTCCGCCGCATCCCGTGACGTTGGGACTCGAAGCGGGGAAATCCGCGTGCACGTTCCCGTCCGTCTCGCTGTCGGATGACCCCTGGTCTCCCGCGGCCGCGAGAATGGTCACTCCCAGCGCGGCCGCCGCCGCAAATGCGTCGTTGAAGCTCTTGAGCGCCTGCGCGGTCCACTTGTCCTCGGCGGAACCCCAGCTTATTGAAATGACGCTCGGTGTGTTGGTCGTGTCATGCACGGCGGTGGTGATCGCGTCGAGGAAGCCCCGGTCGGTGTTTGGCGCGAAGTACACGGCGATCGTCGCACCGGGCGCGACCGCTCCCGCGACCTCGATATCGAGCATCACTTCCCCGTCGGCGCTGTCGGGCGTGGAGGGGCTGTTGGCTCCCCCGTCGACGGAGACCGCTTTGACGGAAGGGAGGGGGATCTTGAGGGATGAGAAATACGAAGAGAGATCCTGGTTCCTGTAGCCGCCCCCCAGCTCGATCAGCGCAATGCACTCGCCTTTGCCGGTGGCGGCGCGGGGAAATCCGTAAATGCCC
>Ga0335079_10004999_pt1 | contig 15231 bp, 15 predicted proteins | sample Lox_Sample_33_FD_206719 | JGI IMG/M metagenome (GOLD analysis project Ga0335079, IMG submission 206719) | Soil microbial communities from Loxahatchee National Wildlife Refuge, Florida, United States - Lox_Sample_3.3 | ecosystem: Environmental > Terrestrial > Soil > Wetlands | place: USA...
AGGCGTCCGGGTCTGCGATCATGCCCTCGATGGAAGGCGACGCCCAGCGCGAGCTCGAGGCGACGCTCGCGGCCCGTGCCGAGCTCGGGCCGGCCCACGACGAGGCGCTCGCCCAGGGCTTCGTCGACCGCATCGAACGGGACATCGACCGGCGGATCGACGAGCGCCTCGCCGCCCGGACACCGCCCAAACGGGCCCCCTCCCCGCTCAACCCGGGCAACCTCGGCGTCTGCATCCCGATCGTCGTCCTCGCCGGGGTGTTCGGGCACACGGCCGGGGTCGTCGCCGCGCTGTGCGTGCTCGGGATCGTCTTCGTGATCGCCGAGCTGCGCCGCTAGGCGGTCGCGGCCGCGCCGATCAGGACCCCGCCGGCGACGATCAGCGCCGCCCCGGCCACGATCCGGCGGCCGACGTGCTCCGATCTCCCGATCACGAGGGCCGAGAAGAGAACGCCCCAGAGCGACTCGGTCGCGACGAGCGGCGAGACGACGGTCACGCGCCCGTGGTAGTAGGCGGCGAAGAGGCAGAGGTAGGAGAGCCCGAAGAAGAGACCGGCCGGGGCGAACCGGCCGAGCTCGCGCGCGGTGGGCGCGCGCCGCGTCCACACGCCCGCAACCAGGGCCCCGGCGAGCAGCGTCGCCGCGGCGGCCGCCTCCGGCGTGGCGTGGCCGTGCAGCGAGCGGACCAGGTTGTCGCGCGTCGCGAACAGGACGGCCGCCATGCCCGCATAGGCGAGCCCGACGCGCCGGAAGTGCTCGGGACGGTCGCGTTCGACCGCGAGCAGCACCCCGCCACCGACGATCGCGAGCGCGCCGAGGACCAGCGGCACGCTCAGCGGCTCACCGAGGAAGACGAGCGCGATCGCCACCGCGACGAGCGGCGCCGCGCCGGCGATCACCGACGTCCGCGAGGCCCCCACCTCCTGCACGGCGCGGGTGAACAGGATCTGCGAAGCGCCGGGCGCGATCAGTCCGGCGAGCAGGAACGGCCAGAGGCCGTGGAACGCCGGCCGGACGGCGGCCGCCGCCAGGGCGACCACGAGGGCGGACAGGATCGTCGCCAGCGCGGCGGCGTGCGACTCGCCGGTGCGCAGCCCGACCCTGATCGCCACGGTCATCGCCCCGAAGAGCGCGGCCGACGCGACCGCGAGCAGGACCGCGGTCACGACGCCGCGGGCCGCGGGCGGCGGACGAGGCGCGCGAGCGTGGACGCGGCGGCAGGCTCGGCGGCGACGATGCCGGCCATGATCATCAGGCAGCCCACGTACGCGGCCACACCGAGCCGGTCGCCGGCCAGCGTGAACCCGAAGAAGGCCGCCCACACCGGCTCGAGCGAGAACGCGAGCGCGGTGCGCGTCGCGCTCGTTCGGCGCTGCGCCCACGACTGGGCGAGGAATGCGAGCGCGCTGGCGAAGACTCCGGTGACGAGCAGCGCGCCCCACACGGTCGCGCCGTGCGGCACCCCGACCTGGCCGGCGGCGACTGCGACCACCGAGAGGCCGACGAACGCGGCGAGCATCTCGACGAGCGTGAACGCAATCGCGTCGTACACCGGTGCGAACCGCTCCATCAGCACGATCTGCAGGGAGTAGACGGCCGCCGCGGCGAGGACGAGCAGGACTCCGGCCGCTGAGCCGCGGTGCACGCCGGCCAGTAACGCGAGCCCGAGCGTGGCGAGCACGACCCCGAGCACCGCCCCGGGCCCGAGGCGGCTGCGGAAGAGCGCGAGCGCGAGCACCGGCGTCAGCACAACGTAGGTCCCGGTCACGAACCCGGTCGAGGAGACCGACGTCCGCTCGAGCCCCGCCGTCTGGAGCGCGTAGCCGGCGCCGAGCAGCGCGCCGGCGAAGAGGGCCGCCCCGGCTCCCGCACGTCCCAGCGACGTGAGCCGCCCGGCTCCGGGGATCGCCAGCGCGCCGCTGGCGATCGCGAAGCGCAGCGCCAGGAACGCGAACAGCGGGTAGATCGCGACGGCGTCCTTCACCTGGACGAACGTGACGCCCCACACGGCGGTCACGGCGACGAGCACGAGCAGCGCGGGCACCCGCGCGATTCAACACTGTGGGCCTGGGTACCGTTGACGGCGTGCCGACACTCGACACGCTCCGCCGGCCGCTCCGGGACCTTCGCATCTCGGTCACCGACCGGTGCAACTTCCGCTGCGTGTACTGCATGCCACGGGACGTCTACGGGCACGACTACGCGTTCCTGGAGCGGCGGGAGCTGCTCACGTTCGAGGAGATCGCGCGGCTCGCAGGCCTCTTCGTCGGGCTGGGTGTGCAGAAGATCAGGATCACCGGCGGCGAGCCGCTCGTGCGGCGCGACCTCGAGCGTCTCGTCGGAATGCTCGCCCCGCTCGGCACCGACCTGACGCTGACCACCAACGGCGTGCTGCTTCCGGCGAAGGCCCGGCTTCTCGCCGACGCGGGCCTCACGCGCATCACGGTCAGCCTCGATTCGCTCGACGACGCCACCTTCCGGTCGCTCAACGACGCCGACGCCGGCGTCGACCGCGTGCTCGAGGGGATCGACGCGGCAGCGGCTGCAGGTCTGCCCGTCAAGGTCAACTGTGTCGTCAAGCGGGGCGCCAACGAGAACGAGATCGTCCCGCTGGCGCGTCACTTCCACGGGACGCCGCACACGCTGCGCTTCATCGAGTACATGGACGTCGGGCACACGAACGGCTGGCGGCTCGACGACGTCGTCCCGGCCGCCGAGATCGTCGCGGCGGTCGACGCGGAGCTGCCGCTCGAGCCCGTCGAGCCCGGCTACCGCGGCGAGGTGGCCCGGCGCTACCGCTACCGCGACGGTGGCGGCGAGATCGGCGTGATCGCCTCCGTGACCCAGCCGTTCTGCGGCGACTGCACCCGCGCCCGCCTGTCGGCCGAAGGCCGGCTGTTCACGTGCCTCTTCGCCGTCCGCGGCCACGACCTGCGCGCGCTGATCCGCGGCGGCGCCTCGGACGACGAGCTCGCGGAGGCGCTGGCCGGAGTGTGGCGCGTCCGCGACGACCGCTACTCGGAGCGCCGTTCCTCGGCGACTGAGGCGCTCGAGAAGGTCGAGATGAGCTACATCGGCGGGTAGACCGCTGCACGTACGCGCGGTACGCTCACGCGGATGCCGAGATACATGATCGTCCGCAGCTTCGACGTCACCGCCGACGAGATGCCGGGCGTCGGCAGGCGGTCCCGCGAGCTCGTCGACAGCGAGTTCCCGGAGATCATCTGGGAGCACAGCCACGTGGTGGTCGACGAGAACGGGAAGGTGCGGACGTTCTGCGTCTACGACGCGCCGAGCGCCGAGGCGGTGCGGGCGCACTCGACCCGCCTGGGCCAGCACGAGATCGACTCGATCGACGAGATCGCCGGCGACGTCACGCCGGCGGACTTTCCGCCCGTCTGACGTCGTCCAGGTGGAAGGACGCCGCACTGGCGATCGCCAGGCGACGGCGGACCGCGTTCCGGCGCTCGGTCTCGTCGGCCGGGATCAGCTCGAACGCCTCGCGGTAGAAGAGCACCGCGTGGTCCTTCGCCCAGCCGCGCTCGGCGATCTCGGCCGCGCGAAGCAGCTGCTCGACCGCGCGGTCGTTCTCCCCGGCAGCGCGCCAGTGGCGGGCCATTGCGCCGATCGCCTCGCCCGAGCCGCCGGTCGTCTGGCCGAAGAACTCCGCGACGATCGCGTGCCGCCGCGCACGATCCGCACGTGACAGCAGGTCGTACGCGACATCGCGGATGAGCGCGTGCGTGAACGAGAACTGCTGCTGACCCTCGATGATCGACCCCGTCTCGCGGCGGATCAGATCACGGCGCTCGAGCTCCTCGAGCCGCTGGACGAGATCGTCGCTCTCACCCTCGAGTGCACGCAGCACGTCGAACCAGAAGATCCTTCCGACCACCGCCGCGTCGAGAAGCAGTGTGCGCTCCGGTCTCGGAAGCGCGTCGAGCCGCGCGGCGACGATCTCGCGCACGTTCGTCGGCAGCGACCCCGTCGAGACCTCCGAGATGCTCGCCGCCAGCTGCTCGATGAAGAGCGGATTGCCCTCGGCGATCGCGACCACCTCCTCGGCCTGGCGCGGATCACCCAGCCGGCGCGACACGAGCTCGCGCGCGTGCTCCTCGCCGAGCGGCCCGAGCGTCAGCGAGGTGTACCCGGCGAGCCCGGAGCCCCAGTCGCCCCGCACGTCCAGCAGCTCCGGCCGTGCGAGCGTGACGAAGAGCAGCGGGCCGCGCGCACGCTGCACGAGCGCATGGACGAGGTCGAGCATGTGCCCGTTCGCCCAGTGGATGTCCTCGAAGACGAAGATGGTGGGCTGCTCGCGCGCCGCCGCTTCGACGAACGCGCGGATCGAGTAGAAGAGCGCCTCGCGATCGGCCGCCTCGGGCCCTGCGTCGACGCCGACGATCACGCCCAGGTGGCCGGCGACCGCGACCGGGTCGGATTCCGTGCCGCCGAGCAGCGCCGTCGACCGTGCCAGCAGCTTCTCCGAGACGACCACCGGCGGATCGCTCTCGAACCCGCCGCCGAGCTTCATCAGCTGCCCGGCGAACGCGCCGTAGGCGCTGCTCTCGCGGTACGGCAGCGACCGGCCCGCGACGACGCGCGCGCCGGCAAAGGCGGCACTGCGCGAGAACTCGGCGGCCAGCGTCGACTTGCCGACGCCGGGCGGCCCGAAGATCGACACCAGGTGCGGCAGCCCTTCCGCCGCCGCGCGCCCCCACAGCGAGTCCATGATCGCCAGCTCGAGCGCGCGGCCGACGATCCCGGCGCTCGCGAGCGGCCTGAGGCCCGCCTCGGTCGTCGCCCGCCGGGCCACCCACGCCTCGACCGGCTCGTCCTTCCCTTTCGCGATCACCGCCGCGGCCGGCTCGTACTCGATCACGTCCCTCGTCGCCCGGTAGGTCGCGGCGCCCACGACGATGCCGTTCAGCGGCGCAGCCGCCTGGAGCCGCGACGCCGTGTTGACGACGTCGCCGGCGACCATCGACTCGCCGAGTGCCGGCCGCGCCCCGAGCGCGACGATCGCCTCGCCCGTGTTGACGGCGATCCGGATCCGCAGGCCGCCGCCGGCCAGCTCACCCGCACAGTCCCGCACGACCAGGGCAGCACGCACCGCCCGCTCCGCGTCGTCGCCGTGGGCCACCGGCGCACCGAAGACGCCCATCACGGCGTCGCCGATGAACTTCTCGACGACGCCGCCGAACGACTCGATCTCGCGGCGCACGCGGTCGTGGTAAGGCGCGAGCACGGCGCGCACCTCCTCGGGGTCGAGCTTCTCCGCCTGGGCGGTGAAGCCCACGAGGTCGACGAAGATGACCGAGACGACGCGCCGCTCGTCGCCCGGCGGCCCTTGGGCCGTGATCGGAGCCCCGCAGGCGAGGCAGAAGCGCGCGACCGGCGGGTTCTCCTGCCCGCACGCCGGGCAGGCGATCAGCGGGTGCTCCGATGGCTGCAAAACGGTGTTTTTCAGCGGTTTTCGATCCTAACGGCCATCGCGACCGCGCTCGCAACTAGAATTCGTCGATCGTGTCTACGGTGGTTGCAGCGGGCCGCCGGTATCTGCCGCGTGGTTGGGCCGACCTGGGTCGCCAGTTGGCTATCTGGTTCGGCTTCGCGATTCTCTACCAACTGGTACGCGGGCTGGCCGACCGGAACCCCCAGAGGGCGTTTGCGAACGGCTATCGCGTGCTCGACTTCGAGACCGAGGTGGCCCACCGGCTGTACGAGCTCACGTTCGAGCAGTACGTCGTCCAGCGCCACTTCCTGGATACCGCGGTGTCGTGGACGTACTGGAACTCCGAGTTCACGGTCGTCGGGCTGGCCGTGCTGTGGGTCTACCTGCGCCGGCACGACGCCTTCGTCGGCTTCCGCAACTCGATCCTGCTTGCCAACACGATCGGGCTGCTCGGGTACATGATCATGCCGACGGCGCCGCCGCGGCTCCTCGGCGTCGGGTTCGTCGACCAGCACCGCGACGGCCTCGTCCAGCTCGCCGCCAACCCCTACGCGGCGATGCCCAGCCTTCATGCGGGCGACGCGCTGATCGTCGGGGTCGTGCTGTTCAGCGTCTGCCGCTCGTGGTGGGCCAAGGCGTTCTGGGCGGTGTGGCCCGCCTGGGTCTGGTTCTCGGTGATGGCGACCGGGAACCACTTCTGGCTCGACTGCGTCGCCGGGATCACCGTGGCGCTGTTCGCGATGGCGATCGTGTACAACCGGCGGATTCGCGGCCTGTTTGCCGCTCGACCCGCCTAACCGACCGTCGGGCGACGCGCGGGCGGAAACCGGCGAGACCGGTGATACGGTCCGCTCGTTGAGCAGAGCGGCCGCGATCAAGGACGGCTACACGACGGGCGCGCGGACCCTGGCGTCCCGCTCGGTGCTCGGCCTGACGCGGACGAGACTCACGCCGAATGCACTGACCGCGGGCGGGATCGTCCTCTGCGGCCTCGCGTCGATCCTCGTGCTCTTCGAGGACCGGAACGAGATCCTCTTCTACTGGCTCGCCGCGGTCGTGTTCGTCGCCGGCTCGCTCCTCGACATCCTCGACGGCGCGCTCGCCCGCGCCGGCGGCAAGACGACCCCGTTCGGCGCGTTCATCGACTCGACCACCGATCGGGTCAGCGAAGGCTTCATGCTCACCGCGATCGCCTACGTGCTGGCGGCGAACCACCATCCGGTGTTCGTCGCGGTCGCGATGGCGGCGATGTTGGGCTCGTTTCTCGTTTCCTATACACGCGCGAAGGCCGAAACGCTCGGGCTGCGCGGTGACGTCGGCATCGGCTCCCGGGCCGAGCGCGTGGTCGTGATCACGGCCGGGCTCGTGCTCGCCCCCTGGGGCATGCTCGGCTGGGCGCTCGTCCTGCTCGCCGCGACCGCGTGGATCACCGTCTTCCAGCGCGTCCTGCACGTCCGCAAGCAACTGATGGAGGCACAGTCACAGTGAGTGAGATGAACGGCAACGGCCGCCCGCAGGACAAGGTCCGCGTTGCACTGATCGGCGTTGGCAACTGCGCGAACTCGTTCCTGCAGGGCTTGACGTACTACCGTGATGCGAAGACCGACGAGTTCGTGCCCGGGCTCATGCACGTCGACCTCGGCGGGTACCACATCCGCGACGTCGAAGTGGTCGCCGCCTTCGACGTGGTGAAAGGGAAGGTCGGCGTCGACCTGGCAGACGCCATCTGGGCACACCCCAACGACACGATCAAGTTCGCGGAGGTCGCGCCGACCGGCGTCACCGTCTCGCGTGGGATGACGCACGACGGGATCGGCAAGTACCTCTCGCAGATCGTCGAGAAGGCGCCGGGGCCGACCGCCGACATCATCGGCATCCTCAAGGAGCGCAACGTCGATGTCGTCGTCAACTACCTCCCGGTCGGCTCGGAGGACGCGACGCGGTGGTACACCGAGCAGATCCTGAGCGCCGGGTGCGCGATGGTGAACTGCATGCCGGTCTTCATCGCGCGCGAGGACTACTGGAACGACCGCTTCCGCAAGGCCGGAGTGCCGATCATCGGCGACGACATCAAGTCGCAGGTCGGCGCGACGATCACGCACCGCGTGCTGACCACGCTCTTCCGGGAGCGCGGCGTCCACCTCGACAAGACGATGCAGCTGAACGTCGGCGGCAACTCGGACTTCCTCAACATGCTCGAGCGCGAGCGGCTCGAGTCGAAGAAGATCTCGAAGACGAACGCCGTCACCTCGATGCTCGACTACGACATCGGCGCCAAGAACGTCCACGTCGGACCGTCCGACTACGTGCCCTGGCTGACCGACCGCAAGTGGGCCTACATCCGGCTCGAGGGCTCGAGCTTCGGCGACGTCCCGCTCAACGTCGAGATGAAGCTCGAGGTGTGGGACTCCCCGAACTCGGCCGGCATCGTGATCGACGCCGTCCGGCTCGCGAAGCTCGCGCTCAACAACGGGATCGCCGGCTCGCTCGAGGGGCCGAGCTCGTACCTGATGAAGTCGCCGCCGCGCCAGATCCCCGACGACGATGCAGTGGAGCTCGTCGAGGAGTTCATCGAGCGCAACCGGCGCGAGATCGCCACGCCGGCTCCCGCGGAGGTCTAGAGACCCGTATCTCCCGGGAGCTTCTAAGCTCCCGGGAGATGCGCATCTGCCTCGTCACGCCGTTCGCGTGGTCGCAGCCGCATGACGTGAACGAGCACGTGGCGGGCGTCGCGGGCGGCCTCCGGGCGCTCGGGCACGAGGTCACCGTCGTCGCCCCGTCGACGCGGGCGAGCGATCTGCTCGCCGGCCGCCGGGCGCTGATGCGCGGCGAGCGGGCCGACGTGATCGCCGTCGGGCCGGCGATCCCCGTCTCGACTCGGTCGCAGCTGGGGGTGCCGGTGGGCGTGCAGGCGAACCTGCGCCAGGCACTCCAGCAGGGCTCGTTCGACGTCGTCCACGGGTTCGATCCTGGCCTTCCGTCGCTCTCCTACCTCGCGCTCCGCGACACGGACTCACTCGCCGTCGCCACGTTCACCTCGCCGAACAGGCTCGGCTATCCGCCGGCGCGGTCGCTGCGCGAGAAGCTGCTGGCGCGGCTCGACGTGCTGATCGCGCTCTCGCCGGCGGTCCGCGACGCGGCCGAGGAGCGGTTCCCCGGCGACTACCGCATGCTCTCGCCGGGAGTCGACACGAGCCTCTTCGAGCCCGGGCCGAAGGAGAAGACGATCGTCGTCGAGCTCCGCCCGAACGAGCGGATCGTCGCGCGCGGGGTCCTGCTGGCGCTGCGCGAGCTTCCCGGGTGGAGCGTCGTGCTCCTGCGCACGCGGCCGCTGATCGGACGGCCGGCCATCCCGCGCGAGCTCGCAGGCCGCGTCCAGCTCCGCACGCTGCGCGACGGCGCGGCCCGCGCCCCGCTGCTCGCCGCCGCGTCGATCTTCGTCCCGGGGATCGAGGGCCTGCCCCGCGTGACGCTCGAGGCGTCGGCGGCGGGGTGCGCAATCGCACGGCCGAACGGCGTCGAGTCGCAGCCCGAGCTCGCGGCTGCCGCGGCCGCTCGGCTCGCGGAGGACGACGGGCTCCGCGAGCGCGAAGGCACAAAGGCCCGGGCCGCGGCCGAGGCGGGCGACTTCTCGGCGGTCGCCGCCCAGCTGTCGGAGCTGTACGGCAGCCTCCCGGCCCGCCGCAGGCGGCGCCAGGCCGCAGACCCGCTCGCCGACCGGCCGCTGATCGTCGCCGACCTCCACATGCACACGTCGTGGTCGCACGACTGCTCCACCGATCCCGGCGAGCTCGTCGACTACGCCGAGGCCGAAGGGCTCGGCGCGATCGCGGTCACCGACCACAACGTCTTCGGCGGCGCGCTCGAGACCGCAGACTATGCGTCCGGGCGCGAGCTGATCGTGATCCCCGGCGAGGAGGTGAAGACCGACGGCCAGGGTGAGGTGATCGGGCTCTTCCTCGAGCGCGAGATCCCACGCGGCCTCAGCTTCGCCGACACGATCGCGGCGATCAGGGACCAGGGCGGGCTGGTCTACGTGCCCCATCCGTTCGACCGGCTCCACGCGATCCCCGATCCCCGGACGCTGCACCGCCACCTCGCCGACATCGACGTGCTCGAGGTCTACAACGCTCGGCTCCTGCTCGAGGCGTACAACGACGAGGCACTGCGATTCGCGCGCAAGTACAACCTGACGATGGGCGCCGGGTCGGACGCCCATGTCCTCCAGGGCGTCGGCACCGGAGCGCTGCGGATGCGGGCCTTCCGCGACCCGGAGGAATTCATCGTTTCCCTGCGCAACGCGGAGGTCCTGCGGCGGCCGAAATCGCTCGCGTACCTCCAGTCGCTCAAGTGGGTGGCCCAGGTCAAGGAGAAGGTTCGTTAGAGGAGAAGGACCCCCTGCCGCCGTGCCCGCCGTGACGACCGACGACATCTATCAGCGGTACCTCGACAAGGCGATCACCGAGATCAATCGCCTGCACCACGAGATCGTGGAGGCGGCCGACGGCGGCTTCGCGGCTCAGCCGACGGGCCATCCACTCGCTGACATCTTTCTGCTCAAGTACGGCGCCCAGACGTCCGAGCTACGCGAAGGCCTTGCGTTTCGCGGCCGCTCCGGAGACGCGATCATCAAGTCGCTGCGCCGGCTCGGCGTCGACGCCTCCGAGGTGTACGGCACGAATTGCGTCAAATTCGCCGGCTGCGACCTCGCGCTCGCCGCCGACTGGCTTTCGCGGGAGCTGCGCATCGTCGAGCCGAAGCTGGTCGTCGTGATGGGCGCCGACGCGCTCGAGTTCCTGGACGGCCTCGAGTTCCCGCTCGCGCGGCCACTCGAGGGCACACTGGGCGAGCTCCAGCAGTTCACGCCGACGATCGAAGCGCTCGCCGTCCCCGACATCGACTCCTCTCTCGACGAGGCCGCAACGAAAACCGCCTTTTGGAACGCCTTCAAGCCAGTCGGGCCCTGGTGGGCCGCACTTCCGCCCTACTAGCGGTCGCGCTCTTCGCGGCGCTCTTCGCCTACGACAAGCTCTCGGACCGGCTCTGGACCGCGGGCGTGTGGTGGGACGTGGCGTGGATCGCGTGCGTGCTGATGCCGGCGACGTTCGCGCTCGTGCTGCTCGCGCTTCCGCTCCGCCGGTTGCGGTACCTGCTCCCGGCCGGGCTCGTGTTCGCGGTGCTGGCGGCGATCATGACGGCGATCGACGCGCAGGTGCTGGCGAACTTCTCGCGCCTCGCTGCGGCGACGCTTCTCGGCTGGTGGTTCCTGCGCTACTTCGAGGAGCTCTCGTGGGTCGTGCTCGTCGCCTGCATCATCCCGTGGGTCGACGCCTACTCCGTCTGGCGCGGGCCGACGAAGCAGATCGTGTCGCATCACGAGCACGTGTTCACCGTGCTCTCGTACGCGTTCCCGGTGCCGGGCGAGCACGCCGCCGCGAACCTCGGCGTGCCGGACCTCCTGTTCTTCGCGCTGTTTCTCGGAGCCGCCGCTCAGTTCGAGCTGCGCGTCGTGTGGACATGGATCGCACTGGTCGCGGGCCTCGGCGCGACGATCGCGCTGACCGTGTGGTTCGACCTGTCGGGGCTGCCGGCGCTGCCGGCGATCGCGCTCGGCTTCCTGCTGCCGAACCTCGACCTCCTGTGGCAGCGGCTACGACGGCAGCCCGGGCTCGGTGACGGCCCTGATGTAGCGAGCGGCGGAGCGGCGCACGACGTCTGAGCCGTCGGTGACAACGCGCCCCCACCAGGCGCCGAAGATCGTGTCGAAGCCGAACGGCTGGAGCGCCGCCGCGATCGCCTCGACCTTCGACGGCGGCAACGGGATCAGGTTCGGGTACGAGTACATGAAGCTCACGTAACGCCGGTCGGGGATCACCTGGACGATGTCGCCGGTGAACAGGATCCGGCGGTCGGACCAGTGCAGGACCTGCCCGCCGGCGAAGTGCCCGCCGCACCGGATGAGGGTCAGTCCGCCGCCGAGCGCGTGCGTCTCCCCGCTCCACGGCTGAACGGCGGAGTCGGGGCGCGCCACGTGGGCGGCATCGGCCTCGTGGATGAGGATCGGGCAGCCGAAGGCGTCGGCCCATTCGACCATTGCCGAGTAGTAGTGGGGATGCGAGACCGCGATCGCCGCGAGGCCGCCCTCGGCGGCGACGCGGCGGATCAGGTCGTCGTCGAGGTACGGCACGCAGTCCCAGAGGACGTTCCCGGCGGCGCTCTTCACCAGGAGCGCGCGCTGGCCGATCGCGAACGACGGCGACATGCCGATCCCGAGCACGCCCGCGTCATCGCGAACTTCCGCCTCGTGGGCGGCGACGACGTCGTGCCACGTGAGCCACACCTGGCCCTCGTCCGCGGGCACGTACTGGCGCGGGTCCTCGCAGATCGCGCACGCACCGGGCGGCTCGTCCGCCTCCGGGTACTGCGTCCCGCAGGCCTTGCAGACCCAGGTGGTCACGCCGCGCGCTCGAGCAGCGACACGCACTCGACGTGCGGCGTGTGCGGGAACATGTCGACCGGCCGCGCGCGGACGAGCCGGTAGCCGTAGTCGTCGGCGAGCCGCTTGGCGTCCCCGGCGAGGGTCGTCGGGTTGCAGGAGACGTAGACGATCCGCGGCGCGCCGAGCTCCCCCAGCCGGCGGAGCGCCTTCCCGGCCAGGCCCGCGCGCGGCGGGTCGACGATCACCAGGTTCGGGTCGCCGGCGCGCTCGCGCAGCTCCCGGAGCGAGTCGCCGACGTTGCCGGCGAAGAACGCTGCGTTGCCGATCGAGTTCAGCTCGGCGTTCTCGATGGCGCAGGCGACGGACTCCTCGCTGATCTCGATACCCCACACGGTGAGGGCATGGGCGGCGGCCGAGAGGCCGATCGTGCCGATGCCGCAGTACAGGTCGTAGACGGTCTCGGTGCCCGAGAGCGCGGCCACGTCCAGCGCCAGTGCGTACAGCCGCTCCGCCATCTCCGTGTTCGTCTGCAGGAACGCGTTCGGGCGCACGCGGAAAAGCAGGTCGCCGATGCGCTCCTCGATCGCGTCCTCGCCCCAGAGCAGCTCGGTCGGCAGGTTCGTCACCTCGGCGACGCCGCGGTTGACCGACCAGTGGATCGAGCGCACGCCTGGCAGCTCGGTCAGCACCTCGATCAGCCGCTCGCGGTCGAAGCGCTCGCCGCGCGCGGTCACGAGCTGGACGAGGAGCTGGCCGGTGTTGCGGCCCTCGCGGACGACGAGGTGGCGGAGGTAGCCCTCCTGCGTCGCCTGGTCGTATGCCGCGAGCCGCTCCTCGCGCGCCCATGCGGCGATGCGGTTGCGAACGGCGTTGCCGGCGTCGCTCGCGAGCCAGCACCGTTCGATCGGCAGCACCTCGTCCCACCGCCCGGCGCGGTGGAGGCCGAGCACGGGGCCGTCCTCGCCGGGCGCGAACGAGTACTCCATCTTGTTGCGGTACCGGAACTGCGACGCGGCGGGGACGATCGGCTCGAGCGGCGGGCTGTGGAGCCCGGCGAGCCGTTCGAGCGAGTCGGCGACCCACTGCTCCTTCGTCGCGAGCTGGGCATCGTAGGCGAGGTCCTGAAAGCGGCAGCCGCCGCAGGCGGGGTAGTGCACGCAGGGCGCGTCGACGCGCAGCGGCCCCGGCGCGACGATCGCGGTCGCGACCGCCTCGGCGTGCCGGCGCTGCACCTTCGTCACCCGCGCCCGCACGGTGTCGCCCGGGAGCCCGCGGCGGACGAACACGACGAAGCCGTCGAGCCGCGCGACGCCGTTGCCGCCGTAGGCGAGCGAGTCGACGGTGAGCTCGAGTTCCTGATCGCGCTGGACGGGAGCGGCCATGGTCGGAGGCTAGCCGTGGTGCGTCAACCGGGGTGCCTGGCACCCAGGTGCCGGGCACCAGACCTACGCGAGCACGGTGACGTACACGGAGCGCGTCCGCGGGCCGTCGAGCTCGCAGAAGAAGATCCCCTGCCAGGTGCCCAGCGCCAGCCGCCCGGCGCGCAGGGGGATGACCACTTGCGGCCCCATCAGGGCCGCGCGGATGTGCGACGGCGCGTTCTCCTCGCCCTCCTCGACGTGCTGCCAGCCCCAGCCGTCGCCGACGATCCGCTCGAGCGCCGACTCGAAGTCCCGGGCCACTGCGGGATCGGCGTGCTCGTTGATCGTCACGCCGGCGGTCGTGTGCGGCACGTAGACGAGGACGGCGCTCCCGCCCGCTCCCTCCACCGCTCCGCGAACCTCGTCGGTGATGTCGACGAGCTGCGTCCGGCGCTCGGTGGTGACCGTCAGCTCGCGCACGGCCGCTTATCCTACGGCGCGTGTCCGTCGACGCACCGAGCAGCCGCGAGCTCGACGCCCTGCGCGACGATGCCGACCGCTTCGTCGGCGAGCTGAACGAGGAGTACTACCTCCACTACGCCGGCCTCAAGGAGACCCTCGACATCGAGCCGGTCTACGAGCGGCACGAGGAGCTCACCCGGCTCGACACGGCTCAGCGGCTCGCCACCGCACCGACCGAGCTCTGGCGTTTCGCCTGCGAAGGCTTCCTCGGCAACCTGACCCGCGAGCACCAGGCGCGGGCCGCCGCGGTCGAGGCTTCCCTGGAGACGACGGTCGCGTACCGCATGCTCCGCCCGACGATTGCGAACGAGCCCGACCGCGACCGCCGCCGGCGGATCGAGGAGGACCGCGTGCGGCTGCTCGACGAGCATCTGAACCCCGTGTACCTCGAGGCGCACGCGATCGACCGCGACGCGGTCGTCCAGCTCGGATCGCCGAACGCCTACGAGCTCTACAAGCGGTTCGCCTTCCGCCTCGACGAGCTCGCCGGCGAGTGCCGCGACCTGCTCGACGAGACCGAGTCGCTCTGGGAGACCGAGGGCGACCGCGTCTTCCGCGCGCGCCTCGGCATCGGCCTGACCGATGCCGGCCCGTGGGACGTCCCGCGGCTCTTCCGCGCGCCCGAGCTCGACCGGATCTACCCGAACGGCGCGATGGTGCCGGCGCTCGAAGCGACCCTCGAGGGCCTGGGCATCGACCTTCGCTCGCAGTCGAACGTGCACCTCGACATCGACGTCCGGCCGAGGAAGTCGCCTCGGCCGTTTTGCGCGCCGATCGAGGTACCGGGCCGCGTGATGCTGGTGATGCAGCCGATCGGCGGAAAGGACGACTGGGAGGCACTGTTCCACGAGGCCGGTCACACTGAGCACTTCGCGCACACCTCCGCCGACGCGACGTTCGAGGCGCGGCGGATGGGCGACATGGCGGTGACCGAAGGGTGGGCGATGCTGTTCGAGCACCTCGTCACGGAGCCGGCATGGCTGAACCGGCGCCTCGACGTCCCGAAGGTCGCCGAGCTCGCGCACGACGGCGCCGTCTCGCTGCTCTACTTCGTACGCCGCTACAGCGCGAAGCTGCTCTACGAGATCGAGTTCTTCCAGGCGAGCGACGTGACCGAAATGCGCGGCCGCTACGCGGAGCTCCTCGGCGACGCGCTCAAGCTGCAGATCAACCCGGAGAGCTACCTCGACGACATCGACGGGAGCTTCTACGTGACCGGCTACCTGCGCTCGTGGGCGTTCGAAGCCCAGCTGCGCGACTTCCTGCGGGGCGAGTTCGGCACCGACTGGTTCGCCCGCCGGCCGGCGGGCGATCTCCTGCGCGAGCTCTGGGCACTCGGCCAGGGGCCGACCGCCGACGAGCTGCTGAAGGACGTCTCGGGCGCCACGCTCGAGCTCGCGTCGGTCGGTGCGCGGGTCCGTGACGGCCTCGCGCAATAGCCTCTCGGACGACGCGCTC
>Ga0335079_10005000_pt1 | contig 15228 bp, 12 predicted proteins | sample Lox_Sample_33_FD_206719 | JGI IMG/M metagenome (GOLD analysis project Ga0335079, IMG submission 206719) | Soil microbial communities from Loxahatchee National Wildlife Refuge, Florida, United States - Lox_Sample_3.3 | ecosystem: Environmental > Terrestrial > Soil > Wetlands | place: USA...
AGGCACAGACTTGGCCGGACGCTGCCACTGGGAGGCAGCCATGGCTCCCGTCGTGTCTTGGAGGCGGTAGCCGGTGACCGTGAAACCGTCGCTACGGTTTTCGTAGCGGGCAGATTCGGATTCCTTCAGACCGAACTCGTCCCAGAGGGCGCGGTCCTGGAAGGTGACCGGGGTGACGGCGGTGCGGTGGTAAGGCCCGATAGCGTCCGGCCAGATCGCGGCGCCGAGCAGGCCGGGGATGAGGAGCAGGGAAGGTAGGATTTTCATTCCTGCTTATATAGAGGACATATCGCGTGGTGCGGCGTCAAGCATGCAGGGCCGGAACCGGCGGTCTCATGCCGGTGTCCAAGTAGGAATGCTGTCGTGGGCTACGGATCTGCTCATCGATATTCGCTACGCTGTGCACGGCATGGCCCGCAATCCGGGATTCACAGTTACCGCGGCGGTGGCGGCGGCGCTGGGGATCGGCGCATCGGCGGCCGTATTCAGCGCGGTGGACCGCATTTTGTTCCGGCCGCTGCCCTATCGCAATGAGGCGCGCCTGGCATCGGTGGGCATGTTGACGCCGCTCGACACCAACGAATTCCTGTTTGCATCGGGATACATCGACCTGCGGCGGAATCCCGGGCCGTTCGAAGCGGTCACCGCGTTTCAGGCTGGGACTGCCGCCTGCGACCTTACCGAGCAGAGCCCGCTGCGCCTGGATTGCCTGCGGCTCGAGGCGAATTTTCTGGACACACTGGGCATTCGTCCGATCACCGGCCGTTCGTTCACCAGCGATGAAGACCGGCCTAATGGCCCGCGCGTGGCGATGATCTCCTACGGTCTCTGGCAAAGCCGCTTTGCGGGAGATCCGCGCGTGATCGGGCGCACGCTGTCGGTGGACGGCGTACCGGCTGAAATCACGGGAGTGCTGCCGCCGGATTTCCTGATGCCGACGCTTACCCAGGCCGATATTCTGCTGCCGATGGCGCTGGATGAATCCCGTGAGCGGTCGGGCCGCGCGTTCCGCGCATTCGGCCGGCTGAAACCAGGCATCACGGTGGCACAGGCGCGCGAGGTCCTGGCGCCTTACTTCGCGCGCGTACTGTCCGATGTGCCGCCGCAGTTCCGCAAGGAGGTCACCCTGAGGGTACGGCTGGTGCGCGACCGGCAGGTAGGGGATGCGCGCCTGGCGTCGCTGGCGCTGTTCGGTGCGGTGCTGGCAGTGCTTCTGATTGCCTGCGCGAACCTGGCGAATCTCTTGTTGGCGCGCGCTACGGGACGCGAGCGCGAGATGGCCGTGCGCGCGGCGCTGGGCGCCTCGCGGGGGCGTCTGGCGCGGCAAGTGCTGACGGAAAGCCTGCTACTGGGTGTGCTAGGCGGAGCAGCAGGATGTGGGCTGGCTTTCGCGCTCCTGCTGGCGTTTCGGAGGATCGGCGCGGATGCCCTGCCGCGGCTGAGGGAGGCCACGATCGACGTGCGCGTCCTGGCCTTCGCGGTGGCGGCCGCGCTGGTTTCGGGGCTGGCTGCCGGAACAGCGTGGGCGTGGCGACCCCTGGGAAAGGCCGCGCTCGGCGGTGGGCGCGCTACCTCGCCGATGCGCGGCTGGCTGCGCGGCACGCTGGTCACGGCGCAGATCACGGTCTCGATGGTGCTGCTGGCGGGCGCCGGCCTGCTGCTCCGGAGTTTGTGGAACCTGGAGCGGGTGCCGCTCGGCCTGCAGAGCGAGCACGTGGTGACAGCGAGGTTCGTGCTTGGCCGCCAGGGCTACTCGGATGGCATGCGGCAACTGGCCTTTTTCGATGAGCTCGACCGGCGCTTGCGCGCGCTGCCGGGCGTGGAGGCGTCGGCGATCAGCAATTCGCTACCCCCGTCCGGCGGCACGCGCGGCCGCCCGCTCTCGACGATCGAAATCGAAGGCCAGCCGCGGCGGCCCGAGGGCACGGGCGGAATGGTCGCGTGGCGATATGTCACGCCCGGATACTTTTCGGCACTGGGAATTCCGGTCCGGCGGGGACGCGGATTCTCCAGCGAGGATCAGGGCGCGAACGTATTCAGCATCGTGCTGAGCGAGACGCTGGCGCGCCTGATGTTTCCAAATCAGGACGCGGTGGGACACCGCATTCTGCGCGGGCCGAAAGGCGAGTGGTTCACGGTGATCGGCGTTGCAGCGGACGTACGCAATCAGGGACCGGCGAAGGGATCGGAGCCGGAATACTACGTGGTACGCAAAGGGGTGCCCGACTTGACGTGGGCCAACCAGGAGCCGCCGATGGGATGGGCGGGGGCGTTCGCCGTGGTGCGGACGGCGATCGACCCGCGGTTCGCCGCGGCTGAAGTGCGGCAGGTCTTATCCGCGATGGATGCCACGCTGCCGGTCGAACTGAGCACGATGCGGGCGCGTGTGGACGGCGTCACGGAGCGGCCGCGCTTCTATGCGACCCTGCTTGGCGTGTTTGCGGGAATCGGCCTGCTGCTGGCCGCCATCGGGTTGTTCGGCGTGATGAGTTTCCTAGTGGCGCAGCGCAGGCGCGAGATCGGCGTGCGTATGGCGCTAGGCGCCACACCGCGCGCCGTAGTGCGGAACGTCCTAGGATTCGCGGTGCGCTGGACGGCCTCCGGACTGATCGCAGGCGCGATCGGCGCGCTGGCGGCGACCCGCCTGCTGCGAAGCCTGCTGTTCCAGGTGGAACCCGGCGACCCGCGCGTCTTTGCCGGCGCAGTCATCATTCTGACCACGGTGGTGCTGGCATCCGCGGCCCTGCCGGCGCGGAGGGCCGCGGGAGTCGATCCGGCGCAGACGCTGCGCGAAGAGTAACGCTACGGCTGGGCGGAATCGAGAAGATTGACCTTGCCCGTGTCGAGCGCGTAGTCCGCCGCGACCACCTTCAGACCTTTCTTTTCGGCCGCTTCCTTCGTACTCGATGCTGCCAGTACGGTGTCGTCGACGACGTTGCCCGCGACGCGGATCACGAAAAGGTCGCCGAGGCCCTGGTCGAACAGCAGCTCCGGGGAGACGCGCGAATCGGCGCAGCCGAGGATCACGGCGAAGGGGTGCTGCCCGGCTTCCAGCTCCTTGCGGCGCGCCAGGGACTCGTCCGGATGTTGTTCCTTGTGGCGCACGTAGCGCTGGTTGCCGGCCATGAGGTGGGCGAGGGCTTCGTCGGGAGGCAGGCCTCGGGACGGCTGTTGCGCCCAAGTCCCAGCGGCCACCAGCAGAAGCAGGCAGAAGGGGGAGTTCTTCATGACCGCAGTATAAGTGGCTTGAGGCGAGCCCTTGCGGTTCGATTTCGATGAGTATATATATCAGTCTAGATAGATTGAAACGCGTTGCGGCCGTGCGCGCGATCGCGGGTTCTCCTGGCATCGGAGAACAGGCTTTCCCAGGAGGCCAGGAAATGCGGAAACTCATCATTCTCTTCTTTGTTGTTGCGCATTCGGCGGCCGCCGGCACGCTGAAGGCAGCGGCCGTGCGGACCGAATCGGGACTGATTTCCGGCGCCGGCGGCGATGTGCGGGTATACAAGGGTGTCCCGTACGCCTCGCCTCCCGTAGGAAGCCTGCGATGGCAGCAGCCGGCGCGGGCGCCTCACTGGCAGGGTGTGCGTGCGGCCACGGAGTTCGGCGCCGGATGCCCACAAGCGTTCAGCGGGGCCAAACTGCCGAGGCTGAGCGAGGACTGCCTCACCCTCAACATCTGGACTCCTTCCAGGAAACCGGGAGTCAAACTCGCGGTGATGGTTTCGATCCACGGCGGCGGGTTTGTTGGGGGGTGGAGCGGGATAGATGCTTACGATGGCACGGCGCTGGCGCGCCAGGGAGTGGTGGTGGTCTCGATGAACTACCGTCTGGGGGTGCTCGGTTTTCTAGCGCATCCCGCGCTGACGAACGAATCATCACATCGCGCGTCCGGGAACTACGGCTTGATGGATCAGATCGCCGCACTCGAGTGGATTCAGCGCAATATTGCAGCGTTTGGCGGCGATCCGAAGCGGGTGACGATCTTCGGGGAGTCGGCCGGCGGGAGCAGCGTCTGCTACCTGCTGGTATCGCCGCCTGCCAAGGGACTTTTCCAGCGAGCGATATCGCAGAGCGCGCAAGGCATCTTCCTGCCGATGACGAGCGCCGCGCAGGCAGCGAAGCGGGGTGCGCAGCAGCTCGGGGACGATCTTGCCGCGCTGCGGGCTCTGCGCTGGGAAGACCTTATGAAGAAGGTTCAGACTGGAGGCGCCGGGATGCCGGCCGGCGTCCAATTTCAGCCCATCGTGGACGGGTGGGTTTTGCCCGAGGACCCTGCGCTGATGTTCGACGCCGGCCGGGCGCATGCGGTGCCGGTAATCGCAGGCACGAATACCGACGACGGCGCCGCGCTGATGCTGTTTCAACCGGTGCGGACGCTCTCCGCATATCGCGATTATCTGAAGACACGGTTTGGCGATGCGGCCGATCGGGCCATGGAGTTGTATCCGGCGACTTCGGACCTCGAGGGCCGCAAGGCGGCCCGTCAAATGGCCACGGACGCGAATTTTCTGCTGGGTGCGCGTTCCGTGCTTCTGGCGATGGCGCGCAGCGGCCGCGCGTATTGGTACCAGTTCACGCGGGTCGACCCGGCGAGCAGGAAGATGGGCGCTCTGGGTGCGATGCACGGAGCGGAAGTGGGATACGTTTTCGGCGATGTTACGAAGTCGCTCTTTGCCGGCACTCCGCTGCTGCCGGGAGGCGTCGAGGGTTTCGACGATACCGACCGGGCATTAGCGAAAGCTATGAGCGGAGCTTGGGTACGATTTGCCGAAACGGGCGATCCGAATGGTCCGGGACTGCCGCGCTGGCCGGCGGTGGACGCGCTCGCTCCGGAATACCTGGAGTTTGGTGATCGCATACAGACCGGCCGCGCGTTCCGTGAAGAGCAGATGCAGTTTCTGGCGGAACGGCTCAAACCGCGCCCGCCAGGCCGCTACTGAACCGGAATAAACAAAGTCTGGGCCGATGACGGGCCGCTGAGCAGCGTCACCTTGAGCGGTTGATCGCCGCCGGCCAGTCCCGAAGGCACTACTGCGTTGACTTGGTAGACGCCCGGGCTGACGATGCCGCAGAACTGGAGTTGCGCCGCCTGGCCCCCGATGGTCACCTGCGCCAGGGGCTGTGTAATATCCGGCCCGGAGTGAGCGAGGGGATATGCCACGTTCGCCGACATGGACGGACTCAGCGGCGTGGTAGTGGGGCCGAACGCGGTCCCGTACAAGATGATCGAATCGCCGGCTTTGGCTGCGCGCGACTGCGACCCGCTGCCCAGCATGCCCGGCGGGGCCAGATATTCGAAGCTGTTAGCGCCATCGAGCACGACCGCCGCGGGATAGCGGCCTTGATTCTGCTGAAAGGTGAAAAGTCCGGGCGCGGCGGCGGCCAGCGCCAGGGTCGCGGCTGCGCCGGAGCCAGCTCCGTTCGAGACCACCACGCTCACGTTGCCAAGGGTGCTCGTGGCAGGCACCAGTGCGTTGATTTGTGTCTGGTTGACGAAGCTGATGGGCGCGGGGCGGCCGTCGATGGCCACGGTGACGCCACCCACGGTAGTGGGGTAAACGTTGGCGACGATCAGGTTGTCCCAGGTGGTGGCGGAGGCAGCGAAGTTGGTGCCGGTGATTGTGATCCACGATCCAGCCTCGGCGCCGGGCGCACCGCTAGCCGCGTTGACGATGCCAGTAACGGCGGGAACTCCCGTGGTGGCGGTGGAAGCCGGCGTCAGCACATAGTCCGCGGTGTAGATATGATCGCCGCGGAAGGTATTGTCGCCGTTGCCGGCGTTGGCGGCGACATAGAGGTGCACATTGCCGGAGCCCGCCGGCGGAGCGGTCCACTGCACCGAGATGGTATTGCTCAACGATGGCTGCGTGTGTTCGATCCACTGGATTCCATTGCCGCCGCACCCGCCCGCCGGCTGAACCGCGTTGTCAGAACAGATGACCTTCTGGTTTTGACCCGCGGTGAAGCTGCCTGCCTGCTGCGTGTTGGGACCGCTATCGAGTCTCGCGGTCATTTCGAAACCGTAGACCGCGGCGACCCCATCCGCGATGGTCACGTTCAGTGTCTGGGCCTGGCCGGGAGCGTAGGTCAGGCCGTTGGTGAATGCCACGCGGACGCTTCCGCCCCCGCCATTCAAGGGGGTGCCGATGTGGCACTGCGTGCACGCAATCCCAGGCTTATCGCCAGGGGCGGGTGTGTACCCGTTGGGAGGACCGAAGGGATAAGCCCACGCTGCCGAAGCGCCCAGCGCGGCTGTGAGTGTGAAACGCGAAATCCTCGTTGTGTGTTTACGCATGGCTGAAAATAACAGGCAAACGTGCGGATCTCGTGTAAAACCGCGCTACTTCACAACACTTTTACGGCGGTTTCACAGGCGCGCCCGAATCCGTTCACAATTGCCGGGAATATCCCGGAAACATGGCACGCGCCTCCCACCTTACGCTATGCTGTTCCCTGCAACACTTTTGAACCACATGGGCAACGATTCCCTAAGCGGCGCGGAGCGGCAAGCACCGCGACGCGATGCTGCGATACCGAGGGCGCCCGATCTTTCCGGTTTGGTGCAGCGCATGGCGCAGGGGCACCAGGATGCGCTGGCGCAACTCTACGATCAGACTTCTTCCATGGTTAACGGTCTCCTGCTGCGCATTCTGGAACGGTCGCAGGACGCGGAGGAAGTGCTCCTGGACGTGTACATGAAGGCCTGGAAATATGCCGCGGGCTACTCCGAGATGCGGGGCAGCGTGCAATCGTGGCTGCTGATCATGGCTCGAAACGCCGCGATCGACCGGATCCGGCAACGGCGCGCGCAGCCTGCCGCGGTGGCCTTCGAGCCGGAGGCGTTCCCGGAACCCGTCGATCCGAGCGCAACTCCAGAGGAGGAGAGCGCGAGCGCCGAGCGCCGGCGCCGGGTGCGGCGCGTGCTGGATGATCTGCCGCACGAACAGAGGCAAGCCCTGTTGTTGGCATTCTTCGCGGGGCTTACGCACGCCGAACTCGCGGAGCGCCTGGGGGAGCCACTAGGTACGGTGAAGAGCCGGATTCGCATGGGGCTCATCCGTCTACGCAGCGTGCTGGAGGAGGCCGCGATATGAGCAAGCAGCCGACACCGCAGCAGTTGGAGTCGATGGTTCTAGCCGACATCGGGGGCTTGGATGTGGTGGAAGCCGCTGCACTGCTGGCGGAAGGCGCGGCGCCCGCAGCGCCGGCGCCTTCGGTCAAGAGCCGCCTGATGACTCGCGTGGCGGCCTACGAGCAGGTGAAACCGATCGCCGACGTGCGAGATAACGAGCCCCACTGGATGCCGTATGGCGCTCCTGCGGTGGAGGTCAAACAGCTATTCCGCGACGCTACTACGGGCCGCACTACCGTGCTGATCCGAATGGGGGCCGGCGCGCGCTTGCCGGCGCACCACCATCACGACATCGAGCAGTGCCTGGTGATCAAGGGCGATGTCCGCTTCGGCGAACTCGTCTACGAAGAGGGCGACTTCGTCGTGATGGGCAAAGATACCGATCATCCGGACATCCACAGCGTGCACGGCAACGTTCTACTGCTGGTGGCGGGCCGGACGGAGTTCCTGCACGCATGAGCGTCACGCGGCCGCGATGCTGAACTTCAGCTCACCCGTCGCCGGCAGCGACGGCCATTCGATCAGGGCTCGGTAGATCCTGTCGCCCCACACACCGTGCAGGCGCGGATCGGGTGTGGGGATCGTTTCCACCCGGAGCCCGGGATCGGCGGGGGCCTCGATAACAATTCGCGCGCCGGCGGAGAGCGAGAGAGCGCGCGCTCCATCCGGCCGGGCCGGATCGGGCGTCATCAGGCTCATTACCACCTTGCCCGTTGCGCCGCCCAGTGCGTAGCGGTCCGTTATGACGATGCGATTGGCGGCGCGATCGAGCCGTATAGAGCGCGCCCACTTTTCCACGCCGGCTTCCTTCGGATAGGCGGCAGCGATATCGGCGGCAAACTCCGCGCCGGCGTCGTCCGAGCGGAAAGAGACGTCGCGCGCGGCGTATTGCCGGCCGGCCGCCTGCATTACGCCGTTGATCGTCGGCAGATTGTGAAAGGCGGATTGCATGGTCCAGATCTCATAGCGCTTCGAGCTGAAGGTTTTGGCAGTGTAGGTCTCCACGCCGACGTCGATCAACACCGGCTTTCCGTCCAGGAACACCACGAAATTTCCGACGTCGTTGTGGTTGTGGCTCTCGGCATTGTGGCCCCCGAGCGCCGCGAAATAGAAGCCGGCAGTCGAGCCCTGCCGGTTGCGCGCCGTGGCCACCTGAGTGCCGGGCATCCAGGCGTTGCGGACCAGCGGCTCCCGGGCCTCGGCAGCGCGCATTTCGCTGAAGCCGAACAGGGCGGGAAGAGCGCGGCCGAGGTTTTCGAGAGATAGTCCGCGGTGCTGTACCTGGTACGCCCCGAATGCCTTCAGATCCGCATCGCCCACCGCGACGCCGAAGCGGTACATCAGGGCGCCGTCGGGATGTACCTTGGCGGGTGCGTCGGCGAAGTTGACGAACCAGTCCCCGGCGATGTGCACGCGATAAATGTACGCTCCGATCTGACGCACCAGGGGCAGGTCGAAGTAGTTGACAGAGTCGCCCGTGGCCGAGCGTAAGAGTTCAAGGCACTCGAAGAGCGACGCTCCGGCGCGGCTCCAATAACTGGGGCCTTCATCGCAGCCGCCATCTTCGTGGTAGGAATCCAGGAAGCGGTCGAGACTGGTGAGGATCTTGTACACCGTTTCGGCGCGGCGCGCGGCGTCGTTCTCCGCCAGCAGCGCGCAAGTGAGCACGTTGGAACTGATCCACGGGTTCCAGTTGTTCACGGGATGGTCATTGTTGAGGCCCATCCAGCCGAAGTCGTTGCGGCGGTGATAGACGCCGAGCATGCGGCGCTCGATCTCGAGCGAGATACGCTCCCCAACGAGCGGGTTGACCTTGTCGAGTTGCGGGCGGAGCAGGTATCGGGTCCAGGCAAGGAGGGCGGCGGTCTCCGCCGAGAACAGCTCGATGATGGGTTCCCCCGGCTCGGGCAGTCCCACGCCACGCCTTTGGGCGCCGAGATGCGCCGGGACGCCCCAGAAGGTCTCCTCGGAGATGCTCCAGACGCCGTCGGCGATATCGTCGAGAAACCGGCCCTTGCCTTCGATGCACTCGGCGAGTACGACGTCGCGCAGATGACTCCGCCGCCCGGACTGCACCGCTTCGAAGCGCGAGCGATTGCCGGTGCGGGCGTACTCGAGAAAGAGCGAGGCGGGCAGCGGGGCATAGGGCTTGCCGAGCGCCTGCTCGCCGGCCTTCATTACGTGGTCCTTGACTTCGGCCGGCAGCGCGGTCCACGCGTCGCGGTCGGATGCCGTGGGGTAGGGCTTCCAGGATGTGAGCAGTTTCTCCCGGAGCGCCGCTGCGCTCAGGCGGCCGCTGAGTGTGCGGCGATTGGGAATACGATTCTGAAGATCCGCCTGGGCGAACAGCGGCAGTGAGGACGCCGTGCCGAGGAAGGCGCGCCTGTTGATTCCGGACATGCGCCTCCAGTGTAACCGCATGGGCGGCGCGTGTGCGTCAAAGAGCCGGTCCCTCGTGGCCTGGCAGTGCGAAGCCGCTCTTCTCAGCCCATGCCTTCGGCGTCGCCCAGCGTTCCGCACCGGCTTCCACCGGGTCGGCACCGCGCGCAAGCAGCAGCTGGGCCAGCTCGGCGCGCTTCCAGCGGCAGGCCCACCCCAACGGAGTGCTCTTCAGCAGGTAGTCGCGAACGTCGGTGCTGGCGCCGGCGTCGAGCAGCATGATCGCGAAGGCCGCACCTTCGCCGTGATCGCGCGCCACAACTTCGTGCAACATCGTCTGACCGAAGGTGGTGTTGCGCAGATTCGGATCACAGCGCTGCAGGATCTGCCGGAAGCATCAAACCCGTATGCGCGAGCCAACACAAGCTGTGCGTCGTGCAACGCAAACCTTGCGGATTTGGCATTGCGGTAGTGTGCGTTGACTTTCGCGACCGCGTCGGGCTCGCCTGCAACGAAGCCGGCAAGCAGTTCCTTCGCCTGGCGTTTGAGCTGATCCAGATTGGGGTGTTCGCGCACAATGAGCTCCGTTCAAGGCGCCCGGTGTCCGCTCGCTCGGGCAGAAAAGAGTTCATTGAGACTGCAATGGGCAACGGTCCATTCAGGGGGGCGCGGTCCTTTCCGCGGACACGGTGGCGCCCTGACGCGCCGTGGCCAGAATAGCAGATTCCGTCGGTGTGCTGTCGATTCTCGGCGTCGCCGTTCGTTCTTGAACCATGAAAACTACACTACCTGCCATCGCCACCCTGCTCGTGATTTGCTCCGCCGCGTGCGCCGCGGACGCCAAGCCACCGGCCAACATCGACAGCACTGCCGCCTTCTCACGGCTGAAGTCCCTGGTGGGCGAATGGGAAGCGGACAGCAACATGGGGAAACTCCGCCTCACCTACACGCTCATCGCCGGCGGCGCGGCTGTTGTCGAGCGCGAGACCTCGGACCATATGCCGGAGATGCTCACCGTCTATTACATGGATGGCAAGCGCCTGCTATTGACCCATTACTGCATGGCCGGCAACCAGCCGCGCATGGAAGCCCACTCTTATGACGGCGCCAAGGGAGAGTTGCAGTTCCGTTTCCTGGATGTCACCAACCTCGCTGCGCCGGGCACGGGCCACATGCGGAACGCCACCCTCCGCTTCCTGGATGACAGCCACATCTCGGGCGAGTGGCAGTTTTACGAAAGCGGCGAATTAAAGATGACGGAGTTCGCGCAATACACGCGGATTCACCCGTCCACTGCTTTGCGATAACCCGGGCCTCCAGGTCCGCGATTCAATCAAGGAGAATAAATACGATGTCTCAATTCCTGCTTTTGCTCTACAACGACACCACCAGGCCGCCGAACCTCAGCCCCGACGAGATGCAGAAGATGCTCGAAAGGTATATGGCTTGGCGCGAGAAGCCCTTCACGCTCGACGGCAAGCGTCTGGCAGAGGATGTAGGCCGAGTCATTCGCTCCAACTCCGGAAAGCCGAGAACCAGCGATGGCCCCTACAGCGAGACCAAAGAGGTCCTGGCCGGTTTCTACCTGATCGAGGCGGCCAACTATGACGAGGCGGTGAAGCTGGCGCTCACCAATCCCCATGCCGAACGCGGCGCGATCGAGGTGCGCCAGATCTACGGCTCATGACACCCGCCGAGACCGGGGTTCTGCTGGAGCATTTGTTCCGCCGCCAGGCGGGCCGGATCGTATCGCATCTGACCAGCCTGCTGGGTCCAGCGAACCTCGACCTCGCCGAGGAGACCATGCAGGAAGCCATGCTTCGCGCGCTCCAGACGTGGCCCTATCAGGGCATCCCCGAGCGCGCCGAAGGATGGCTCTTTCGCGTGGCGCATAACGCCGCTATCGACGCGCTGCGCCGCCGTCGCTTCTCGGTCCCAGCCGCGGAAGACACCGATGACACCATTGCGGCTCTCGCCCACGCCGCCGACACCATGCCCGACCGGCCCGATCTGGACGAACAACTCCGCGACGAAGAGCTGCGCATGATTTTCATGTGCTGCCATCCCGATATCCCGCGCGACGCCAGCGTGGCCCTGAGCCTTAAGACGGTAGGCGGATTCGGCGTGAACGAGATCGCGCGCGCATTCCTGGCGGAAGAAGCGACTATCGCGCAGCGGCTGGTGCGTGCCAAGCGCCAGATCCGCGAAAACCGCCTGACGCTCGATATGCCCGCCGCTTTCGATCTCCCGCGGCGCCTCGATGCCGTGCTCGAAACGATCTACTTCATCTTCAACGAAGGCTACACAGCGCACGAAGGCGACACCCTGATCCGCCACGATCTTTGCGGCGAGGGGTTGCGGCTAGGACAGTTGATCGCATGTTCCTCGCTGGCTGCGCCGCGCGTGCACGCGCTGGTCGCGCTCATGGCATTTCAGGCGGCACGATCGGCCGCGCGGGTCGATCCGTTTGGCGACCTGGTGGTGCTGGAAGAACAGGATCGCAGCCGCTGGGACACGCCCCTGATCGCGCTCGGTTTTCATCACTTCGGGCAGTCCATCGCGGGCGACCAGCCCTCGGAATATCACGTGCAAGCTGCAATCGCCGCCACCCACGCCCGCGCGGCATCCGGAGGAGAAGCCGACTGGCGGACGATCCTAAGCCTATACGACGATCTGCGGGCCATGAATCCGTCCCCGGTCGTGATCCTGAACCGCGCGGTAGCAGTAGCCAAGGTGTATGGGCCGGGCGCGGCGCTCGAGGCGATTGAGCCGCTGCAAGCCGATGCCAAGCTCCGGACCTATTACCTGCTACACGCTCTCAGGGGGCACCTCATGCTCGAGCTTGGCCGCCGCCGTGAGGCCGCTGATTCCTTCCGCGCCGCCCTCGAATGCCGCTGCTCGGAACCCGAACGGCGGTTTCTCCGACGGCGGCTCGCTAGCTGCGCCTGAAGGGCAGGGAATGGTCTAATTCTCATCATGAGATTGTGCGCGGTCCTGCTCGGCCTTGCCACGACCCTGACAGCCCAGTACGCCCCAGGCCCCGATTCGCAGCGTCGCGAGGGCGTCCCCAGAGGTAAAGTCACCAAATACACCTTCGAGGCGTCCAAAATATTTCCCGGCACCACTCGGAGCTACTGGGTCTACGTGCCGGAGCAGTATGACGGTTCGAAGCCGGCGTGCGTCATGTTCTTCCAGGACGGCGCGAATTTCGCCAACGAGACCGGCGCGTGGCGGCTGCCTACGGTGCTCGATAACCTGATCCAGCAGGGCGCGATGCCGGTGACCATCGCGATTCTGATCGACCCCGGCGTGCGCGCCGCAGCCGGCGCCGACCAGATGGCGCGCTTCAACCGCAGCTACGAATACGACGGCCTGGGCACGCGTTACGCCCGTTTTCTGATCGAAGAGATTCTGCCCGAGGTAGGTAAGCAGTACAAACTGTCAGCAGACCCGAACGACCGCGCCATCGCCGGCTCCAGCTCCGGCGGCATCGCGGCCTTCACCGCGGCTTGGGAACGCCCGGACGCCTTCCGGCGCGTGCTCAGCTTCATCGGCAGTTACACCAACCTGCGCGGCGGCGATGGCTATATCGACCTGATCCGCAAGATGGAGCCCAAGCCGCTGCGCGTCTTCCTGCAGGATGGCTCGAGCGACCTCAACATCTACTCCGGCTCATGGTGGATGGCGAACCAGGCGATGGCCAAATCGCTCGAGTATGCCGGCTACGACGTGAAGTTCGAGCCCGGCACCGAGGCCCACAACTCACGCCACGGCGCGGCCATCTTGCCCGACGCGCTGCGATGGCTGTGGCGCGACTATCCCAAGCCGATCGTGGCGTCCAAGGGCGCCGGCGGCGAGCGGCACTTCATCACCGAAATCCTCGACCCGGATCACGATTGGGAGGTCGCGGCGGATGGCCTCGACTTCACCGAAGGGCCGGCCGTGGACCGCGGCGGCAACGTGTTTTTCTGCGATGCCGGAGCGTCGCGCATTCACCGGATCGGCGCCGATGGCAAGGTTACCGTGTTCCGGCAGGATACCGGCGCCGCCACCGGGCTGGCGTTCGGCGCCGACGGCCGCCTGTACGCCGCCGAAAACGCACGCAAGCGGGTGGTGTCCTATGCGCCGGACGGCCGCCTGACCGTGCTAGCCGCCGGGGTGACGCCCAACGATCTGACCGTCACCAGCAAGGGCGACGTGTATTTCACTGATACGCCCGCGCAACGTGTCTATCGCATCGATGCAGCCGGGAAATCCACGGTGGTGTTCGACGGCAAACGCGACGGCAACATTCTCATGCCTAATGGCGTGCGCGTGAACCCGGACGAATCGCTGCTCGTGGTAACCGATACGCTCGGCCGGACCGCGTGGTCGTTTCACATCCAGGCCGATAGCACGCTCGAGGACGGGGAGCCCTTCTATCACCTCGAACTGCCGGACGACGTGGCCAGCGGACCCGTGCGGAGCGGCAGCGACGGCATGACGTTCGATAACTTGGGGCATCTCTATATTGCGACCAAGCTCGGCATCCAGATCTGCGATCAGCCGGGCCGCGTAGTGGGCATTATCCGGCCCCCGGGAACGGTGGACACGTCGAATGTGGTCTTCGGCGGCAAGGACATGAAGACCCTTTATGCCACGGCCGGAGGCAAAGTCTACAAGCGTGTATTGCGTAGACAGGGCGTACTGCCGGGGCAAGTGATAAAACTGCCGCGCCCGCAGTTGTGAGGGGCCGCTCCTTACATCGCCGAGGCGAACGAGTAACTTCCCGACCCGACCTCCACAACCGCCGCGCCGTTCTCCCAGCGCGCCACCGTCGCCTTCTTGCCGGATTCCGTTACTTCGCTACCGCTCTTCGCGGGGATCCATACGGTCGCGGAGGTGTTTGGCGGCACCGTGACATCGAGTGTGAACCTGCCCTTCTCGCGCTTCCAACTGCTGACCAGATCGCCGTACATGGTTTTGTGGGAGGCCTTCACGAAGGTCAGGTCGCCCGCCGGATATGGCCGGATGATCGCGTGGCGGAAGCCGGGACGCTCGGGATCGGTCCGCATCCCAGCCAGGTACTCGTACATCCAGACCGCCAGGTCGCCGATCTGCATGACGTGATTCCCCGAATTCATTGCCGGGTCCGCGGTGTTTCCGTTCCACAGCTCCCAGATTGTGGTCGCACCCTGCTCTACCATGTAGCCCCAGCCGGGGTAGGTCTTCTGGGTGGCGATCTTGAATGCCAGGTCTGCGTATCCGTTGTCGCTGAGCGTGCGCATCAGCCACTGAGCGCCCACCAGGCCGGTCCCCACGTGTCCCTGGCTCTTCTGCTCGATGTTGTCTACGAGCGTCTTCAGAATCGCCGGCCGGAAGTCATCAGGCACGATGTGGAAATACAGCGGCAGGATGCTCGAGGTCTGGGTGCCATTGTCGTAGCGGCTGCTCTCCAGGCGGAAGAACCTGCGATGGAAGGCATCGCGCGTCGTGTCCGCCATTTTGTCGAAGTCCGCGGCGTCGGTGGGCCGGTCGAGTATTCGCGCGTATCGCGACATGGTGCGCAGCAGGTGATACCAGTAGGCCGAGGCGATCAGCGTCTTGTCGGTCACGCGCGTGGGGTCCTGCGAGTGGATCAGCTTGGGATCCTCCGGTGGCACGCACCAGTCGCCGTACTGATCCTTCGACACCAGGCCGTTGGCCACCAGCGTCTGGATGTGGGCCATCCACTT
>Ga0335079_10005001_pt1 | contig 15219 bp, 11 predicted proteins | sample Lox_Sample_33_FD_206719 | JGI IMG/M metagenome (GOLD analysis project Ga0335079, IMG submission 206719) | Soil microbial communities from Loxahatchee National Wildlife Refuge, Florida, United States - Lox_Sample_3.3 | ecosystem: Environmental > Terrestrial > Soil > Wetlands | place: USA...
CCGCGGAGCGGATGTCCATGACGATGAGGCGGTCGTGATTGCGCGTGAAGGGCTCATACAAGGCGCGCATCAGCTCGGTGGTGCGCGGGTTCTCGGTGCCGACCACGACGCGGTCCGGCTTCATGAAATCGGTGATCGCCGCGCCCTCCTTCAGGAACTCCGGGTTCGAGACCACGTCGAACTCGCAGCTCGCGCCGCGCGCCGCGAGCGCGCGCTCGATCTCGGTGCGCACCTTGTCCGCAGTGCCAACCGGCACGGTCGACTTGGTGATCACGATCGCGTAGCGGTTGAGGTGCGCGGCGATGGTGCGGGCTACGCTCAGCACGTGGCTCAGGTCTGCCGCGCCGTCCTCGCCGGGCGGGGTGCCGACGGCGATGAGCTGGAACAGCCCGTGCGCCACGCCCTTCGCGCCGTCAGTGGTGAATTCCATGCGGCCGGCTTCGGCGTTGTGCTTGATGAGCGCCTCGAGCCCCGGCTCGTGAATCGGCACCTCGCCGCGATTCAGCCGCTCGATCTTGGCCGCGTCGATGTCGACGCATACCACGTGATTGCCCGCGTCCGCGAGACACGCTCCGGTGACCAGACCCACGTAACCCGAGCCGAAAATGGTGACGCGCATCCGAGTATCTTATCGTAAGTTGTTGACTTGAAATAAGTAAGCTACTGAGCGTCGCGCTGAGTCGCGGCTCGGCACGGAAGTCCGAGAGCGAAGAATACCCTCAGCCGACAACGGCCGGTGGACCGCCGATGAACCGCCGTGGGCCAGGGAAATTCAGGCGAGCGGGTTTTGCCCGGGTGCGGGCTTGCCGGCCTCGGACTGGCGGCGCTTGGCGGCGAAGTCTGCGACCTTGACGGCCGGGGCGTGAGGGAGCACGGCTTTGCGCGTCCAGACGCTGTCGCGAATATCGTGCTCAGCATGATACTCGGCCACCGATTCGCTAAGCAGCGCAAGCGCCCGATGGCAGTCGAAACTCGCGAGCGCCACCAGCAGGTCGTTCAGGACTTCCTGCATCTTCGACCAGGGCAGATGATGCTCCATGGCACGCATGATCATCGGATGCTCGGTCCCGGTGACATTCGATCCGATCAGCAGCTCCTCGAACAGCTTCTCCGCGGGTCTCAACCCGGTGTACTCGATGGCGATGTCGCCGTCGGGATTACCCGTGTCGCGCACCGTAAGGCCCATGAGATTGACGAGGCGCCGCGCGAGATCGTCGATACGCACGGGGCGGCCCATATCGAGCACGAAAACGTCGCCCCCCTTCGCCATCGAACCCGCCTGCAGCACCAGCTGGGCAGCCTCCGGTATCGTCATGAAGTAGCGGATGACGTCCGGATGAGTCACCGTCACCGGGCCGCCGCGGCGGATCTGCTCCTGGAAGAGCGGCACCACTGACCCTGAGGAAGCGAGCACATTGCCAAAGCGCACCATGCAGAAGCGTGTGTGCGAGCTGCGCTCCTGCAGCGCTTGAAGAACGAGCTCCGCCAGGCGCTTGGTGGCGCCCATGACGTTCGCCGGGTTCACGGCCTTGTCAGTCGATACCAGCACGAAGGTCTCGACCCCCGTCTCGAGCGCCGCTTCGGCCGTGTACCAAGTGCTGATGACGTTGTTGTGGATGCCCTCGACGACGTTGTACTCGACGATGGGTACGTGCTTATAGGCCGCGGCGTGATAAACCGTCTGCACGCCGAAGGTCGCAAGCACCTCGCGGACTCGATGGCGGTGATGTGCATTGCCCAGAAGCGGCACTATCTCGACCGAGAGATGCTCGTGGGAAACCATGTCCGCGAGCTCACGTTCGATCGTATAGAGGGCAAGCTCCGACATCTCGAACAGCACGAGCCGAGTAGGGCTGAGACGGATGATCTGGCGGCACAGCTCCGAGCCGATCGAGCCGCCGGCGCCGGTAACCAGCACGCACTTGCCGGTGATACACGAGCCCGCAAGTCTGGCCTTCGGTGATACAGGGTCTCGCCCGAGGAGATCGCCCACGTCCACGTCGTGTAGCTCGTTGATCTGGGCCTTGCCCGAGATCAGGTCGGAGAGGTCCGGCAGTGACTGCACGCGCACGCCAAGTGGCTCGAGCGCGGTCAGAATCTCGAGCCGCCGGCGTCGGGTCGCCGACGGCATGGCAAGGAGGACCCTGTCGATGCGCTTGCGCCGGACGAGAGCCTCGAGCTCATCGGCCGCATAGACGCGGAGGCCGCTCACGTTGCTGCCTTGTAGCGACTTGCGGTCATCGATGAAGGCAACCGGCAGAAAATCGGGCCCCCCTTGCAAGATCGAGCAGATCCGGGCACCGGCATTACCCGCGCCGTAGATCGCGACGCGTACCGCCGTCTTGCTGCCACCGCCCGCTCGCAGGAACAGCGAGCGTGCGATGAACCGACTGCCCCCCACATACGGCAGGGCCAGCGCCCAATAGATCCCAAAAGCAGAAAGCGAGATCTGGTGGCTGGCAATGTAGCGATCGAACGCCACCAGCACCAACACGGACAAGCTCACACCCGCAGTTACGGTGACCATCGCTTTGGGTCTCATAAAGCGGATCACCGCGCGATACAAACCGAAGACCGCGAAGAAGAACAGCGCAGAGCCGACGGCCACGAGAAAATAGGCAAACGTCCGGTCGATCACCGGGTCGAGGCGGTCGAACTTGAGAGCCAGCGCCGCCCACAGCGCGGTCGGAATTGCGACCGCATCGGCGACCACCATGATGAGGCGCTTGGTGGTACGGGGCAGGGCCAAAACGGCCTCGGCAGCCGAGACGGCGATGCCCCTGCCAGCCTGCCTTTCAGCCATGAAACTCCTAGAGCGTCGCCGAACCGCTAGGTATTAGGTTCTGGGCTCGAGCGAAATGCCGCTACATTCTAAGCCAACCGGCTGGCAAGCCGATACCGCTCAGATGAACTTGCCCCACGTCGGTAACGATCGGTAACAGTTACGGTTGACGCGCCGAAACCCTACGAGGGCCGATCGCTCGGTCTGAAGGTCTTTGGGGAAGAATGTCGGATATCGCCGACAGAGTTCATAAGCGGTCGCCATGGGCGGCGTGAACCGCGAGGCAACCGGCCCATACAGTCTGGGTTGTGTCAGCCCTGGGAGCCCCGAATTGCCTCGCTGGACGTGGCCAGCGACAAGCCGCGGTTGCGCTCCCACCATGCCTGGAACATCAGTATGTCCCAGATCTGAGCGTGCCAGCGGCGCTTTCCGCTCTTGAACTCCTCCCATGCTCTGACCACCGGAGCCGCATCCAGAACGCCGTCCTCACGCATCCGTTGGGCGTTCAGCAGCGATTCGGCCCACTCTCGGAGCGGCCCCGTGAGCCATTGCTGTATCGGGACTCCGAAGCCCATCTTGGGTCTGTCCACGAGGTGGCGGGGAACATATCGATACAGTATGCGTCGCAACGGTAGCTTCGTCTCGCCACCCCGAACCTTGGCGTGCGGTGGCAGCCGCCAGGCGTATTCGACCAGTCGGTGATCCAGGAAGGGAACGCGGGCCTCCAAACTCACCGCCATGCTTGCGCGATCAACCTTGGTCAGAACGTCGTCCGGCAGGTAGGTCAACGTGTCCCAGTACATCATGAACTGCGTAAGATCCGTGAATGGCGGCGCCGCGTCGACGAAGACGGTGTCGGGCTCGGAGGCGTTCAGCACGATCTGGCTGGGCTGCTTCCAGTGCGAGATCATCCGCCGATAAAGGGAGCTAAAGGAGTCGACGTCGAGCAACTCCGCCGCCTTTGGAAGACGGTCGGCCAGATGTTCGACTTCGAGGCTTCCGGGCAGGAGAGCGGACACGCCGCGCAACACCGCCGCGGTGCGCGATGAGCGGAGCAGCATCGCCATGAACGGGCGCAGACGCCGCGGCAGCGGGGCGAGGAATCTCCACATGCGCGCTGTAAGTGCGTAGCGGCCGTAGCCGGCGAAAAGCTCATCGCCACCGTCGCCGGAGAGACTGACTGTGACGCTCCTGCGTGTCAGCTGGCACAGCAGATAAGTGGGCAACTGCGACGAATCGGAAAATGGCTCATCCCAAATCTCGGGAAGTCGTGGAACGAGAGCGAGTGCGTCATCGGCGCTGACATAGAGTTCCGTATGATCGGTGCCCAGGTGCCTCGCCACCGCTGCGGCGAAATTGGCCTCGTTGAACGCGTCCTCCTTGAAGCCGATCGAGAAGGTACGAACCTTCCGGCTCGACTGAGCTTGCATCAGGGCAACAATCGTCGACGAGTCGATTCCACCCGAGAGAAACGCCCCCAGAGGCACGTCCGCTTCCATGCGCATAGCCACGGCGTTCCGCATCAGGGCTTCAAGGCCAGCGATCGATTCGCCGGAATCCGGCAGTGGATCCCGGGCTCCGCCCTCCGCTACGGCACGGAAATCCCAATAGCACTCTGGCGTGCCTGCGGCTGTTCCGCGGCGGACCTCCAGGTAATGTGCCGGAGGCAGTTTGTGGATGCCACGCCAGATCGTCCATGGACTCGGCACATAGTTGTGGCGCAGGTAGAGTGCCAATGCATCCCGGTCTAACTTCGACCGGAACGCTGGATGAGCCCGCAGTGCCTTCAGCTCTGAGCCGAAGAGGAGGTACCCCGAGGTACGACCGTAGTAGAGCGGCTTCTCTCCAAGCCGGTCACGCGCCAGGTAAAGGGCGCGGTTGTGACGGTCCCATAGAGCGAAGGCAAACATCCCATTTGACCGTCGCAAGGTCTCGGCGATCGCCCAATGCTCGAGAGCTGCCAATAAAACCTCGGTATCGGAGTGCCCGCGCCATTCCGGCGCGACTCCGGACCGTTCGAGTTCCCTGCGAAGCTCAGCGTGGTTGTAGATCTCGCCGTTGAAGACGATGACGTAACGTCCCGAGGCCGACACCATTGGCTGCCGGCCGGCCGGCGACAGATCCAATATGGAGAGGCGCCGGTGACCCAGACCCACTCCGGCCGAGCGGTCAAACCACATACCCGCATCGTCGGGCCCGCGATGCGTGATCGCACCGATCATCGCCTCCAGCGATTCAACGGCGCGGTCGTCGATCCCCTCATCAAAGATGTATCCGGCGATCCCGCACACCTGCTCGATCCTACGGCAAGGGGCCAGCAGCCGTTGCGTCGGGAGGCTTGCGCAAGCCGGTCAGTTCGCGAACCGTATCGCCATAGAGCCTCTCGACGGAAAAGTTCTCGGTGATCTGCGCCCTCAACGCGTAGGCATCGTGGTTAACGGATAAAGTCTCCACTATCGCCTGCGCAAGAGTCTCATCGGCAATCGGTCGCAACACGATCCCTAAATGTCCAACGATCCGTGCGGCGTCGCCGATATCGTTGACGACGCAGGGGGTGCCACAAGCCATCGCTTCCGCGACGACGTTCGGAAAACCCTCGCCCGTCACAGACGCGAGACAAAGAACGTCCAGCCCATTGTACACGGCGCGCATGTCCTCAAGTCCGCCAGTCCACAGTAGCGAATCATCGAGCCCGGCTTGCGATGCGAGTAGCTTGAGGTGCTCCATGTAGGTGGGTGGGCCTGCACCTACGCAGATGAAGCGCACACCCGAACGGTGCCGGCAGACAAGAGCCGCGGCGCGTATGAACAATTCGTGATTCTTCATGGGATCCAGGCGTCCCACGAGACCTACGAGCGACTCGTGCGGTTGAAGCAGATAGCGTTGCCGGAACCGTCGTCGTGCGTCCGCATCTATCGCAAATCGAGTTGTGTCGATGCCGTTCGGGATCACGCAGATGCGTGCCGCGGGGAATCCGGATGCGACGGCATCATCCTTACCGGCGTTCGAGTTTGCGATTATCCGGTCCGCGCAGTGCGCCAGCGCCGCCTCGAAGCGGTGGCTCGCCGCCACAATCCAGTCGTCATACATCGATGTATCAACGCTCGATGCTCGAATACCCCACACCAGCGGTATGCCACCGAAGAAGGGTTTCATGAGGGCGGCGAGGATGTTCGCTCCGGGCATGTAGCTGTGAACCACATCGGGTCTCACTCGACGAATTGTCTTGACCATTCGTCGGCAGAAGGGCAGGAGATCCCAGCGGCTCTTCTTTTGAAGACACAGTACCGATACGCTCGCCGCTTCTAACTCGGCCTCGTAGACACCGCCGGCATAGAGGGTCGCTACGTGTACCACATGACGATGCTTGGCCATCTCGAGAGCGAGAGTGGCAAGTTGGCGCTCCGCGCCTCCGCTTCCGAGGGATCGGACAAGAAAAAGGATCTTCAAATGGCCGCTCAATCCCCAAGAACAAGTACGAACTCGTTACACCCGAGTCTGCCGCCGCAGGTCTTGAGTTTCCGTAGTTGAAATCCGCGAGCAATGCAAAAATGAATCACGTCCTCAGGTTTGGCGACTTCGAACGGGTTCCCGCCCAGCCAGTCTGCCCAGTCATGGATCGCGGACATCCCGCGGCGCTTCTTGTATTCGGTGTAACGCGCGATCGGGTTTCGCCGCCGCACGAGATCAGCTACGAATCCACTCAGCATGAAGTATGGGTAATAAGCGCACTTAACCAACCAGCGTCCGAAAATGCCGGAGCAATAGAGATCCTTCACCCCCTTCCACCACCGCGACACCCATCCCTGATCGTTGTAGATCGCGATGAACAGCGTACCCCCGCTACGGACGAGTGAGCTTGCATTTTCCACCGCATTCCACATCTGTCCGGTATGGTGAAGGACGCCCCAGCTGTAGACAATGTCGAACTTGCCGAGGCGCTCGACAAGAGACCGATCGAGGATCGAGCCTTGCTCGATCGTCCAGTTTTCGTCTTCCGCAAAATACCTCGTCTTAAGCTGCAGGGCGCATCCGCACGACGCTTGATCGTAGTCGAACGAATGCACGCGGGCGCCGAGCGATCGGGCGGCAAGAGAAAACAGTCCGCTCCCCGAGCCGACGTCCAGGAATGTCTTCCCGGCGAGCGAGTCGACGTCGAGCATGGTCTGCAGGGACAGTTTGGCGTGGGAGATGCGTTCGTCGTCCAATACTCTGAGAAAGCGCGTCCAGTTCGCGCCGAACTCGAAACGCCTCTCGGCAGGGGCAAGTGCGGGAGCGTTGTTCATCGACTTGGCGATTGTGCGCGTCGTTGAGCATCTCCGGACGGGAGAGCGGCGCGTCAGGTAGTTTAACATCATGAGAGCGAGCGCGCACCGCCGCCGAAGGTTCGCAACGCACGCCGTGCAAGCCTGACACGGTGCAGCTCGAGCGCGGGAAAGGGCGGGATCTGATGCAGCGACGCCTGCGATCCAGGACAATTCAACAGCGATGCTATCAGGCGCCGAGCCTGCGCATACCGTGAAGTCGAGAACGCTCAATTAACATTGTCCACATCATCACGGGGCTCGAGCAGGGTGGCGCGGAGACCATGCTCGAAAAGCTCGTGCTGGCCGCGCGAGCGGAATCGCCGTCGGTTGCCCACAAGGTTATCGCGCTGCGCCCGCTCGGCACGGTTGGCCGTCGGCTGCACGAGCACGGGGTGCCGGTGCAATCGCTACACGTGCAAGGAGGCGTGGGAGCGGCTGTTGCCTTTCCGACGCTAGTTCGCCGGTTAAGCTCCTGCAGCCCGGAAACGATCGTGCAGACCTGGATGTATCACGCCGACCTGATCGGCGGCCTCGCCGCAAGGATTGCCGGGTTGCGCCGCGTCATCTGGAACGTCCGCCGCTCGGCAGTCGCACCGGGGGCGCTCCGGGCACGCACCCGACTGATCGTGCGCACTTGCGGCCTCGTTTCAGGGTGGGTACCTGAGAGGATCGTGGTCAATTCCCGTCGAGCGATACCGGCGCACGTCGCGTTGGGATATCAAGCCGGCCGCTTCGTCTTTATTCCGAATGGTTTCGACACGTCGATGTTTACACGCGTTCCCGGCGCTGGAGGCGATTTGCGCAGGGAGTGGGGTATCGGGCAGGACCTCGCCGTCGGCTTGGTCGCCCGGGTCGAACCGCAGAAAGACCATGCCAATTTCATCGCGATGGCCAAGAGAGTCTCGCAGGTGATCCCGCGAGCCCGCTTCGTGCTCGTTGGGCGCGGGATACCGCAGGATCGTGCCATCGGCCTGGCGATCCGCAGCGAGGGTTTGCAGGACCGGTTCGTGCTCTGCGAACAGCGCGCCGATATCCCGGTGGTGATGAGCGCTTTGGACATCTTTTGCCTGTCGTCGCGGGCGGAGGGTTTTCCGAACGTGCTCGGCGAGGCCATGGCGTGCGAAACCCCCTGCGTTACCACGGACTGCGGTGACGCCCGGGACATTCTCGGCGACGACGCGCGCGTTGCGCCAGCGGCAGATCCGCAGGCTCTGGCGGACCGTGTTGTACGCCTTGCGCTCATGCCGCCGAGCGACCGGGAGCGGCTCGGACGGGAACAGCGCCAGCGAATCGTCGAGCGATTTGATATCGTCGCCATTTGGCACGAGTACCTGAAGTTGTACGCGCGGATCTGAGTTGCCGCAAACCATGCGCCGCGTATTGATCGTCGGAGGACTCGCGGCGTCGCTCCTGAACTTTCGTGCGCCGGTGATCAGAGCGCTCCGCCAGCGCAGATGCCGCGTCTTCGTGGCGGCGCCCGGGCCGTTCTCACCCGAGCTCATTTCCTCGCTGGGCGCGCTGGGTGCGGAGATCCGTCCCATACGCATGGCGCGGGCGGCTGTGAATCCGTTGGCGGATCTGCGGGCGCTCCTCGACCTTTACCGGCTCATGCGGGATATCCGGCCCGATGCGCTGCTCGCGTACACCGCGAAGCCGGTAATCTATAGCGGTTACGCCGCTCGAGTCGCGCGGGTCGCCGTCCGCTGCGCGTGGATCACGGGACTGGGCCTCGGCTTTACGCAGGGCGAGTCGCGCGGACGGACCGTATTGCGTTATATGCTCAGACTTCTGTACCGGAGCGCGTTGAGGCGTTACCAGACAGTGCTCTTCCAGAACTCTGCCGACGCGCAGCTCTTCCGCGGCCTCGCGCTGCTACCGCCTAGGTGCCATGTGGAGATTACCGCGGGCTCGGGTGTCGATACGCAAATGTTCTCGCCGGTGGCCTTGCCGCAGAGTCCGGTCTTTTTTATGGCAGCGCGATTATTGAAAGATAAGGGCGTGTATGAGTATGTAGCGGCCGCGCAAATTATACGCCGCGAATACCCGCAGGCGAGATTCCTCCTGGCGGGAGAGCCGGACCCGAATCCCAGCTCCGTCACGCGCGGGGAACTCGCGAGCTGGGTGAAATCGGGCGCCGTCGAGTATCTCGGGTGGGTCGACGATATCCGTGTGCCTATGGCGCGGGCCCGGGTGTACGTATTGCCGTCGTATCGCGAGGGCATGCCGCGCTCGGTTCTCGAGGCAATGGCGATGGGAAGACCGGTGATCAGCACACACGCCCCGGGTTGTCGCGATGCGGTGGAGGACGGTCACACCGGGTTGCTCGTGCCGGTGGCCGACTCTGCGGCCTTGTCCCAGGCGATGATTCGACTTTTGGAAAACCCGTCCCTGGCAGAGGCCATGGGTTGCGCCGGCCGGCAGCGCGCCGTGGATCGATTCGATGCGTCGGTGGTGGGTGAGCAGGTGGCCCGACTGTTGATCGATGCGGGCCCGATGTGAAGCGTCTGATCGATGTTATCGTCTCGGTCGCGGCGCTCCTGCTGCTCGCCCCGGTCTTCGCGGTCGTCGCACTCATGGTGCGATGGAAGCTCGGCAGACCGATCGTGTTCCGTCAACTCCGACCTGGCCTGCATGGTGAGCCGTTCTGGCTTATCAAGTTCCGCAGCATGCATGAGTTGTGCGAATCCGCCAGCGCCCCTCGATCTGATGCCGATCGACTCGATGACTTCGGTCGCCGGTTGCGATCGACCAGCCTGGATGAGCTGCCGGAGCTCTGGAACGTGTTGCGGGGCGACATGAGCCTGGTGGGCCCGCGACCGTTGCTGATGGAGTACCTTCCCCTGTATTCGCCCCGGCAGGCGAGGCGCCATGAGGTGCGGCCTGGATTGACCGGCTGGGCGCAGGTCCACGGTCGGAATGCCACGTCGTGGCGGGCGCGTCTCGAACTTGATGTCTGGTACGTCGACAATCATTCGCTGTGGATCGATCTCGTGGTGATCTGGCAAACCATCTGGCTGGTTCTCTCACGCTCGGGCACGCAACACACGGGGCATGCGACCATGCCGCCCTTCCGGGGACGGCAGGATGACTGACTCGATTCTGGTGCTGGGAGCGGGTGGCCACGGCAAAGTCGTCGCGGATTGCGCCCTGAGCTGCGGTCTGGTTGTAGCCGGATTCGTCGACGACGCCGTGCGTCCGGGTCTGCAGATCCTCGGTATTCCCGTGCTCGGCCCGATGAGCGAGCTGCCGCGTCTGCGTGCAGCCGCCGGCGCGGTCGTCGTCGCGATCGGCGACGGCGCGACGCGCGTTGGCCTGATTGAGCATTCCAGGAGCATCGGTCTGCGGATCCCCGCGCTGATCCATCCGTCGGCTACCGTGAGCCGCTTTGCGAGCATCGACGATGGCACTTTGGTTCTGGCGCAGGCGGCGATCAATGCCGGAGCCCAAGTGGGCCTGGGCGTGATTATCAATACCGGCGCCACGGTCGACCATGACTGTATCGTCGGAGACGGAGTGCACGTCTGCCCCGGCGCTCATCTGGCGGGAAACGTGCGGATCGGACGTTTCAGCTGGATAGGAATTGGATCGTGCGTGAAACAAGGCACTGTGATCGGAAGGAACTCTGTAATCGGCGCAGGCGCTGCGGTCGTCTCCGACGTGGCGGACGGCACGACGGTGGTCGGCGTGCCCGCAGCACCCGCCAAGGCGAATACATGAGTGACCTGACCCTGCAGTTTGCGCGCTGGCCAAGCTACTCAGAGGAAGAGATCGCCGCAGTCCGCCAGGCGCTGGAGTCCGGCAGGGTCAACTACTGGACCGGCACCGAGGGACGCGAGTTCGAGAGGGAATACGCGAGCTACGTCGGTACACGTCACGCGGTCGCGGTCGCAAACGGGAGTGTGGCGCTCGAGCTCGCCCTCGCCGTCTTCGACATCGGTGCGGGCGACGAAGTCATCACGACTCCGCGCACGTTCATCGCCAGCGCGAGCTGTGCCGTCATACGCGGTGCGATGCCGGTCTTTGCGGAAGTCGACCGCAACTCGCAGAACATCACGGCAGCGACCATCGAGAAGGTACTCAGCAAGCGAACGCGTGCGCTGATCCCCGTCCATCTTGGCGGCTGGCCGTGCGAGATGGACGAGATCATGGATCTGGCGCGGCAACACGAGCTGGTCGTGATCGAGGACTGCGCGCAGGCGAACGGCGCGACGCTGCGAGGGCGTCCGGTGGGTGGCATCGGTGACGCGGGCGCGTTCTCTTTCTGTCAGGACAAGATCATCACTACCGGCGGAGAGGGCGGCATGCTGACGACGTCCGACGAAACCCGATGGTCCCGCGCCTGGTCCTACAAGGATCACGGCCGAAACCTCGAGCTGACGGACAACCGGAGCCACCCGCCCGGGTACCGCTGGCTGCATGACACCTTCGGCACGAACTGGCGGCTGACCGAGATGCAATCCGCCATCGGGCGCATCCAGCTGCGCAAGCTGACTCAATCCGTACAACAGCGAAACGCCAACGCGGCGCTGTTGCTCGCAGGAATGTCGCGCATAGCCGGGCTCCGCGTGCCTGCACCGCCACCGCACGTTCGGCACGCGTATTACAAGTTTTACGCGTTCGTGGAGCCCGCGGCGTTGCGTTCGAGCTGGAACCGCGATCGGATAATGGCGGAAATCGCGGCTACCGGAGTTCCCTGCTTTTCCGGTTCATGCCCGGAGGTCTATCTCGAGAAGGCCTTCGAGGCCTCACGCAGCCGCCCCTCGGAGCGGCTGCCGATCGCCCGTGAGCTGGGCGAGACCAGCCTGATGTTTGTGGTCCACCCCACCCTCGGTCCCGAACAGATGCGTCGCACGGTCGACGCCACTGCGAGCGTCATGCAACGCGCGGTGAGATAGTCCGCGACGGACGAGCGCCAGCGCGCGGGCCGGCGGCACTTACCCCGCGCTCCCCCGCGTGATCACCCGCCGCCCCCCATGATCGCCGGCAGTACTATTTCGTTCAGCGTGTTGTTGGCCGCCGGCGGCGTTGTCTTCGAATCATAGCCATGACCGACGAACTGAGTGTCGAGAACGTACTTGTAACGACCTAAGTTGTGCTGACTGATGTAGCTCTCGAGCATGTCCGAATACCCACGGTGGGTGACGCCGAAGAAGCAGCAGGTATCGTACTGGTTGTTGACCTGAATATGCTGTCGCCCCGGCCCGTCGGACGCCATGATGTAGAGATCCAGGAAGGAGATCTTCGCGTAGAGCAGGCCCGGATGACTCTGCTGCTCCCCGTCTCCCAGGCTCGCTCGCCCGCACACCCCGGTGCGCAGCTGCATCGGCAGTGAGCCCGCCACCGCGACGCTCGTGGTGATCCGCGGATCGATCGCAGCGGCGACGAGTGTCGTCCAGCCGCCTCCCGACGCTCCCATCATGGTCACGTCCTGGTAGCTCGCTTTCGACAAGACAAGATTGAGCGTAGCAATGACGGGGTCGAGAAAGTAGAAGTATGGACTGGTGGCCGAAGCGGCGTAGGCCTGGAATAGGGCCGTATGCCGCTCGCACTGGTTTGTGAGGCAATTACTCGGGTAAGGAGGCGCCGGGTTCGAGGCGATCAGGTTATCTCCGTACAGGGGCATCTGGAGCCAAACGACCGTGAAGCCCTTGTTCAGGAGAGTATTGGCAGTGACGTAATTGGTGGGGTTCACCATCGCCGGAACCTTGACGCGGCCGTCCGGATAGTACGAGTTGTTCCCATGGCCATCATGTGCCAGGAACAACCGATTGTTGCTGCTCTTCGGCACCCACAGAAAGACTATCGAGCGGAGGCCGTTGGGGAGAACGACGGTGAGACGATACTCGGCCTTGAGGCCGGAATTGCGGTCACCCATGAAGACCGGATACAGACCGCTGGCGTTCGGGTCCGACTTGTCGGTCGTAGCGGGCGCCATGGTGACGTTGGCGGACCCTGTGGGAAATCCCTGCGGAAAAATCTGTCGGATGAGCGCCGCTCTCAATGCCTGCACATCCGCATCAGACTTGATGTGGATGTCAGCCTGCCAGTTGATGTTTGAGAAGGACGGATCGATGTCCGTGAAGCATCTCTTCGCGACTAGCTCAGGCCGAAGCTGGGCCTCGTCAACCGCGGCGGCGGGCATTGCGACGGCCAGCATCATTGCCCAGGAAGCCATGGCAAGTATTGCGCCAACAGTCAGTCTGGGTGTTTGCATCGAAGTCTCCCGCGACCAGTGTCGCCCGCGATGTGTCGGCAAACGCGCCGTTCAGGTCTTCGACCGTACAAGCATATACCATCGCCCGGCCCAACAGTCGCGCTCTGACCACGCTCGGTGTAGGGATCAGGGTTGGATTCATGATAGCGTGCCCGGACTGAACGAGCCCTGTATGGCTGACCAGTCACAATCCGATACATGGATCCGAAATATCCGAATCCCAATGAGCCTGCCGGCGCCGAGGTGAGCACCGCCGCCGAGCGCGTAGTCTACGTCGTCGCGCGAGACCTGCTGCCGTTCGAGCGAAGGAGCGACCAGACATCTTTCGAATTCATGCGGCTCGCGTGGCGGGATCGACGCCTGTTCCTGGTCTGCATGGCGGTGTGCGTGCTGCTGTCGGGCGCCTACGCGATGTTCGCGCCGGAATGGTTCCTGGCGGAGACCGTCCTCGCGCCTCTGCCGCAACGGGACGATACCTCCGGACTGATGAGTCAGCTCGGGAACCTGAGCTCCTTGGCAGGTCTGGCGGGCATCAACATCGGTGAGGACAAGGTCGATGTGCCGCTCGCGGTCCTGCAGTCGAAGGATTTCGCACGCTCGTTCATCGAGGACAACAACCTGTTGCGCACAGTGCTCGCGAAATACTGGGACAACAGCGCCGGGCGCTGGCGGACCATGCTCGATGGCAGGACGCCCGACATTCGCGATGGGGTGAAATACTTCAAGAAAAAGATACTGTCAGTGGACGAGGACAAGAAGACCAACCTCGTAACGCTCTCGGTCGAGTGGAAGGATCCGGAGATTGCCGCCCAATGGGCGAACCAGCTGGTCGCGCGCGCGAACGATCGCCTGCGCGAAGAGGCGATAGCCAAGGCACGGAACCACATCGATTATCTCCAGAAGGCGCTGTCCGTCACCACGTCCGTCGAGGTTCAGCAGGCTTTGGGGCGATTGCTGGAGAACGAGACGAAGAATGAGATGGTTGCCCGCGGGAACATCGAATTCGCCTTCCGGGTAATCGATCGCGCCCACCCCCCCGAAGAGCACGACAAGCCGAAACGCATCATCGGGCTGGTCGTCGGAATTCTCGGCGGCGGCATGCTCGGAATGCTGGCCGTCTACCTCCGCAACACATTCAGAATGATTCGCCGCGGGGTCTAAGTGCTTCCGCCGCCGAGCCCGCCGGCCGGCGCTCGGAGCGCCCAACCGGGTGTTCCCCTGTAAACCACGAGGCCGCCGCGTACGGCGAGCCACAAGACACACGCCAGCGTGACCATGTCCACGCCGAACGTAAAGTCGTAGGACCCCGTGTTCACCGGAAGAGCAACGACGAAGACCAGCAGCGCGCACAGTCCAGCGGCCGCGCGTGAGCGCCAGACGCGCTCATACAGAAACTGAACGACGCTTACCTGGACGCCGAGCAGAATGCCCCAGAAGAGCGGCCCGAGTACGCCGAAATCCAGCCACATTTGGCCGAACAGGCCCGGTGGGATGTCTTCCTCGTCAGAGCCCGCGAAAACGGTCGTCGATACCCTGACGATGCGCTCGGGCATGGTCACATCGAAGCCGAATATCCGGACCGGAATCCGATGCACGATCGAAAGCAGATGATCCATGCCGAATCGCGGGTCAATGTCCAGCAGATTGATGGAGCCCAGGGACTCGACCAGGGTTATGCCGATTTCCGATGAGGCACGGATTCCGGCTTCGGCGAGTGATTGGTACTGAGAGGAAACCACCTCGACCTTTCCGCCGAAAGCGATGGCGGCAAGGATCTCTTTGCCGAAGGCTACCCAGATCACCACGGGCACCAGTGCTGTCGCAATCAGCCTCACGCGCCAGCGACTGCTGTAGAGAAGTGCCGAGAAGTAGTAGAGAGCCAGCGGAATGAAGATTGCGCGCCGGGAAACGCCCAG
>Ga0335079_10005007_pt1 | contig 15215 bp, 17 predicted proteins | sample Lox_Sample_33_FD_206719 | JGI IMG/M metagenome (GOLD analysis project Ga0335079, IMG submission 206719) | Soil microbial communities from Loxahatchee National Wildlife Refuge, Florida, United States - Lox_Sample_3.3 | ecosystem: Environmental > Terrestrial > Soil > Wetlands | place: USA...
CTCTGAGGACAACGACATGTCTCTGATGCGTCTCCCAACCCCGGGCCTGGATCTCGAGTCCGAGCTCACCATCACGCAGTTCGTGATCCCGGCCGGCGCCGGCGCGACCTACTCGGCTTCGGGCAACATCGCCACATTCACCACGAACGCGGCGCACGGCCTCACGCTGAATCCGTCCGCGGGCGTGCCGCCCAATTACTTCGTGAGTTTCGGCGGCTCGACCTCGGCGATCACTGGCACGGGCGTGCTCATCAACAACGTGTTCCGGATCCTCTCGATCCCGTCCACGACCACGTTCACGTTCTATTGCACGATCGCCTCGGCAACCGTCACCTCCACGACCGTGATCCCGGTGTTCTACCCGCCGTTCACCGCCGGGTTCGGCTCTGGGTTCGCTGGCGGTCCCACGCAGACGATCTCGACCGTCGTCACGCCGTTCCCGCCGCCGCAGCTCGAGGCGGCAGCGCTGCTGTTTAACTTCGGCGCGAACTGCCTGATCCAGTACGATGCCACGCAGACCGCAGTGATCCTGGATCCGCAGTCGACCGCGGCGCTTGCTGGCGGAACCACGCCCGCCACGGCGCCGACTTACCGCACCGCGAACGCAGTCTCGACCAGCGGCTTAGGCTGGGCCTGCGCGCCGCACGTCGGGATCTGGGCCTCAGGATCTTCCGCGACCTCGCGTATCTCCGTCATCAACTAAGGTAGGGGCACATGGCGCAGTCGCTGCTGCTCAACCTCGAGGACTTCGTTCGCATCACGAACAACTCGAAAGACACGATCTGGGGCCGCTACGACGGCAAGGACTACGAGTGGCGCCCGGGGGAGTTCCTGGACGTTCACAAGATCGTCGCGACCCACATCTTCGGCTGGCTCGACCCGGAGGCTCAGTACTCCGAGAAGGACGCCCGCGAGATTCGCGAGCGCGCGATGCTGCGCCTGGGGTGGGTGAGCGGGCCTCGCAACTTCGATCAGAAGTACGCTCTCGGCAAGCTCCGGGAGGTCTCGATCGAAGCTGTCCCGCCGTTCCCGAACGTGCGGGTTCTTCGCGCGCGGGATGCACGGGGCGAGATCGATGAATACCGCATGCCCTCGGTGGAGATACTCCCCGATGGCAGCGAACCAGAACCTGCGCCGCGGGTGGCTCCGGGAACGCCGGTGGGATCTGGGGCTCAGGGTCAGACGATCCTGGGCCCCGAAGACCCGCAGGAGAATCTGCATCAGCCGCGGCGAGTGGAGCCTGCGCTGCAGAAGAAGGGTGCGGGGAAGTGATCGGCGTTGCTGAACTCCTACATCCAGCAGGTTCAGTATCTCCTGCATGACCCACTCGCGCAGTTGTGGTCGACGGTTGAGCTGACCGGCTACATCAACGAGGCGCGCAATCGCGTCGCGCAGGACACGAAGGCCCTGCGGCAGATCATCACGACCTCGCAGTACCCTGGGCTGACCGTGAATCAGGGGCAGGAGCTCTATCAGCTCCAGACGTATCTGCCGTCCCCGTTCAACACCTCGCTGATCGATGTCATGGGCATCACGGTGATCGTGAACAACGAGCGGTACAAGCTCAAGTACTGGCCGTACACCCAGATCGATGCGTTCCTGCGCGGCTGGGTGAACTACCAGGACTGGCCGGTGGTGTTCTCGCGCGTCGGCGGGAACTCCTACATCTACGTGGCGCCGGTGCCAAACCAGCAGTACTCGACCGAGTGGGATATCGCGGTGAACCCGCAGCCGCTCGCCACCGACTCAGACCCCGAGCCGATATCGGTGCCGTTTCAGGAGCCTGTGCAGTACTACGCTGCGTACAAGGCGAAACTGAAAATCCAGGCGCAAGGTGAGGCCAAGTACTTCCTCGACCTCTACGATGAGATCCGCCGCCGCTGTATGAAGGCGTGGATGTTCCGCATCGTGCCGAATCCGTACGCGACGGTGCCGAGGTAGTCGTGGCAGAGATCCCGCAAAAGAACTCTGCCTCGCAAAAGGACGAGCGTGTACTGCTCTCGAAGTACTTTCGCGACTTCAAGGGCATCCACACGCGCGCCTCTCGCACGGCGATCCCAGAGAATTACTTCTACAACCTCGAGAACGTGATCCCGATCGGCCCGCAGAACGCGCACGTCGTGCCGAACATTTCCGCCTCGCTCGTGAACTACGGCGCGGACACGATCTACTGGTCGCAGCCCGTGAACCTGCTGGGCGTGGAATACCTCGTCAACTTCGCGACCAACGGCAAGGTGTTCCTGTACAACATAGGCGCCGTGTCCTCTGCGCAGATCAACGTCGGGCACCTGCTTTCAGGGTCCGGCTCTCAGTGCACGCAGTGGAAGAACACGCAGATCCTCTTCATCGACTCAACTGGATACTATAACTATGACGGAACGACGTTCGCCCTCATCACAGGCTCCGGCGTCCCTTCTTCGGGGAACGCTATTGCTGTCTACTCGTCGCGCGTCTGGATCGCGCAAGGTCGCGTCCTCTATTGCTCCGGCGTCGACGACTACTCCGGAACCAACTGGACAGCGGCGAACGGTGCTGCGGCTACCAACCTTACTGATCCGTCCGTCCGGTCGACGATAGTTCGTCTGATCCCGGCGAACGAATATCTCTACGTCTTCACGGTGACTGGAATCATCGGGATCTACAACGTCCAGGTGCCAACGGGGGCGAACCCGCCGACACCCGTGTTCACGATGCAGCCTCTGCAATCCCTCATCGGATCAGATCAGCCGGCCTCTGTGATCCCGTACGACCGGAACATCATGTTCGCCTCGCGCTACGGCATTCACACAGTGCTTGGCGTCGATGCACCGAAGATATCCAGCGACATCGATGGCACGTGGCAGTGGCTTGACTTCACCCAGACGATCTCCGCGGGGCAGGTGGTGGTCGCGAATATCCTGTGCGGGGCGTTCCTCGTGAAGCGAGCGAACGATCCGATCTTCGGATCGAATCAGATTGTGGCTCTGTGGTTCAATCGCGATGAGACGAACCCCGCGACTGGCACCGTCGACTCTACGGACATTTGGTGGTTCGCCAACTACGGCGCGCTCACGCTCATCGTAAGCGGAGTCAAGAGTAACATCCCAGCGCTGTTCGGATTCATCGGCAACCAGCTCTACCAGCTATTCGCCGACGCCACGACTGCGCCGGCAACTCAGGTGTGGACGAAGCTCTACGCGATGGAGGATGAGCTCGCGCGTAAGCAGGTGATCCAGGTCGGAGCGGAAGTTGACTTCCTGCTGTACGGATCACAGTTGAACCTGTACGTCGATACGTTCTCGAGCAGCAACAACTCCAACGTGCAGACTTCGATCACCGCGGGTCAGTGGATCAACGGATCTGGAGTGCAAGGACAATGGCAGAACAATGCAACCACACAGGGCGGATGGGTCGCGCCAGGACTCTACCTCTTAAGCGGCCTCGCACCGCCTGCGCATGATCGGCACGTTGGCTTGAGGCTCACATCCACTGGGTATGCGTACGAGTTACACTTGCTCGCGATGGACTACAAGCTCGAGGATCGCTGGCAGTGAGCAAACCAGTCACAGGGCTCACGACGTTTGCCGGGCTCGCCCCGCCGTGGCAGCTTCAGCAGTTGGATTCCGACATCGCAGCGCTTCAGAACGCGATCAACGATCTCGGGACGTACTCGAATCCTCTGCAGGACACCTCTGGCGTTGCGAACACGATCACGGTGACGACGGCCGGAAGTCTCACGGCCGCGTACAATTTCGGCCTACTGCTCCACATCAAGATCGCGAACACGACGACCTCCGCGACCGTCAACATCAATCTGAACGGGCTCGGGAATCAGCTCGTGAAGCTACCTGGGGGGTTAAATCCAGTCATCGGGCAATTCTTGATAGGCGCGGTGTACGCCTTCGTCTACGACGGCACGAACTTCGAGCTCGTGAACGGAATCCCACTGGCCGTGAGTGCGACAGGAGATTTCACGGGGCGAGGTATTGCGCAGTGCAAATATAAGGCTGCGACCACCAGCAGAAACACGACCGTCGTGCTTACGGATGACCCGGACCTTCAGACCGGAACGCTCGGAGTCGGCACCTATCAGTTCAATCTGATGATGTTCATGACAGGCACCACTACGACCAATCAGGGGATCAAGTGGATCCCTGCATTCACCGGCACGGTGACGACCGCGATCTACACGGGGTCTGTGTCGGTAAACGGCGTCGCTGATCCATTTGCAACATCATGGGGGCAGTTCACCGTAACGAACGGGGCGAACGTCCTGCTGGACTCAGGCGCCTTGGGCAACACAGACTATGCGTATATGTTCGGCACCATCGTCGTGAGCGCGCCCGGGGTCTTCAAGCTGCAGTGGGCGCAATTCAATTCGAGCGCGAACAATACGAACCTTAAGATCGGCTCGTACCTCACCGTGACGCAGATGTCATGAGCTCGCCATCAGACATTAACGCTTCAGGCTCGGCGGATTTCACTGGCAGCGTCCAGAACAATCCCTATGGCGTCGGCACGTACCAGATACCGACGCCATCTGCGGCATCAGTCCCCACTCCGACGACGACCGCAGGACTGCCATCTGATGTGAGCGGGGCCGACACGGGGATGGCGACTGCCACCCAGGGGATGCCTGCTACTGGCGTGCCGGAAACGACTGGTGCCGCCGCGGCGAGTTCAACTGGAGGGCTCGACTTCAACTCGATCCTCTCTGACATCGGATCATTCCTGTCATCGCCCACAGTCTCCTCGGCCGCGCTCATCGGCCTTGGCGAGTACGAAGCCTCCCAGGCGCAGAAGACGACTGGACAGCTCACCTCTCAGCTCACCGGGCCGTCTCAGAATTTCGTCTCGGCGGGCGTCACGGAACTGCAGCAGACTATGCAGGGCCTCACCGGGACTCCGGTGACTTCCGGATCGATCGGGCAGCAGGAGCAGGCGGCACAGAATCTGGGCAATATCGCGACCCAGTACTCAACCGGCAAGCTCACCGATGCCCAGAACCAGCAGGTTCAGCAGTACGTGCAGAGCCAGCAGCAGCAGATCCGCCAGCAACTCGCGAATCAGGGCATCACCGATTCATCCGTCATCGCGATGTACGATCAGCAGATCCAGAACAACGCCGCGCAGTTGACGCAGAGCCTGATCGAGCAGAACACGACGCTTGCGGGCCAGGCGCTGACGCAGGTTCAGTCGACGTACTCGAATCTCTTGAATCAGTCGATCTCGACCTTCGGCGCCGGCATGGGGCCGATCGAGGATGCGGTACAGCTCACGATCCAGCAGAACACCCAGATCGCGAACGGCCTGCAGCAGCTCTTCGGGCAGATCGCGCGCGGGTTCTCCGGCGCGAGTGGCGGCAGTGCAGGCGGCAGCAGTGCCGTAGGCTCGGCGCTGAACTCCGTCATCGGCACGATCGGCAAGTACCTGACCGGGACTTCTGGCCCAACGGCTGGGGCCGCTGCGGGCAGCATTCCGCTCACCAATATCAGCGGTCTTGGCGATCTGGGCTCGAGTTCCGCCTCACTTGGCGATATCACCATGCCAGATATCAACTTCGGCCCTGACGCCGCTGGCGGGGCAGCCGCCGCCGACGCCGGGCTCAGTGCGAGTGCGAATGAAGCGATCGACTCCTCAGTGGCGGCGTACGAGGCATCGTCAGCTACGGCCGGCGCAGGAACTACTGCTGCCGGTAGCACTGCTGCCGCGGCTGACACTGGGGCAAGCACAGGAGCAGGATTCGGCGCGATCGCGGGCCCCGCAATCGGGATCGGCGAGGCCGCGTTACTCGCCTACGAGATGGGGCAAGGCCCATCAGCCTCGGAGCAGTTCCAGAAGGGCACTGCGGCGTATAACGAGGGAGCGGCTACGTACGCATCTACTCTGTTCACTCCGTCCTCGACAGAGGACATGATGGCCTACGCTGCTCAGTACCAGGGCCTGTCGCAGTCCGACCCGCTCTACGCGCGCATGGCGCCGACCGGGCAGCAGTACGCGAACCTGCCGGCGAACTTCTCGGGTGAGTACGGAAACGAGGGCGGCACGTGGTATCTGCCATCAGCGAACGGCACGGTGCAGGCCACGCAGGAGCAGTATCAGACGATCTCCCAGATGTTCTACGATGCCTCGATCGATGCATCTGGCGGGGCCAAGGCCGCATCAAGCGCAGGCTCTGAGACCAAGTGGCCGGATCAGGAAGCCATGCAGAAGGTCTACGACTACATCAACTCTTTGCCGACAGCGCCCGCGGGGTTCTCTCTGTCGCCTAACGGGCCGGCGAGCTCGACTCCGATCCCGACGTACGACGAGTTCATTCAGCAGAGCACCGATGCCCAGCAATTCGGCCAGGCGTGGCTCGCTCAGAACCCGACTTACGCGCAGAATCTCCCGCACCCATGAGCGTCTCTGACTCAGACATCCTCTCTAAGTTGCAGTCACTGCAACCTATGCCGCAATACAAGGCGCCGGACACCTCGGGGCTTGACGCTAAGATCGCGAGCGAGGAGCAGCAGGCGACTGACGCGGAGAAGGCTCTCGAGCAAGCCGACTTGGGCAAGTCGCAGGTCGCCGACACTGCTGCACAGTCGATCCCTCAAGAGCAACAGCAGCTGGATCAGTTGATGAAGCAGTATCCGGCTAAGCAGGTGGCTTACGGGGCCGCAATGCACGCAGCTTCCGTGATCGGAATCCTCGCGGCCTTGGGAGGCAAGGCAGCGGGCCTGTCAGGCACAGCGATGATGGGAGCGCTGAATGGCATGATGACCGGCTTGAATGAGGGAGCCGAGGATAAGTACAACGAGTCGCTCGCGAAGTGGAAAGAAGAACTCTCGAACCTGAAAGAGCGCCACCAGCATCAGATGGAAATGTACAACCTGATGCTGACCGCATACTCGGGACGAGCGGACGCAGCCCAGAAGGCGCGCGATTTCGCGCTTGCGATGACCAAGGATTCGATCGAGCAGAAACAGTACGCGATCACCGACTCGATCGATATCTTCCGGGCACGCGCATCCGCAATCACGAATGCAGAGAAAGTGCAGTCAGTATTCGACAAGATTGCGTTGGACAAAGCCAAGCAGGACAACGAGAAGCTCACTTCCAATGCCATTGATCTCGCCGCCACAGAACTCTTGAAGACCGGGAAGATGCCATCGCTGGGCTTCGGTGGCGCACAGGCGCGCGTGCAGGTTCTGAATCGTGCCGGAGAGATGGCCGCTCAAGTAGGCGGTCCGCAGGAGGCGATAGCCCAGCAGTCTATCTACCGCGCGACGCAGGATGAGCTCAAGAAAATCACCGTGCAGCAGGGCCCGATTCAGGCGTACGAATCCACTGCGATAAAGCAGATGGACATGGTGATTGCGCAGTCTGCGAAGGTTGATCGCTCATCGATCCCGCTCATCAACAAGGCAATCCTCGCCGGCGAGACAAAGATCCAAGGGGACCCGGAGGCGACGCGGCTCCTGAATGCTGTGATGACTGCCTCCACCGAGTACGCGAAGGTCATGTCTGGCGGCACCGGGAGTGCGGCCGCATCCTCAGATGCCGCGCGCAAAGAAGCGCAGACGATCATGAATGCCATGATGACCAAAGAGCAACTCGAAGGCGTCGTTGCGCAGGAGAAGCAGTCGATGCGAAACCGCATCGCGGCATTCGAGGAAACCAAGGCTCAGCTAGAGCAGTTCCTTGCGACATCAGGCACGCGCGGCGGCGCGCCGCCACGAGGAGAGGACACAGGCCCGAAGGAAGGCGATAAGGCAACCTCCAAATCAGGCCGCCCCATCGTGTTCAAGAACGGCCAGTGGGAGTACGCCGGTGGGTGAGCCGGTCCCAGCATCAGACCTGCCGACAGCCGGCCCCGCAAGCGGCGCCGTGCCGCCATCTGACCTGCCAGGATCTCCGGCGCAGCAGACTGCACAGCCCGGTCAGTCTCCGAACGCTTTAGGACCATGGGCGAGCGCCGCCGTGCGCCCGCTTGCGAAGGGAGCAGTCGGGGCGGTCACGTTCATTCCGGATCTCGTGGTCGACATCACTAACCACTTAGGAGATGCGATCGAGTCGGCAGGGCAGGCCATGGGCGCAAAGCCCGGGTTCATGGGTCCGCCGCTTGAGAATCACCCGAAGGAATGGGACAGCATCATCGATAAGTACACGACGCAGCCCAAGGGGATTGGTCGTGCCGCCGAAGAAGTCAGCACGGCTCTCGTGTCGGGCGGCCTCGCTGGTGTTGGTAAGCGCGCTTTACTGCGCAGCACCCAGTTAGCCGAGGATGCGGCGAAGTACGCCTACAGCCGCATCACCTCGCGCACGGCCGAAAAGGCTGTCAACTCAGGATACAAGCTCTCACCGGCCTACGTCGGCGGGCGCACCACGCGCGATCTTCAGAGTCTCACTGGCAAGGAGAAGGTCCACAAGGAGTTCTCTGCAGCTAACGAAGAGACCACCGACCGGCTCGCCAAATCCTCCATAGGCCTCATGCCCGACAACGAACTCGATGAGCACACGTTCGAGATGCTGCGCAAAGAGGCGTACCAGCCGTACGAGGAGGCGCGCACGTTAGGGCAGATCCCATCAGACCCCGAGTACGAAACTGCGTTGAAGGCGGCCGGCGGGCGCTTCGCGAACCGTGCCGGGAGCTACGGCGGCTCACGATTCGAGGAGGTCGATAAGGAGAAGGCGGCCTATCAGGTTCCGATGCACAGCGCTGGCGATATGATCGATGAGATTCGCGAACTCCGCAATCTCGCGCGGCAGAACCTGAAGCAGTACAACCCATCGGCCAACGCTGTCGGATACACGCAGCGGCAGATTGCAGACGCGCTTGATGGGCTCCTCGACAGGGCCGCGAAGAAGGCCGGGAACCCTCAACTGATGGATCGGCTGCAGGCCGCGCGCAAGGCACTCGCGCGTATCACGGTGGTAGAGGATTCAGTGGGCGCTGGCGGGCACATAAGAGCCAAGGACTTCGCCAGCATGCTTGATCGTGGCGTGCCCCTGGACGGGAACCTGCGCACGATCGGTGAGACGGCCAAGAATTTCCCGAAGGACGTACAGCACATCGCTGCACAGGGCAAACAAGGCGATTGGAGCGTGGTTGACTACCTGCTTGGCGGTACCGGCCTGATCGAAGGCAGTACTGGCCTCACGGGGATGGTGCTCGCACGGCCTCTCACGCGCTACGCTCTGCGAACCGCACCAGTTCAGAAAGCAATGATCCGCGGCATGCGTCGCGGCACGAGCTCCGCTGCGAGTAAGATGGGTAAAGCCGCAGCGACGGGCGCGGTAATCGACTACGAGACGAACCAGTGAGCAAGACCGAAGACCTCGACAAGACGATCAGCACGCTGAATGACTGGCTTGCTGAAGCCAAGAACCCGAAGGATCGTCTTGCGATCACGGATCGTCTCATTCGAGCCCTGAGCCTGAAATATAAGCATAGTGATGAAGGAAAGGGCGGCAAGTTCAACGTACCGTCAACACCAGGAGCCACCGATCATGTCACCCAATGACCCGCAGGCCACTGCGCACGCAACCACGGTCGCAGTCCTCTCTCTTGCGATCCAGGTCGTCTCGCAGCGCATACTCGTCATCCTCGCCATGCTGATTACGGCCGGAATGTTCGGCTACGCCCTGTGGGCGCACGAGTGGATAGCCCTTGTTACCGCCGCGTCCTTCGCCGTGCTAGTCTTCCTACCGATTTTGTGGAGGAGTGGAGCAAATGCCAATCAAGCAAACTAAGCGCCTCTCGAGCATCTCGACGCTGCGGCCCGGTACGCCCTCCGCACCGGAGGTCATGGACAACTTCATGAACTTCATGCCGACCTACGACGAGCAGCGCTCGACGCGCCCGAAGCAGTGGAACGGGAAGACTGGGTTTGGTCCTACGAACTCGAGTGGGCGAGCGAACACGAACGGTGTGGGCACGGCGCTGGGGTCTGGTCAGCTCGAATATCCGAAACAGCACAAGGGCGCGACAAAGGTGTAAATCATGGCGACCGTCTACATCGATGAGTACTCAGGGCTCGGGGACATGAACCCGAACAACGCCCCGTTTCGCCGCATGAACGGTGAGATCGCGCAGACTCCGGCGATCGCGAACCAGACGGTCAGCATCACAGCAGGATCGGTGCAGTCCAACGCCTTCAACTCGTTGACGTATCTCGTCCGCGTCCACACCGATTCTGTCATGTCCTTCGCGTTCGGTGCGAATCCGACCGCATCGGCGACGACCGCTCGCATGGCGGCGAACCAGACCGAGTACTTCGCGGTCATCCCTGGGCAGAAAATCGCCGTCATCACCAACACGTGAGGCTCCTATGACCGTCGTCATCGCACCACCGCCCACGAACGCCATCACCGATGCTCTGGCTCTTGCGCGCCTGGCGGCGAACCCGAAGGATGCGCAGAGTTTCTTGGAGCAGTTGGCCGCAGCTACGGAGGCACACAACGAGTCTCTAAAGGCGATCATCGGCCGATCCGATGCGCTTGATGCCCGTGAGAAGGCGCTTGCGGACAAGTACAACGGGCGCGAGGCGAATCTGATCTCCCGCGAGGATGCGGTCTCAGCGAAGGAGGTTTCGATCAAGGCGCGTGAGGGGTCTCTCACGGCTGGAGAGTCGGGCCTACAAGGCCGGATCGCCGAGTACAACGATGCAGTGCGGACGCTGCGCGCGAGCAAGGCGGATCACGAGACGGCGAAGACGACGTTCGAGCAGGCCGCCACTGCCCGTACTGCGGCGCTCGATGCACGCGAGAAGGCGATCGCAGCACGCGAGGCCGCTCATGCAGAGCGCGTGTCGAAACTGAAGGCACTGGTGGACTGACATGATCCAGACATTCATCCAAGCCAAAGCCGAGCTCGACGCGCTCTTCACCGCGACGTTCACCGGAACGTGGTCCACGATTGCACAGAATGCCGGTGCGCCAGCGACGAACCTCTACGTCTCCCTGCATAACGCTGATCCTCTGAACGGCGGATCGCAGAACACGAACGAGACCGCGTACACGAACTACGCGCGTATCGCGGTGGCGAGAACGACCGGAGGCTGGACGACGGCGTTAGGATCAGGCACGACGTTCTCATCCGTCTCTAACACGGCGGCGATCACATTCGCTGCCTGTGGCGTCACAGGAGACACGCTCACACACTGGGGGATTGGACTATCTGCATCGGGAGCTGGGACATTGCTCGCATCGGGTCCCATCGGACCAGTTGCAGGGCCTGACGTTCCATTCACCTGTACATCAGCCTCCCCAGGTATCCTGACGTGCTACGGCTACACGCCGGTCGTCAATGACCGCGTGAGTGTCTATCAGCTTCCGGGGCAAGAGGGACTGCCGACAGGACTCACCGAAGGCACGGTTTATTACGTCGGTACGGCGCCAGGCGGAAACACACTCACGCTGTCCACGACGACAGCGAACGGCAGCCCAGTGAATACCTCGAGCACAGGATCGGGTGTCATTTGCAAGAGCGGGCCATTGGTTGTCAGCAGTGGCGTCACTCCGTCCTTCTCAGCGGGGCAACTTGCCTTCCAGAAGGGTTGATCCGATGGCCTCAATACGAGGTGGATCATGGGAGTGAGTTCTATGTCTTTGGCATCAACTTATGCAGCGGCGGAGGGCGCAGCCGAGGCTGTGTGCCCGACGCCTTGGACAGGTCCAGGCGGCATATTAGTGGCTTCGGTGGATGATACCGGGAACTGTACGTTGTGTGTGCAGGGAGTTAACTACTCTGTACCGGTAGCTGTATTGCTTGATTTCGCAACCTGGGCGACTAACACCTTCACATGATTATCCTTCGCGCCACCGCCGATCTTCTGGAGGTCGTGACTACGACTGGCGCGACGCTCGAGGCGTATGTGGCGGCGATGGAGGCGGATAACTCCACTCCTCCTGTCATTCAGGATATCGTCAACAATCAGGTCGCCATCAGTTCAGCCACGACGACGACGCTGCTTAACTGCACCACTGCCAACCGTCGACGCAACATCAAGATGTGCGCGCTGTGGAGCACGGATGCTTCACTGTCCAACGGACTTACGGTGCGCCACAACAACGGCAGCACTCACAAGGTTCTGTGGACTGGCACTCTCTTGGCAGGCGAGGGAGTGATCTGCGATGAGAACGGGAACTGGACTGAGTACACCTCGGGTGGAATCCCGAAGATTTCGACTCAAGTAGGTCCGGTAGACGTTCAGATATTCACGGCCACAGGATCGAATACCTGGACGAAGCCGACTGCTTTCACGCCTCACGCTGTACTCGCAAAGCTCTGGGGGGCTGGGGGTGGAGGCGGGGCCGGGGCCTCTCTTGCCACGGCGGTGGTTGCTAAAGGCGGTGGTGGCGGCGGTGGCGGCGCATTCGTCAAGGAGTGGTACAACGCGGCGGATCTCACAGCGACAGTCACGGTGACTGTGGGCGCCGGTGGAGCTGCGGGGACTCCAGGTGCTGCAGGAGCGGCTGGTGGTGATGGAGGCATCGGGGGCAACACGTCCTTCGGCTCGTACTCAACCGCCTACGGCGGCGGCGGCGGACGAGGAGGTGCGATCTCAGCCGTAGCAACAGGCGGTGGTGGAGGCGGGGGGACCGGCGGGGCTGGGGCTACTGGGACTACCTCCGGAGGAACCGGAGGCTTGCCGACTGCTGCGACCCTAGGGGTCGCTGGTCAGGGTGTCACAGGAGCGGTTGCGACCGGCACTTCAGCGCTCGCCGAATATGGCGGAGCAGGCGGTGGCGGAATCAATTCAACACCTACCGCGGGGGCTATCGGCGGGAGTTCGATCTTCGGGGGTGGTGGAGGCGGGACGGGCGGCTCGCACAGTTCTACGCCTACCAACGTCTCAGGCGGTGCTGGAGGGGCTTCAAACTCCTATGTAGCCGGCGGCGGAGGTTCCTACGGAACTGACGGCGCCTCACCCACGGGCGGCTCGGCTGGAGCATCAGGGGACACCACCAAGGGCGGTGCTGGAGGCGGCGGTGGTGGAACGACCGTCACGGCCTCGACTAGCGGCGCGGCTGGTGGGGCTGGTGGCCGCGGAGGCGGCGGTGGCGGTGGTGGAGGAGTTGGCATGAACCCCGGATTAGGCGGTGCCGGAGGACTCGGAGGAAACGGCTACGCTGTGATTTTCACTTGGTGACCTGTGGCTTTTCGCTCCTCAGCGGTCACATCGAATAACACTTCGAGCCCCGTCAACTGCACGATGCCCACGGGTGTTGCTGCAGGGGATCAGCTTCTTGCGTTCTGCAACGGTGATGCCAGCGGGAGTGCTTTCACGATCTCTGGCTGGACGCTCATCGACACGGCTGACCTTTCAGGTCCAGACGGGGAGTCGATCAGGCTTCTCACGAGGGTAGCTACAGGAAGCGAGGGGTCTACTCAGTCGGTTTCTTTCGCCGGCACGCTCTCCTCCGGTTGGGGCGTCATTATTGCCGCGTGGTCCGGGAGAGCTGCAGCGGCACTGACTTCAGCGAATCTCGTTCACACGCTTAATACGAGCTCGAATTCGTCCCCGATCTCGACCTCTAGTACCGGGCTTAATGCGCAAGGCAGTGATGATCTCGGGTTCTTCATGGGGCTCGACATCACGACCGCGACCATCAGTGCGGGATCGTGGACTCAAGCCACGGGCTTTACGAACCAGAATCAGGATCTGCCGAACACCCGCGGCTACGGGAATAATTTCCAGTACCAGGACAACGTATCTGCTGGGGCTACCGGATCGATAGCGTCAACGGTCACATTGACCGGGACTGGCAATGCTGGGTGGGCCGGGATCTTAATCCGGATTCCCAAAGCCTTCCCGATCATCAACACGCAACCGTTCAACGCAAATATCCCCCTCGGTGGCGTTGCCGTGTTCACCGTCTCGGCCACGGCCTCGAGTGGATCTTTGACGTATCAATGGCAGGACAACCGTTCAGGATCGTTCGCCAACTGCACCGATGGATCTGGAGCAACGAGCGCGACGTACACAAGTCCTCCGCTTGATATCACGGCATCACTCAGGCTCTATCAATGCCTCGTCACTGACTCCAACGGCACGACCACGACACTTGCTGCGCAGGTCGTATTCGTTTTCAATCCTGATCTCTCGCAGCGCTTGCAGAGAACCAAGAACAAATCAGCTCGCGGGCTTGCGTGGGACTTAACTTCCGCCGAGTGGTGGTGAGATGTCACAAGACCTCATCATCCAAAAATGGTTCGACCGTGACTTAAATCCTCCAGGCACATCGAACCCAGGAGCCACCTCTGGCTCCGGAATCTCATCCTCCATAGGCGCAGGCGCGCTCACCGCACAGATCGCTGGCTCCGGGATCTCCGTCACCATCGGTGCGGGGGCGCTGCTCGCGCTCATCGGCGGGTCTGGCGTCTCGCCGACTGCGGGAGCAGGACAGCTCACTGCTCGGATAGGCGGCTCTGGAGTCTCCGCGACAGTCGGTGCAGGCCAGATCACGTCGCAGATCGCAGGGTCGGGCGTCAGCGCCACCATCGGGGCTGGGCAGCTCACTGCTCTCATCGGCGGCTCTGGCATCTCCTCGACAATCGGTTCTGGGGATCTCGAGCCGTTCGCATCCGGAGGTACATCCGGCAGCGGCTGGTCATCCACGATCGGCGCTGGCGCGCTCACCGCTGGCATCGCAGGGTCCGGAATCGCAACGAGTGTTGGCGCCGGGCAGATCACTGCGTTCATCGGCGGAACCGGCGTATCAGTCACCGTCGGCGCTGGAGACCTTGAGCCCCTAAGCAGCGGCGCGATGGGAGGCAGCGGCCTGTCCGTTACGATGGGAGCCGGAGCTCTAACCGGCGCCGCAGCGCTCTCTGGCTCTGGAATCAGCGTCACCATCGGCTCCGGGAACCCAGTGCCGCCTGCGCCTGGCTCCGCCTTGCCCTTGGTCGGCTTCATCGCTAACGTAGGGACTCTCTGGATCAAGAGGTAGGCGTGACCCTTCCGTACCAGAAACCGCGGCCGACGACAGCCCAGGCGCAGTCCTGGCACGGCGCGCACAAGCTCGAGCACGACAAGCTCGACGCGAAGACCGCGCAGCTGCCGCTCACCGGATACGGAGTCGGGTTACTTCTCTATCCTCAAACCCCCGCCGAGATCGCAGCAGGGGTGACGCCGGTTAACTATGCGTATCCACCCGGAGATGTCAGGAGAGATGGCGCAGTACTTGATGGAAGTACGGATGATTTCGCCGCATTGACTAAGGCGTTAGCGGTTGCTGCTGTAAAT
>Ga0335079_10005008_pt1 | contig 15213 bp, 12 predicted proteins | sample Lox_Sample_33_FD_206719 | JGI IMG/M metagenome (GOLD analysis project Ga0335079, IMG submission 206719) | Soil microbial communities from Loxahatchee National Wildlife Refuge, Florida, United States - Lox_Sample_3.3 | ecosystem: Environmental > Terrestrial > Soil > Wetlands | place: USA...
CGATGCTGATCATCTGATCTTTCCAATACCCGAGCATTGCTAGCAAGGCCGATCTTAGCCGTATTGTCACTGCAATTGTCCGCCACCACGACTGCCTTGGCCATGCCGACGGGATAGTCTTGATCGCTGATACTCTTGAGCAGTCTGTCTAATAAGAGCTCCTCATTATGCGCGGGTATAATAATTCCAAATCTTGTAGTGGGTGCTGAAAATGATACATCTTTGTCTTTAAGGAAGTAATTTGACAATAACAGAATCAAGTCATACGTAATGTAGATACTTATATAGATTCCAATGACTATCAATAAATAACTTATGAGAATCATTTTCTCACCATGCTCATTGAGTGAGGAGTAGGGACATCCCTCCCCCTGCTTACGAGTGTATCATCTGCTTATCGTTGAAAGAATAGTGTCGCCTGGGTCACTTTTCCAATTTCAGATATTCTGATTCGATCCGTCTGGTCCATTCCTCGATATTATATTGTGAGTTAATGGTCTTTTGAGCTTCGCCTGATAAACCGTTTCGTAGTTTTTCGCTCTTATACAGGAGCTGAACAGCTTCTTTAATATCTTGAGGATTGCCAGGCGATACAAGGACGCCATTCTTTCCTGAATCGATAACCTGAGGAACGCCGCCTACCGCGGTAGCAACAACGGGAATCCCGCATGCCATTGCCTCGAGAAGCGACACAGGCGTTCCTTCTGTTAAAGAAGGCAACGTGAAGACATCCATCGCCGACAGCCAGCATTCGACATCATCCTGGAAGCCTGTAAAAAAAACTTTTTCTTCAAGATTTGCTCTCTTGACCCGGTCCGCCAGTTCTATTCTTTGAGGGCCTTCCCCGATGATCAATAATTTCGCCGGAATGCCCGACTTATTCAGGAGCGCGATCGCTTCAATAAGATGTCCGACCCCCTTTTCCTCGCTTAGGCGGCCGACGTAGCCGACAACGAAATCGTCTTCGGTCATTCCGCAGTATTTACGCTTTGTTTTTCTGTTCCGGGTATGTGCTTCAACAGAATAAGATCCATTCACTGCGTTCTGGATCAGGGTGACGCTTGATTCCTTTATGCCGCTTTTGATCAGGGAGCTTTTTATTGATTCAGAGACTGCGATAATTTTACGGGCAAATCGCAGAATAAACAGATCCAGCCGGTTATACAGCGTCAGATGGAGATCATTCGAAATAAATCCATGGCAAGTAGAAATAACCGGCAGGCCAAGAAGCCTGGCAAGGAATATCCCCAGGACATCGGCCCGGTAACCGTGGGTATGTATCAGGTCGAACTTGTTTCTTTTTAGAAGTCTGTATGTTTCAAATATATTTGCAAGAGGGTTAAGATATTTTATCTTATGATTGTTAACGTACACCTTGTAGTATTTTTTCCCTGCTCTGTCCAGGTGTTTAAAAAATATGTTATCAGTGAAACTGGGAACCGTAAATATTATCGGGACCAGATCGAACTCGTCATTCTTGATATGCTCGGTCAGGGAGAGGACGACCCGTTCTGCTCCTCCAAAATCGGTCACTGTTGCCAGGACAGCTATTTTCAAGGGCTTTTTCCGAGTCAATATTAACTTCTCCTGAACAGCTTGACCACTTTATTATAGAGCTTTCTTCCATTGACGAGTAACGGCCATGCCCTCGGGAGAAGGGAAAATTCTCCGAAATAAAAAGCCTTGTACAAGAGGGGGCTGAAGGGAAGATCGTAATATCCGACGAGACCGACAACTTCCGGCAGGAACTTTTTCTTGAAAAACTCCTGGGTGGGAGTCGTTCCAACGCCCCTGAAGCTGTACCAGGTGCAGCCTTCCTCCTTGGCCCAATTGATGCTTTCCCAGACATAGGCGTAATAGGTCTGCAGTTTCTGATATTTATAAGGAGTTCCCATGTGCATTGCCAGGCACTTTCCGCCGAACATGATGCATATGAGGCCGCCTATGATCTTTCCCTGATATTTCGCAAGGAATAATCTGCCCATTCCGTTGACTATATAGGTGTCCCATAAACGCTTCTGATATTCATAATCGCGGGACATGAACCTTTTATTGACGGAAAATTCCTTAAAAATATCATAGAACGTCTTCAACTCCACTTCCGTTGTCGCTGCTTCTATGACCACGCCTTCCTTGGCCGCCTTGCGGATGCATCTCCGCGTGTCCCTGTCGAGCAGGTTGAAATATTCCTCGCCGGTGTTCACTCTTGTCAGGTCGATCCTTGAGACATCCCTCGGAGAGTTCCAGAATGACCATCGCTGATCCAGATGAATGAAACCAAGCAAAGACAGCTTATCTTCATTCTCATGTATAAAACTTTCCCGTATGTTGGGATCAACCCTTAAGAATATCGCCCTCTTTTTTTGCGCAAGTTCCTGCACCTTCCCTATCAGGCTCGTAAGCGTCTCATCGTCGCCGTAATCCCAGACCGGACCCTTTGGGCTGTAAAACAGCGAAAAGGGGGTTAAGGGCAGCTTTTTCTGAAGGACCATCATGGCGCCGGTAAATTTCCCTGCGCGCTCGGCAACCAGGTAGATCGGCAGCCAGTTGTCTACGGCCCGGACCTGCCCCCACTCGAAAGCGTTCAAGGGATGGACGAATTCAAAACGCTGAATTTCCCTATCCCAGTAATCTTTTTCGAGGGGTGACAGTTCTCTTACCTGTACCGTATCCATTTTTTTCTCAACGACCAGTGGCATATCTCTTACTCACCTGCATTCCCAGGACTTTTATGAGGTTGATCCTCTTGATGAACGTAAAACCCGCCTTCTCTATTCCCCTGACAGAGGCCACATTATCTTCCCTCGTGCAGATATATAGCATTTTATACCCCTTCTCCTTGAGATATCGCTGTACCTCTCTCAAGGCCTCAGGATATATCCCCTTTCCCCTGAATTCCGGCAGCGTCAAAGAATATTTGACCTCCCCTTCATCGCTGCGAAGCTCAATGATCCTGTTGGGATCGTTCTTATAGTAGATCCAGCTGATATGCCCGATCACACCGTTCTTCTTATAAATAAAGTGATCTTTAACGCCGTCATAAAGATCGCAGGAGAGTTCCCATGGGGGAGCAGCCATAGTTCTTCTGCTCAATGCAAGATCGGCTATATCTCCCTTTTTTATGTATCCATCGTCCACGTGGCTGTCATTGCGGGTGATTTCATTCGCGAGGTCACTTGAGTAAATTGCTATGCGCTCGATCTTAAATAGCGATCTGAAAACAAGAGCACTGAATTCACGAAAGCCGAGATTTGAATATTGCGAATGCGCTATTTTCAGCACCCTTGATAGCTTCCGGAGCATACAACCTCAAATTGATCGCTGTCGATCGTCAAGCTTGACTGATAAATTCCTCATTACAGCGGAAAAGGCGAAGAACGTTGTAAAAAATAATGAATAAGCCTGAGTTATGAAAAACGCGGTGACGAGCTGGCCTATGAATGCGACCAGCATCAATCCTGATATGGTCTTGAATTCGATCGCTTCCGGAGTTGTCGCCTTGATATTTTTGAGCCTCGAAAAGGTCTTGAAGCTTTGCATGATGAGAGCCATAAAAAGAATAAATCCAATTAAGCCCGTTTCAACAGCCACCTGGATATATGAATTATGCAATTCTTGCCACTTAGCGGTTATTCCCAAAGCTTCCCGAGCATAACCAATGGCCATTGCAGAGCAGTCAGCGCCAACGCCTGTAAGCGGATTAGATAAAAGTAGATCAAATCCTCTTTTCCATATCTGGAAGCGCCCGAACTCATCGGTGACGTTATAATCGCTTCCAACATCAGTGAGCGTGAAATAACGATCCATGTCGATCTTGCTGCTGATCGACATGAAAAGGATGATCATTGCCACGGTGAATACAACTTTGTGGGATTTCGTGATTCCATGCATTTTGGTAAACAGGAAGAATGCTATCACCGCGATCAATCCCAGCATCCCTCCCCGTGACCCCGTATAAAGAATTACCATAAGAGCAGTTAATATGCTCGCCAGGGCAAGAGCTTTTTTCAGGGACCCTTCGCGATGGAGAATAAAGAAGAAAGAAAGAGGGAAAAGGGATATCAGAACGTAGGCTATATCATTGGGGTCGAACATGCCCCCGTAGATCGCATATCTGCCCCCCATAAAGGCGCCGTTCATAAGGCCGAAGGCGCCGTAAAATAACGTACACAAAGCTATTACGAACAAGACGGTCTTCAGTTTTCTGAGCGAATCGACTTCCATGACGAAAATGATAAAAAAGAGCACATTCACAAGATACGCGAGAATTACAGTGTTGAACGCCACTCCCCGGTGAAAAGCAAAAGGTATCCCCAAAATCATGATCAGATAAAAGAGGACATATTTCCTTGTCACGGGCAACCGAAAAACGGAAGAAAACTGTTGCCCCTTCGGTCCCAAAAAAGTGCTCCCGGCGCTCATTGCGGCGATAACGAGCGCAGGCCGCAATGCCTGCAGGGCTACGAAAAGGTCCTGGGGCCTGCCAAGAAGGACAAAAGACCATAATATAAATATTTTAAATGCCATAGGTCTTATCGAAGGACTTCTTCTTTTTCACAACATGTCACGGGCCCGGCCTGGCCGGCCGCGGCTGAAAGCTGATCGGCCAATTGCCGGGTCAAAAGCTTTCCGTCGAATTGAGCGTAACGGGCAGGGTCAATGGTCAGTAAATGCTTATTTTCGGCCTGCATGAGCATGTAAATATGATCACTGATGCCGGTAATGTCGTGTGGTGAGAAGAACTCTCCTCCCTTTGTCGCTTTCAGCAATTCCGCTGTCGCGCCTTCTTCCGTCAGGGCCAGGATCCTCGTTCCGACTCCGAAGTAATCGTAGACCTTTGCCGGAATGCAGAGGTGATGGATGGAAGGCACAAGCAGCAGGAGCAAATGCGAGCGACGCATCGTGTTTATCGCCTCTGAATAGGGTATCGTACCGGAGACCTCTACGACCCCATCGAGGCCGTAGGACCGGGCGATTGAGATTGTCGGTCTGCCGTCAATGGCCTGGCAGTCACCGAACAATTTCACGGAGATCTGCGATGGTGTGATCTTATTCTCAGAGATAAGCTTCTTGATTGCTTCAAATAACGGTTCCGGAGTTCTGCCTTCATAGAGCGCTCCCGCATAGGCTATGGTGAATTTAGCGTATTTCTCGGGCTGATCAGGAGAGACGAATTTCTCCGCATCGATCCCGTTCAGAATGGAAACGAATTTATCGCCCGGTTCTTTTGCATACCGTTTCTCCATGACCTGTTTGAGCTCAGGGGTGGTCGTTATGACCCGGTCCGCGCGGCGTACTACCCGGCCTTCCATCCACTGCTCTATCCTGTCGGATAAGGCGGACCTGCCCAAGGCCGACCGGTAGGGAAGGAAATCCACCCAGGGGTCCCGAAGGTCGGCGACCCATCTCACGTTCGTGATTTTTTTTGCCAGAAGCCCTATTAAATGAGTGGAATGGGGCGGACCCGAGGTCAGGATGCAATCGATCTTCTGGCTCCTGATCTCAGAGACCGCCTTCAGTGCCGCGGGAATGACCCAGTTCTTGTCCTCATCCGGAAGGAACACGAACAACGAGATAAAATATCGCTTCAGTTTCTGCATGACCTTTTCATTGCCTGTCGGTTTGCCATGCAGATCAGGAGTATGGCTGTGTACAGAGCTATTAGCAATTTTCCCACCCCGGAGGATGGTCTTTGCCAGCAAATAACCGTCCCTTACCGTTGGGAGCCTGTCCGTCTGATAGATGGTTACACCCTGCAGATCCTTCGATCGTTCCTTGTCCAGGCGCACGCGGTGGCGGTCCTGAATGGTCAAAACGAGCGGCGTCCATCCGAATGAAGGCAGATGCCTGGCAAATCTGGCGATCCTCAACCCGCCGACCGCGCTATCGGGCGGGAAAAAGTAGGAGATCAGGAGTATTTTTTTCATGGACGATTCACTGTTCACGTATGATACCTGCCACCGGTAGGTTCAGGGGGCCATTCGTGTCAATTCAGCGACAATTCTCTGTGCCGCCTTGCCGTCCCAGAGAGGAGGCACGGGTCTCTGACCGACCCGATGGGAACCATTACTGAGCACGGAAGCGGCTGCCTTGATGATCTCGCTTTTCCGGGTGCCTGCCAGATGGTTGGTTCCATCGGTCACGGTAACCGGCCGTTCGGTGTTTTCTCGCACGGTTACGCAGGGAATGCCGAGCACCGTGGTCTCCTCCTGGATGCCGCCCGAATCGGTCAGAACGAGCCTTGCGTGCGACATGAGGGAAAGGAAATCGAGATAACCCAGCGGCTCGACGCAATAAATGGCGGGTGTGCGGCCGATCCCGGCCGTACCCTGAACGAAATGCTCCTCCAACTTGAATTCCCTGATCCTGTTCATGGTGCGGGGGTGAACGGGAAATATGATCGGGACCTGTTTCGCGATTTCAACCAGTGCCCCAAGGATGTTTCTGAATATCTGCTCGTTGTCGACATTTGAAGGACGGTGCAGTGTCAGCAGGCAGTACGGCGCACACTCCCCTGCTCCGTTCCTGAGCCCCATCTGGCCGAGGATCGGCGATTTCTCTGCTTTTTGGAGGTGCTTGAGAAGGGTATCGATCATGACGTTGCCGGTGAAAAAGATCTTTTCCTTTGCTACGCCCTCTTTCAGAAGATTTTTCTCAGCGCTCTGTTCGGTAATGAACAGGTAATCGGAGATCGCGTCGGTCAGCACCCTGTTGATCTCCTCGGGCATGGTCCTGTCGAAGCTCCGCAATCCGGCCTCAACGTGTATTATCTTGATGTTCAGCTTCGAGGCCACCAGAGCGCAGGCGATCGTCGAATTGACGTCACCGACCACCAGAACGTGGGTGGGCTTTTCCCGGACGCACACTTTTTCGAATCTTTTGATGACCTCTGCCGTCTGTTCCGCATGCGATCCGGAACCGACGCCAAGATCGATATCGGGCTTCGGAATCCCCAGTTCGTCAAAAAAAAGCTTCGACATCTTTTCATCATAATGCTGGCCGGTATGGACAAGAAGATACTGCAGGGGCCGCTCGGATGAACTATTATGGGCCTTGATCGCGTCAATGATAGGCGCTATTTTCATGAAATTGGGCCTAGCGCCAACAACAAGCACGAGTTTCATCATTTTTTCATCTTTCCTTTTTGTTTTTCCTGACAGCTATCCGCATGAAGATGCAACCACTGCAGACATCAGCGCCTTTTATCGCAGCACGATCTTGGCGGTGTATTTGAGAAAGCGTTTTGCGACAATGAAAAGAGGTATTATTTTTTTCCCATACACAAAGATATTTATGGAACTCCGCATGCCGTTTGCCCAGGAAAATTTATACGGTTCGCTTCCCTTCAGAAAGTCGTAGGTTGAAAATTCCCGTTCAAAGGCTCTCTTGATGCTGAGCCCGACCAGGACATTTCCTATGCTGATCTTCGGATTAAAGCCCTTGTCCGTCGCCATGAGATACAGGGAAAGCGTATCCTGATGCCGAAGATGAAGGAGTCCTGCAATGTTCTTCCCCTGATGGGACAGGAGATCTATTTCAACGCTCCCGTCCCTGCATCGGGCTGCAAACTTCTCGATAAGCCGGTAGAGTTGCCTGTCCTTGAAGTCCTTTTGCCGTTCGTGGAAGGAGAAGAGCTCCTGGAGCGCACCCGATAAATCGGCGCCGGAAGAGATCGAGCGATAGTCTATGCCCCCGTCGTTGAGTAGTTTCAATTCCCGGCTGAACCGCTGCCTGCGATGCTGGGATATGTTCAGAAAGAAATCCCCGGTTCCCGCGGGACGGGATGAAACGGGGCATATCGATCCCCTGCCGATCTCTGCATATTTCCCCTCCTCTTCCATTCGATTCATGAAATGAAAGAAAAAGGGAGAATCAACCGGGACATCCTTGAAAGCCAGGCAATCCCAGGATGAAGTGGCCTCTCTTATCAGATAATCATATATCCGATTCGCAACTTCCTTTTCTTTTCCCTTCTTGACAAATACGTCGAGGTAATCGGACGCGCTCTCCGGCGTTCCGAGAAATTCGATCTGTTTATATGCAAGAAAATAGTACTCGCGCTGATGATTTACATACCACGGTGCGATGCCGAGCAGTTCCTCCTTGTCAAAGACGGCCAGGATGAAAATCTCCCGGTTTGCGTTGATATAGCACTCGGCCCAGGAAAATAGCCATTCCCAGGTCAGGAATATCGTGTTCGAAGCCGACTTTGAAAGTAAATCATTCCATTGAGTTGACAGCTCCTGCCATCTTTCCGGGGTATGAATGATCTCTACGCTATAGCTCTGCATACATGCACGATCTCGAAGACGATCAGGACGTCAGTCCTGTCTTATCCCTTTCTCTTCCTGTATTACCTTTGTGTCGGCGACCAGGTGACATAGGTTGTGCCCTGGAAATACTTGATCCATGCCACGAAGATGGCAAGGTTCACCATCACGAACGCGTGCGCGGCCGCGAATACTCCCGGCAGAAGGGGTATCCGCTCCATGCCCCTGGAGAAACCCGCTAATACATAGAAAAGGACCTGTCCGATGAAGGCCGTGAGATAGAAGGAGTTCTTGCTGCCGAGCAGCAGGCTGCCCGCGAGCAGAACGATCAGAAAGAGCGGGACCAGGAAACGACAAAGCTTGTGCGAGAAGAGCTCGAAGGAAAAGATACCGAAGCGGGCCGGGTTCAGCAAAGGACTGTTGTTCACAACGGCCCTGATGGTCCTGTTGGTGATCCTGACCTGGCGGCGAAACTCGCCCTTTGCACTGCCTGCCGTCGTCTCAAAACAGAAGGCTTTTTCCTCCAGCACCCCCCGGAACCCCTGCTGAACGATGGTGAGGGGTATGACGAAGTCGTTGATGTCATGCGGCATGAGGGGGCGGTACAGTTCTTTCCTGATCGCAAAGATCGCCCCGTCGGCGCCGACACAGGAGCCGATCATGCTCTCATATTTCTTGGTAAGCAGCTCCAGCCGCGCATACATGCCCAGGGAACCGGCGCCTTCTTCGTCCTTTCCCGCAAGGTACTTTGTCCAACCCGTCACAAACCCGGTCTTCGGGTCGCCGAAATGCCTCATCATTTCCCTGAGGGCATTCCGGTCATACACAGAGTTCGCGTCGGAAAACACGATGATTTCACCCGCTGCCAAAGGGACCGTCTTATTGACACAGGCCGTTTTCCCTATCCGTCCCTCATAGTGCCTCAGCACGACCCCCCTCCCGGCATATCGCTGGACTATCCCATTGGTCCCGTCGCTGGACCCGTCCGAGATGACAACGATCTCGAGGAGTTCCCGGGGATAGTCCAGGGAAAAGGAGTTCAGGATCTTGGCCTCGATCACGGACTCTTCATTGTAAGCCGAGATCAGGAGAGACACCTTCGGCAGACGGCCGGATGCAAGGCCTGGCTTCGCATGTCCCTCCGCGTCCCCTTTGAAAAACGAGATGGCTCGAAGGAGGGCCGGATACCCTGCGTAAGCGTAGAATACCATAAAGAGAGATAACCAAAAAGAGAATTCAAGGGACTTCATGCTTTGTTCACCGGGACAGACAACAAGTTACGAGGAACAAACCTTGCCAAACCACGGGTCCGCCGTGCTGATACATACACCACACTTGTGCTAAATGAGTAACCTTCAAAAGACCCGAAAAAATAATCTATCCGCAGATGTCGCAGATGGACGCAGATTTTAAAAAAGTAATCTTGGTCCGGTTTAATCCGTGAAATCTGCCTTCACCGTGCATTCACCCGTGCGCGGCAAAGCCGCCTGTGGTTAAAGTTGTATTGTTTCCGCCTTTTCCGTGTCAGGCAGAAAGCGGATCATCGCTTGTCCATATACAGGTCGAACCACGTCTGGAAGATCAGCAGGGACCATATCAGCGTGTCATTGATCTCCTTCCTGCTGTAGTGGTCATCCAGGACGGTCCTGACCGTTTTCCGGTCGAACATTCCGTGCCTGTCGAGGTTCTCCTTTGACAGCTTGCCGAGCGTCAGTTCCTTGAGGTCGGTCTGGAGCCATTTTGTCATCGGGCCGACGAAGCCCTGCTTCCGGTGGTTCAGAACGGGCTTCGGAAGGAGATGGGAGGCGCCTTTCTTAAGGAGGTACTTCTTCTGGAACCACTTCATCTTCATTTCAGGCGGTATGGCAGCGCAGAACTCCACCATCTTATGATCGATAAAAGGCGCGCGGACCTCGAGCGAGTTGCACATGCTCATCCTGTCGGTGCACGCCAGGATGTCCTCCGGCAGGTATGTTTTGATATCGCAGTAAAACACCTTGTTGAGGGGGTCTTCCGCGTTGTTCGCGTTGAATACGTTCAGGAACCTCTTCTCCGCGGCATCAAGGGCCCCGGCCATGCGTTTACCGTTGTCCGCAAAGAAGGAGCTCCTGTACCGGGCGTTCAGCTTTGAGACGAAACCGAGATACTGCTGCCCGGCGTCGCCGGATGAGGACCTGACGAACCGCTTTAGGTGGTTCACCCGGTAATGGCCCGAGGAGCTCTCGGGAAGGCCGTTCACGAGCGGCGTTATGATCCCGTTCCGGATCACGGCGGGGATCCTGTTGAAGAACCTGCCGAGGTAAAACCCGAGGTAGCGCTCATACCCGGCGAAGGTCTCGTCTCCGCCCAGCCCCGACAGGGCGACCGTGACATTCTCCCTCGCCGTCTTGCACACGTAGTAGGAAGGAACCGTTGAATCGTCGGCAAAGGGCTCGTCAAAGGAGGCCACGATGGTATTCAGCACGTCTTCCACCCTGGGCAGGACCTCGTACTCCCGGTGGTCCGTTTTGTATTGGTTCGCAACCAGCCGCGCATACTGCCGTTCGTCGTCAAAACCGCCCGTGTTCCCGCCGAACCCTATGGTGAAGGTCTTGACGGGCTCGAGGGAGCCGCGGGTCATGAGGGCAACCACGGTGCTGGAGTCGATCCCGCCGCTCAGGAAAGCGCCGAGGGGGACGTCGCTGATCAGCCTGATATCGACCGACTCCTGCAGAAGGTCCATGAAGCCGGCAATGAAATCCTGTTCGCTCTTCCGTGTGTCCGGCTCAAAGAAGACGTCCCAGTATTCTTTCGTGATGACCCGGCCGTCCCTGACCGTGAGCGTATGGCCGGGCATGAGCTTTTTTATGTTGCTGAACACCGTGAGGGGTGCAGGTATATAGGAAAAGAGAAAATAGGAGCTCAGTCCCTCGTCATCCATGGAACGGTCGAAACGGGGGTCAATGAGTATGGATTTCATCTCCGAGGCGAAGACGAATTTCTCATCGTATTGCGCGTAGAAGAGGGGCTTCTTGCCCAGCCGGTCCCGCGCGATGAAGAGCGTCCTGTTCCGGCTGTCCCAGATCGCAAAGGCGAACATGCCCCGCAGGCGCTGAACACACGTTTCTCCCCACTCCTCATAGGCGTGGATGATCGTTTCCGTATCGCTGTTCGATGAGAACCGATGGCCTTTCGAGATGAGCTCGGCCCTGATCGGCGCGAAGTTGTAGATCTCGCCGTTGAAGACAACGCAGGTCTTCCCGTCCTCGCTGAACATCGGCTGATGGCCGGTCTTTAAATCGATAATGCTGAGCCTGCGGTGGCCCAGGGCGACATGATCATCGACGTAATACCCGCAGTCGTCAGGACCGCGATGTGCGAGACAGGTGGTCATTTTCGCGATATCAGCGCTCAGGAGCTGCTGATCGGCTTTGCCGTTATAATATATGCCTGTTATGCCGCACATTTTTTTTGAGAAGTATCTGGATGCAGGTCTTGTCAGGCAATGAACCCTATGGTGTTGCCAAGTGATTCAATTAATTCCTGCCGCTTTGATTCGTTGAGCTTATCAATATGATACTCGTTGCTAAATATTTTTCTGGACCTGCTCATATTTGCGATCTTGTTGATATAGTGCTCAACCGGAAAAAGTATCTTCGCCGGGTTCCCTGCTGCTACGGTATGGGGCGGCACATCCTTCGTTACAACAGAGCCGGCTCCAACAATGGAATTTGGACCTATGGTTACTCCGGGCAGGATTATGGCTGAATCGCCTATGAAGCAGTTCTCCCGGATATCGATCCTGCCCATCTTCGCGAATCCCAGGATCTTCTTGATGCTGGCGTCATGCGCTATCAACCGTACATTCGGGCATATCGTGCAATTATCGCCTATGGAGATCAGATAGCAGTGAGACGGATCGAAAACGAAATTACCGACTATTTCAACATTCGCCCCCAGGGTGAGCCCTTTATTAACTAGATCGTTGAGATACCGTTCTCTCTTCTTCTTCATCGCGAAATGAACGACGCCAGCTATGATGGAATATACATTCATATCAAACCTCACCAACGAATTGTCATACAAGATCCGTGCTCTCGGATATCATCGAGGACTGAATCCCCTCATCCTTAGCATAAGCAAGATAATCCCCGATCCGCTTCAAGAATTCCTTTTCATCTTCTTCTGTTCTCACGAAGGGAGATAGGCCCGCCTTCAGAGAGGTCGAATGGAAGCTCATATTGAAGAGCGTGTAATTATTTTTTATCATGCGCTTCGTCAACTTGATCATGTTTTTTGCGTCCGAGAGCTCCGGGGAAAGCCAGATCTTGTTCAGGAGACGGAGCCTGGACAGAATGCCGACGAGCCTCAATTTGCTGACCGGCTTTCTGCTCAGCTTCTTCAGGAGGGCGTTGCTCGAGGAGAAGTCCCTCTGGAGAAAGCCGACCGTGGCCGGTATCTCAGCCATGGGGCCGCCAGGCGCTTCCCGGAAGATGTCATCCAATGAAAAGCGATAGGGTCTCGGCGATGCATCGCTGAAGTCCGGCCCGTGGTAGCAGGTCCAATCGGTGTACGACGAGATGGACGTGTCTATTTTATAACCCAGGGCATGAAGGTTCTTCGCGACGTCCCTGCCGTATCCCCATCTCCCGGCCCTGAAGGACCGAGGCGCGACACCGACGTTCTTCCTGATGGTTTCATGGAGCACGTTCAACTTCTTGTATTGCAGATCGGACGGAAGGTTGCACAGCATACTGTTCTTTTCCGTCTTCTCTTCTTCGATCGGCGGGGTATTCCAGGGATGACAGTGGGTCCCGATCTCGCACCGGTTTCCCTCCTGTATACCCCTTAATATTGAAAGCGATCCTTCATCCGTCGCAACGGGATAGGTAATGAGATAGGTTGGCTTTACGCTGAACCTGTCAAAGAGGTCCTGCAAAGCGGGTATTTTGAGTATATTCGCAAGTGTGTATTCCTTTGCATCGTAACCGCCCCAGTTATCCTCTTCAGTATCAATGGTTATGACAAGTTTCATGCTTCGTTCCCATCAATCTTTATGCTCTTCTCGAACCGCTCATGGTATGCAGGGCCGAGTCGTTCGCAGAAGGTCCCGGCGATCCCCTGCACAAGCTTGTTCCAGTCATGCTGCCGCGCGATGCTGCGGCGCGCCTCCACGTTCTTGGCCGACATGGCCTCGGGCGCGAGCGCGGCTGTCAGGGCGCGCGACCAGTCGTCTCCCGTATCGGCCAGCCTGACGATGCCGGAAAAATCCAGCAGGGAGCGGATGGGCGTGCCGACGACCGGCCTCCCGCCCGCCAGGTACTCGTGGAGCTTCAAGGGATAGATGTGATTCGTATAGTCGTTCTTCTGATAAGGCATGATGCAGACATCGAAATGCTGGGGGTAGGCCGCCAGGTCATGCACCGACTTGGCTCCGAGGAAATGGACGTTGCCCCTGCCCGACAACTCGGCGATGGCGCCGGCGATCTCCGTATGGGAAGCCACCGGGCCGACGAACACAAAGGACCATTCGCGGTGCTGCGCCGAAAGGTGCAGGAGAAGTTCCCAATCGATCTGCTTCTTCAGCACGCCCGTGTAGCCGATGCGGGGATGGGGAATCCGCTTCAGATCGTCGGGCTCATCGCAGGCCGCTGCATAGGCGGCATAATCCACCCCATTCGGCACGAACGAGGTATGGGGGTTCAGATGGCCTTTCTTGTTCAACAGGCCGGGTGAGTGAATGAACACCTGGTCCGCCCGGGACAACAGTTTTGCCTCGTCCTCACCGATCGGCGTCTCGACATCGGAGAAAGAGTATTCGTCGTCGATATGATAGCAGCTCAGATCATGGTCGATCAGGTCCAGGACATGCCCGAACTGCGGCCTCCAGACATACAGGATGATCCTGCTGCATCCCCGTTTTTTCAGGATGTTCCTCGCCCGCAGATACCGCATCTTCTCGGTCAGCGAGGCCGCAAGCCGCGGCTTGTAAAGCTGCGGAAGCAGCCTGCCGGGCCGATAGACCGAAAAAGCCGGCACGACCATCCCCTCGCCGTCCCGGTCTTTCTTTTCAGGATGAAGCCAGAGCTCCCGCCAGCCCTTCGCCGGATCGATCCAGACCACGTTGAAGTATTTTGCCAGGCGCAGGAGGACATGGTGACGCGGCTGCCAAGTCCCTTTCCATTCGTCGGGGACCAGGCCGATGACGCCGATATCTTTCATATAAGGAGAATTCTGCATACTGCCTACGATCCTCATCTCACCCGGCGACACTTTGCTGTTTCGACACGGCATCCGCCCTGTGTCTCCGGGAGGCTTCGGCCATTGCCCCCGCGGCCTCGCACAGTTCCAGTTTACGGCAAAAGCGTTCATTGCCGTCGAGGGTCATGATCCATGCGAAGAATCTTGTGAATACCTGCCGATAGAGATACCGGGGCACGCCGAAATAGTATACGGTCCGGCCGGGAAGGGCTGATCGCGTCATCGAGGCCCTCCCGAAATTGTAATACCATGACTCAAAATATTTCTTTTGCATTCTCTCCTGCTCCACCGGGTGATACACGATCGCGTCTGACGCGTACATCATGGTTTCACCGGCGGAAAGGAGCCGGGAGGAGAATTCGGTATCTTCGCCTTTCCCCAGGGGATTATCCTTCGTGGGCCCCATGTCGGTCCGATAGAGACCGTACTTTTTGAAGGCTTCTTTCTTGAACGCCACGTTGGCCCCGAAGGGAGCGGTCCTGAGAGCACAGGGTTTTTCTCCGAGGTCGAAGGCAACAAGGGCGTTCAGGAACGGGTGGGGAACATCCAGTCTGAGCCATGACGGGCCTTTCTCCTCGAAGACCGGTATGATCTTTCCTCCCGCGCCCATGCATGCATAGGTGTCGAACGTCTTTTTTAATTCCCGCAGCCACTGCGGATGGACCGTTACATCGTCGTCGGTGAACGCCAGAATCTCTCCCCG
>Ga0335079_10005011_pt1 | contig 15209 bp, 16 predicted proteins | sample Lox_Sample_33_FD_206719 | JGI IMG/M metagenome (GOLD analysis project Ga0335079, IMG submission 206719) | Soil microbial communities from Loxahatchee National Wildlife Refuge, Florida, United States - Lox_Sample_3.3 | ecosystem: Environmental > Terrestrial > Soil > Wetlands | place: USA...
CCACAACATTACCAACTGCATGCAAGCAACGCAAGGAGCTCTGACATTGGCTGCTGAGGAGCCATTTCTTTCGGAAGATATGCGATCTTACCTTTCCATTTGTCTGCAGGAGACTCGCCGAGTCAGTGTTCGAGTGGAAAGGCTGCGATTTATTTATCATCCGGCTTCGGACCCGGTGCTGTTGATCAACGTGCCTGACCTCCTGGCAGAGGTCTGTAGTTTAGCCTCTGATGCAATACTCGTGGGCAAAGTAAACATAGACACATTGATAGAAAAAGATCTACCTGAGATCAAGAGCAGGGCTGGCCAGCTTCAATTCATGCTCTTGGGCATCCTGCTAAATCTCATTGACCTGACCGACACTGAAGATATAGCCCATCTCCGAATCGAGGCCCGAGGAGATAGTTCCAACGTTCAAATCACGATCTCCACCGATTCTTCGCTTCGGGCTTGGAAGCTTTTGCACAACGATCAAAGCCTCCAAGAACACGCGCTTGGTCTAGCCACATTTCGAGAGGTCGCGGCAATCCAGAATGCTGGTCTCGGCTTCTCATCTGACGATTCTGGATTGAAGGTTTGGATCAGCCTACCAATCTTATGACTGCCGCCCAAGGAGAACCATGTCTGATCCAGCCCGCATTCTCATCGTAGACGATGAACCAAACGTATGTTTCATCTTGCAGCGTACTCTTCAGAATGAAAAGTACCTCGCAGACACGGCAACAAACGGTCGTGAAGCGATGGCAAAGATAGGGCGCGCTACATATGATCTTATTCTGCTTGATCTTCAGATGCAGCCGATACCAGGCATACAGGTCTTGCAAGCTGTCCATGCTAAGGATCCCAGCACAGTAGTCATTATTCTGACCGGTCACAGCACGGTGGAGACGGCAGTTGAGGCGCTGCGATTGGGAGCGTTCGACTACTTAATGAAACCGGTGTCGCCGGACACAATCCTGCAGCGCGTGCGTGAAGGCCTGGCGCATCGCAGCGATGAGCGCCGCCGATCCCATGTGTTACAGCAGGTGGACACGCTTAGTGAAACCCTGCTGAGCCTGCGTACGGAATCGGAGCGATTACAACAATCGCCGGCATCAAGTCGATTCCTCATCTCCGGCACATTGACCATCGACTTGCATAGACGCAGCGCCGCATTGCGCGGCCGCCCACTTGACTTGACCACTACGGAGTTCAACATCCTATTGTGCTTGGTCCAGCAGGCGCCTCAAGAAGTCTCGCCCAGCCAGCTCGTCAACCAGGCAATGGCCTACGATGCCGACCATGCACAAGCCGCGGAGATCATGAAATATCACATTCACCAACTTCGCAGGAAAATCGGGGACGACCCTCAGCACCCGCATCTCATCCGGACAGTCCGATATCGGGGATACCTGTGGAGCCATGATTGACAATGTCAAGATCCCTGAATTCCTGTCCCAACCACTGCTAACCAATGCTAACCGCAAGGGAAACCGGGGCCTAGTATATTGCAATAGGAAGTCTGGCAACGCTATGAACCAAAAGACCATTCTCATTGTGGACGATGAGACCCCGATTCTGTCCGTGTTGAAGCGCAGTCTGGAGAAGCTGGAGGCGGGATATATGGTCTTCACGGCGGAGGATGGAAACTCCGCTTTGAATCAACTGAAACTCGCACGCTTCGACCTTGTGATCGCGGACTACAAGATGGCAGGCATGGACGGTTTGGAACTGTTGGGGGCCGTTCGATCACTGCAGCCTGAAACGCGTACGATCCTGATGACCGCGTACGGGAATGACCGAGTCCAGGCCGAGGCTCGTCGCTTGCAAGTTTATCGTTATTTAACGAAACCTCTAGAGATAGATGATTTTCGCCAAGTTGTAAAGAGTGCTTTAAGCGATCTCGCGGTGGTGCGTCCGGGAATTTTGATCCTCGCTGACGAACAATACGACAAAATTGTGCTGTCTCTCAAGCGGTTGCAACTAGACGTTGGCGCGCGGTGTGTAATTTTGGCACATATCGAAGGGCACGCGGTTGCCCATACTGGCAATCTTGATAAGTTTCCGCTCGAAACCGTGACCCCGCTCTTAGGAGGCTGCATTGCTGGACTGGAACATGCTGGACGGGCCATCGACAGGAGCGAGGAAACAACCAATCTTATCTACCGAGAAAGTACAGCTGGCGATCTATATGTAATCAATATCGGGTCGCAATTGCTATTGATGATCGTTATCGATAGGGCATCCTATAACACAAAGCTCGGTACAGTTTGGTACGCGGCTCAGCAGGTCGCATCCATGCTGCTTGTCACAGTGGTTCACAAGCAATATGCGGATCCCGAGGAGTTATTAGGCTCTGGGCTGGAAACGGCAGTAAGCAATGAACTGGATAAGTTGCTATGCTCGAACTCAAAAGAGAGCAAGCTAGATGAATCCGATAGGAAACGGTAATTGCGAAACCAGCTGTCACCGCGGCTAGCCCGCTCCTAGTGACACGGGAAGGAACAGATGGAAGAACCGAAAGTGGATCCTCAACCAAAACATACTATTGACCTACCAGGCCGTATCACTGTGTTTCCCTCGCAAGACCGCGCCATGGACCAGGTCTTGGAAAACCTGCTTGCACAGTGTCCGGCAGAATATATTCTGGTTGCCGAAGTCAGTGGACAGGTGTTCTCGGTAAAGGGGAAGCGCGATCTGGCGAATCCTGTGGTGCTCGCCTCTCTAGTCGCCGGAGACATGGCAGCCAGCGAGGAAATCGCCCGTGTTACGGGGCAGTATCAGCGTTTTCAATTCAGTTTGCGCGAAGGCATCGCTTCGAACACTTTTATTGTCGCCGCGGGTGACCATCTCATACTCTTTGTCCAGGTAGCAAAGGATGTTCCGCTCGGCTGGGCTCGCATGCTCCTCATCGAAGCCAGCCACCGACTGGAGGAGATCATGTCGTCTGCACCGGATGAGGTCGAAGATCTAGAGTTAAATCTCCACCAGGAAGATTTGGAAAATTGGGCTGATAACGCCCTGAGTTTGTTGTGGAAGAAGTGACCTAATGAACATCAACTGGCAATTTCGCGAACTCCATCTAAAGATCGTATATTACGGTCCTGCTCTGAGTGGGAAGACCACGAACTTGGAGCAAATCCACGCGCGGATCAATCCGCAAAATTGTAGCGAACTTGTCTCGCTCAAGACACACGAGGATCGCACACTCTTCTTTGATTTTATGCAGGTGGAATTGGGCAAGATTAGTGGCTTGCAGCCGAAAATCCACCTGTACACCGTGCCGGGACAATCCTACTACGAGGCCAGCCGCAGACTCGTTCTGCGCGGAGCAGACGGTGTTGTGTTTGTGGCAGATTCTGCTCCGGACCGGATGACCGCCGACCTGAACGCATGGCGGGAATTGGAAGCCCATCTCAGGTCATTCGACTTGACCCCTTCCGAAACGCCCACCATCATCCAATGCAACAAGCAGGACAGGCCAGACGCTATGTCAGTCCAGCAACTCAAGGATTTCTTACACACCAACCATTTGCCCGCCTTTCCCGCAGTGGCCGTGCAAGGCGATGGCGTGTTCGATACATTGAAGGCAATTACTTCCGGAGTCTTATGCAAACTTCAGTCACAATTCATGCCGGCGTAAGGTGAGAAATGAATCGATCTTCTGGTGCAACTCAAATCAACGAATTGCTGGTTCAGATGAACCGCGATGGCGACTTTCCGGTTTCGGTGTTGGCAGATGCTCAAGGGCTGCCAATCGCTTGGGCGGCCAAGGAGGAAGCAGATCCAGAACGTCAGTCGGCTGTGGTCGCGATGGTACAAAAGGCTGCTCAGCAAGCGGGCAAGCAATTGGGTATGGATGCAACGGATGAAATATCCTTCTCCGATTGCAATGGCCATGGGGTCGTTTGCAGGATTTTTGAAGCGGACAGCCACCGACTGATCTTGGCCGTGGTCCTTCCTGACCGCGATCACGCTTATCGCCGTGTAACCAATCATGCCGTAAGCGAGATTTGCCGGATCGGAAAGCAGTTTTGGTTGTAGGCTCTCATGAGTATGCACGGTAATCTGCGTGACGTGGCCATTCCAGATTTGATTCAACTTAGCTGTCAGGATCGGAAATCGGCATGTCTTAAGATCGAGCACTTGGGTGAACATGCCGCGCTGTACTTCAGAGATGGCAATATGGTACATGCAGTTCTCGGGGACAACTCGGGAGAGGAGGTGTTATTTTATATCTTGGGATGGGAAGAAGGAACGTTTGATTTGGAAACAGGTGTTCAATCACCTGCAATCACAGTTACCTCATCATGGTCAAGCCTTCTGCTCGAAGGAGCTAGGCGCCTTGACGAGGAAAGAAATAAGGACAATAAACTCCAATCAAAAAAGGAGATTTACACGGAGGTTGACTCTATGGCACCAAAATTCGATGAAATCTTAAAAGAAATGAGCGGCGAGATCACTGGCTGCATTGCTTGTGCCTTGGTGGGCATGGACGGTATTAATTTGGCATCGCACACGCGGGTCAAAAATGCTGATCCGGAACTGATGAGTGCTCAAGGAACAATGTTGCTGAAACTGGTTGACACAGCAGTGGATAAGCTCAAAGCAGGCCAGATCGAAGACGATCTGGTCACGACCGCTAACGCCTACATGTTGATGCGATTCCTGCCAGGCAAGAGCTACTATTTAGCAATGGTAGCTGACCGCAAGACAGGCAATCTAGGCAACATGCGCTTGATTGGCAAGACCTACGCTGAGCGCCTGGCCAAGGCCATGCCGCGTTAGGCCGGCATTGAAACGAAAGGAGAACATAATGCCTAAACTAGATCAACTCATTCAACAATTCCGTTCGGAATTAGGGGCTGACTTCGTTTCCACGGATGTAGTGGGCATGGACGGCATGTCCATTGCCGGCGGATCCATTGATCCAAGCTTCGATAGTACCGAAGCCTCGGCGCGCTTCGCTGTGGTTATGAAGCTGGCCGCCAAAGCATCCGACAAAATCGGTATGGGCGCGGTGGACGATAACTTGGTCACCACTGACAAGGCGTACATCATCGCCCGGTTTCTCGGCAACGGTTCGTATTATTGGGGAGTGGCTGTCACTCGCAATGCTACGCTTGGGACAGTCCGCATGATGATGAACGAATACGCCGACCAAATATGGGATGCGATCCCGCGATAAGTTGACAATAAATCTAAAATCATAAGGAGATAATCATATGGCTACAGAACAAGAAAAGAATGCTAACCGCGCCCGGCTATGGGGCTTAACCGTTATTGGAATGACATTGGGCATCTGGGATATGGTTCAAGAATCCTCTACTTCTCTTTCCCCTCAGATTGGTCAGGCGATCTTGGGTGAGATCGAAAAGACCCTTGGCTTGGAGATAGCAGGCGAACAACCGGAAACGATACTAGTCGAGTTGGGCCGAATTTTCGTAGACGAATACGGCTTCGCCACGGAAGCAAAAGTTGAAAAGACGGGTAATCAATTGCGAGTAACGCTCTGCAATGCTGTAGGAATCCCGGAATTCTCCGCTATGATGGAAAAGGGTGTGGAGAAGGTATTCTCTAACCCGTTTTACTGCGCGGGACTGGCAGCTCTGTCGAGACAGGGATCGAAGGCACGCGGAAACATAGAAATTGATAAAGCCGCTAAGAGCTACATTGTAACCTTTGAGTTGCTTTGAGGCGGATACTCTTTGTCAAGCAGAAGACCGCACTGCCGACGGGCTTAGGCGGCCGTCAAAATCTAGCCCGATATATTCGCCATACAAATGCCGTGACCGATGAGCACCATCTATGACAAAGAAGCTCTTGCACTCAATTTATCTGGCCGCGCACGTGCGTGGGAGATCAAGCTTTTCTTAATTGTGCTAAAAGACGAGCAGCTGTGAAGGATCCCATTATTCTCCAGCGCAAGGATAAGCTCTCAATATCACAGGAAAGCTACTGGAAGGATTTGCTCTACCGAGCGGTAAAGATCGGCACAGAATTGGAAGTGGCCCCAGATAAAGGGTGTGACCGCCCGACCTTTGAGGACGCTGTGCGAAACGCACTATCCCCTTCGGGATCTCTGGAGCAACTTGGCCCAAATGGAGTCTTGGACGTTTCACCCGAGCATTGTGGGATTGAGATTCGAATCATCGGCCGTCAGCCACATTTTGATGCCCTGCTGAAGCAGTATACAACTATCATGGATGTCGTTAGGCGCGAGCGAGCACGGCCTCGTTCCACTTGCGGTTTGCATTTCCACATCCTGACGCCCGGTCTGGCGGAACCCGTTCCCGAGATCATTCTTGCCAATTTATGGAATCTGACCCGCCGATACGCTCCGGAACTCAAGTACCTCACAAGTTGCGGAGAGAGTCGGGAAGCGTTGTGCCGCCACCGTCAGTACAACAGTCACTTGGAGATGATCCGCCATTCGCCTTCGCTCGAATCGATGTCTGAAATCCAGCAGGTACTCAAGAAGAGTCGCATCGTACCGGAGCACCAGAACTTCTTCAACCTGGAACATCTCGGATTTATGCGGGATGGTGATGTTCTTCCATTTCATGTGGAATTCCGCTTTCCGGATGCAGACATCTCAGCACTGTCTGTTACTGCAAAGACCTTCTTGTTTCTGACACTGCTGCTGAAATCCGTTGATCTCTCTCACTATGGCTTAATCCACGTAGGAAAAGTAGCACCTTGGAAACGGAAGATGGAGTTGCTCAACTTGCTGAGCAATAACGATGGCAACTTAGCCACCAGCGACACAGCTGGTATTTCCGATGAAATCATTGAGGAACTCCGCCAAGGGTGTCATGAAATGCTGGATTTGCTTGTTCCAACCTTTGACTATCTGGACGCAATAGCTCCGTATCAGATCTTGGAGGTTTTGGCAGAATCTCCCATTTCATTGATGCGCTGTGTGGGAAAGGATTGGGATCAAATCGACATGTGGTTGAACGCTCACCTGCCGAAAGTATCCGAGTTGGAAATGGATCAAATTGATTATCGCCTTATGCAGCACATTGAGTTGGTGGAATGGAGCGGTCAAGCCTCCAAGGAAACTTGGCAATGGTATGCAGCCCGCGAGCTGTACATTCCACCACAGGACTTGGAGTGCCGGCTTGAAAAACTGCGCTCGCTGCGCGGTCTGCGGTGGGATGCCCGCCGGGGAACCATGGTTTTCGGAAATTAGACATGTGTGGCATTGCAGCAATCTTGTTGTATCCAGGGGACCGCCCTGTTGAACAGTGGCAGGCAATCAAGCAGGCCTTCAGCATGAACCTGATTCTGAACGAGCAACGTGGAACTGCCGCTTCGGGCGTTGCTGTAATCGATGCCGGAGGCACGGTTGCACTTCACAAGAGTCCATTGCCAGCCTCACTTTTCACCAGAACAGCAGAGTATCAGAGGACTCTCAATTATGTAGGAGCCCAGACCTCCCTGATTCTCGGGCACACACGCTTCCCGACAAAAGGGAATCCGAACAAAGATCCAAACAACCATCCAATTTGGACGGGTACCGTAGTTGGTGTTCATAATGGGGAGATCACGAATGACGATGAACTTTTTATCCTATGGGGTTATGAACGCACCGCCGATGTGGATAGCGAGATCCTCTTTCGACTGGTCGGAAATGCCGATCCGACAACCTCGCCAGACAAGTACTTGGATACATTGAGCCAGCGAATTCAGCTTGCCAAAGGGGAATTCACGTTTCTAGCATGCGATCAGCGAAAGCCTCAACACATCGTGGTCGCGAAGCACGCGAATCCGCTTTGGATCCATTTCCATCGGCAGTGGAACGCCCTCGTCTTCTCCTCCCGCTACATATTCTTTCGCAAAGCGTTCGGAGGTTCCTTGCTGGTCGAATCACTACCTCGAGACGTTCTTATGCTATTCGACGCAATGCTACTTCCACAACTCGGATGCGCTCCGAAAACGGCTTTCCCGATGCACCTGTAGGTATGCCCAGTGAAAAAAGAAATCATCCTGATCGTTGATGACAACTCTGATGCGAACGCTGTCTTGAATCAGATGCTCGCATCTATGAACTACCAGACCCTCACGGCACTGGACGGTAAATCTGGTTTGCAGATCGCGCTTCGACTCCAGCCCGATCTCGTCTTTCTGGATATGAATATGCCGGGTATGGATGGTTTAGAGGTGCTGGCCGAGCTAAGAAAGTCACAATGCACAACGCCTGTAATCTTTATCACAGCTTATGGTTCCGAGCAAATCGCGGTTGAAGTATTCCGGCTTGGAGTACACGATTACTTAACTAAGCCGTTCACCGAGGAGGAAGTAAAGGCAGCTGTTGATCGGGCTCTTCTCGCGACGCGGTTGATTCGCGAACGTGAGGCGCTCAATCGAACTTTGATCATAGCTGAGTCGGTCCGTGCAACTGCCGTCACGCTTTCGCACTACTTGAACAATTGTTTGACGGCATTGAACGGTAGCCTCCGGCTACTCAGTGAGTCGCTCGAACAAGGAGGATTGAATCAAGACTGGCACGAATTCTTGGAGGGAAGTCAATCGAGCTCTGCCAGCATCGAAGCCGTCATCCGGGTGCTGCTCCACATCACCGAAGTGAAGTTGTCATCGTACGGGAACACGGGCCAGATGCTTGACATTGACGCCGCCATCCAGGAGGAGTTTGATAGGATCAAACAGCAACACTTGACATCTGACCACAATCTCCTCAAAGGTCAAGATTGCAGAAACACGAGTGAGGAAACTAGCTCGAGGAATTAGCAATTTCGATTAGAAGTGGAAGTTCTAAATGTTGGAAATATTCATAGGGTTGCTCTGTATTGTCTGCCAATTGGTGACTGCTTTGCTAGTGATCCGCTTGATCTATAAGGGACATCAACGCGGACCATGGGTATTGATCGCGATTACCTTGTTGTCGTTGGCGATTGGCAGTCTCACGGTTTATATGAGCACACCATCTGGTCATGCATTGTCTTACTCTGTTTTATTTGAATTAATCGAATTGCTAACCACAGTACTTGTCTTAGCTGGACTGCTTTCCATTATCCGCAAATCGAACATCAGCAACACCCCGAAGCCGGAACAGAACCAGGAAGCCCTGTTGAAGAGTGAAGCCAAGTTCCAGGCTGTGGTGGAGAACAGCAACGATCAGTTCGTGTTTACCGATCGCGATGGAAGGATTGTTTATCAAAGTCCTTCCAGCAGACGCGTTTTTGGGTTCAGCGATGAAGAAATCATCGGACGCATCTGCTTCGAGATGGTACATCCTGATGATCTCGGTGCTCTCCAGGATATGTGGAAACAGCTTCTCGAGAGTGCGGGCGAGACGCAGCAGGCAACCGGCCGACTAAGGGATGGGGATGGTAGCTGGCATGGGATTGAGGTGAGGGCACAGAACCTGCTAGACAATCCAAGTGTTGGATTCGTAGTTGTCACCAATCGAGACGTCACTGAACTAAGACAGGCGGAAGAATTACTTCGAAAAAGCGAAGAGCAATACCGCAAGATTGTCGAGACGGCGCAGGAGGGCATTGTTGGTTTTGACAGCCATTGGCGCATACGCTTTGCGAATTCACGGGCATCGCGTATCCTTGGCTATAGCCCAGACGAGGATATGCTGGGAAGATCCGTTTACGACTTTGTGATCGACGCTCAACGTCCCACTATTGACGCCCAGCTACAGATGAGAGAGCAAGGGATCAGTAACATATATGAAGCACCTTTCCGGACAAAGAGCGGCAGCCCGATATGGTTGCGGCTTTCAAGCTCCCCTATCATCGAGAACGGCTGCTTCGCTGGTAGTTACTGTCTCATCACAGATATCACGGAAAGAATCCAGGCTGAGGCAGCCATGCGTCGGCGCACCGAGGAATTCGAGACATTGGCGCGCGTCTCGGCATCCATGCGGACCGCCCAATCCCAAAACGAAATCTCCGAGGCTATTCTCTCTCATGTGGCTTCACTATTTCATGCGGCAGCCGGCGCTTTGTCTATCATGGATGCTGACGGGAAACACGCAACTGTGAGGCGTGGCTATGGTAGATGGAAGAACTGGACGGGCCAGCAACACGTGGTGTCAGGCGGAGTGGCAGATCAGCTAGAATGTGTTGTCGAGTCCAAGAGATGCCTTCCCGATCTTTCTGAAGCACTCAAGGAATGGGAAAGCCACAATAGCGATGTGCCGTATAGAGCAAGCGTCCCACTTGTTACAGACCATAACACAATTGGATTCCTATGCCTCGCGCTCAATACCCGCCCGTCCGACGAAGACTTAGGATTGTTGAGCGCCATTGCAAACCTGACCGCGAACGCGCTACAGCGCCAAGCGTTGTATGAATCTTTACAGGCTCGGTTGGAGGAATTGCAGCAGGCGCAGGCTCAGATCATCCAAAACGAGAAGTTGGCCGCCATTGGGCAATTGATATCTGGTATCGCTCACGAACTCAATAATCCCCTCACTTCCATTGTATTGTACGCTCAATTGTTACAGCGTTATTCCAATGACGAGTCATCAAAACGAGAACTGGATATGATTATCGGAGAGAGCCTCCGTGCTCGAAAGATTGTTCGAGGATTGCTGGATTTCGCCCGGCAACGACCGCCGGAGAGAAAGCCGGTAAACATTAATGATGTAATCCACAGTGCGTTGCAGCTGGTTTCCTATGAGTTGCGCTCACATGATATTGAGCTCCATCTCGATCTGTCGCCCGATGTACCGTTCATGTTGGCAGATCCCTACCAATTGCAGCAAGTTTTTGTAAATTTGTTGAATAATGCCTGGCAGGCTATCAGCACGACGAGGGGGAATGGGCACTTATGGATTAAGACCGAGATCGTACCCCCTTATAAGGTTACCCAGCTTGGAATAAGTCATGACGTTATCCGGATCAGTGTCCGAGACGATGGACCTGGAATCTCTGACGCGAACTTGACTCGGGTTTTTGATCCCTTCTTTACCACCAAGCCCGAGGGCAAGGGGACAGGATTGGGTCTTTCGATTTGCCATGGAATAATTTCCCAGCACGGCGGCAATATCCGCCTGGAGAGCAAAGTTGGCATTGGTTCAACGTTCATCGTTGAGTTGCCAATTGTTTCTTCCGATAAAACCACCATCACGAAACATGAGATTCTTTCCAATGACGCTGCACAATCTAAGCAAGGTCATGTTTTGATTATTGACGATGAGCAGGCCGTGCTTGAGGTTCTCGCACAAGCATTGCGGAGCAAGGGATATATTGTTGATACATTGAGCAACGCTGGCAAGGGTTTGCAGAAGACTACAGAAGTTGAATATTCTGTGATCTTGTGCGATATCCGAATGCCTAAATTGAATGGACTGGAACTTCATCGGCAGCTATCCAAGAATTATCCCAAGCTTGCCAAACGGATCGTGTTCATCACAGGTGATACTATCAGCTCTAAAACTCGAACGTTCATAGAACAGGAAGGCGTTCTGTGCCTCACCAAGCCTTTCGAGCTCGACGAACTTTACGAGGTCATTCGCATGATCGAGAAAGACTCGCCGGAATCTCAGGGCACATAGCCGACTTGAGTTTCTTCCGCGCTGCAGTCCTTGATGTAAGCCACCATGGTTAACTGGAATAGGCGCTTCACAACTGCACCAATAGTTGCCCCGCGCGGTATATATCTGGTATACGGGTATAAGTTCAGGCCGAAAGCGGACTAAATTAGTCTGATTTATCACGGCTAAGAACAGGCGAAGTTCTTCCAGCCCGTTCTTGTTTATCACGCAACAAACATCAATTTACAAGATCTTATATACCCAACTCACTCCGATTGAGACCCTTCTCCTATTTCGTATTTTGTGGACATAAAGTACACTGTTCGTTGTTTCAAGATGAAGATTTTGCGAGAGTGTTGATGGAAGGCAATGCCCATACTGTCTACGATTTCGATGGCGATGAAAACGAAACACTCTCGTTCATATGATTTCAAAGGAAAAGTGATTCTGCATGGAGGCTAACATGCAAGACCAAAAACCGATGGATTATTTCCAATTTACGGAAGAAGACCTGCAAGCCAAGAGGAGCACTGCGCAGGCAAAGGAGCGTTTATGAAAAGCATTGGATGCATCGGATTACTCATCGGGGGCATCGTAGTGCTCATCGTCGGTATTTTTATGACATCCGCAGGAGTAGATCAATGGAAAAATGCCAGAAATGCAAAACAAAACTACGAGCAAGCCACGGCCGTGGTCACGGGGAACGAACGGCAGGCTTATTATGGCAACTACAATGAACAGGGTATCCAATATTATTATTGCGCGGAATTCCAATTCCAGACCAAGGAGGGCCAGACCATTTCGGTCAAACAAGCGGATTCAACGGATCTGCCTTGCTCAGGGAGTGTGAGTGACTCGCCGGATCATCCAATTGGGCAACAAGTACCTATATATTACGATCCTCACGATCCGGCCCACACGATGTTAGCCGAAGATGTGAATGGAGGTCATGTCATAGGAGTGGCGCTCGGAGCGATTATTCTCATAGTTGGTATATCAATGATTGTGGGTAGTTTGGTAACGTTCGTAATAAATTTAGTGAGAAGGATGCGGAACACAGAGCTGCGCGACAAGGATGATGAGCTGACCCCGGAACAAAAACGGATTGATGATGCCAGGAAAAAGCGGACCAAAGGCGGAACGACCTTGCGTGTGATCGGTGGGATCATCGCGGTCGTGGGTATCCTGCTCCTACTTCTATTAATCATCAGTCGGGTGGGGGGAGGCGCCGATACGACTACCGAGGATTACATCACAACCATTATCGCCTGCCCTACGCCGCTGATCGTTCTGGGGGCAGGGTTGTTTGTGTGGGGAAGCTCCATCCCGCGTAAGCTAAAAGAAGGGTGAGTATCCCTTGTCATCAAGTAGCCGGTACCCATGCTTTTTGAAGGATGATGGATCGTGTATATAAAAGGAGAATGCAATGTCTGATGCGAAAACTTTCAAATGTCCCGGCTGCGGATCTGCACTCGAGCCGGACGGGGATGCAAAGGAAGTCAAGTGTGCGTATTGCGGCAGCACGGTGATCGTGCCGGAGGAACTACTTGATCAAGATACGGATCAAGATACGGATGAGGAATTGGCACCAGGGGAAGATGCCGCCAGCCCTCGGCATATACAATGGCTAATACAACACGGTGCAGACGCGACGGTCAAGGTTGATCGGATAAAAGATGGTTATAGCCTGTGTGTAAGTGGGAAAAAGGCGGACGGTGGAAAGTTCAAAGGTGATGCGTGGTTCAAGGTTCCCCCGCTTCCCGCCCTTCCGCAGCCCGGGACCCTACTCAAGATCAAGTACAACCCAAACGCTGATACGGATTACATCATCCAAGTTGATGGACAGTTCTATGGTCAGTGGTGGATGAAGAATAGCACCATAGCATACGCCGATGACGCCCCGCCAGTCGTACCAGGTAAGTTCACAGCGAAAATCGCACCGGCTCCACATTGGCGGGCAGGAGTTCCAACCGAGACGACCGGGGATGGGCAACCTTTAAGTCCGGATTTGCACGTCGCTATGGTGAAGAAAGATCAATACTACGTGCAGCTGCGTCAAATAGGCATAGAGGCGGAGGCAGTTGTCATCAGTTCCAGCAATATGAATATTCGTTGCTACAATAAAGCTTGGGTATATGATATGACCTTCGATGTAACCGCTCCGACCGGCGAGCATTTCCAATCCAAGACGCAACAGGCAATCACGGACACAGGCGCTCACAAATTAGCCGTGGGCAAAATGGCAATCGTTCGATTTGATCCGAAAAACAAAGCTCAATGCGCTTTGGTGCGCGCAGCGGAGAGTTGAATCCAATGCATAAGAGACGCCTCAAATCAGCAATGAACACAAGAGCGTCCATTGCTGATCATAAAAGTCCTGTGAAGTAACGGATTCCATTCTGACAACTTCTGAGCTATGGCCCTACAAATGAATGTTTGTCTATTATGCAAGCATATCTTGCCCTGGAGTTTTTATATTGCAAACCGCAGGTCACGTTTGCAAAGTGACTGTTTTTAATTCATCAACCCCAGCTTTCAGGTCCGCTAAAAACTCTGCAACGCTTGATTCTCAGTCTTTGAAGACATTGATATTTATGACTTCTCCAAGAGAAGACAATTCACGTTTCAGCGTTGCCTCCTGAAATGTGAGTTGGTTCCGCTGCTATTTCATATCTGAGGCAGTAAAAGGGCCCTTCAAATGGATTTCGGAATTGCAAGTATGTCCTATAAACTAAAGAAGATTAGCCAATACGCTTTCTATTATTTCCATGAATTAAATAAGTAGAAATACCCAAATGAATTGACGCTATTCCTTGCTCGGTTTCCAGATAATCCGGACGCTGGTGCCCTTGCCAGGTTCGGATTCAATCCTGATTTCTGCCCCTATCAATTCGGCCCGTTCAAACATACCAGATAATCCAAAATGATTGCTGGCTTGCAGAGCGTTCAGATCCAGTATTTTTTTGGGGTCAAAGCCCGACCCATTATCCTGCATCGTGAGTTTAATCAGGCCCGAGCCCAAGTAACCCAAGATCGTGACTTGGGTCGGGTTGGCGTGCTGGAGCGCGTTCAGGCAGGCCTCCTGCATCATACGGAACAGGTGCTGCTCCACATCCTGGGGGTGTCTCGAACCATCTGACTTTAGATCGAGAACAACACGCACTCTTCCATCCGTTTGATCGAGGAGCGTATCCACAAAGCCCTCGATGGCGGGCTGAAGTCCGTAGTTGAGCATCACCGGCCGTAATTCGCCGATGATCTCCCGCACCTGCGTGGTCAGTTCATTATACGATTCTTGAAATTCAGGCGTGATACTTTGATCGTCCAATTTCATCATAAGAGCCGCCATTTTGTTCAGGATGCCATCGTGTAATTCAAGGGAAATCTGCTGGCGCGCAGTCTCAGAACGTTGAATGCCATCCTGATAAGCGGCATGAAGGCGTTCAGTCTGAAGAATGTTGCTGAGAGCGATGGCTGCCTGGTCCGCCAGCGATTTCAGGATGGGAAGCTCCTTTTGTGAGTAGAAGTCATCCGGGTCGCGCCTGCCAAACAGCCAAAGGCCCAGGACATCCTCTCCGACTCTAAGCGGCAACATGAGTCGCACCCAGGGATAAAGTCTAATTCTCAAGTAATCGTCGGAGACTAGATCCCTCAAAGCCGAGAGCTTGGAAAGATCATCCTCTTTCACAACTTGCTTAGCATCTATACCAATAGT
>Ga0335079_10005012_pt1 | contig 15208 bp, 11 predicted proteins | sample Lox_Sample_33_FD_206719 | JGI IMG/M metagenome (GOLD analysis project Ga0335079, IMG submission 206719) | Soil microbial communities from Loxahatchee National Wildlife Refuge, Florida, United States - Lox_Sample_3.3 | ecosystem: Environmental > Terrestrial > Soil > Wetlands | place: USA...
GACTTGCGGCTCAACTGCCTGATCGCGAATGACGATTGTGAAGGTCGAACCTTTTCCGGGCGCACTGGTGACGGTGATATCGCCGCCCAGCAGGCGGCAGAAGTGGCGCGTGATCGCTAGCCCAAGGCCGGTTCCCCCAAACCGTTTGGTGGTCGATGCGTCAGCCTGATTGAACGCCTGAAACAGGCGGCCCAGCTGGTCCTCATTCATTCCAATTCCCGTATCCGAGATCGTCATTCGAATCATGGACGGCTCAAAACGCTCGATGGTGAGGGCAAGCTTGCCATCATGGGTAAATTTGCTTGCATTGCTCAGCACGTTGAGCAGGCACTGCTTCAGCTTGGTGCGATCGCTGCGAATGCTGTCGACCGCATCGTGCGCGCTTATCTCGAGTGCATTGCCGTTCTTGGCCGCCAGCGGCGCGATGATTGCGTTTACCTCCGCGAGCAGCGACGGCACGTCGATCTCCTCGATGAAGACGTCCATCTTTCCGGCCTCGACCTTGGAAAGGTCGAGGATGTCGTTGATCAGGCCGAGCAGATGACGACCGGCTCCCTCGATTTTCTGCAGGTCGGGCGCGAACTGTTTCTGTCCGGTATCGGCCGCGTCCTCCTGGAGGATCTCGCTGTAGCCGATGATCGCGTTCAGAGGGGTGCGCAGTTCATGGCTCATATTCGCCAGGAACTGGCTCTTGGCTCGATTGGCGACCTCGGAGGCCTCGCGCGCCCGTTCTAGCTCGATGTTTTGCTTTCTGAGCTCGGTGATATCCGTGTAGACGGCAACGGATCCTCCGCCCTGAATACGGCGCTCGCTGATCCGAACGTACCGGCCCCGGTATTGATATTCAACGAAGCCGCCCGGTTTCTCGTGCTGCGCCTTGCGTTCCGCGACCCACTGCTCCGGGCTCTTGCTTCCCAGATCCACGAGTTTTCGCGAGATGACGGCTTTGAGCACCTCATCAAATCTGGTGCCCTCTTTGATCACATCCGAAAGTCCGGGATAGAGCGCGTGAAACTGCTCGTTGAACAAAACGATGCGGTCATCGGAATCATACAGCACGAAACCTTCGGAAATCGTCGCAATCGCCGCGGCGATGGTCTTGCGCTGCGACTCCGCCTCGGCTGCGAAGCGATCCCGCGCCCGAAGGCTGTCGCGAAACAGGGCGAGCGCGCGCGCCATCGCGCCTATCTCGTTGGGGCCTGTAGGCGGAATTGATACGGACAGGTCTCCGGCGCTGAGACCGTCGATCGCGCCGACCAGTTCGCGGAGCGGGGTTGCGATGGAACGCAGGATGGCAAAGGTGAGCATTACGCCAAGCGTGAGAATCGCGAGGTCCGCAAAGATTGTGCCCCTTGTTGCGGTTCTGACTTCTTCGACAATGCGCTCGCGCTCCGCGGAGAGTTCCCCTCTCAGCTCATCGACGAGGGCGGCCAAATGCTCGTCGACTTTGACGCTATGGTTGCGCGCCTGCGCCAAAAGCGCGTTTCCGAGGACGCGCTGGTCATTGGTATACTTGTCCACCGCATCGTTGGCGGACTGTTCGAATGCCGCGCGCTCGGCGCGGACTTTTGCCACCAGATCCGGCTTGCGTCTGGCCAACTGGTCGAGGTAGCCGTCCATGCGACCGCGCGCGGCCGCCGCGTTGCGCTCCGAGGGCGTGAGCAGGCTGACCGCCAGGTCGGTCAGCCAATAGCGCATTTCGCCAAACGCGATGCGGGCGCCGGTGGCCGATTCAATGATTTCGCTGAGCTCAGTTTCGGTCGCAACCGCGCTCGAATTGTTTTCGAGCTTTCTCGTCAGAAAGAGATTGGTCGCCACCAGCAGACACAGCAATGCGCCTGAAAGGATGATCAATCGGGCGCGGATGCTAAGGTGAGACATCGATCTGTGCCTCGTCAAACTGGCGCGAGGCCGTGGGCAGAGCGACTTGCCGTGAAGCAATGCTCGAAAGCCGCCGGCGCCAAGTCGCGCATTGCTATTTGAACAGCGTCACGCTGATGACCGCGCCAAGATCGCCCTCCTTGCCGCCTTCCTTGGGGTAACCGGTGATATCGGTCTCTCCCTTGGGCGACCCATGACAGCTCAGGCAGGATGCTGCGTAATACTCGGGCATCATCATGCGAAAGGCCTCGCGATCCCCGGTCTTTGTGTCCGCCGAGACGGCCTGGCCACGCGGCCAATCCGCTTGCAGCAATTTGGTGCGGATCACTTCGCTTTCCCACGCATCAGGCCGCGCCTTGATGTTTCTGACCAGTTGTTCGGGCGCGGTCACCTTGACGTGCGCGTCATTCCTTGCGCGATTTTCGAACGCTTCGTTGACAAGGCGGGCAAAAACGGCCGGGATAAACGCCTTGAAGCCAACCCCTTTGGCGTTGATCGTTGCCTGATTGGCGTCGGTCGCTTCCACGATCGCATCCATCTGGGCGCGCAGAAGCTTGCCATGACGGGACGCCGGATCGATGCTTGCGGGATCCGTTCCCGTGCTCTTTTTGTAGATTTCGATGGCCTGATCGAGCACGACATGGCCGCTGAGACCCTTGTCGCCAAGATTTGGATCGTTGATGCGGGCCTGGTTGCTCGAAATGACCTGGCGCGCGGCGCGGAGCATGTCAGCAAGACTCTTGGCAACGGTCGTATCGTCATCCGATCCGGCGCGAACAGAGGTGCTGGAGAAAAATGCTCCAATCAGAAATGCTGCGAAGGCAAGCGGTTTGAAAGAGGCCTTGATCATGCAAAATCTCCACTCGGCAATGCGCTAGTGGTAGCATGTTAACGGCCAGGACAAAACAGAATTGCGTCAGCCTCCGGCTTTCAAAAAGCCGCGGGCAGTTGAAGCCGCATCGCCTCGATCGAGCCAAGGGACGGCTCGCGCGGAGCCGCCCTTTGTCGCAGCAGGTATCAATCGCAATATCCCGACCGACCGTAAGCTGGATTGAATCCACAATGCGCCCTGCCGTTGTATGGCACAGGGGCAGGCGGTCGCGGCGGAAGTTCTTCCGCATAACTGTCCGCATAACTGTAGGAGTACGCTGACCGGTCAAAGTAGGCCGGGGGCGTCGGATACACCGATCGATATCCTTCATAGTATGTCGGCGCGCGATAGACCTGGCCCGGTGGCACATAACCCGGCGCGTAGGCGGGCGGTGCTGGCTGCGGTCCGTAGTAGGTGGCGCCCGGCGCCACATAGGCTGGGTAGCCGTTTTCGGCGCCAACGTGAACGTTGGCGGACGCGATATAGACGCCTCCCGGCGCCACGTAGACGGATTGCAACTCGCCTGCCGAAACTTGCGACGAGCAAAGAGCGCCGAGCGCAAGAAGAAGAATGCGATATCTCATGGTGACAGTACTCCTGCGATACTCATCTGCCCCTTGCGAAGCTTACCGATCATTAACCAAAGAACAAACGCTAACTGCGAGCGAGTGTGTCCCATTTTCGAACAAGACGACTCTTCGGCATCTGCAAGTTGCGCGGGTGGCGGAAGCGCCATGCGCGGCAAATTCCATGTTGGGGATATGCGACGCCTGCGGCATCGCCTTCCGGCGGCGACATCAAGATGCCGCCGATGAGCCCGAGAATCGGGGCGGCCCAGTAGGTGCCCGGGAGGCAATCCATTCCTGCCGGTCGAAAGCCGGGAGGCGACAGCCGGCGTTTTGTTGATTTATGTCAAGCCGAATGCGGTTCGAGCGCGCCGCAATGCAATAGGCGTTTTCTCGAACGGCGGCATGTGCGAGAAATGGGCAAGTTCGCAATCGCAGTAGTCGCGGCAGGCCAGACGCCTTCTGTGGGAGGTTGATATGGATGACAGCCCATCATCGCAAAGCGGCTCCTCCGACTACCTGGAAAGCCTGAAACACGCAGGCGAGCAAGCGATCAAGGAATTCGACAGTGCGCTTGTCGCTGCCATGGGGGTCAAACCCGGAAAGGGTCACGAGGTCTCGCCGTTTTCCGTCGCGCTGGACCTGCAGCAGCAATTTTGGGCGCCGGTGCTCGATTTCTGGCGCGCGTTCCTGGGCGGCAAACCGCAGTCCCGCGGCGACCGCCGTTTCAAGGACGATGCCTGGCATCATTCGCCATACTACGATCTGCTCAAGCAGTCCTATCTGACAACCTCCAAGCACTTGTCCGATTTCGTCGATCAGGCTCATGTCGACGACAGATCGAAACTCCAGCTTCGCTTCTATGCGCGCCAATTCATTGACGCCATGAGTCCGGCCAACTTCCCCGCGACCAACCCCGAAGTCATCCGCGCCGCCATCCAAACGCGTTCAAGCAGCCTGGTCGCCGGGATGCAGAACCTGATCGAGGACCTCCAGAAAGGTCGTATCACCCGGGTCGACGAGTCGGCGTTCGAGGTGGGCGGCAATCTGGCCGTCACGCCGGGGGCGGTCGTCTTCGAAAACGAGCTGATCCAGCTCATTGAGTATACGCCGCAGACGGCGGAGGTCGAAAAAACGCCGCTCGTGATCGTGCCGCCTTGCATCAACAAGTACTATCTGCTCGATCTCGGCGCGGGAAACTCGTTCGTCGAATATGCCGTTGCCCAGGGCCATCGCGTCTTCCTGATTTCCTGGCGCAGCGCGGTCGCCGAGACACAGTCTCTCACCTGGGACGACTATCTGAATCTCGGGCCGCTGAAAGCCATCGACGTCGCGCGCGATATCGCCGGTGTCGACAAGGTCCACACGCTGGGATTCTGCGTCGGCGGCACCATCCTGGGCTGCGCGGCCGGAGTTCTCGCCGCGCGTAGCGAGGACAAGATCGCAACCATGACGCTGCTGACCACAATGATCGACTTCGCCGATACCGGCGAAATCGGTCTCCTCATCGACGAGGCCGCGGTCGCGCTGCGCGAGGCGACCATCGGAAGCGGCGGCATCCTGCCCGGCAAGGAACTGGCCTTCACGTTCGGGACACTGCGCGCCAACGACCTGATCTGGCGCTATGTGGTCGAAAGCTACCTGAAGGGAGCAGAGCGCGACTCGTTCGATCTGCTCTATTGGGATTCCGACAGCGTGAGCCTGCCCGGGCCGATGTATTGCTGGTACGCCCGAAACACTTATGTCGAAGACAAGATCAAGACGCCCGGCGCGACCACGCAATGCGGCCTGCGGATCGATCTCTCCAAGGTGAAGGTGCCGCTCTATATCCTGGCCTCTCGCGAGGACCATATCGTGCCCTGGGAGAGCGCATTCCGCTCCAAGGACATCCTGGGAAAGGAGCCGCGGTTCGTGCTGGCCGCCAGCGGGCACGTGGCGGGTGTCATCAACCCGCCGGCCAAGAAGAAGCGCAGTTACTGGGTCAACGACAATCTGAATTGCAACGCGACGGATTGGCTGGAGAAGGCCGCAGAGAAGCCGGGGAGCTGGTGGCCCGACTGGGATGCCTGGATGAAGCGACATTCCAGCGGGACAGTCGCTGCACCCGCACAGCCCGGCAACAACAATTTTCACGTCATCGAGCCGGCGCCTGGCCGTTACGTCAAGACGAAGTCGAACTGAATCGCCATCGCGATGGCCCAGTCGGCGTGACCAAGGGCATCGACGAGCCCAGCTTGAACGGCTGCGCGGCCGGAAAGTCATGCGCCGACCTTGACCTCGTTCTCCTCCCAGTCCTTCCACTCAACCTTGTTGATGTCGAGGTAACTGGACACGGCCGCACCGAGGGTGGGGAAGAAATAGCTTTCGCCGACCTGGGCGAACAATCCAAATCGTTTCAGCTTGTCTTTTACGGGATCCTTGAGCTCGGCAAAGCAAAGCTCGATTCCCCGCGCATGCAGCGTCTCATCGAGTTCTGCGATCATGTCGCAGGCGGTCACGTCGACGCTTGTCACCGGCTCCGCCGCGACCACCAGCCAGCGGACGGGTGTCGGCGAACTCGCCACCGCCTCGAGCGCGCGTTCCTTGAAGAACTCGGCGTTGGCGAAGAACAGCGGCGCGTCCCACCGGAACAGCACCAGCCCAGGGATGCGGCGCGCATTTGGATATCGGGTGATGTCGTGGTAGCCCTTGACGCCGTCGGCGCGGCCCAGCACCGCAGAGTGCGGGCGCCAGCCGTCCCACAGGAATTCCAGAATGGCGACAGCAAGGGCAAGGCCGATTCCCGGGATTGCGCCGAGCACGGCTACGCCAACGAAGCACAGCACCGACAGCCAGAACTCCCAGCGCTGAATGCGGTAGATCCGCCTGAGATCGGCGATCTCGATCAGGCCAAGCGCGGCGGCGATAACGACTGCGGCCAGCGCGGAACTCGGCAGATGCTGAAGGAGGTTCGGTGCCACCAGCAGGACAAGAGCGATGGCAAGCGCGCCAACGACGCTGGTGAGTTGCGTGCGGGCGCCGGCTGCTTCGGCAACCGGCGTGCGCGAGGAACTGCTGCTGACCGGGAAGCCCTGAAGAAAGCCGGTCGCCAGATTGGCGGCGCCGAGCCCCACCATCTCCTGGTTCGGATCGACATTGTCGCCTAATCGCGCGGCGTAGGTTCGCGAAAGCACGCTTGTATCGGCAAATGAAACCAGCGCAATCGCGCATCCGCCGGCCAGCACTGCAACCAGATCGCCGTAGCCGATCCAGGGAAGCGTGAATCCCGGCAGACCTCGGGGCAGGGGCCCCAGAACCTTCACGCCGTAATCGCTCCCAAGACCAAGCGTACCGACCACAAGAGTGGCTCCGACGACCGCAATCAGAATGACCGGCAGCCGCGTGTTGTTCTGCAGCAGCAGGATGACGATCAGCGTGCTCAGCCCGAGCGCGAATGCCACCCAGTTTGTCTTGCCGTCAAGGATCGCGCCGCCGATCGCCCACAGGTCGCGCAGCGGTCCTTCGCTCTCGATGGAGAAGCCCATGAGCTTGGGTATCTGGCTGATCAAGACGGTCAGCGCAATTCCGTTCATATAGCCGTACCGGATCGGCTTGGAGAGAAGTTCGGTCACGAAGCCGAGCCGCGCGAGACCGGCGAGAATGAGCACCGTCCCGGAAACCAGGGCCATCATCGCCGCGAGCGTTGCGGCGCGAAGCGGGTCGCCGCCGGACAGCGGTCCGACAACGCCAAGGATCACAGCCGCGAGCGCCGAGTCCGGCCCAAGCACAAGGATGCGGCTGGGGCCGAACACGGCGTAGGCCAGGAGCGGGATAATGGTCGCGTAGAGGCCGTGGATGCCGGGCAAGCCCGACGCTGCGGCGTAGGCTATTCCAACCGGAACCAGCATCGTCGCAAGCACCAGACCTGCGAAAAGGTCGTGCGGAAGCCACGCCAACTGATAGCAACGGATCGTCTCGATCCCGGGCAACCAGCGCATCAGATGCGTTCACCAGCCGAAAATCGTTATCACCGTCAGAGGCTTTGGCACAGCGCTGCGGAGGATCACACGTGCATCGAGATTGGCAGCTACGGCCGCGCATACGCTTGGGTCTCGGCACAGGTGGCTGTAGCGCCACCCGTGCCGCGAAACCGATGCACTACTGGCAGACATACAGGATGCCGTCGCCACCCTTGATCGCGGTGCCGGGCGTGCAGCCGATGCCGTTGCGCGTGGCGTAGTCAGGCCATCCGGTGTAGCAGGTATAATTGCCACCCCAGGCTCCACCAGCCGTGCCGTACCCGACCGTGCCGCCGACCCCACACCAGGGACCGCCAGCGTAGTAGGCCCTCACTGCGTACCAGGGAAGGCCGGTCAGGGTAGAATAGGGCCCGAAGTGACGGCCTACGTAAAGCCTGTGGTACGCTTGGGCATTGTCGACCGACAGCGTTATGCCGCCTTGCTCTGTCCAGCCGAAGGAGAGCGTCGCCGCACACGCGAAGGTAGAGGCTGCAATCACCAACTTTCTCAAACTCATCTGCATGGTTTTCTCCGTTGCCTGTTTCTCCCCCCTTTTGAACGGATGCGCCTTTGCGGAGTCCGACTATTGCGATAGATCAAAGGTTTGCGGTGCGGCGTGCGGTCGCGCGTCCGGTCAGGCAAGTTGCAGCGCGAGATGTCTGACCTGGGGGTCGCCGCCAGCCCCTGCACGGAAGCCGAAACCGCTGAAAACCTTGAGCATTGCCGTATTTTCCGGGAGAACTTCCGCGGTCAGCTCCTTCAACCCTGCGTTGCGGGCGAGCGCCAGCAGGTGGCTCATCAGCGCCTTGCCGATTCCCTTGCCCTGATAGGCATCGACCACGACGAATGCGAGTTCGGCCTGGCCCGGCCTTGTGACGATGTAACGGCCTCCGCCTGCGATGATCGGCTGGCCGCCTTCATCGATCTCGGCAACGAGAGCCACGTGATTGGTGAAATCGACATTCATGAAGAACGAGACCTCTTTGTCCGAGAAGCCGCGCTTCGGAACGAAAAAGCGGCGCTGCAGCGATTGCATGCTGGTGCGGTTGATCGCGTCGAGCATGTCGTCCTGGTCGTCCGGCCGCAACGCGCGGATTTCGACCGTGCGGCCATCGCGGAGATGTTCGACTGCAGAATAGTCGGCTGGCCCTGGCATCATTCGTTCTCGCAAGCATTTGTCGGCGCTGATAGGCTTGAGTAAATTTTGGGATCGTGACAGCCGGCGGGTGCTTGATCCAGATCAAGCCGCTGCTTCGATGCGGATCGGTAGGCTGACCGGTCAAGGCCATGATGGATGCTAGAATATGCCGTTGCGCCCATTTCGCCGGCAGAACGGGTCGAGCGGGGAGGTGATCCAGATCGCCCTTCGACTTGGCCTGCTCGCGGCGCTCATCGTCTGGTGCTTGGTCATTGTTCGTCCCTTCATCGGAATCCTGGCGTGGAGCGTGGTCCTGGCCGTTGCGCTGTTTCCGCTTTACATGTGGCTGTCCGATCACCTTGGACAGAGGTCGAAGCTCGCCGCCTTTCTCGTCACGGTGTTAGCGGCTGCCCTCGTGATCGTCCCCGCGACCTGGCTTGGCATCGGCCTCGTCGAGGGACTGAAAACACTCACCGACCAACTTGGTTCGGAGCACCCGCTGGTGCCTTCGCCACCCGCCACGATCAAAAATTGGCCGCTCGTCGGTGAGTGGCTTTACGATCAATGGAACCTGGCATCCACCAATCTTGAAGCGGTGCTCAGCCAGCTTGTTCCCTATGTGAAGCCGCTGCTTCGGTCCACGCTCGCCATGGTCGGAGACATGAGCTTCGGAGCGCTCAAATTCATCATCGCCGTGCTTCTGGTGGGCTTTCTGCTTCCGGCAGGGCCGCAGCTTGTTTCGGCAAGCAAGACCATCGTGGCGCGGTTGTTGCCGGAGCGGAGCGAAGATTTCATTGCACTGGCAGGAAAGACGATCCGCTCGGTGTCGCAGGGCGTCGTTGGCATTGCGCTGGTGCAAGCCTTTCTGTTCGGACTTGGGCTGAAATTTGCAGGTCTTGACAGCGCCGGTCTGCTGGCCTTCGTGGTGATGGTGCTGTCGATCCTGCAAATCGGAGCGTCCATTGTCATGATCCCCTGTATCGTCTGGATCTGGATGACCAAGAATTCTGGGCCGGCGCTTCTGATCACTATTTATCTCGTGCTGGTCGGGTTGATGGACAATGTGCTGAAGCCGCTCTTGATGGGGCGCGGCTTATCGACGCCGATGCCAGTCCTGTTCATCGGATTGCTGGGCGGAACTCTTGCACACGGGATTGTCGGACTGTTTATCGGGCCGATTGTCCTGGCTGTCGGCTGGGAATTGATGATGGCGTGGATTCGGGAGGAGCGAGCCGACGAGGTCTCGACATCCACGGAGCGGGTTCCGGCGAAACCCTGAAGACGCCTGCCAGGCCCCCCAATACCGCTCAACGCGCGCCGATTGCACGACCTTCCCTTGACTTAAGTCAAGGGTCCCTTTGCGCACTGCGTCATCCTCACCAAAACCTTCAGACAACGAGAGATTTCAAGCATGTCCATTGACAAGCCGCAGATTTCGGACGGCTCCCTGCCGTCATTCTTTGCATCGGCCATGGAATACCTCGTCGATGCAGGACAGCGCGGCGTGCTGTTCCTTGATGTGATGCGCCAGCGCGGCGAGCAATACCGCGAACATATGGCCGAAACCGTGCCGCACGTCCTCGACTACGGCGTGGAGCTGATTGCCGATGGCAGAACGCTCGCACGACCTGTCAATTACGGATTGGTGCGGATAACGCCTCCCAAGGGAGTCGAAATCGATCCGAAGCGTCGTCCGTTCGTCGTCGTCGATCCGCGCGCCGGTCACGGCCCCGGGATCGGCGGCTTCAAGGCCGACAGCGAGATCGGCGTGGCGATGAAGGCGGGTCATCCCTGCTACTTCATAGGCTTCATGCCCGAGCCGATGCCCGGCCAGACGATCGAGGACATCGCGCGCGCCGAAGGCGTGTTCATCGAAAAAGTGATTGCCCTGCATCCCGATGCGGACGGCAAGCCATGTGTGATCGGCAATTGCCAGGCCGGCTGGGCGGTGATGATTTTGGCGTCGCTGCGGCCCGAACTGTTCGGTCCGATCATCATCGCCGGCGCACCCCTGTCCTACTGGGCCGGCGTTCGCGGCAAGAATCCGATGCGCTATTCGGGCGGACTCCTGGGCGGCAGTTGGCTGACGGCGCTGACCAGCGACCTCGGCGCCGGGAAATTCGACGGCGCCTGGCTGGTGCAGAACTTCGAGAACATGAATCCCTCGAACACGCTCTGGACCAAGCAATACAATGTCTATTCCAGGGTCGACACCGAAGCGCCGCGCTATCTCGAATTCGAGAAATGGTGGGGCGGCCACGTCAACCTGAATGCCGAAGAGATCCAGTTCATCGTCGACGAGCTGTTCGTCGGCAACCATCTGGCGACAGGTCGTATCAAGACCTCCGACGGCGAGACCGTCGATCTCCGCAAGATCCGCTCGCCGATCGTCGTGTTCTGCTCGAAGGGCGACAACATCACGCCGCCGCAGCAGGCGCTCGGCTGGGTCCTGGATCTTTATCACGACGTCGACGAGATAAGGGCTTACGGGCAGACGATCGTGTACACGGTGCACGAGACCGTCGGCCATCTCGGAATTTTCGTCTCGGGTGGCGTTGCAAAGAAAGAACATGCCGAATTTTCGAGCAATATCGATCTGATCGACATATTGCCGCCCGGGCTCTATGAGGCGACATTCGAGGCGAAATCCGCCGATACCACCAATCCCGATCTTGTGCAGGGGAAGTGGATCATGCGCTGCGAGCGGCGCACGCTCGACGACATCCGCGCGATGGGCGGCAACAGCCTCGAGGATGAGCGGCGCTTTGCGACGGCTGCTCGCGTGTCGGAGATCAACCTTGCGGCCTACCGCAAATTCGTCCAGCCCTGGGTGAAGGCCATCGCGACGCCGCAGATGGCGGAATTGACTCGCAGATGGCATCCGCTCCGCGTGCAGTACGAAGCGCTTGCTGGCCAAAACCCGCTGACCAAAGCGATCGAGACGACCGCCGAGAAGGTTCGGGAAAACCGCAAGCAGGCCGCCTCCGACAACCCGTTCGTTGTATTTCAGGAGAATGTTTCCAAAGGCATCGTCAGCGCGCTCGATCAGTGGCGCGACGCCCAGGAAGCGCTCAGCGAGAGGATGTTTCTGTCGATCTACGGCTCGCCCGCGCTGCAGGCCGCGGTCGGGATCGATCCGGAGGCGGACCCGTCACCCAGGCCGGAGATGTCGCAGGACCATCGCAAGCTCCTTGAAGCCCGCATCGCCGAGCTGAAATCCCGGATTGCGAGCGGCGGTTTGAGAGAATGCGTCATTCGGGGTCTGCTTTATGTCGGCGCTTCGCGCGGGATGGTCGACGAGCGAAGCATCGAGGCATTGCGTCGGGCGCGCGCCGAAGTCAGTGGACCGCGGCTGACGCTGCCCGAATTCAAGGCTTTGGTGCGCGAACAGTTCTTCATGCTGCTGCTCGAGCCCGAGGCGAGCCTTGCAGCAATTCCGAAAATGCTGCCAAAAAATGCAGAGGCGCGCCGGGCCGGCCTGGCGGTGATCCGCGAGGTGCTTTCGGCAAGTGCCGAAATTTCCGGCGAAGCCACCAGCCGGCTGCGGCGAGTGAGCGAATTGTTCGGAGCCGGCGAGGACGACAGCTCGCAAGCGAATAATAAAGGCCCTTTCGATGCGAAGGCGAAGGCCTCATAAGCGGGAGCCAGAAAATGAGTACACAAGCGGCAGCGACGGGTGAAGCGCGCCCTTCGAAATACGATCGTCTGATTGCCTTGGCAAAGGCGGTCCCCACCGTCACCACGGTCGTGGTGCATCCCTGCGACGAGAGCTCGTTACGGGGTGCGGTTGACTCCGCCGAAGCGGGAATCATCAAACCGATCCTCGTCGGTCCCACGTCGAAGATCGCAAGCGTCGCCGCCAAGCATAACATCAACATCTCGGGCTACGAGATCGTCGATGCCGAGCACAGCGAGGAGGCCGCCGCAAAGGGGGTCGAGCTCATCCACGCGGCCAAGGGCGAAATATTGATGAAAGGCAGCCTGCACACCGACGAACTGATGCGCAGCGTGACGGCGAAAGCAACGGGACTTCGGACTGACCGCCGCATCAGCCATGTGTTTGTGATGGATGTGCCGACCTATGCCGAGACGATCTTCATCACCGATGCCGCCATCAACATTTTTCCGGATCTCGATTGCAAGCGCGACATCATTCAGAACGCGATCGACCTGTTTACGCAGACCGGCTTCGGTACGCTTCCCAGAGTGGCCATCCTGTCGGCGGTAGAGACAGTCACCTCGAAGATTCCTTCGACCATCGAGGCTGCGGCGCTTTGCAAGATGGCCGATCGCGGGCAGATCACCGGCGGGGTGCTCGATGGGCCGTTGGCGTTCGACAACGCGGTCGACGTCGAGGCAGCGAGGATCAAGGGCATCAAATCGGAAGTCGCCGGACGCGCCCAGATACTGGTCGTGCCCGACCTCGAAGCCGGCAACATGCTGGCGAAGAATCTCGCCTATTTCGCCAAGGCCGACAGCGCCGGGATCGTTCTTGGCGCCCGCGTTCCCATCGTGCTGACGTCGCGTGCGGATTCGCCGAGAGCCCGGATGGCCTCCTGCGCGGTGGCGACGCTCTATGCGGACGCGCGCCGCCGCCGTTCCATCAGCGCGGCTGCGTGATCGCCATGGACACGATCCTCGTCGTTAATGCAGGTTCGTCGAGCGTGAAGTTTCAGGTCTTCGCGGTCGATGGCGACGGCAGGCTGCAGCGTCAGCTCAAGGGACAGATGGATGGGATCGGCAGCCGGCCGCGGCTCCGCGCGACCGGCGCAAAGGGCGACACGCTGGCCGACCGCGCCTATCCGATCGAGGCGGTCGCGGATGTTTCGGCCGCATTGATGGTGGCGGGCTCCTGGCTTCGGGACGAACTCCGCATCGCGCCGATAGCGGTCGGACATCGTGTGGTCCATGGCGGCCCCGACTATGACCGACCGATTCCGGTCGATCACGGGCTGGTCGCGCGCCTCGAGCGCTATATTGCCCTGGCACCGCTTCATCAGCCCCACAATCTCGCGCCGATCAAATCCCTGCTTGCCAGCTTCCCGACGCTTCCGCAGGTCGCATGCTTCGACACCGCCTTCCATCGCGGCCATGACGCTGTCGCGGACAACTACGCTATCCCTTATCAGCTCTATGAAGAGGGAGTTCGGCGTTACGGTTTCCATGGTCTCTCCTACGAATACATCGCCAAGGCATTGCCGAAGGTTGCGCCCGACATCGCGGCAGGCCGCGTCATCGTTGCACATCTCGGCAGCGGCGCCTCGATGTGCGCCTTGAAGGGTGGTCGCAGCGTCGAAAGCACGATGGGCTTTACCGCGCTCGACGGCCTGCCCATGGGAACGCGGCCGGGCCAGATCGATCCCGGCGTGGTGCTCTATCTCCTGTCGGAAAAAGGGATGGCGCCGGCAAAAGTGCAGGACTTTCTCTACCGCGATTGCGGATTGAAGGGGTTGTCCGGCGTCAGCAATGACATGCGCGAGCTCCTGGAGAGCCGCGATCCACGTGCGTCGTTTGCCATCGACTATTTCACTTACAGGGTCGGGCTCAGTGCCGGAACGCTTGCGGCCGCGCTTCAGGGCATCGATGCATTCGTGTTCACGGCCGGGATCGGCGAGAACTCCAGCGCCATCCGCGCCCGCGTCGCCGACCGACTCGCATGGCTCGGAGTTGCGCTCGACGGCGCCGAGAACGCCAGGAATGCGCTGAAGATATCGCGGCCCGATAGCCGTATTCCCGTCTATGTCGTTCCCACCGACGAGGAACGAATGATTGCCGAGCACACTCTGTCAGTGCTGTGGGCCACAAGCCCGAACCGCAAACACGAGAAAGCGTCATGAACATTCCGGTATTTCCCGAGACCAAGGTCGCCCTGAAGGGAAAGAAGGGGCTGATCGTCGGCATTGCCAACGATCAATCGATCGCCTGGGGATGCGCCAGGGCGTTTCGCGCCCTGGGCGCGGAGCTTGCGGTGACGTACCTGAGCGATCGCGCGAAAAAGTTCGTCGAGCCGCTCGCACAGGCGCTTGAGGCGCCGATCTTCATGCCGCTCGATGTGAGCGTCGAAGGTCAGACCGAAAAGGTGTTCGAGCGTATCGAAAAGGAGTGGGGTCAGCTCGACTTCCTCCTGCATTCGATTGCCTTTTCGCCGAAGGAGGCGCTGCACGGACGCGTCGTCGACGTCGGGCGCGACGGCTTCCTCAAGACGATGGATGTATCCTGCTGGTCGTTCATGCGCATGGCGCATCTCGCCGAGCCGTTGATGAAGAATGGCGGCACGCTGTTCACCATGACCTACTACGGCAGCCAGATGGTCGTGGAGAACTACAACATCATGGGAGTCGCGAAGGCCGCGCTCGAGGCGGCGGTCCGCTATATCGCAGCCGAGCTCGGCCCCAAGGGGATTCGGGTCCATGCGATTTCGCCCGGACCGCTGGCAACGCGCGCAGCATCGGGCATACCGGAATTCGACGAGCTCCTGGACAAGGCGCAGAGCAAGGCCCCGGCGCGCAGCCTCGTCAGCATCGACGACGTTGGCGCGGCGACGGCATTTCTTGCACTCGACGGCGCAAAGCTGATAACCGGCAACGTGATGTACATCGACGGCGGATATCACATCATCGATTGATGGAAAGCATACGGGCGGCGATCGAAGGGCCTCGCTTCAGCGATAGTGCAGGGCAATGAGGTCTGCGACGCAGGCGGGGCGCTGACTGCCTTCGATCTCGATGACCATGTTGTAATTCACGCGCAGCCC
>Ga0335079_10005013_pt1 | contig 15206 bp, 12 predicted proteins | sample Lox_Sample_33_FD_206719 | JGI IMG/M metagenome (GOLD analysis project Ga0335079, IMG submission 206719) | Soil microbial communities from Loxahatchee National Wildlife Refuge, Florida, United States - Lox_Sample_3.3 | ecosystem: Environmental > Terrestrial > Soil > Wetlands | place: USA...
AGGGACAGCCCGACGACGAGCTGTGGATAATCGCGCGCCGCCGTGAGCGCCGCGTCGAGCTGCGCGGGGTCCGCCGGATCCCACACGCCGATGATGAGCGCGCGAAACCTGAGAGCCGACGCAATGGCGGGGATCGCCTGCGCGCCGTGGACCGCGTCGTAGGTGATGAGCGCATCGAAGTGCGCCCGCAGTACCTCGAGGTCGGCACGAATGCTCGCCGGATCGGCGTCGTGCGTGCGGCCGTCGACGACCTGAAGCGAAGTGGGCTCGTAGGTGATGAAGCGCCCTTGCCTCATGAGGCGCCCGAGGCGCGCACGTGCTGCCTCTGCCACCGCGCCGCGCTCGCACACGGGTTGCGCAGCGGCCAGGGGCGCGAGCAGCGCCAGCGCGAGCGCCGCGAGCGTCAGGGTGTATTTGTTCCGCATCGCGACAGGCCTACCATGCTGCACATCGGGTTCGGTAACCATCGTAACCTCAAGAGGAGCCTTGCCGTGAATGCTGCGCAATCGGACAAAGCCAGACGCTTCCGTGAGCTCCACGAGCGCGCCGGTACCTTCGTCATCCCCAACGTGTGGGACGGCGCCTCGGCGTGCGTCATGGCGGGACTCAAGTTCGAGGCGCTCGCCACCTCGAGCTCCGCGTGCGCCAACACGCTCGGCAGGCTCGACGGGCAGATCACGCGCGAGGAGGCGCTCGCCCACGCGCGCATCATCGTCGCCGCCTGCGCTCTGCCAGTCTCGGCCGACCTCGAGCATGGATTCGGTGAGGCCCCGGCGGTAGTGGCCGAGACCATCCGTCAGGCGGCGGCCGCGGGGCTGGTGGGGGGCTCGATCGAGGATGCCAGCGGCAATCCGTACGCGCCGATCTATGACTTCGAGCTCGCGGTCGAGCGCGTCACGGCCGCGGTCGAAGCGGCTCGCACGCTTCCCTTCCCGTTCACGCTCACGGCGCGCAGCGAGAACTTTCTGCACGGGCGTTCCGATCTCGACGATACGCTGCGGCGTCTGCAGGCCTTCGAGCGCGCCGGTGCGGACGTGCTGTTTGCTCCCGGATTACCGGACCTTGCGGCGGTGCGCACGGTCTGCAGCGCGGTGAGCAAGCCGGTCAACTTCATGGTCGGGATTCGCGGCCGCTCCTTCAGCGTCGCGGAGCTCGCCTCCGCCGGGGTGAGGCGCATCAGCCTGTCGACCTCGCTCTATCGTGCCGCGATCACCGGTCTTTACGCCGCCGCGCACGAAGTGCAGGAGTCCGGGACCTTCGGCTACCTCGAGACGATCATGAGCGGCAAGGAGCTGGCGGGTTTTTTGGCCTGAAGCTCGCATCGGCATTGCGCTGCGCTGTCCTGCTGCGCGCAAGCCCTGGGCGCACGTCCCTGTGCGCCCGCTCGGCGCTTTGCGCCTCGCCCTGTCACGATGCTCGCCCGCCGCGCCTCACGAAGCCGGCGCGCTCTCCCCCGGCACGGCGCGGCGGGCCCACTCGAGGAAGCGCGTGGCGGCGGGCTCACCCTCCGCCGGTGCCCAGCCGGCGAACTCGGAGGCAGTCGCAGGATCGTACGGCCCCTGCTTGACTTCGAGGAACGTGGTGGCATCGTGGTTGACGACCACGGTGTGCCAGATTCCCGGTCCATTCTCGTAGGCGATGTTGCCGGCGCCTGCGCCGAAGGCGTAGCGGGCCGTGACCCGGCGCGCGTCGTCGAAGACGAGGAGATCGAGCGCGCCGCGCACGACGAGCGCCAGCTCGGCCCGGGTCGTGTGGCGATGCGGACGGAAATAGGATCCACGGTTCGCGACCACCAGGTAGCGCTGCACCACATCGGCCGCGGAGCCGTGCAGGTTGTGGTGGGTGCGCCCGCGCGGGCTCGCCGCCGCGGCCGCCGCCAGCTCATCCAACAGGCTCGCGGAGATCAGCTTCATGCCGGCGGCGCGGCTTGTTCCGCGGCGAGCGGCTCGGCGGCCCGCGCGCGATGCTTGACGTCGGGCAGGAAGCCGGCGAGCAGCCCGATGAGCGGCAGGAACGCGCAGATCTGATAGACGGCGTCGATCCCGAAGTGGTCGGCGAGCTTGCCGAGCACCGCGGCGCCGACGCTCCCCATGCCGAACGCCAGCCCGAAGAACAGGCCGGCCACCGCCCCGGTGCGGCCCGGCAGCAGGTCCTGCGCGTAGACCACGATCGCCGGGAAGGCCGAGGCGATGATGAGTCCGATCGGCACCGTGAGGACGCTGGTCCAGAAGAGATTGGCGTGCGGCAGCAGCAGCGTGAACGGCAGGACGCCGAGGATCGACACCCAGATGATTTTCTTGCTGCCGATACGGTCGCCGATCGGCCCGCCGAGGAAGCCGCCGGCCGCGGCGGCGGCCAGGAACACGAACAGATGCAGCTGCGCGCTGCGCACCGACTGATGGAAGTGGCCGATGAGATAGAAGGTGTAATAGCTCGTGATGCTCGCGAGATAGAAGTACTTGGAGAAGATGAGCGCCAGCAACACCGCGATGGCAGCGGCTACCCGGCGCGGCGAGGCTTCGATGGCGCGGGTGCGCGCCGCATGCTTCAGGCGCGTGAGGCCGTGGATCTTGTACCAGTGCCCGACGTTGACCAGCACAAACATGCCGAGCAGCGCTACCACCGAGAACCACGCCACGCTCGACTGGCCGTAGGGCAGCACGATGAAGGCGGCGAGCAGCGGTCCGCACGCCGAGCCGAGATTGCCGCCGACCTGAAACACCGATTGCGCGAGCCCATGCTTGCCGCCCGAGGCCATGCGCGCCACGCGCGAGGACTCAGGGTGAAACACCGACGAGCCCGTGCCGATGAGGGCCGCGGCGAGCAGCAGCAGCGGATAGTTGCCGGCGAAGGCGAGCAGCAGCAGCCCCGCGAGCGAGAACCCCATGCCGACGGCGAGCGAGTAGGGGCGGGGAGTGCGGTCGGCCATCGCGCCGACCATCGGCTGCAGGAGTGAGGCCGTGAACTGGAAGGTGAAGGTGAGCAGTCCGATCTGCCCGAAGCTCATGTGGTAGGTGCTCTTGAGCATCGGGTACAGCGCCGGCAGCAGCGACTGCATCATGTCGTTCAGCAGATGGCAGAAGCTGATCGCCGCCAGGATGGCGACGGCGGTGCGGCCCGCGGCGTGAACGCCGGCCAGGCGCAGGGCGGATTCATTCATGGGGACGCAATTGTCCACGGATTGTCGATGCGGGCCAATCTCCCGGAATGGGCGGGCGGCAGGGCGCCCGCGGCCTGCGTGGCGGCCGCGCAATCACGTGGCAAGGGCGCCGGGCCTCATCTAATGTGGCGTCCCAAGGTAGCCGGGGGAGCCGCATGAAAGACCTGACCCAGGGCCCGATCAGCCGGCAGCTGATCGCCATGGCAGTGCCGATCGCGATCGGCATGCTGTTTCAGACGCTGTATCTGGTGGTCGACATGTACTTCGTGGCCCACCTCGGGGATGCGGCTATCGCTGGAGTCAGCACGGCCGGCACCGCCATGTTCGTCATCATGGCCCTCACTCAGATGCTGGGGGTGGGCACCGTCGCACTCGTTTCGCATGCCGTCGGCCGTAAGGACCAGGCGGAAGCCAACCTCATCTTCAATCAGTCGGTGACGCTCTCGGCGGTCTGCGGCGTGGTGACCCTCGCCGCCGGCTGGCTGCTCGGCGGCCTGTACGTGCGTGCGATGGCGGCGGATGCGGCAACCGCGGCCGCGGGCAGCACCTTTCTCTACTATTACACGCCGGGGCTCGCGCTGCAGTTCGCACTGGTCGCACTCGGCTCGGCGCTGCGCGGCACCGGCATCGTGCAGCCGACCATGGTCGTGCAGGTGCTGACCGTGGTGCTCAACACCGTGCTCGCGCCGGTGCTGATCGCGGGCTGGGGCACTCATCACCCGTTCGGCACCGCGGGGGCGGGACTTGCGAGCAGCATCGCCGTCGCCGCCGGCGTGGTGTTCCTGTGGATCTACTTCGCGCGGCTCGAGCACTACGTGAAGCTCGATGGCGCGCTGCTCGCGCCGCGTGCGCCGGTCGTGCGCCGCATACTCAACGTCGGCCTGCCCGCGGGCGGCGAGTTCTTCATGATGTTCGTGATCATCGGCATCATCTATTGGGTCATCCGCGGCTTCGGCCCGGCGGCCCAGGCCGGCTTCGGCATCGGCGGCCGGGTGATGCAGGCGCTGTTCCTGCCGGTGATGGCGCTGGCGTTCGCTGCCCCGGCGGTGGCCGGGCAGAATTTCGGTGCGCGCAAGTTCACGCGCGTGCGCCAGACCTTCCGCGCGGCGGCGCTGCTGTCGGTGGTGCTGATGCTGGGGCTGACGCTGCTATGCCAATGGCGGCCGCAGGTCTTCATCGAGTTCTTCAGCCGCCAGCCCGAGGTGGTCGAGGTCGGCGCGACTTACCTGCGCATCATCTCGTTGAACTTCATCGCCACCGGCCTGATCTTCACCTGCTCGGGGCTGTTTCAGGCGCTCGGCAACACCTGGCCCTCGCTCGCGAGCTCGGCCTCGAGACTCTTCACCTTCGTGTTGCCGGCGGTGATTCTCTCCACCCTGCCGCACTTCTCGCTGCTGCAGGTGTGGTACCTGTCGGTGGCGACCGTGACACTGCAGGCGCTCACGAGCCTCGCGCTGCTGCAGCGCGAGTTCCGCCGCAAGCTCGGCCCGCCGCCGGCAGGGGCGGGCGCCGCTGCTCAGGTGGGCTGACCGGGCGACGTTACTTCGGCTCGCTGCCCGGCTTCGGGTCCGCGAGCGGGAAGGATTGTGCGCTCGCCGGGGCGGCGGGCGCGGGCGCTCCGCCCGGAGCTGCCGGCCGCGGCGCCGGCGCCGCGGATGCCTGGCGCTGACCCTCGGTGCTGCTCGAAACCGCGGCGAGGAAGCGCCGCGCCGACTCGTCATCGCTGCGCACGCTCCCCGACATGATGTCGCCGGCCGTCACGCCGGGCTTGTGGTAGAAATCGGCGTCGGAGTCGTCGTCGATCGAGATGACGGTACCGTCGAGCGCCAGTCCCACGAAGGCGCCGCGGCTGCGCGAGTAGGAGTAGACCTCCGCCTTGAAGGTCGCATCGGTCGCCGCGAAGGCGTCGCGCCCGACCGGGCCGGCCGCGACCGACAGGTCGCCGCCGAGGGTGACCTTGCCGCCGTTGATTCCCTGGACGCCGCGCGGGGTGGTGAACACCAGCACGACGTCGGTCGACTGCACGCCCCACTGGAAGCCGAAGCTGCCGCCGGTCATCGTGACGAAGATCGGGCTCGAGAAACGCCCGTCCTTGTCGCGCACGACCATCGCGCCGTGTCCGCGGCGTCCGCCGAAGAACCAGGCGATCTTGGTCGTGTCCGGGATCACGACGATGCCGTAGGCGCGCTCGAGCAGCCGGTCGGGTATGGCCTGATCGCGCGCGCCGCGCATCTCCCCGAGAACCTGGCTCGCCATCAGCAGCCGTCCCTCCTCGCGCGCCTGGGCGTGGACGATCGTGGCGGCGCCGGCGAGCATCAGCCCGGCCAGCAGGCTGAGATAAGCAGTGCGTGTGCGCATGATGTGACTTCCCTCCGTGGCACGCGGGGTAAGCGCTGGCTGGCCCCGCGGTGCGACTGAAAGCTTACAACGACCGAAGCGCAGCTTAACCCAGACGCGCACCGCGCGCGCTGCCTGCTGCGGTTCAGCTGCGGTTCAGCTCAGTACCAGATAGACAGGAATGCTTCGAGGACGTTCGCGTCGAGCTTGTAGAGCGGCTCGTTGCCGGCGCCGTACTGCGCCGCGAGCAGCGCGTCGCGGAAGTCCTTGTAGTCGATCATCATGCGGTCGTAGCGGATATTGGCGGTGCTCTTGTGGATCCAGGGCACCTGCGGGATGTGGAATTCGTAACTGGCGCCGAGGCCGAAGGTCCAGCTGTTGAAGGCTGCGAGCTCGCGGTCGCGCGCCTCGAAGTTCGCGTAGTTCGCGTATGGGAACAGGTCGCTGTAGAAGCTGGCGTGCGTCTGCGTGTAGTAGCGCAGACTCCCGTCGAAGATCCAGCCCTTCCAGATCGGCATGGTGTAGTCGCTCTCGAGCGTGCTGCCGGTGACGCCGAAGGTGTCGTGATAGAAGCGGTACGAGCCGGTGAGCGAGGCGCGCCACGGCAGGTAGTACTTCAGCAGCACCGAGACGGCGTTGCTGGTGCGCGTGCCGGGATAGATCTGCGGCGCGAGCGTGAACCCGACGCCGCCGGGCGAGGCGTAACGGATCTGGCGGTAGGGATTGGCGAGATAGCCCTGGTCGGTGTCGATCTCGTAGTTGACGTTCGCCATCAGGTTGCGCGTCAGGATCTGCGTGAGCCCGAAGGTGTAGCCCCAGTGATCGGCGCGCTGGTGGAAGGTCGGGTCGTTGATGATGTCGGGACATTCCGTGTTGGCCGGGTGCGGCACCGCGCACAGATCGCGGTAGACGTTGTCCCAGCCGCGGCGGTAGCCGAGCGTGATCGTGGTGAGGTCGCCGAACATGTCCTGGCTCACCGAGTAGTAGGTCGTGTCGGCGATGTAGTCCGGCTCGCGGCTGTGGATGTAGCCGACGCTGTAGGTGGTCTTGCCGTGCAGGTAGTCGGCGCCGAAGCTGTTCTGCTTGCGGATCTCGTGGTAGGGGCTCGCGGAGAGCTTCACGTCGATCGAGGCGCTCGAGATCATGTCCTCGTAGTAGTTGTAGGTGAGCGAGAGGCTGTCGCCGACCTTCTTGCGGATGAGGACCGAGGGTCCCTCGACCGTGATGTCGCCGCCCGAGTACGAGTGGTACATCAGGTCCGCCTCGTCCTCGGGCAGCACGCCACCGAGCGCCGGGACCGCCACCAGGGAGAGCGCGAGCAGGCTGCGCAGGACGGTGCGGAGGACGGATGGCAGCAGCCGCACGCCGCGTGTGCCGGCACGCGGCGCAGTCGCGCTCACGCGCCTACCCCGTGCGCCGGCGCCGGGCTCACCCGCGCTTTCCTCGCGCCGCCGCGCTCAGTTGCATCCGCAGCCGCCTCCGACCGCCCCGGTGGCTCCGTGCGAGCCCTCGCGGGTCTCGAACACGTGGTCCCGGTAGGAGGCCGCGATCGGGTTGCGGCTCAGCGCCATGATGGGATCGGCGAGGTGCTCGCGCTCGTAGGGCTTGACCCACGGCTCGATCGAGGTACAGCCGGCGAGGCCCGCGCCGAGCGCGAGCGCCGCGAGCAGCCCCGCCGCGCGGCGGCGCGGATGCGCCGCCACCCCGGGCCGCTGCCTCCGCTCCTGCCTCACCCGCATCGCGCTACTCCCGCACCAGTGTCCGGATGCTGTCGAGATACTCGTTCTCATCGCCCGGCTTGTAGCCCCGATGCAGCACGCGCACCTTGCCGGCGCGGTCGATGATCACGGTGCTCGGCATGCCGGCGACGTCGTACATCCTGCTGACCTTGCTCTCCTTATCATAAAGAATCGGAAAGCTCACCGGGGTCTGTTTCAGCCACTCGTTGGCCGCATTCGAGTCCGGCTCCACGTTCACGCCGATCAGCGTGAATCCGAGCCGGTTGTACTTCTTGTAGATGCTCTCGAGCAACGGCATCTCCTGGCGGCAGGGTCCGCACCAGCTCGCCCAGAAGTTGAGCATGACCACCTGGCCCTTGTACTGGGCGAGGCTCACGCTCTGCCCGCCCTTGGAGCCGAGCGTGAACTGCGGGGCGGGCCCGCCGGTCGGATCGGCCGCCAGTGCGGGCAGCGCCAGCCCGGCTGCGGCAATGATGGCTACTAAACGGTTCCTCATCGTGCGTCCCTCCGAGGACTAGAAGAAGACGGTCGCTCCCATGCGCGCCTCGAGGTTGTTGGTGAGCTTGGTGACGCCGAGCAGGCTCGTCTGGAAGACGTGATCCTGCACCGTGACGTGCAGCGCCAGCCAGTCCGTCGGTACGACGCGATAGCCGCCGCCGAAGTTCACCGTGAACTTCGTATCTCCGGCGAAGTCGGTGGCGCCGAAACCGCCGAGGAGATAGAAAGCGCTAGTCATGGCGACGCCGCGACCGAGAAAGGCCTCGCCCGGCAGGAAGTTGTAGCCGAGTGACAGGTCGTAGTACGTGAAGCGCCTCTCAGCTTCGGTAAGCAGCTGCAGGTTGCCGCTCAAAGTCTCGAAACTGGTACGTCCGCCCCGGGAACGGCCCGCCTCGCCCTGAAAGAAGAAGTCCTCGGTGATGTGGTAGGCGGCGGTGATGCCGTAGTCGGCGTTGGTGCCGAAGTCCTCGATCGACAGCGCGCCGTAGAACGCTCCCAGCTCGACGTTGGAGCTCTTGATGCGCGGCACCTTGATCTGGCGCCGCTCGACCTGCGGCTCGATCACCCGCGGCGCCGTCTCGTCCTCCGGCCCGGCACTGCCGGCGGTCCCCGAGGGCGAGCCGGCCTGGGTGTCGGTGCTCTGCGCGGCGTGCTTGCCGTGGAACCAGTTGCGCACCGTGGCGCAGCCGGGAAGCAGGGCGAGCGCCGCCGTCAGAAGAAGAACGCGAATCCCAGTTTCCATTCGTCTGCTTCCTCGTTCTGGTTACGCTTCGTGAAGATGTAGTGAGCCTTGTACTCGGCGCGCATGAAGAAGCGCCGCGTCAGGTAGTAACGGATGCCGCCGCCCACGTAGGCGGTCTGCTCGGTGCGGTTCTCCGGTGTCGTCAGGGTCGCCTTGGGCTCGGTATGCACGATGCCGACCCCAAGCAGCAGCAGCGGCGACCAGCGCGTGTCCGCGGAGATCACGTGGGCGAAGCCGAGATCGCCCGACTCGCCGTTGGAGAAGCGGCCGAGGAACTGGCCGGCGGCGGCTTCCACCGCCATCTGCGGATTGAGCGACACCGACCAGTAGGCGGAGATGAGATTTGCACCGCCGTATTCGCCGGCGAACACGCCGAGCTCGTAGCGGTGGGAGCTGAAGCCCGCCTGGTCGCCCAGCTCGAACTTGAAGGGCGAGCCATCCGCCATCACCGTCTTCAGCATGTCGGCCTGGGACGCCCAGCCCTCGACGCCGCGCTCGGTGCGTACCTTGAACCAGTCGGTGCGCCGGAACAGCACGTCGACGCTCTCATCGCGCGGCACCGCGTGGAATACCGGGTAGCCGCGCCCGGGCCCGGTGTGGAGCTCCAGATACGGCTCGGCCACGAACAGCTGCAGGTACTCGCGCGCTGCGCTCATCGCCGGCGCCAGCACGGCGAGCAGCGCCGCGATTACCAACAGGGCGGCACGCGCCGGCCGTTGCGCTCGGCGCGTCAGATCTTTCCCTTGCTCACATGGGTGCCGCGGGGGCGAACGGGTCGTTGTGGTACTGCGCGCCAATATCCAGCCACTCCGACAGCAGGCGAAGCTCCGCGATGTTCAGCCAACCCGTATGCGACGGGTTGTTACACCCGGAACCTGTTGCGAAGCAGTTGAAGAAGGCGCTCGAGGCCCCGCCATTGGCGCTACCCGCATTCATGAACGGACCCACCGTCGGTCCCGGCTGGCCCATGATAACCGTAGTGTGCGGGGTAAGCAGCTGTCCGTACGAGGTGAACTCGTTGGTATTCGCGTCGACGCTATTGGTCAGGTCGAGATTCCCCGCCGGTGTCTGTGCGACGCCGGCCGCGCTCAGGGGATTGTGGCAGCCGGCCTGCGAGCAGGTCACGCTCGCCTGCACGCCGTTCAACATGCCGGTACGCGGAGCATCCCAGATCGGCTGGACGTGCTGCGGGTAGTTGATGATGATGCGGCAGTTGGCCGACCAGGCGGTCGCACACAGCGCCGTGGTCGGAATCGCCGGGATCGGATTGGTCGGATCGGTATAGCTGTAGGTGATCGAGGTACCCGGCGTCGCCTGCGCGGGGTCCGTCCACACGTCGGTGTAGAGCACGTCGACGCTCGGCTGCATCTGCAGGCAGGGCGGCGTGTCGGTCGCGCAGCTCACCGCCATGCGCGCCTGCGCCATGGTTTGGCCGTTGCTCTGGGGGATGAACGCCGCCGGCCCGCTCGAGATGGTGTGCGGGAAGGCGGTGCCGGCCGTGCCGCCGGCCCACGCCGAGTTGAAGGCGCCCTGGCGGCCGTGCGAGACCGGGTTTGCCGCGCCGCCCTGCGGCTCGTGACAGCCGTTGCAGGAGACGGTCTCGCCCGGCTGCATCTGCAGCCACACGCCCTGTCCCGGAGTGATGGCCCGCGCGTTGGCATCCAGCACGTCGAGGCGCACGGCGACCTGGGCCGGCACCTCGAGATGCACCGAGCCGTCCGGCTCGATGGGCGCGTAGCCGAGGATCTCCATCATGTTGCTGGTGACGCCGAAGTCGGCGGCGGTGAGCGTGATCACGGTCTTGTCGGGTATGGAGACGGCCTTCTCCAGGCGGATGAAGCGCGCCGGCCGCTGGGCCGCGGGCGTCTGGGCGGGATCGGCGATCGCCGCGATACTCACCGGAGCGAGGCCGGCCGGGTTCACCGCGAGCCCATCGATGTCGTAAACGCTTCTGATGTCGATCACCCCGAGGCCGTTGCTCGCGAAGGTCTCGGCCTGGCCGCTCGGGACGGTGTCGAGGATGATGTTGGGCACGGCCTTCGGCTGCGTGGCGACCACGTAGGTGATCATGACGCCCTCGACCGGCGCCACGATCGGCAGCATCGTTCCGTGGGCCGGGTCGAGCATCCACAGGCTGTAGAGCGGCAGGGCGCTCTGTGCGTTGGGATTGGCGAGGCCGGCGGTGGTGCAGGGCACGATCGCCGGCGGAGTCTGGGTGGTATCGAGCAGCCGGCATTCCGACCAGCTGACGAGGATGCGGCCGGTGCCGTCCCAGAGCGGATAGGCCGAGTTGAAGCGCCCGCCGGGCGAGGGTCCGGGAATCGTATAGATGTTGTTGAGTGGAGTGGCCTGCGTCTGCGCCGGTCCCGCGAGGCCGGCGTAGGCGGCCAGCGGCTGGGTGTTCTCGACGAAGTTGACGCCGTTGATCAGGGCCAGATTGCCGCCGTCGTCGACGTCGGTGTACTGGCGGATGAGCGACATGACGCCGCCGCCCTGGATCTCATGCGGCTGCACGAACTCAACCACCGTCGGCGTGGTCGTGCCCGGAGCCACGGTGCCGGTCATGTGGCTGTTGGCGCCGTAGTAGAGCTCGACGTCGGTGCCGTCGGGGTTCGACGAGTACAGCGACATGGCGTTGTGGCCGAAGGCGTCGTCCCAGCGGCTCCACAGTACCCGCCCGCTCTGCAGCACGGTCGCCTGCTGGTCGTGGCTCTGGTTGAAGGAGATCTGGTGGATACCGGTGCCGTCGGCGTTCATCACCTCGAGGACGAACGCCGGCTGGGTGCCGCCCTGGTCGGCAGCGGAGTCCTCGTCGAGCGCCGTGAACTGCGGCTTGCCCTCGTTCAGCAGGATGCCCTCCGAGGCGGTCTGGCGCGAGCTCGAGAAGACGATGCGCCCGTCGGCGAGATAATGCGGCGAGACGTCGTTGACGGTGAGCGGGTCGGGGTCGATGGCCGGATTGATCACCGGCGCGAGCGTGTCGGTGGTGATGACATACTGCCAGATGCGCCATGACGGCGGGTCCTTGGCCTTCTGATTCTTCGCCAGCGGGCCGCGCATCGCGAACACCACCCGCGTGCCGTCCGGGGAGACGTCCACGTCCTTCACGTCGTAGAGCGCGCCGGCGGTGACGCGCGCGGTGATGTTGGTCTCGACGGCGCTCGGCGAGGCGCTCTCGCGCATGTAGAGATCGGTGCCGGGCACCAGGTCGCGCAGGATCCGCAGGTCATCCTGCACCAGCGCGCCGGCGGCGTTGACCGGGACCGGACGCTTCACATAAAAGATCGGGTAGTCGACGGTCGCCGGGTCGCCGCCCTGGCTGTTGGCGATGTTGACGCTGCCGCTGCCGCCCGCGCCGTTGCCGGCGCACGCGGCCAGGGTGGCGGCGAGCACCGCCGCCGCCAGCGGCGCGAGCTGCCGCCGCCAAATACTTCCATCGGGCCGTAGACTCATGCGCACCTTGCACCACCGTTGCTGTACGCGCTCGCGCGCCACGAATGTAACGTAATTCACGATCCTGCGATTACTTTCGCCATGGCGGCATTACGTCACGGTACCGGCACGCGCCGCATGTTCTGCTCGGCTCAAGCGCCGCACTGCCGCCCGGCTACTACAGGTATTCATTCGGGGCAGTGCCCGCCGTGATCTGGCTCGCAGTTTGACGCGCAATCATCCGCGCCCGCCGCTCAAGGCGACAAGTGTCGGCGCCCAGCGACGTCAGCCAGTTGAGACATTCGGGGAGGGGTTGCGCAGCCCGTATAGTCGGCTCGCGCTTTAGGGTATTTGCAGGGAGACGACCAGCGCCATGAACGTCATGACTACCGGCACAGGTCCGGGCCGCGCGCCACGCGCCACGCTCACGGCGTGCGCGCTGTTGCTGCTCGCGCAGCCCTTCACGCCCGCCTTCGCGGGCCCCAACGAGCAGGCCAAGCGCATCTACGAGCGCATCGCCGGTGTGCCGCCGTCGGCGGCCGAGCTCACCCAGATGACCAACGCGATCTGCGGCGGGGCGTGCGCCGCCGGCGCCGCGGGCGCGGCTCCCGGCAGCGCCAGCCTGGTGCAGGCGGCGGCGGTCGCCACCAGCGCGCCGACCTTCTACAACGTGACGCTCAAGAACTTCGCGATGCCCTGGACCAACCGCGCCGCGACGGTGTTCTCGCCGCTCAATGACTCCGTGGCGACGGTGATCGGCATGGTGCGTGACAACGTGGGGTTCAACAGCCTGCTGGATGCGGACATCCTCTACACCAGTAACGCCTCCGGGCTGCCGGCGCCGTCTGCGGCCAACAACAACCACTATGCGACCGCGGAGCAGAACGGCGTCGACCTGATGGCGACGCTGGTGAAGGGCACGCAGTCGGGTACCTACGGCACGCCGACCGCGGCCACCGCGGGCCTGATCACCACGCGCGGCCTCGCCTCGGCGTTCTTCATCAACGGCACCAATCGCGCGATGTTCCGCTTCACGATGATCAACCAGTTCTGCAGCGACATGCCGGCACTCGCGGACACCACGCGGCCCACGGACCACGTCCGCCAGGACGTGGCGCGCTCACCGGGCGGCGACAGCCAGATCTACATGAACACCTGCGTCGGCTGCCACAGCGGCATGGACGCGATGGCGCAGGCCTTCGCCTACTACAACTTTGATGCGGTCAACACCAACTCGATGGTCTACACCCCCGGTCAGGTGCAGCCGAAATACCTGATCAACGCCGCCAACTTCCCCTTCGGCTACGTGACCCCTGACGACAGCTGGGTCAACCACTGGCGCCAGGGTCCCAACACGGTGCTCGGCTGGGCGGCCGCGCTCCCCGGCAGCGGCAATGGCGCCAAGTCCCTCGGGCAGGAGCTCGAGTCGAGCAGCACCTTCGCGCAGTGCCAGGTGACCAAGGTATTTCAGGCCGTTTGCTTCCGCGCGCCGGTGAGCAGCACCGATCTGGCGACGGTCTCCTCGATCACTTCGAGCTTCACCTCCGGCGGCTACAACCTCAAGCAGGTGTTCCAGCAGGCCGCTGCCGCCTGTCCGGGGTCGTAAGGGAGCGTCCAACATGCATAGCCGTTTGAGCAACACCATGGACAAATTTCTCGCCCGCCGCGCGCTGCAGGTTTGCGCTTCGGCCGCCATGCTGGCGGCGCTCGCCGCCTGCAGCTCCTCCGGAGGCGCGCCGACCACGGTGAACCAGCAGACGACGACCGTGACTACGCAGTCGTATACCGGTCCGCCGGCCCAGAACGCCGACATCCAGGCATTCCAGGTCAACCTGTGGCAGAACATCATTCCCACGAACCGCTGCGGTGGTTGTCACCACCAGGGCGGGCAGTCGCCGATGTTCGCGCGCTCGGATGACGTGAACCAGGCGTACCAGGCGGCGCTGCCGCTCGTGAGTCTCACGAACCCCAGCCAGTCTGAGCTGGTGCTCAAGGTCGGCGGCGGGCACAACTGCTGGGTCGCCGATCCGTCGGCGTGCGCCGCGACCATGCTGGTGTGGATCCAGAACTGGCTCGGCGCCGGCAATTCCTCCGTCACCTCGGTGGTGCTCAATGCGCCGCCGGTGCTGGCCGCCGGCGGCGGCAAGCAGTTCCCGGCGGATCCGACCGTCGGCAACCCAAGCTACCAGAGCACCGTCTATCCGCTGGTCACCAAGTACTGCTCGGGTTGTCACAATCCGGCCTCGGCCAGCCCGCAGCAGCCGTACTTCGCCGATCCCAACAACATCGACTCCGCCTACATCGCGGCGCAGCCGAAGATCAACCTCGCCCAGCCCAACTTATCGCGCTTCTACCAGCGACTGGCCAATGATCTGCACCACTGCTGGCCGTCGGCGGCCTCGAACGGCGCGCCCGATTGTCCGGCGAGTGCCGCGGCGATGCTCACGCAGATCACCGCGTTCGCCAACGGTATCCCGGTCACGCCCATCGACCCGACGCTGGTCGTGTCGAACGCGGTCTCCCTCACCCAGGGCACGATCGCCTCGGGCGGCAGCCGCTTCGAAGGCTCGATGATCGCCAAGTATATGTTCGAGACCGGTCAGGGCAGCACCGCCTATGACACCAGCGGCGTCAGTCCTGAGGCGGACCTCACGCTCTCGGGCAACATCACCTGGGACAGCGCCTGGGGCGTGATCTTCGCCCAGGGCAGCCAGGCGCAGGCCTCCACCAGCGCGAGCTCGAAGCTCACCACCATGATCCAGGAGTCCGGCGAGTACTCGATCGAGGTGTGGGCAGCGCCCGCCAACGTTGCCCAGACCAACGCCTGGCTGGTGAGCTACTCCGGCAGCAACACGACGCGCAACGCCACTCTCGGCCAGGCGGCCGAGCAATACGAGGGCTTCACCCGCTCGAGCGTCACCGACACCAACGGTATGCCGCCGCTCGTCACCACGACGACCAACGGCGCGGCCCAGGCGGCGCTGCAGCACGTCGTTCTCACCTATGATCCGGTCAACGGCCAGCAGATCTACGTCAACGGCGTATTTACCGGCGACAAGGATCCCTCCGCCGGCGGCTCGCTCGCCAACTGGGACAGCACCTTCGCGCTGGTGCTCGGTAACGAGACCAGCGGGCAGCGGCAGTGGCTGGGCGAGATCAAGCTGGTCGCCATCTACAACACCGCGCTCACTCCGGCGCAGGTGCAGCAGAACTTCAACGCCGGCGTCGGCCAGAAGTACTACCTGCTGTTCGGCGTGAGCTCGCTCACCGGCGTGAACCAGTCGTACATCATGTTCAC
>Ga0335079_10005014_pt1 | contig 15205 bp, 12 predicted proteins | sample Lox_Sample_33_FD_206719 | JGI IMG/M metagenome (GOLD analysis project Ga0335079, IMG submission 206719) | Soil microbial communities from Loxahatchee National Wildlife Refuge, Florida, United States - Lox_Sample_3.3 | ecosystem: Environmental > Terrestrial > Soil > Wetlands | place: USA...
GCGTAACAAAACGGCTGGTGTCCTCTAGCCTGGGGAAGTCTCCTCAATCACAGGAAGGCCGGATACCTCCTGTAATTGCGGCGAGATATCGTAGCTCACGGTTGTGATCTCGGGACACCGCTTGCACGCGGCGGTCCCTTCTTGAAAGTACCACCGACACTCCTTGCGGATGATGCACGTCGGCAATATGTCGACCACCTCTGGGAGAAGTCGCACGACCCTCGTTGCCAAGCGGCAGTCGGTGCCGTCGAAATGAGGGCACTTGTGCTCCTCGCAGGTCGCAGACAGACGAAAGACCTCTGTTGGTTTGAGTGGGGCAGCCATCGCGAGAATCTCGGGAGTGGCGGGAAGCGGCTCCCTTAGGTATTCGAGCATTGGCCTCGGCCCTTCGTACTCGACCACACCGAGCACCCTGCACTGGTCCATCCCAGGTTGCGCGCTTGGACAGAGCTTCGTCATGCGCGCCCCAGTTATTTGCCGACCTCAAAGACCTGAGCAACCGGCGGAATCCCACAGATGATATGGCGGCCAACGGAGAGCACTACGCCTTCCGGCGATTGAGGCTTTACGAATGCGAACGCTTCGGGATGAGCGCCAGCGATGTGGCCGGCAACCTCGTTTGCAAACGCCTGCGCCTCGCCGAAAGTTGCATTCGCGAAAACCGTGTCGGGCACCGGAAAGCCACGAATGAGGTAAGCCACCGTGATGCCCTCTGGGACCTCAAATTTGAATTTTGGGTGTTTAGCAGCGGCCGCTTTGACCGCCGCTTGAACTGAACTCGTGAATTTGCTTAGTGAAATCGACGGTGCCTGGGCCATCTCATCCTCCTTGCAGTCTGGGACTTTCCTCTTCTTCGGGGAGAGTAGCGAAGGGGGGAATGACGCCGAAGTCTATTCCCCGTACATTGCTTGTCAAGTGAAAAGATGCAAGTTTTGCCGTCGCTCCCAGCTGTGCGCGATTTCTCACCGCACGTTGTAACCCCCACTGACGAATCGACTGGTTACCCCGTTTCTTCGCCCGCCTGCGAATAAATCGCTTGTGTCTTAACGTGATGTAAACATCACTGTTCGACGACGAGTTTGCGCATCCTGTGGCGGCGCGTGACCAACCTGGGTTCGTTCCACCTGCTCGCGAGTATCAGACGCAGCGCCGCCTGCTTTATTGCGAATTGCGGATGAAACCGCATAAGTGGTTCCAGCGAAGCCCAAGGTCTTCCTGCTCATCAAAAAATATGCTGGGCTGGTCGTCAGGTTCCGCCATTCTCAAAAGTGGCTCTGCCGCGTGCTTTTTACCTGACGGGCTGCGGCTGAATGGCTATTCGTCCTCGTAGTGTTTCTTTGAGGCGGCTCGGCGATCGGCCTCCAAGCTCAATACCGAAGCGATAGTTGACAGCATTTCGGACTCGTTGTTTGCAGCCGGGGTATTTCTCCGTCGTTTGAACCGAAATATGCCTGAGCAAAAACTGGATTTGTTTCAGTTCGCCGCCGGCAATGTGACACAGTCGACCGCAAGAACGGTGAGAGTCATGCGGCGCTAACTGAGGCAAACCACCAAAAGGCGCGCTATGCTGAGCGGGAGTCGTGACTCCGTGTCCCCCTACCCCAAAATCGGAGTGTAATGGCAAGAGTCGGGTTACCGGTAAAGTGGCGGCCAGAACTGGAAGAATCTGCGGAAGCCCTCTCTTAACAGCCCTCAAACACTGTTCGTGCCCCGACGCCAGACAGGATCGGACCGCAGTCGGCAACAGATGCGAATGCGGCTTTGTGCTTCACTCCTCGCGCAAGGTGCGAATGGGTTCAACGCGGGTGGCACGGTAAGCAGGCACGACCGTAGCCAGCAGGCCGACCGTGATAAGCAGCATCACCACCATCCCGAAGGTGAGCGGATCGGTTGCCTGCACACCATAGAGAAGAGACGAGACGACGCGCCCCAAAGCGAGAGCGGCGGCGGAGCCGATTACCACGCCGAGCAAAATCGGCTTCATGCCATCAACCACCACCATGCGCAACACGTCGGAGTGCGAGGCGCCCAGAGCCATGCGAATTCCGATCTCGCGAACGCGCCGGCGAACGGTGTAGGACAGCACGCTATAAATGCCAACTGCGGTAAGCACCAGCGCGAGCCCCGCGAATGCGGCCAGCAGAAACAGATTGAAGCGCTGCGGTGACAAAGAGTTGGACACCAGATCATTCATGCTGATGACATCGACGACCGGCGTCTCCGGGTCCACTTGGCGCACGGCGCTGGTCACCCCCGAGGCCACGCTCATTGGATTGCCGCTGGTGCGAACCGTAAGACTCATTCCGAATGAGCGCCAGGCTTCTGTGGGCGGGGCGACAATCTGATCAAGCGGCCAGTAGACCGTCGCCACCGGCCGGGTCTCATCCAGAGAATCCAGTTTCACATCGCCGACAATGCCCACAACTTCACGCGCCGCATTGGGAAAGAAGGTCAGCGTCAGGTGCTTGCCGAGCGGATCTTCGTTGGGCCAAAAGCGCTTGGCCATGGACTCGCTGATCAGCACGACCGGGGTTCTGCTCGCCATGTCGGCGTCGTTCAAGTCGCGTCCGCGCAAAAGTGGCACGCGTAAGGTGCGCATGTACCCGGGACTGATGAGGCGCACGTCCACTTCGGGCTGGTCTGCCATAGGGAGCATAGGCTGGCCTTCGATCGAGACTGGCTGGTGCGAACCGCCATTGTCCATCGGGAGGTTATCGATCAGGCCGGCCGATTCGACACCCGGCGTCGCGCGAACCTGCTGAAGCACCCGCCGGAAAAAGGAAATTTGCTCGGCGGGCGTGGCGAATTTCTTCTCGTGAACCGGGATGGACAGCGTGAGGACGTGATTGGAATCGAAGCCCGGTTGCACGCTGCTGAGTTGCGACAGGGTGCGGAGCATGAGACCGGCGCCGATCAGCAGGAGCAGTGACAAGGCAACTTCGCAGACCACCAGCAAGCCGCGGGTCCGGCTTCCGCCAGAATCGGAGGTGCCGCGGCTATGTCCCTGTTTCAGTGCCTCATTGACATCCGTTCTCGTGAAACGCACCGTTGGCAACAAACTTGCCAGGATGCCTGCAACCAGCGAGAGGAACACGGTGAAAGCCAGGACCGGAGCATCGAGGGTGATTTCCGCGGAACCCGGGAGCCGGTCGGCGAGGAATTTCACGATCAGTGTGGTTCCAAAACGCGCGAGGACCAAGCCCAGCGCGCCGCCTGCCACGGAAAGCAGTACCGTCTCGGCCGAAATCTGGCGAAGCACTGCCATGCGGCTGGCTCCCAATGCCATGCGAACCGCGATTTCTTTCTTTCGCGCGAGGATTTTTCCGAGAACCAGATTGGCGACGTTCGCACACGCGATCAAAAGGACGAACGCCACCGCGCCCAGCAACACTAGCAGCGCGGGACGCACATCGCCGACCAGTTGTTGGCGCAAAGGAAGCATGGTGGCGCCCCAGCCTTTGTCGTCCTCCGGATAAAGTTGTTCGAGCCGCGTCGAGATAGCGCTGAGTTCGGCCTTTGCTGCGCGAATATCCACGCCTGGATTCAAGCGGCCGATAACCGCGTAATTGTGGTTGCCGCGAACGGCGCGCTTTTCGTCGGTCCAGGCCAAGGGGACCCAAAGCTGAGCCCAGCTCGGAAACTTGAATTTGGGAGGCATCACACCAATGACGTTGTAAGACGCCCCATTGAGAATAATGTCCTGGCCAACGATCCCGGGGTCGCCTCCGAAGTGATCGCGCCAAAGCGTATTGCCGAGGATGACCACGTGACCCTGGCCCGGACGGTCGTCGTCGGGCGAAAAAGTACGGCCCAGGACCGGCCGTACGCGGAGTATCGAAAAGAAGTCCGGGGCGACCGCCGAGCCCTGAATCGCTTCAGGCCGGTCCTTGCTCCCAACATTGAATCGCTCGCCGCCATAGGCCGCCATCGCTTCAAAGGAATGGTTCTGGCTTTGCCAGTCGAGGTAATTCGCCGGTGAAACGGCAAAGAACGTCAAGCCGGGGAAGCTTTTTGCGGGAGGAACGTGCCAAATCTGCATGATGCGCGACGAATCCTGGTAAGGGAGCGGGCGAAGTAGAACAGCGTTGACCACGGAGAAGATCGCTGTGTTGGCGCCAATTCCTAGTGCCAAGAGGAGGACCGCGGTGGCGGCGAACCCTGGATTTCGCAGGAGTATACGGAGGCCGTGACGAAGGTCAGAGGCGACGTTAAGCATGCGCGACACCCCCAGGCCGCTAGGGCAATGACGGTGACATTGAGTATAGACGTATTGATGGGCCAAATGTTCCGTGAGGATTGGGCAGGCCGGGAGTGATGGGTGCCACGTTCTCTTGTGAACGTTACGCGCATCACAGCGTTTATTTCCTCTGTTGCGTTACGCTGCGAAGGAGATCGTTCAGCAGCGAACTCCTGGCCTGCTTACCAAGCCAAACGAAGGAGGACTGCCGTGTACACCCAACGCGCGTGCCTAATTGTATTCTTTGTTGCCGCCGTTTGGAGTAGGGCAACTCTTGCGGGCGGGCCCGACCTCAAGCTGGGGCAGGTTCGGGAAAGCAGTCTGAGTCCAGGTCAAGCGCAGTCGTTTATGGTTTCGCTCGGCGATGGCGATTTTGCCCAGATCGGAGTGAACCCTCGCGGCTTGGCTCTCGTTGTCAAATCCTATGATCCCTCGGGCAAGCCCTTTCGCGGAGCCGAACTGGGGCCTCAGGAGGGCCAACTCAACTTCGTCGCCGAAGTTCCGGGCGCCTACCGGGTGGAGATCGCCGCCGTGGACCAGGGTGCGACGGGGACCTACACGATTGCGCTGGAGAAAGTGGTTACGCTGGCAGCGCGGCTCGAACCACCCGAGCCTGTGGCGGGAAGTCCACGGATTCAAACCTTGCAGGCATCTGTCCAGCGAGGAGACATGGACAGCGTCAACTCATTTTGGGAGGAGGTCAGGAAGGCAGGCGCTCCGCTGATCGAGCCGATCGCCGGCGATCGGGACAACATGGCCGTCACCTTCCTTTGGAGGGGCAAGCCCGATGCGCGCAACGTCATGGTGCTCTGGATTCCATACGCCGGCGTTGTGCCCGACGAATATCTGATGGCCCGTCTGGGTAAGACCGACGTCTGGTACAAGACGATTAAGGTCGACCGGAAAATGCGCCTTGCGTATACGCTGGCCCCCAACGTTGGACGGCTGCGTCCTTTGTCGCTCGGCATCGACGGGGACGCTATCACCATGATTGCGGCTGCGGCTAGACCGGATCCGTTGAACCCGAGGCGCTACCGCATCGATCCCGAGAGCGTGGATGCACCGGAATTTCGCGGGCAGTCAGTGCTCGAAATGCCCGATGCGCCGCCGCAGCCATGGATAGTGCGGAGGCCCGGCGTTCCCGCTGGACGCGTAGAGAAGCATCAATACAAGAGCGCGGCATTAAACAACGAACGGGAGATTGCCATCTATCTACCACCCCATTATTCGCCGCAGGCCCAGCCGTATCCGCTGCTGGTGGTGTTCGACGAAGACGCCTATCTCACCCTGGTTCCCACTCCCACGATCCTCGACAACTTGATCTCTGAAGGGCGCATTCCGCCGGTGATTGCGCTCCTGATTGGTAATGCAGCGGACGACGCCCGAGACCGTGAACTTCTCTGCAATCCCGGGTTCACAGGGGCTTTGGTCGCCGAAGTCCTGCCTTGGGCGCACAGTCTATACAACTTCACGAGGGATCCTCGCCAGACAGTTTTGGCCGGGTCGAGCTTAGGAGGACTCGCCGCCACCTGCGCTGGTTTGTGGCACCCAGAGACATTTGGAAATATTCTCGCGCAATCCGGCGCTTTTCACCGTGCTCCGCCATTGGCCAGCGATGACGGAAACCCCAGCACGGAACCAAACCAGCTCGTGCGCCAATTCATTTCCAGCCCCAAGAAGCCATTGCGCTTTTACCTGGACGCTGGGAGCGCAGAATTCAATGCTACTGGTGGAGCCGACTCCATCTTGTTCTGCACTCGCACGTTGCGTGACGTGCTGCGCGCGAAGGGCTACGAGGTGTACTTCCAGGAGTTTGCCGGCGGCCACGACTACCTGAGTTGGCGTGGCACGCTCGCCGACGGTTTAATTGCGTTAATGGGCGGCGCCGAAGCGAACTCACTGTACCCGCAACGGCTGCCTTGATTCGCATTACCTGGGCTACACCAAGTCGATGACTAAGAGCGTGATATCGTCCTGCTGGGAGACCGAAGTAGGTTGCCAGTTTCGTATCTCAGCGAGCAGTTTGTCTGACAACTCAGAAGGCGGGCGGCTTTGATTCTCACGAATCACTTGTTCAAGCCTGGCGTCGCCGAAGAAATCGCCGCTGGCATTCTCGGGTTCAGTCACGCCGTCGGTGCAAAGCAGGAAGCGGTCGCCCGAGCTGCAGGTCACAAACGGGATAGTCGGGATCCATCGAAGCGATAAGTGCCACTGGCACACCGTGTCCGGTGTCGTCAGCCAACAGGAAGCCAATCTGCTTCTCATCGACGGGAATGAAATCACAAAAAATCACCCCTCAAACTGCCTCTGGTCTACGAATGGAATGTTGCGGTGGAACGCGCTCTAGGTTCGGATCAGTCGCTTTCGGTGACCTACGTGGGATCGCATGGTGTAAACCTGCTCCGCGAAGATACAATTCAGAACAATCCCAACACCAGCCCGTCCATTTACAGCACGCGCAACGCCGATTGGTCCAACTACAACGCGTTGCAGTTACAATTTCTGAGGCACATGTCTCGCGGGCTACAGGCACTCGCTTCGTATACGTTTGCCAAGTCTCTGGATACGAATTCCATTGACGTTTGTGGCTGCACAACTTCCAATAGTTTGGCAAACATAGACATAGCGAGAGATTACGCTGCTTCTAGCTTCGACGTACGTCATTCCTTCGCAGCTGCGATTTCTTATGAGTTCCCATCGCCGGAGAGCCAAGGGATTTCGCAGGCGCTGGCTCGTGGATGGGCTTTGTACGGAGTGGTACACGTCAATTCGGCGCCGCCCTTTAATGTCATAACGTTCGGCGAATCGCCTTTATTTGGTGCTTATATCACGCGGCCCGACATTGTTCCGGGCATACCCTTCTATCTTCCCGATCCCACGAACCCTGGCGATCGCCGATTGAACGCAGCAGCGTTCACCACCCCGCCACCCGGCGAGCAAGGAAATCTTCCCCGTAACTATTTCCGCGGTTTTTCGGTTGCGCAGGCCGACATCGCGGTGAGCCGGCGTTTTAGACTTTCCGAACGTCTATCACTCTACTCTCGCGTAGAGTATTTCAATGTGTTCAACCACCCGATGTTCGCTCCACCACCAGCTAATTTTAATAAGCGTCCTTACCTGAGCGGTTTTGGAAAGATCACCGACACGCTAAACGACTATTTGAGTGGAGTGACTTTCGGCTTTTACGATGGGGGCGCCCTCAGTCCGGTTTATCAACTCGGCGGCCCTCGGTCCGGTCAACTTACGCTTCGATTGGAATTCTGATTTCTCGACTCAGCTGCCAGATAAACGATACTTGCTAACCATATCTGGCAAGGTAGTCTACAATTCCTAAGTCGTTTCACGTGAGTCGAGAACTTCGTCTCTATACCGGAACTAGAAGGCGCGCTGGAGAATCACGGCCCGGCTCCCGGAGGCAATACACTTGCTCGACCTTTACCGCCCTTTCGGCCTCGCAATCACATTTGTGCTGGCATGTTCCACCTGCGCTGCGACAGCAGCACAGGAGCCGGCGGCATCCGGAACCTTCATACTGCATAAATTCGCAAAAGCAATTGGTAACGAGACCTACTCCATCGAGACGAAAGGGGGCAGCTACACGCTGATCTCGCATTTCCTCTTCACCGACCGTGGTTCGCCGGTGCCCCTGGAAACGACCTTTATTGCGAGCACTGCGGATATGTCACCGCGCTCGTATGTTGCGAAGGGGAAGGCGTCGCGCGGTTCCGAAATGGATGACGCCCTGACCATGGATGGCAATCTCCTCTCCATTACACGGAGAGGCAAAACGGAAGTGCGAAAAGCGAGCGAACCGTGGTTTATCACGGACGGCTACTCGCCTGTCGCAATGGAGGAGCAGATGATGCGCTGGTGGCTCATGCACGGCAAGCCAGCGGAGTTCACGGTGTATCCGTCGAATTCGAAGGTGCACATTGAGCCTGCGGGTACGCTGACCGTCAGCGGACGCATAGGACACGGCTACACCGTCGATGGCCTTATTTGGGGACAAGAGTCGTTGTGGATGGACGACGCGCAGAATCTGATCGCCTTGGTGAGCACCGACGCGGAGTTCGATCATTTTGAGGCTGTACGCGAGCCGTACGAAACGAGCTTAAGCGCGTTTATTTCTGCTGCCGTCGAGGCGGACCTTGCCGCATTGGCGAAACTGTCGGTGTCTGCACGAATGGCTCCCGCTTCCAGTCTTGCGATTGTTGGTGCGACGCTGGAGGATTCAACCGGCTCCCCTGCGTTGAAAGACAGCGTGATTCTCATCGAAAAGGGCTTCATCACTGCAGCAGGACCACGCAGTCAGGTCCATGTGCCTAACGATGCGACCGTCCTGGACGCGTCAGGTAAGTACGCCATTCCCGGTCTTTGGGACATGCACGCGCACTATGAGCAAGTGGAGTGGGGACCGATCTATCTCGCGGCGGGCGTCACTAGTGTTCGGGATGTCGGCAACGAATTCGACTTTATTCGGACTGTGCATGAGGAGTTAGACCGTTCGCAAAATCCTGCAATAGGCCCACATCTGGAGTTCGCAGGGATCATCGACGGGACAGGGCCCAACTCGGTGGGTGCAGTTCTGGCGGACACCCCTGAGCAAGCGGTTTCGTGGGTGGAGAAATATAAAGCTGCGGGCGCGCGGCAGATCAAGATCTACAGCTCGGTGAAGCCGGAGGTCGTCAAGGCTATTACGGCAGATGCGCACGCACGGGGTATGACAGTGACGGGTCACATCCCGGAGGGGATGACCGCGATCGAAGGTATCAACGATGGGATGGACCAGATCAACCACATCTCGAATGAACTGCCGTATTTCTCTCGCACTGTGTTGGATGCGGATGACAAGCCGGACCGCACCAAGGCTCCTGTGCTCGAATTGGATGGTCCGCGCTCAAAGGATTTGATCTCGACGCTAAGAATGCATCACACGATTTTGGACCCCACAGTCGCGTTATACGAATTGTTCCTGAATACGAAGCCGCTTGACCAGCTCGAGCCTGGTCTGGATCATGTCGCACCACAGCTGCGGGACGCCCTGGATAGTCCGCCGCCACCGGCCGACAAGACAGCGTTGAGGGACGCGCGTTGGCAGGCCCTGATGGCTACGTTGCGCGCTCTTCATGCGGCTGGTATTCCGATCGTGGCAGGCACTGACCAGGCGATCCCCGGATACTCTCTTCACCGCGAGCTGGAGCTTTACGTTGAAGCTGGTTTCACGCCGCTGGAGGCGCTACAGGCGGCGACCATCGAAGCAGCTCGCGCGCTCGGCGTGGAAAAGGAATCGGGTTCTCTGGAACTGGGCAAGCGTGGCGATGTGCTGCTGCTGGATGCGGACCCGCTGGCTGACATACACAATGCACGCAGAGTATGGCGCACGATTGCAGCAGGTGCAGTCTATGATCCTGCGCCGCTTTGGCGCAGCGTTGGATTTATCCCCTAAGAGCTTTGACTCAACGCATGCGATGGGCCCAAGTCAATTCTGTTGCTCACTTGCTGCAAAATCGCCGTAAAACTCAAAACGCCGGAATCGGCTCGTCACTGGGCGGGTAGTCGGCTAGCACCGGAGGCTATCCAGAAGCGGCGTTCGAGGAGATGAGACCGCAAGCGATCCTCGCCAAGACCTCGCTTCCCACATCGGGCTCGCTTCGCAGGCCCCCTCTCAACCGGTGCCATCAAAGCAGCGCATGTCTTCGATAGAACCAGGACTTGACTGCCTGCACGAGAACGAGATAAGTCAGCGCAAGAATTGCAATCGCGCCCAACAACGACACTGGCAGTGGAGTAAACCGCAGCAAGATTCCCAGCGGTGTGTATGGTAGTACAGTCGCGACGGCAACAACGGCCAACACGCTCATCAGCAAGGGCCGACTGGGCCGGCTCTTGAGGGGGTTGGCTGCCGTCCGGATCACAAATACCACAAGCGTCTGTGTCGCCAGCGATTCCACGAACCATCCGGTGTGAAAAAGCGATTCGTTCGTAGAAGCATGAAACACCCAGAGCAGCACCCCGAAAGTGAGGAAATCATACATTGAGCTGATCGGACCGATGATCGTCATGAATTGGCGGATGAATCCAATCTGCCATCGTTTGGGCCGTTGCTCCATGGCGGGATCAACATTATCGGTGGGGATGCTCACTTGCGAAACGTCATAAAGAAAATTGTTGAGCAGTATTTGGCTCGGGAGCATCGGCAGGAACGGCAGGAAGAGTGATGCTGCGGCCATGCTGAACATATTGCCGAAATTCGAGCTCGTACCCATGATGATGTACTTCATGATGTTGGCAAAAGAACGCCGCCCCTCGAGTACCCCATCGTTCACAACTGCAAGATCCTTCTCCAGCAAGATGATCTTGGCGGCGTCCTTGGCTACATTCACTCCATTCATGACGGAAATCCCAACGTCCGCGGTGTGCAACGACGGAGCATCATTGATTCCATCACCCATGTAGCCAACCACGTGACCTCGCGCCTTAAGAGCGAGGATCACCCGATTCTTCTGTTCGGGGGATACGCGGGCGAAGATGGCGCCGTTCTCCGCTTGGTAGGCCAAGGCGGCATCGTCCATCGTATCGACTTGATTCCCGATGAGAATGCGCTCTGTGCCCAACCCTACGTCGTGGGCTATTTTCTGTGTGACGTATTGATTGTCGCCAGTCATAACAACCACAGAAATGCCATCCTGTTTCAAAGCTTTCAGGACGGAAAGAACCCCCTCCTTGGGCGGGTCAAGGAATGCCGCGAACCCGACTAGCATCATGGCGCGTTCAGCAGCCACGGTGTATACATCCTGTTTCGCCAACTTGAGCACTGCCACGCCTAGAACGCGGTACCCATCCGCACTGAGTTTCTTAAGAGTGTATTCTGCCTCTTCCCGTCGGCTATCGTCGAACGGCTGAGGAACGCCATTGACGGCCACCGTTTCGCAAATGGCAAAGACACTTTCCGCCTCGCCCTTGGTGATGAGAAAGTAGTCGTCAGCGTGTTGGACCACCACAGAAAGGCGCTTGCGGTTGAAGTCGAAAGGGATCTCGTCCACTTTTTCATACCCCGCCAATGGAGGGGGCTCGTGCTTCAAGACTGCATCGTCAAGCGGGCTCTTGATGCCCGCCTCAAAATGGCTGTTCAGATAAATGAGCTGAAGGACGTTTTCGCTATCCTTTTCTTGAAAATCCACATGCCGGTCGAGCACGATCTCCCCTTCGGTGAGCGTGCCCGTCTTGTCGGTACATAGAATATCCACGCTGCCGAAATCCTCGATTGCCGCCAACTGCTTAACTAGAACCTTCTTCTTGGTCATTCGCTTCGCGCCCTGAGCGAGTGTCACTGTGATGATCATTGGCATCATTTCAGGTGTCATCCCGACGGCTAGCGCGACCGAAAACAGGAAAGACTCCAGCACCGGACGATGGAAAATGATGTTCACTAGCAGTACGAAAAGGACGAGTAACATGGTCACCCATGTGAGCATCATGCCGAAGTGACGTATGCCTCGCCCGAATTCTGTTTCCGGTGGCCGCATAGCCAGACGATGCGCGATCTCACCGCAGGCGGTATCTTTCCCCGTGCAGATGATGACCGCGGTACCGATCCCGGTCTGAACGGCGGTGCCCAAGAAAACACTGTTACTTGCGTCCGCGACGCCGTGCTTCTCTTTGGAAAGGTCAGTCGGCATCTTCTCGACCGGCAAAGATTCTCCAGTGAGTACTGATTCGCGCAACTAGTTGGGCTGTCGGCAATTCCTGCTCCCGTCCATCCCGCATCACGGCAGCAGTGATGGCAATTTGTTTCTGAATGTCCTCCACCGCGTGTCGAGCCTGGAATTCCATCAAGAAATTCAGGAGCACGCTGAGCAATACGATTGCGATGATAATCAGCCCGCCGACGCGCTCTCCGAGTACAAGAGAGACGCCGCTGGCGATGACCAAGATGATGACAAGAGGATTAGTGAAGAGACGGAAAAAACTGAACAGAGCAGCGAGGCGGGACTCCCGGACTAGGCTATTGGGTCCATATAGACGCAATCGCTGGAGGGCTTCTTCGGTCGTCAGCCCCGCCGGAGTTGCGTGTAGCAGTTGCAGTAACTCCTGCAGGGGTCGATCCCAGAAGCCTTGGAGAGACGCTGTTGGTCTTTCCATCTGCGGGCCCTCCGGTGGCTGCGGCATTATCCTATGAAATCACTGCCCAGGAAGGTGCAACATCCGGGCTTCTGGACAATTTGGGCTGTCGTGCTTAGGAGTTGCTCATCGTTTCGTACTGCGGCGACCTGTCGTCGACGCATTACGGACAGGCTTGCTGCGGGCCAATTTCGTCTGGTTGCGAAATCGGGCTGGGGGAAGACCGAACTCGCGTTTGAAGGCGCGGTTAAATGCCGGCTCGGACTCATAGCCAACTTCACCAGCGATCTGCACAACGCTATTGCTCGTGGATTTGAGCATTTGCGCACCGAGTTGAAGCCGCCAGCGGGTCAGGTAGGCAATGGGCGTCTCCGACAAATAAAGCCGGAAGCGCTCGGCCAGCACGGAGCGCGAAATTCCAACATCGTTCGCGAGTGCTGCAATCGTCCAAGGATGCGCGGGCTGGCGATGCAGCAAGGCCAGGGCCTTCCCAACGTCCGGGTCACGGACCCCGGCAAGCCAACCTGTTTGTTCCGGCGGAAGCAGCGCAATGTAACGCCGCAGAGCTTCTACGAACAGCACTTCCGACAACTTGGCGATCACGGCCTCGCCTCCCGGCCTGGATGCGTCGGCGTTACTCACCGAATAGCGGATGGAGTTTTCCAGCCATAGGCCTGCGTCGTCGTTGCGGATATTGATCTTCAGAATCGGTGGCAGCCCGCCCAGGAAAACTCGACTGAGTTGCGGCTCGCAAGCCATGTATCCGCAAATGAACTTGGTGACTGCCCCGCCACCGCCGAAGCGTGAGAGCTTGAGCCCCTGCGATAAAATCCGCTGCAATTCCTGCTCGTTGTCCACCGGTTTGACGGGCGAACCGTTTCCCACGAAGTGCGGATCGCCGTGCGGAAAAATTACAATGTCCCCCTCGTTCAGAAGTACCTTCTGGCTTTCACCCTCCACACGCGCGTAGCCGCGGCCCTCGGTCAGCAGGTGAAAGATGATCACGTGGCTGGAGTCCCCTGACAGATAGGGAGCTACGGCTCGCGAGGCCGGCGACCGAAAACACCAGGGCGCTGAAAACTCGCCGTTGTAAAACAAGGCCCCATCGAGTCTGACGGCCTTCAGGACCTCGGACAAAACATCCATACGGACTCCAAACTTCGGCGGCTGAGTCTCGGCAAAATGGTCCGGACTCTGGGTCAAGTAAAACACATACTACTCGCGTCTAAGCAAGAGAACCAGACGCTTAGATAAGTGTCCTCGCCGCATCCTGCCGCATAGTGACTCGTCGACACAACGCAGCAACGAATCGCTGATCGACTGCCATTCAAAAATAAAGGAGACCAAAAGATGCACGCCACTGCGATCTCACCCGAATTTGCGAATCTGAAAACTCACCTCAAGAAAACCTGGATGGCTGGCGACTACGATCGGTTCTCGCGTTACATGGAAAACGGTGCGCGGGATTTTTACGAACGCCTGGACGCCGCTCCTGGAGCCCATTTCCTGGACGTCGCCTGTGGCTCAGGACAACTCGCTCTAATTGCCGCGCGGGACGGTCTGAAAGTTACCGGTGTGGACATCGCCCGCAATCTGGTGGAGCGCGCACGGGAGCGGGCGCAAGCCGAGGGTATCCCCGCTCGCTTCGAGGAAGCCGACGCCGAGGACCTCCCTTTTGAGGACGCGAGCTTCGACATCGTGGCTAGCTTGGTCGGGGCGATGTTTGCGCCGCGACCGGACCTTGTCGCGCAGGAACTGCTACGCGTGTGCACCCCCGGCGGAACCATTGCTATGGTCAATTGGACCCCCGAGGGGTTCATCGGCCAAATGTTCAAGGCAGTATCAAAGTTTATTACACCGTCCGGGATGCCCTCGCCGGTGCTCTGGGGCGACGAAGCCACAGTGCGTGAAAGGCTCGGCGCAGGACTCTCGGATCTATCCTTGGTCCGGCGTCATCACACGTTCAGCTATCCCTTTCCTCCCTCGGAGGTGGTGGAGTTCTTCCGTCTCTACTACGGACCTACTCATCAGGCCTTTGCTTCCCTTGATGCCACCGATGCTGAGAATCTTCGCCAGGAACTCGAGGCAATTTGGACTTCGCACAATCGAGCCGGCATAGGCTGCACCATGGTTTTCGCTGAATATCTCGAAGTGATCGGAGTTCGGTCCTAAATGAAGTTTCAGCCGTTTGTGGAGGAGGCCTAATGAACGAACCACGTGATCTGATCCAACGCTTGGAAAAGAACCCCCAATTGCCCAAAGGTGATGGCGAAATCCTTTCCGTATATGGTATCGAGTCGTGCCCGTTCGCCTCGGGCGATGCCCTGTGTAGCCGGCACGTCCTGGCTTCATCGTTCGGTCCGGCCTACACCGCCATTTGGCATTGCGATCCGGACGGCGATTGGCACTTCTATCAAGATGTTCCGCCTCGGCAAGGCTGCGCCCGCTTCTTCGGCAAAGCGATTGCAGACATCACTGTGCTGCCGATCGAGACTCAATGGGACGGACCACGACGCTTGCGCATCGTTGTGCCGGGCCGGATTGAGTGGCAGCTTGATCTTAGTTCCACACTCGCTACCCGTGCCATGAACCTGATGGGAAGCTTGATGCCCGACACGCTTTGGAAGAACCCAACTGTCTTGGCCGCAATGGCGCCTGTCGCTGGCGTTGCTTTGGGCGCGGGTAAACTGCGGTTGACCGGCCGGGCGCCGAACGGCCAGAGATTCATCGCAAACCCTTTGTCGACGTGGACAGTGCCCAGCGCCAAGGCCACCATCGATGGGCGTAACCTCGGTGCGGTCGCACCCCTGCGGAAGCAGCCCAAGCTGGGCGATTTTTGGATACCGC
>Ga0335079_10005016_pt1 | contig 15197 bp, 15 predicted proteins | sample Lox_Sample_33_FD_206719 | JGI IMG/M metagenome (GOLD analysis project Ga0335079, IMG submission 206719) | Soil microbial communities from Loxahatchee National Wildlife Refuge, Florida, United States - Lox_Sample_3.3 | ecosystem: Environmental > Terrestrial > Soil > Wetlands | place: USA...
TTGAAAACCCTTGCAATAAATCTTCAAAAAAACTGTCCTGAAAATCCGAGTTCATTGCCTGTGTAGGTGAAAGCCTTCTAAAGGCCTTCCACTTTTCGTTTTGTTTTTGTTGAGGCTACAAACAACTTGCACTAACATGCAATTGAGGCTCAGCTGAGAATCGCCTTTCGCATCACACGGCCCGAGAGCCTAAGCCCACAGAGAATTCAGGAGACAAAAACGTGACCTCCCCCATCACCGTCCATCAGATCGAACACTGGGCCGTGGAGCGACTGGTTGTTTTCGCCGCTAATGCCCGTGGAAGGAGGATCCACTCATGTAGTTAAATGGAAGGTCTGGTTGGAAAGCAGTCGGCCGTCATGGACAAGCACGACCCACAAAAGAAGGTCGCTCTCGTCGTTGATGAATGGGGCGCCTGGTACGCACCGTTACCCGGCACCAATCCCGGCTTCCTGGTGCAGCAAAACAGCTTGCGCGACGCCATCCTGGCTGCGCTGAATCTGAACATCTTCGCCCGGCATGCCGACCGTGTGCGCATGGCCAACATTGCCCAGATGGTCAACGTGCTGCAGGCCATGATCATGACGGATAAAGAAAAGATGGTTCTGACCCCGACCTACTACGTCTTCAAAATGTATGTGCCGTTCCAGGATGCCACTTTCGTGCCGGTCGCTTTCGACGCCGGCGCCTACACCCACGGCAACATCAGCTTGGCGCGCGTGGATGCTATCGCAGCCAGGGACACGGCTGGCAGGCTCTGGTTGGAAATCACCAATCTCGATCCCAACGAGCCAATCGAAGTCGAGGCAAGTCTCGCCGGGATGGCGGCTAAGTCGGCCGTTGGAGAAACGCTAACCGCGCCCAAAGTTGACAGTGTCAATACCTTTGAGGTACCTAATACAGTCGCGCCAACGTCCGTGGCGTTGAAGGTTCAAAGCGGCAAGCTGTCTCTGAAACTAGAGCAAGTCGGTCACCGTAGTCTCAGTTGAGCAATAGCGCGGTGCTTCAGGAAAGGACATCGATGATAGCTACGAAGTTGCGTATGCTGACGGTGGTGCTAACGCTCAGCTTGGTGCCTGGGCTTGCGGCGCAGGTGCAGACCGAAGTGCCTCCGGTGGTTCCCGGAGCGAAGCCTGTAACGGTGGAGCACATCAAGGTACACGGGGCATCCCTGGAAGGCAATCTGGAGGGAGATGCCGTAGACCGTGACGTGATCGTGCTTCTGCCGCCCGGCTATGCTGTCGAGAAATCCCGGCGCTACGCGGTCGTCTACGCCTTGCACGGTTATTCCATCGGCGCCGAGCAATGGACCCACGAGATACATGTGCCACAGACCATAGAAGGCGCGTTCGCGCAGGGCGCTAAAGAGATGATCGTCGTGCTGCCCGATTCGAAGACAGTGCACAACGGTTCTATGTATTCCAGCTCGGTCACTACCGGAGACTTCGAGCAGTTCGTAGCGCACGATGTGGTTGCACATATCGACGCTCATTACCGGACGATTCCAGACCGGCTGAGCCGCGGCCTGGTTGGCCACTCCATGGGAGGGTACGGTGCAGCTCGCATCGGCATGAAGCATTCCGATGTGTTCGGTAGCCTGTACATCATGAGCCCGTGCTGTTTGTCGGCTCGAGGAGCAGGACCCGCGAACGCTGAACTGGAAAAGGCTCTGGAGGGTGCGAAGACGCCTTCAGATCTGGCAAACCTGCCGTTCTTTTCCCGCGCTCAGCTGGCTACTGCGGCAGCGTGGTCACCCGATCCGAAGAATCCGCCCTTTTATTTTGACCTGCCGACGAAGGGAGGCGTGCCTCAGCCGGATGTACTGGCGAAATGGGCAGCGAATGCGCCTCTGGCTTTCGTGGATCAGTACATGGGAAATCTTCGCCGGTATCGCGCCATCGCGATAGATGTGGGCGACCAGGACGGCTTACGAACCGATGCCGGCAAGCTGCATGAGGTTCTTGACAAATACGGAATCGCGAACAGCTTCGAAGTGTATCAGGGCACTCACACGAGTAAGGTGGCTGATCGTTTCCAGAACCATGTGATGAGTTTTTTCAGCCGGAATCTCTGTTTTCAGGCAGGTTGCCAGTAGCAACGGATCCGGTCGAAAGACCCAGCTTTAGCCGGATCATCGATCGCATCGGAACGCGGCTCAGCTACACGCTGGCGGTGCTGGTGTGGAGCGTGGCATCGATGTCGCACGCGCTGGCGCGCAGCGCCGTGCAGTTCGCAGCGGCCCGCTTTCTTTTGGGCGTCGGAGAGCGGCATCGGGATGAGGGCTGACATTCCCGGCGCAGACTCCGGTGTGTCGAGAATGTGCCTGCCAGCCAAGAAGGTGCGGCGATCAATCGAATAGACTACCGTCTGAGGATGTAACCTCTCCCTACTCACGACCATGCGCCCCCTCCCGTTACCGATGAGCGTGAAGAATTCCCGAACCAGGAGCACTAGGTAACTGCGCCGGATTCGAGCTGGCAATTTCGTCACCGTAGAACCGGGCGGCGCGAGCATCATCGTGGAGGTGCAGGAGCCGCCCAATACCAGGCTGATTCGCGTGCCGCTCCAAGCCGGTATTCCCTCTGGACCCGAGCAGGAAATTCCACTGGCCGGCCCACTGAAATTGGGCTATGGCATCGATCCCGGCGCGGTTCGCAACGGCCGCCTGGTGGCCCCTGGATCTACCCAGACCTGCTACTGGCCGCCCGCGATTGCACGAGATCGGGAATTGGGGCTCGCGGCGCGACAAGTTTCCGCAACGGAAGATGCAGCGATGCGGAGGTCTGGAAAGCGCTAAGCTCGGATGGAGAACGCTTCTTTCAGCTAAGGAGAGACCATGAGCAATACAAGAGCGGGTGACCGAGCAACATTTTTCCTGGTAGGAGCCGGGATCGGGGCGGCGGCAGCACTGCTGATGGCACCGGCGTCGGGCGCACGCACTCGCCGGAGATTAGCTCGCAAGGGAGAAGACGTCGCGGATTATCTGATCGATTCGGGCAAGGAGCTGGTAGAGAAATGCGAGGATCTTTACGAGCGCAGCAGGGAACTGGTAGAGGATGCGACCCACGAGCTGTCCGGGAAATATCGCGCGCTGCATGAGCACAGCAAGGAGTTGCTGGACGAGACCGAAAGGATCCTCTGCCGTACGAAGAGCGCTGCCACCGGCCGGTAATTGCGAAGGCGCGTTCAGGCAGTCCCAACTTACGGTTGTGGAATCCGAATCCCCGGACGTCTCCACTTTGGCAGCGTGCGCTTCCAAAAAGTCATCCAGCTGGTCGCCAGTGCGGCCCTTTGTGCCGCCTGTGCGCCACACCTCGCCGTAGATCTGGACCAGGCCGACCTTGTCTGGTGGTTCGTCGACCGAGCCACCGCGGATGCGAGCCGTTCCCGCGATATTCTGAAGGCCCTGGGAGCGCAACTGGTGCTCACCTCGGGCGCCGGAGGAATGAGCGAAGCGGTGCGCGTGGCCGAACAGATCGTGGCTCGCACAGCCAATGCTTTCATGCCGCAGCAGTTCAAAAACCCGGCCAACCCCGCCATTCACCGGGAGACTACGGCCCTGGAAATCTGGAGAGACACTGACGGCCGAGTGGACATTATCGTCGGCGGGGTGGGAACAGGTGGTACGGTTACGGCCTGCGCGGAAGTCCTCAAGCCGAGGAAGACGGGCTTGCAGGTCATCGCCGTAGAACCAGCAGCATCGGCCGTCCTGTCGGGCCAACCGAAGGGGCCTCATCCGATCCAGGGCATCGGGGCCGGCTTTATCCCTGATGTCATGCGCGTGGAATTGATGGATGAGGTCTATCGCGTCGAAACCGACGCGGCCATAGCCATGACGCGGCGTCTCGCCGTGGAGGAGGGGCTCTTCGTTGGGGTCTCTTCTGGTGCAGCCGCAGCAGCAGCGGCCGATGTTGCGAGCCGGGAGGGAAATCGGACTAAGTTGGTCGTCGTGGTTTTGCCGGATACTGGCGAACGCTATCTCGGCACGCCGACCTTCACCGGGGTTGATCAAGCCCATTACATCGTCCCATAATTGCCGCTAAGCTCCTTCAGGCTGGCTCCGTCGGGCCGTTTCAGCAGGTCCAGAACCTTCTCGGTCTTGCTCCCCTGGCGCGCGCCACTCGCCCTCTTCGCGGTCTTGGCGCTCTTGGCGGTTTTAGCGCCCTTCTTCGCGGAGGTGGGCTTCTTCCCCGACTTGGCCTTCGAGGAAGCAACGTGGGCGCGACGTGGCGCAACACGGGCCTTGTTTGGCGCTTGCGGCTCCGTGGCTGTGCTCGTTTCTTGTTCTGTTTCTTCCGTCGTCATGGTGGATTCTCCTCTGCGGTTGATTACCGCGGTCACGACATGGATCGCTCGGGTGCGCTGGAGAAGCAAGTGAAATCTACTGACGCAAAGGCGATGGAACGGCGATGAGGTTTCAGAGCAATCGGATGATCGCAGGTGCGAACGTGACGCTCAAAGGCAACTGCAACCGCCGGCGCCTGACAGTTTGATCGCTCAGAGCAGCCCGAAGTGGCGAAAGACCTGTTTAATCGCCGCGACCTTGTCGGGTGGGCAGGGATTCTTGTGCGGTGCGTTCCCGGGGACGGCGAGGCCAAACTCCTCATTGCAGTGCATAATCCAGGCGCTCTCGGGCACAAAGCCGTGTTGCCGCGCAACCCATTTTTGGATTTCCTGATCGGTAGCGCGTTGCCGGGTTGGCTGCTGCTGGCCAAAGTGGCGCGACGGTTTACCGCGTCCTCGATGGTCATTACCGGTGCTCATTCGGCGCTTCGCCCGGATTGATCACACTTCCTTGGGTTCGGCACGTGGGTAGTGTTAGTTCAATTTCTGCTTGCCATCGAACCTTCGAGAATGTTCTGGAGTGAGCAGCTTGAAATTTCCAGCGTCGAGTCCCGAAGCGAGATATAAGCTAGTCGCGATCGTGGTCTCGGCCCCGGTCATGTTCACGAAAATCGCGGTCGCGGTCACGGTCCCAATGATGATCGTGTTCGCGTCGGCCGCGATCGCCGTCCCAGTACCCACCAAAAAACCGCTCCCCATCATGGTGCGGTACAACCCAGCGTGCGCCAGGATAAGGTGGACGAGTCCAATATCCGGCATGCCACTTGTAGTGGTGCCCTACCGGATACCAGTATCCTTCCACCCAGATGAATTCCGGGCCTGGACTTGGCGGGAGAACCCGAACCACTCGCGGTGGCGGCGGCGGTCCAATCACGATACCGATCGACACCTGACTGAACGCGGATGATCCTCCGACCAGGAGCAACAAAACAAGCAGTGACCTTTTCATCATCTCTTTCCTCCCGGATTAAGCGTATACGACCATGGTTCAAGCCGAGGGCTTGATGAGGGTTGGAGCGCTCGGCTTCCTCTTGGGTGCTGGGGCTTCGGCTGATCTTCAAAATGTGATCGCCGCAATGCAAAGAGAAGAAGCGCCCCAATACACCGCCCGCTTCCACTCCCCGGCGGTCGCGTAAATCACTGCGGATCCGACGTTACAAGCCAGCAACATCACGGGAAATAGTTTTGTTTTGATCATTAACATCTGTCTTGAATGGCGCGCCTTTGGCTTGGCGCTTACTCCCGGCACCAATGGTATCGCTGGCAGGGTGCTTGCTCAAGATTGTCAGCAGTTAACATCCCGAGAATGGACTTGGTCAGTGCAAACCCGGGCGCGGGTCAACCGTCAGATAGCCGAGCGCCCTTTTGCGGGCCCACTTCTGCACCACAACGCGATCGCCATCGGCCGATATAACTAGCGGTAGATCGTCTTCACTTGCGCGGCGCTGTAGCTTCGCAGCACCCTCTGTTTCCCGAAGATCTGGGATCAACTCCGAAGCAATTCCCTCAGTTTGCCCTTCAGCGCCTGCTCCTTCGGCTTTCCTGCGCTCTGTAGCCACGCCGGAAGTGGCCGTAGGGATCAGAACCGCCTCAGAGGGAATTACATGGGGGATTTCCACCAAGAACCGGATCAGTCTCGTAAAACAGCAAGGGGCAACGTCATGCTGACCCGGTCGGGCGTGAAGCTGTTGGATTTCGGGTTAGCGAAAGTGCGGTTCTCTGAGACCGCATCTGGTGTTACATCACTGCAGACGCAAACTTCGCCATTAACCACGGAAGGAACCATCCTGGGGACGTTGCAGTATATGGCGCCGGAACAACTGGAGGGCAAGGAAGCGGACGCGCGCTCCGACATCTTCGCGTTTGGCGCCATGCTATATGAGATGGCGAGCGGACGGCGTGCCTTCGAAGGTAAGAGCCAGGCAAGCTTGATCGGAGCCATCATGGAGACCGACCCTCCATCGGTTTCAACGCTTGAGCCGAAGGTGTCGGTATTTCCGACTACCGTCGCTCTATTATCGGAGCCACTCCGAAAAATCCGGGATGTGATTCGAAGATCAGTGCGATGCTACGCCGAAGCGAACTTCCTTCGAAGCTTCGCAAGTGCACGGACACACTTCTTGGCGAACGCCATGGTTAGGAACTCGACGAAACCCAATCGGTTTGAGGATCTCTTCCGGTAATAGCTGTTGGTCCGGTACGCTTTCCCAATATGGCGGAATTTGCGGTGCAGCCAGTCGAGGTCATTCGAGGGTAGTGGAGGAATCGCCAGGCGGGGGTACGGATGCAACTCCCGAAGCCGCTCGGTGGCGAGCGGAGTGAAACGCCGGGCCAACTCCAAAAACGACATCCATTGAATCCCGGCAGTGCCCAACAGTGCTACATCCGCCTGCCAGGGCAAGTCGCCCTGGCGCGGAGCGCACAAGATGTGTAGCAGAGTCGCCTCCGGCAACGTAGTCCACAGAGTGTGCGCGTTCCATTCAATGGGGCCTATTTGCGAAAGAAAGACCTGCTCGCATTCACATGCATCTTCGGGTGGCACCGCGATCAGACGCCAATGAAGGTGTAGCCAGAGGTTTTCCCGCTGGAAACTGACGTGGTCACCCCAGTCCCAAGCTTGGTCACCGGGCAAGTTTGATCTGAGCGCCCAGCCGGCGTTCATTAGCACCTTCATGGCATCGCGGACTTGTCCACGGGGGACGAGGAACGTCAAATGCGGAATCGCGCGGATCGCCGGCGCCGGAGTTCTCAGCGCCCAAGCTACCGGGCCCACGATCACTGATCGGACGCCCACCTGCGTGAATAGGATGTCCAACTCTTCGGCTTTTTGCAAGCGGAGTTGGTTCTGGCTCCAAAACTGTCGAATAATGCCTTTGAAAATCGCCGCGGCAGGGTCATGCTCCAGCCAGTTTGGAAAGGCTGGACTTAGGGCCGGGAATAACTGCTGGCTGGCATACGAGATGGTGTTGATGTCCTGCGTCGCGCGCCACTGCTCCCAAGCCTGGCGCGCTTGAGGCTCCGACAACAAGAGTGCTTCCAGGAGACGGTCCATCAGACGGTCGGTAGGAAAGGCTATGTCCTTTTTCGCCGGTCCTTCAGACGCCCCGGCAAGCGGGACTGACGTAGGTCAAGGCGTTGCGATCTCTCACCCTTGTATCTTGTAACACGGGTCCTCATCCGGCAAGTATCGCGCGATTCTCTCAGAGTACTAGTTCGGTGGGTCTGTTGCCCCGTGGTTTAGCTCGCCGGCTACGGCCTATGGCAAATCCAATTTTGAATTCGTGTTGGAGAAAAGGCCTTCTTGACCCGTAGGAATCACCGCTTTCACAGAGTGCCTGATTGTCGAGTGCAGCGCCCTGGCCCCTAGTACCGCGGCTGCTAGTACTAGTGGCGTTTCGATTTGTATGTTAACGGGATAGGGCTAGAATCGTTAGAGATCACGGAAATGTCGGCCCCCAGGCAGGTACAGTTCGTCACCCCGTCGGAACTCTCGCTCCTGCGCGCCGCTCTCCTAGAGGAATCGGCGGCTACAGAAGCAGCAAATAGCTGGCTCGGCCAGCTTCGAAATGCAGAAGCTCGCTTGGGATTTCGCGGGCTGGAATTGGCGTCCAGGAGACTGCTCCCCCTCGTTTACCGCAACGTCAAGACATCCATCGCGCCGTCATTGCGAGACCAGCTTAGGCAGGTACATCACGAATATTGGGCTGACAACCAAAAGCGCTTCTACCGCTTACAAGAACTCCTGTCATGGTTTGAGGCAAACGATATTCCCACCCTGGTCCTCAAAGGCATGGCGCTCTCCCGTCTTTATTATCGCGACATGGCGCTTCGTCCAACGTCCGACTTCGACATCCTGGTGCCGGAGGACCGGGCTCCGGAAGTTGTCCGCCGGCTGCAGCGCGAGGGATGGGCTGCAACCTACTACCTCCCGAGTGCCCCCAAGAATAGCTATTTTTTTCGCCATACGCACGCGATGCCCCTGACGCGTCCGGACTATGGAGATCTCGACCTGCACTGGCACGTGCTTTCTCACGCTACTTTCCAGGGGGCGGATCAGCCATTCTGGAGCGGCAGCGTTCCACTGGCCGTGAACACGGTCCAGACTCGAGCGCTGAATCCAACCCATCAGCTTTTGCACGTTTGTGTGCACGGATTCAGTGCAAACGAGATGATGCCTCCTATTCGCTGGATAGCGGATGCGGTCACCATACTGCGGACCAGTCAGATCGAGTGGGCCAGTCTGGTAGACCTCGCCAGGGACCTGCACGTCACAATACCGTTGGGCGCCACTCTGTCATTCTTGCGCGCGACTTTTCCGACCCCGATACCCGAGGACGCCGTCGAGAAACTCAAGGCTGAGCAGATCGACCACGCGGAAAGGCGGTATTTCGAGAGGCTGGTGCACTATAACGCCGACTGGCGCGAGGTGTTGACCTACAATCTCGAGCGTCTGCGGCGCGCCAACCGGGATCGCCATCCCATTCTTCGTGCCGCATTCCTGCCACAGCAGTTGCAGTTGCACTACAACTTGTCTAATCTCAATGCGCTTGGAAGTTTCGCCTTGTCCAGGCTTGGGAAGCGAATTCGTGGGGGGATGGGATATTTGTGATTTACGAGTCCGCACCCATGCGCGTGACACCGTCGGCCCGGCATGAACTGACGGTAATCGATCCAGCGGGCGTATCCGCATTCCGCAAAATCGCGGAGTATCGCCGGTACCGAACGCTTTTCGTCATTCTGGCCCTGAAGGACATTATGCTGCGTTACCGGCAAACCTTGCTGGGCGTCGTTTGGGCTGTAATCCAGCCCCTGCTTCCTATGGCGATTTTCACGGTTGTGTTCGCGCGCGTGCTTCGGCCGGCCACGGGTGGTGTGCCGTATTGGCTATTTGTTCTGGCAGGCATGGCTCCCTGGAGTTTTTTCGCAGGCGCCATCAATCTGGCCGGCGCCACGTTTACGAACAACCACGGTCTCCTGAACAAAGTATATTTTCCGCGCGCTATCCTGCCGGGGGCGGCAGTGGCGGCCTGCTTGCTCGACTTTATGGTTACGGGCTTGTTCCTGGCCGGCCTGGTCACCTGGCGAGGGTATCGTCCTACCGTCGAGTGGCTGCTGCTACCTGTGATCATGTTGATGACGACGGGACTTGCGATGTCGGTCGGGTTGGCCTTGGCCTCCTTGATGGCGATCTATCGCGACGTCAAACATGTCCTGCCTTTCCTGATACAACTTTGGATGTTCGCGACTCCGATTTTTTATCCCACCAGCCTGCTGCCCCAAACGGTGCGGCGAGCCGTCGGGCTGAATCCCATGGCCGGCATCGTGGAGGCTCTCCGATCGTGCTTGTTTGGAACGACCCCTGATTGGAACCTTCTTGCCTTGTCGGGGCTCTCTATGGTGGCGATCGCCTTTACCGCCGCTTTCCTGTTTCACCGGCTGGAAGCTGATTTGGCCGAGCGCGTATGAAGACTATTTCCGTTCGCGGTCTGACGAAAGAGTTTATGCTCGGCGAGCGGAGGGCGCATTATCGAATGCTCCACGAATGGCTCACCCCCCGCTGGGTGAAACCGGCGGAGCGAACGAGGAACCGCTTTGTGGCTCTCAAGGACGTCACCTTTGACGCCGAGCCTGGAGAAGTGATCGGCATCGTGGGACGCAATGGCGCCGGAAAGTCGACTCTGCTCAAGATCCTCGCCAGAATCCTCCGGCCCACGCAAGGCCGCATTGAATTGCGGGGGAGGGTCGGCAGCCTGCTCGAGGTAGGGTCGGGGTTTCACGGAGAACTCACGGGCCGGGAGAACATTTTCCTGAACGCCGCGATCCTGGGAATGGGGCATCGCGAGATCCTCCGCAAGCTGGATGAGATCGTAGATTTCGCCGGAGTTGATCAGTACCTGGACGAGCCCGTGAAAACTTACTCCAGCGGAATGTACATGCGGCTGGCGTTCTCAGTGGCTGCGCATGTCGAGCCCGAGATTTTGCTGGTGGATGAAGTTCTGGCCGTGGGTGATGCGGACTTCCAGAAGAAATGCATGCACCGAATCGAGCAAGTGGGCAAACACGGACAGACCGTCCTGTTCGTTTCCCACAACATCCAGGCTGTGTTGCGCTTATGCAACCGCGCCTTGCTGATCGAGCAGGGCAGATTGCAGCAGGCGGGTCCGGTGCATGAGGTGGCTGCCTCGTACCTGAACACCGGGGGCCTGAATCAGGGCGAGCGTACCTATGCGGAAGGGCCCTATGCTCCCGGCGACGGTGTCGTAAAACTCCGGCGCGTTCGAGTCCGTTCGCGGGCGGGCGAGACGCTGGCCACGGTGGAACTGGGCGATGAACTGGGGATCGAGATGGAGTTCGAAGTTCAAGACAGCAGTGCCCGGGTTCTTTTCCCGGTGTTGAGTGTGCGCAACGAGTGGGGGACGGAAGTGCTTTGGACTACCGATGCCGGCGCCGAATGGCACGGACAGAAGAGGCCTCCGGGGCGCTACCGGGTGATCGCTTGGGTTCCTCCTAATTTTCTGTCGTCCGGCGCGATGACCGTGACCGCCGCAGTCCACTCGTTCCTTCCCTGGAAGGAGCATTTTCGCGAGGTTGACGCAGTAGGTTTTCAGGCCATCGACACTCTGGGCGCCGGGACGGCACGGGGCGCGTTTACGGGCCCTATATCGGCCGCGACGCGTCCGAAGCTGGAATGGACAGTGGACTACCAGGGGGACGGGCATCTGCACGGCGTCGGCCTGTCCACATCTCGATCTGTCATCCCGTAAGACTTTGTCCTCAAGGCCGGCTTCGTTATCAGGTGCGGTGAAGTTCATTTAGTGTTCGGCGCTGAATCGTCACGCCGGCGGCGCCTATCAAGATGAGCTTTTACCTGGCCCAGGGCTACTCTTGAAGGAAGACGAAGCGGCGGAGTCCTGGGAGTGCCTGTGACTCGTAGGGTGATGTCAGCAATCTGACCCCCAGTCAACCCCCTGTCCACCGCCCGTTTGAGCCAGTCCCGATGCTCCGAGCCCTGTAAGAATGGGCCGGCATGGAACAATCCACACTCGCGGAACGCGCTCTTCCGGATTATCGCTCCACGCAGAGGACTGAGAGATTCGGCCCCCAGCTCCGACGAGACCACCCGGCCCTGAACCCACGCAGACGCGGAGTCTAGCTGGCAGGCGCGTACCAGCGCATCGAGTGCGCCCGGCTCCAATCGATCACCCGGCTCGAGCCAAACCAGCAGCTCGGCGAAGGACTCCCGAATCGCACAGTTCCAAACCATGGCATTGACGGCCGGCTCTCGGAAGCGAAGAAACCGCACGTTTCCCGGAAGGTTGGCCACCTCATCCGCCATGTCGCACGCCGGACCAGCGGCTGCAACGATGAGCTCGGTTCTTGGGTAACCCTGTTCTTCGATCCCAGCAGCAAGCCTCCTGAGCGCCTCACGGTCTTCTTCGCAGAGATGGACAATCACGGAGACAAACGGCCGCCGCTCCCGGCTGCGGGAATCGGGCGCCTCCGCGGTGATTCCCGCGCACAAAGCTCCTTGAACCGCGCTCGCGATGCGCGACCGATTGGTGCCCAAGTGAATCGCCGCCCGTGGAACCTCATGGGAGACACGTTCCAGAAATTCCAGTGTCTGGGCGCCGGCGTGCGGAAGATGGATGAGAGTTTCTGATGCGAGCGCCCGCTCGATCTCGCGGGGCTCTACCGGCCCCAGCGTGGTCTCGGGTACTCCCGAAATCCACGGCTTCAGCACCAGCTTCACTGGGAGGCTGTCCCGCAACTGCTGCCGGAATCCATCTTCGAGAAATAGCACTGCTTTGTCGAATCCCGGCTGACACACCACGCGGCAGCGGTCTGTGATCTCCGGATACAAAGTCAGATTTTCGGGGGCCAGTTTGGCCGTCGAATACAGGCGGTACGCGCGCGGCTCCGGGTCCAAGGCCAGAGCCAGATAATCATCCGATATGAAGTCGAGTCCGCCCAGCAGGCATGCGAGAGAAGTGGAGGATTTTCCCGATCCGCCGCGGCCGGGCATCAGCACGCCGCGGCCGTCATACCCGACTGCCGCTGCGTGCACCAATTGGCGGCCGTTGAGCTCCATCCACCAGTGGAGAATACTGCGCAGCGGTGAGGCCAGGACCCACGGCGGCAGTTGCCTGGCTGACCGCACCCAAAAAACGGCCTGCCGGGTCTCGCGATCCATGACGTTGACCGAACCCTCACCCCACTGGTAGGCCGAGCGGTACCGGGAACTGTCGAACCCCCAGATATTCCCGCTCCCGGTGAAATCAATCCACGGCCGCGGTGACCGAGGCACTCCAACGCCGGTGGTTTCCGAATCCCACAGCCAGATTTCGCAGCCCCGTTCGTTCTCCGCTCCAACAACCGGAGAAGCCAAACCCGGGACGATCGTCGAAATCAGCGCTTCTCCTGCAAAACGGAGCCGCACCCTTGTTCCGGCAACACGGAAATCGCGCGTGATTTCCCCAGCGCGCGCGGACGCCGCCTGGAACCCTTGGCAGAGCTGGTCAAAGAATTGAGCTTGTTCCTGTTCCGTCGCGGGCAAGCTGTCCGTCGCCATAGTGAAGAACCTAGGGAACGCCGCACGCTCCGAGCGGTGCTGCGAGATCCATACTCTCTCTAAAAATCATATGCGAGAGTAAATGTTTTCCCCTTATTTATAGCAAATCGGATGGTTGATGGACGACTGGACTCGAATTTGGGTCCGGCGTTTGCGAAAGCAAAGCCAAGAGTTTCCGTGTCGTCTCGTGCGACTGGCTGCAGCGGATCCCCTCTCCGATGTTGGCAATTGCTGCGCTCAGGTTGCCGGCTCCGAGTTGCTGGCTTGCGAATTCAAACGCCCGCAGCGCATAGATCTCGCCCGCTCTTTGCGATAACGTATCGGCCTCCGCGCGGGGCAGATAGGTCCGTGCAATCTCAATCACGGCCCGAGTATCGGCAATCTGCTCTCCGGACGCGACCCCGCGAGCGCTCTCAGACCCCCGGCTCCGCCGGTAAAACGCCAGCGGCCTGGACTCGTACCACACCGGGTAGTTCACCGCGAGTCGCTGCCACATCTCCCAATCGAAAGCCGATTTTGCTTGCGGACAGTATCCGCCCAGCCGCTCGTAAGCTTCGCGCCGCACGACAATCGAGGGCGTCTGTAAACGGCAGGAAGATCCTATGCGGTCCAACCAGCCCTCGATTATACCCGGCGTCTCGCGCTCCAGGAACGAAAGACGGACGTTGTTGCTGGCTGCATCGACGATCGTGTGTCTGCAAAAGGCCGCTCCGATATCGGGCGCCTGAAGAATTCCTTTATGCAGGGCGTCATAGAAGCCGGGAGCGACCCAGTCATCGTCGTGCAGCAGGTGTACCCACAGCCCGCGTGCCCGGCGCAGGCACACGTTGAATATCTCCGGGTGTCCGGCGCGGACCGTGTGCCGGTATAAACAAACGCTTTCTCCGGCAATCGACCGCGTTATGGCTTCGATCTCAGCCTGGATCGCCTCCTCCGGGCAATCACTGATCACTTCGATCTGCATTCTTTCGGGTCCGGGCGACTGCGCCAGCACGCTTCGTAACGCCTGCTCCAGATAGTTGGTCCGGCGGTATACGGTCAGCATGACCGACCAGAAGGGGCGTTCCCCGGAAGGCAGCGCGTCGATTTTAGGGAACACCACTGCAGAGTCGGCATCCGCGCTTTCATCCGCCTCCATCACCCCCAGACGGACGAGTTGCCGGCTGTCTTCCAGCTTCACCGAATGTGCCGGATCGTAAAAGCTCAGCGCCGGCTGCTCGCGGAGGCCGCGCGCATATTCCTGGAATTGCATCGCGTAGTCACCGTGGTGCGCCTTACGTCTGACCTCTTCGGAAACCTGGTCGCAAAAGCTGGAGAAGTACTTAAAGTGCAGTAGACATCCCCGTTCGTTGGCAATCTGCTCAGGAGGAAGATTGGTCCAGTGTTGGCCCCCCGCTAATACGCAGTCCTCATCATACTTGAGCAGCGGCACTTTGCTCAGATACCACCCGGCGTCACCGAAGACTCGCTGGCGAACTCCGCCGTAGTAAGCCTTCTGATTGTGGAACAGCCCCCTTTCGTTCTCGCACCGATGAAAGAACTGGCGGTCAAAATAGGGGCACACTTCCTCAAAGGACCGGCCCGGCACGTAATGCGTGTCCCGAACCGGCCCGTCAGAGTACATGTCGAGGTGGATTGCGCTGAACGCTCTTTTCCCCTTCAGATCCAGCCCCCGGCATAAATCCGCGAGCCCTCTGCGCTCGCACTCCGGATAGTAGAGCAGCTCATCGGCATCGACAATCACACACCAATGATCTTGTCCGTGCATGCGAAGAATGGGTTCAAACCAGCCCGCGCCGAAATTGGCTTGATTGAATGAAAGGTCAGATTGCCAAACATAAACGTCGGGCTGTTCGAGCAGAGATTCCAGACTGCCGTCTGAGGAACCGTTGTCCACCACCAGAAAAGCGCCAATGCCTTTCTTGCGGTAGTATTCGAGGAAATAGGGCAGCCGGGGAAGTTCGTTTCTCAAGACCGTACAGCAGATGATTTCTCCCGGTCGCAGACTTAGGTATTTGGAATCCTTGCGCGCCAGCCGGTAGTGGCGAAAAACGGCATTCGGCCCCTCCTGCTTTAACATGACCTTCACGAACTGCTTGTGGAGCCGGGCTTCAATGGGATGATGTTTGAGGGCTTGCCGATAGACTTGGAGTGCCTCGTCCAGTCGTAGCTGACCCTGCATTACAGCGCCCAGGAGAATGGCGGACTCCAGCTGGCCGGGGTCCAGAGCCAGAGCTTCGCGATAGCCGGCAATCGCTGCCGCGAGTTTGCCCTTGCTGTGCCA
>Ga0335079_10005019_pt1 | contig 15195 bp, 9 predicted proteins | sample Lox_Sample_33_FD_206719 | JGI IMG/M metagenome (GOLD analysis project Ga0335079, IMG submission 206719) | Soil microbial communities from Loxahatchee National Wildlife Refuge, Florida, United States - Lox_Sample_3.3 | ecosystem: Environmental > Terrestrial > Soil > Wetlands | place: USA: Florida...
TGTTGTCCCTGTTGTCCCTGTTGTCCCTGTTGTCCTGGCTGGTTGCCCTGGCGGCGGCTGAGGGCTTCGATCTGCTGGCGAAGCTTCTCGACCTGCGAGAGCGCCTGCTCGACGGCCTTGTTATCTTTGTCGTCGCCCGCGCCCTTGCCTTCCTGTCCCTTGTTCAGGGCCTGCTGGACGCCATGCAACTGGTCGCGCAGATTGTTGAGACCCTGCGTGATCATGGATTCGGAGAGGACCGCATACTCACCCAAGCCGCGGCGGATGTACTGGCCGTTGCGTTCCATATCGCGCTGCAGTTCCTGCTGCTGCTCCTCCCCGAGCGCCTCGCGGAGCTTGCTGGACGCCTTGGGTTGTGTCGCTGCCAGGTCGCGCACCGCGCTTTGCATCTGCTGTTCCAGGCGATGCAAATCGCCAACTTCCTTGTCGCGCTGGCTGCTTAACGCCTGCGCATCCTGTTGTCCCATGCGGCCCTGCTGGCCGGAGCCGGCGACCGCGCGGCGCAGCTGGCCTTCGAAATTCTGTTGCTGCTGCGCGAGATCGTCGGCCTGCTTGGCCAAATCGTCGGCAGTGGCGCCCGATTGCTGCCCGCGCAGTTGAGCGAGCGATTGTTCGGCTTCTTTCAGCTGCTCGGCCGCGCGCTTGGCGTCGGCTTCGCTTTCCGGTGTTCCGGCCTGCTGCGACGAGGCGGCTTTACGCATGTTTTCGAGGGCCTGCTGCAACTGATCGACCGTCTGGCGCAGCCGCTGCGAATCGATCCCGCCGCGCGCCATCGACCGGCCGGATTGCCCCTGTTGACCCTGCTGGCCGGCTTGCCCCTGCTGCCCTTGCTGACCCTGTTGCCCTTGTTGACCCTGCTGGCCTTGTTGCGACTGCTGGCTTTGCATCTGGCGGGTCAATTGATCGAGCTGCTTCTGCAGTTGCTCTGCCTGGCGCCGCAACATTTCCTGCTCGTAGCGTTTCTGCGAGAGCTGTTGCTGCTTATTCTGCTGATTGGCCAGTTCCTGCTGGCGACGGGCGAGTTGTTCGAGCTTCTGCAGCGCATCGTCAATGGCCTGTTGCTGCTGATCGGCCGATTGCATGGATTGGCCGCTCTCAAACTGGTTCTTCTCGGTGTCGAGTTCGAGATCGAAGAGTCCTTCGAGATCGCGGGCCCCGCCTTGGGCCCCGCCCCCGCCACCGCCTCCACCGCCGAAAGCCACCTGAATATCGCGGCGCGTGGCTTCCGCGCGCAGCAGATGTTGCAACGCCACCTGCTCCGGCCCCAGGGCGTCTACGAATTTCTGGCCTTTCAGTTTGTCGGATGCCGGCCCCATGGCGGCCACGGCTTCATCCATATCCTTTACGAAGCTCTTGAAGGAGTCGCCTTCTTCGGCGAGTTGCCGGGCCTTCATACGGTCGGAGAGCGACTTCGCCTGATCGCGCAGCTTGGCCTGCTGCTGCGACAAGAATGTGGCGTTCTCGGCATCGCTTCCGGTGGTGGCGCCTTTCACCTGGTTCCAGGTGGCGGCGATGATCTGCTTTTCCCGCTCGGAAATCTGGTCTTCCTGTTGCCCGCCGCCTCCACCGCCTCCGCCGCCCTGCTGAGACTGCGAATAATTCCTTTCGAACGGCTCGGCCTGGATGAAGTACATATCCGTGCGGGTGGTGTTGCGCGCGTCCTTAGCGAGGGCGTAGAGACTCACCACGTCGCCGGGCACGGCTTTGTAATCTTCGAGCGAAATCGTGCTCGAAGCCGAAGAGCTTTTGGCGCCCTTGCTGGGCAGCATCGAAACGACTTTCTCGGGGCCGCCGTTCACGCTGTAATGCAGCTCGACATCTTTGAGACCGAAATCGTCGGAAGCTTCGGCGGAGACCGTCACTTCTTCGATGGGCGAAGCGCGGAAATCGCGTCCCGGCTTAGTGATCTTGATATCGGGCGGGCGATCTTTCTGCGCCTCGATGAAGAAATCTTCCGTCAGCCGCACCTCGTCGCCATTATCGATGGCAGCAACGTGATACTGACCGTCCTTTTGAATCGGCACCTTGGCCACCAGGTTGCCGTTTGGCCCCTCGCGAAGCTGGATCTTCGAGCCGTCATCGAGGAGGAGAACGCCGTTAGCGAGGGGACGGTCGGTTTGGATTCCGACATCCGCGACGGTTCCTTCCACCGCGCGCAGGTCGCCGCCTTTTTCCGTAGCGTCCTTCAAACCGGTCCACGACGGGAAGTGGTAGGTGGTGGTCATAGCCTTGATCGAAGGCAGGTCGACCACTTTCAAGTTATAGGTCTTGGAATGGACGCCGCCCGCTTCCACGTAATACGCGAGCGACTCGGAGATGCCGGGGATGACAAACTCATACGCCGTACCGCCGGGCTGGGTGACCATTTCGGCCTGCTCCCACTGTGAGGAACTGGCGTACTTGCCGAAGAAGCGAACTTTGGGGGCGGTGAAACCGTGCAACTGGGCAGTGATTACCTGGCTGGCGCGCTTGCGCAGGGTGAGATTGCCGGGATCCACGGAAATGTCATAGAAGGGCTTCATGGTGCCCTTGGGCAGGCCGCCCCAGAGCAACGCAGTTCCGTAACCCAGGAAGCCGGGGCCCGACAGTCCCAGCCACAGAAGCACTACGGCGGCGACGGCTGCGGCAGACGAAAAGCTGAATACCCATGACGTTTTGGCCACTTCTTTAGCTTCGGCGTGCTCCGCCACCGTGAGCGCATCGGCAGCCAATAAATGCAGGAACGGATCGGCCTGATTCTGATCCATCTTTTCGCTGAGCGTAAGAAGCCGTTCTTCAAACTGCGGGAATTTGGATTCGGCGCGGCGGGCAGCCCACCGGCGGTTGAGACGGATGACAGGCACCACCAGCGCGGCGGCGATGGCGAAGGCGACCCCGAAGAAGAGCAACACCCGCGCACCCACCACGCTGGGGTTGGAAAAGGAGAAATGGTTGGCAAATAGTACTGCCACCAGGGTGAAGATCAGGGCCGCGCCGGCGGTTGCCGCCAGTCCGCGGACGACCGCGAGCAAGCGCAACCGCCGTTCGACCGCGCTCAAATACTCCGCCAACCGATCTAAAGGTCTCATGGCGCCTCTTTGTCTACCGCTAGATGCCGGTTACCGAGATAGGATTCCGCCGCCGCCAGCGCCAACACTGCCAACATCACGTACCACCACAAGGAAAGCGGCTTCTGTTCCCCCTCTGCAGAACCACCCGTCGCAGTGGTCCCCTGGGCAGTATTCTGCCATAAAGTGAGGGTCTCTTGTGGTACTGGGGTGAGATCCGACTCATGACGGTCCGAATTGACCGCCACCAGCTCGTTTCGGCCGTTGGGACGACGAATGTCGTAGAAGCCCGTCATGGTGAACTGAACGTTGGGCGCTTTGGTGGCTTCTTCGAGCGAAAGGGCGCGGTCACCTTTGGGATCGACGACATCCACGGCCACGCCTTTTTCTTTGGAATCGCGCAGTTCGGCAAACGAACCCACGGGCACGCTGGGCGGCTCGTCGGTCAGCCGGCCGAGGTACTGCGCGGTGCGCGACACGAACGGAACGAAGGACTTGTGCAGGGGGAAATCGTTGGCCAAGTTGTCAAAAGTGGACGTGAAGACCAGCACATGCCCTTCACCCATTTGTTCATCGAGGAGGAGCGGCGTTCCATCGGTGAGCTTGGCGGCCACGCGGGCTTTGCCCGGATCTACACGGATGGCCTGATAGAACTTCACATCGTCCCAGCGGCTGTCTCTGAGGATCGAAGGGTGGCCAGTATCGAGCCAACCGGCAGTCTCAAAGCGCTCGTTTTCGCGGGCGGCGTAGCTATAGCCTTCGACGCGTGTGTCGGCCACCGGCACTTTGTTTGTCGCCATGGTCTGGCGGCCCAGCGCGATCAACACGGAGCCGCCGCGGCGCACGTAATCGCGCAGTTGGTTCTCGAAATTCGGCGACAGGTTCGAGACATCGGACAGCACGATAAACGCGTATTGGTTTGGCGACACATTGGCCGTTTGCTCGACGACGGCCGGATCGATGACGAATGCCGATTGCCCGGAGGCTTCGAGCGCAGTCTGAAAGAAGAACAGCCCGCGCGTGCTGTCGGCCTCATGCACGAACAAGGCATGGCGCGGCTCGACGCGCTCCAGCGAGAAGTAGAAGATGTCATCGTTGGGAAGCGAATCCGCAGAATCGATGCGGACGGCGCCCCGATTCAAGCCGAAGGGAACCTCCAATGACGTGAATTCGACCGTGGCGCGGCCGTCTTCCGGCACTTCCACCGGTTTGGTTTCGATGTTGCGTTGATTCAGGACCAGGGTGACCTGGCGAACCGATTTCGAATTATGATAGCCCGCGACCGTGACTAGCACGCGCGATTTCTTGGCGTCGTAAACGCGCCGCGGGGCGACGACATTCTCGACTGCAAAATTCGCCACGGGCCGCGAGTCGATGGGGTGGGTTTGGAGACTGACCTGGGCATTCAACTTGAGGTCATTGAAATTGGCGGGCATGCCGCTCTGTTGCATGTCCGAGTAGAGCTCAACGTTCAAAGGCTGCTTGGTGGCCTGGGCAATGGAGCGCAAGGAGCGCGTCAGCTCCGCGTAGGATGTGCGCGCATCCGAAGGTTCGATCGCATCGATGCCGCCATCGAGGGGCGCGTGATCGTCGGTAATTTCCGACATCACCTGCACGCGGGAGCCGAAGGCTAAAACTTCCGCGCGCTCGCCGGGCCTTAGACCGGACACTTCCGACTTGGCCTGGCGCCTGGCTTGATCGAGCCGGCCGTTGGCGCGCATGCTGAGCGAATTATCGATCGCCAAAACGGTGATCTGGCCGGACCGCTGGAGCGGCGCCAGCTTCTGGTCCATGTAGGGATGGGCGAACGCCAGCACGATCAAAACGATCAGCAGCGTGCGCAGCGCAAACAGCAGCAGAAAACGCAGGCGGTGGTGCTTGATGGAACTCTGGGTGCGCCGCTCGAAGAACATCAGCGAGCTGAACGGCGTGGGCGTGGTTTTGTGCTTGCGCAGCAGATGCAGCCAAACGGGAAGCCCGACGGCTACGAGACCACCCAACACCCATGGCGTGAGGAAGCCCACTACATCCTCCCCTGCCGAATGCTCAGGTATTCACGCAGACCCTCATCCAAGGGACGGGAAGTGTTCATCAGGAAATAATCCAGGCCCGCCGCCTTGGCTTTGGAGCGGAGCGCCTCGACGTGGGCATCGATCTTCTGGCGATACTCGGTGCGCGCATACTCCGGCGAAACCTCGAGCGAGTGCGCGGCATTTTCCATATCCACCAGCAGCACGGGTTCGCGGAATTTCGGCGCGATTTCCTGCGGATCGAGGATGTGAAACAGAATCACTTCGTTGCCTCGGAAGCGAAGCGGCTCTACCGTTTTGACGATCAATTCGGGGTCGGCGTAGAAGTCCGAAAGCACTAGCACCAGGCCCTTGCGACGGAGAAACGTCTGAAAGTGAACGAATGGCTTGGCGAAATCGGTATGGGTGCCGGGTTCGGCTTTTTCGATCGCGTGCAGGAGGCGAAAGACCTGGCCCTGACGAGTGGAGGGCGGGATGTAGGTGGAAACGTCTTCGTCGAAAATGATGAGCCCGGCCGCGTCGCGCTGCAGGTTGGCCATGTAACACAGGGAAGACGCCAGGAAGCGCGAGTAATCCAGCTTGTGGACGGGCTGCGATCCGTACGCCATGGAAGCCGAGGTATCGAGCAGCACCAAGACCTGGGTATTGGTTTCACCGCGATACCGTTTCAGGAAGCAGCGATCGGTGCGCGCGAAGACATTCCAATCGACGTGGCGCAGGTCGTCGCCTTCGGTATAGGCGCGGTACTCGGCGAACTCCTGGCTGAACCCGAAATCGGGTGAGCGGTGCAGGCCGGCGACGAAGCCTTCGACGACGGTCTTGGCGATGAGGTCCAAACCGGAGATGGATGCTAGAGTGGCGGGGTCGAGGAATTGTTGGAGCATTATTTATTCACCGCCAAATTTTTTCACCGCCGAGACGCAGAGTTTTTGGGGTGGCGATCGGTTTTCGGGTGGACACTGCTTTATCGGGTTCGCCCGCAGAGGGGGCAGAGGGAACAAGTGCTACTGACCCTTCGCGGTAATGGTTCACCAGTCGTTTCATGCCCTTCTTCAAGATTGGAGAGTTGAAGTTCAGGATTAGGCCGATGGGTTTGTTGGAGAGCTTCAAATATGTGAGCAACTGCGCGGTGTGAATGGGCAGAAGCTGGTCAACAGTTTTGATTTCGATAACAACCGAATCTTCCACCACTAGATCCATTCGGTAACCGCAATCAAGTTTGATGCCTTTGTACGAAATGGGCAGGTGCACTTGGCGCTCGAACTTAAGGAGCTGTTGGCTCAACTCGTAGCAGAGGCATTGTTCGTACACCGATTCCATCAGCCCGGGGCCAGTATTGCGGTGAACCTCAATGGCAGCACCGATAATCTGTTCCGTCAGCCGATCCAACGCCACCGAGCGGGGAGCACTTGTTCCCTCTGCCCCCTCTGCGCTCTCGGGTTTTGACTTTAAGACCACGGTTGTGCTCACGCCCTCACAGCTTCTAAAACTCTGTGTCTCTGCGTCTCGGCGGTAAATTAGTCTATTAATCTCTAGGCGACGGCTTCCAATCCAGTACCTTTTTCAAAATGTCGTCCTGGGTCAACCGGTCCGATTCGGCGTGGAAGTTGAGCAGGATGCGATGGCGCAGCACGGGAATGTAGAGCGACCGCACATCCTCGTAGGTGACGTGATAGCGGCCCTTCATCAACGCCCGCGCCTTGGCGGACAGCACCAGGAACTGGGCGGCGCGCACGCTGGCGCCGTAATTCACGTACTTTTGGACGAAATCGGGGGCGGTTTCGTCACGGCTGCGAGTGCAGCGAACCAGCTCGATGGCGTGGCGGGCGACGCTTTCGCCGATGGGCACCATGCGGACCAGTTGCTGGAAGTCCAGAATCTCCTGGGCGTTGGTGACCGGCTCCGCCTGGGCGATTGTGGTCACGGTGGTGAGATCGATGACCTTCATCTCTTCGGCGGCGTCGAGATAGTCCAGCACGGTGTTGAACAGGAAGCGATCGAGTTGCGCTTCGGGCAGCGGATAGGTGCCCTCTAACTCGATGGGGTTCTGGGTGGCCAACACGAAGAACGGCGCGGGCAGAATGTAGTTGTGGCCGCGCACGGTGCAGGCCCGCTCCTGCATGGCTTCGAGCAGAGCGCTCTGTGTCTTGGGCGGGGTGCGGTTGATTTCATCGGCCAGCAGCACGTTGCAGAAGATCGGACCGGGGACGAAGGTCCACGTGCGGCGTCCGGTGGTGGAATCCTCTTCGATGATGTCGGTGCCGGTGATGTCGCTGGGCATCAAGTCCGGCGTGAATTGGATACGCTTGAACGCCAGGCCCAGGGTTTGGGCCAGGGTACGCACCAGCAAAGTCTTGGCAGTGCCGGGAAGGCCGGTGATCAGGCAGTGGCCGCCCACGAACAGGCCGATCATGACCTGCTCCAAGACCTCCTCCTGACCCACGATGACGCGGCGCACCTGCGTCACCATCTCGGTTTGCACCTGGCGAAAGCGCTTGATCCGCGCCTGTAACACCTCGGGCTCCAACTGCGGCGTCACGGTTGTCGACATGAGAAGTGTGTTCCGTTTCTATTTTGATTCGGTCTTACTCAGCTCCAATAGCAACTTCTGCGCCGGGCGGAAACCGGGGGCGGTTTCGAGCGCGGCAAAAACTTCCTCTTTGGCCTGGTCGGTTTGGTGATTGGCGGTGAAGGCGCGCGCCAGATCGTAATGTGCCTGCGCCGGATCGAGCGGCTGGTGCGCCACTACCGCTTGAAACTCGCGTATGGCGCCGGCCGTGTTGCCTTGCTCGAGCCATAGACTGCCCAGCATTTCGTGCTGCTCGTTATCCATCGGGTAAATGTAGTTCAGGCGCTCGAGCACCGCGGCCGCTTCCTTCTTGTCCCCGGTCTCTTCGAGTAACTTTGCCAGCGACTTGATGGTGGAGGGACTGCGGCCGCCATTCTTCACATATCGCTCGAGCTCGGCAATTTCGCCCGACTTGTTCTTCTTTTCGCGATAGGCGTTGGCGAGGAACTCGTAAACGTTGCCGGCCTCCACGTAATCGGGATAGAGGTCGCGCAGCGGAGTGCCCTTCTCAATCACGGCGTCGTAGTCCTTCTTTTTCCAGAGCTCGTTGAGCTCCTTCACGCCGGTTCGCCACCGGTCGAAATTCTCCACCTGTTTGCGTGTGTCGTTTTCCACGTAGGCAATGAACTGTTTGTCGAACTCCTCAGGCTCGATTTTCAGCTCTTTGCGAATCACCGCGCCGGTTTCTTCACCCTGCCCGAAATCGTGCAGCATGGCGAGCAACGTATCCCAGCCCCACTTATCGTTGATGTAGTCGCAGGTGCGGCCGCCTTGGAAGTAACTCACGATCTGCTGGGACGGGGGATCGGGATGGATATAGCCGCGATCGAGCTGGGTGATGGGGAGGAGTTTCTTTTCCTTGATGGCGTGCAGGATTTCGGGGCTGATCCGATCGCCCCACTCGGGATTCGGTCCGCTCTCTTCGTGCACCGCCATTCCCTCGGTGAACCAGCGCGGGACACGGAAGCCGGTAGCGGTCAGCGTGTAGACGTGGCTCATTTCGTGCCACAGCGTCTCGGCCCAATGAAATTGGCCGGGCGGCCTGCCGGAGGGGCTGTCCATGGCGACGGAATAACCAAAGGTCACACCCAGCGCGCCGATCCCCGGTAAGCCTTGCGTGCGCACCGCGAAATCCTCGTGATCGGGATAGACCTCGACCTGCACGGGCTTGTCGAGTTTCATCCGGTATTTCTTGTCGTAGGTCTCGATGATCTTCAGCATCTCCTTTTCGAAATAGGGATGCAGGAGAGCGGCTTCTTTTTTGTTCAGAACCAGGGTAGTCCGGTCGGTTTTGAAGGTGACGAAATTCTTGTAGCTATCCATCAACTTCAGGGCGTTGTTGGTCTCCGAATCGCGGTAGCCGTTGTCGTAGGCCTCTTCCAGTTGCTTGCGGGCCTCTTCGTTGCGTCCCAGGCGCATCAGGTTGACGCCGAGCTGCGAACGCGCCGAATCGAGCGTCGGATCGAGCTCGAGTGCTCTGCGGTAATACTGAATGCCCTCCTCGTAGCGGCGGTTAAAAACGAAGATGCGGCCGGTGAATTCGTATCCCTTCGCAGCGTGGGGATCCCACGGAGTCTCTTTCTTGTCGCTCAGCCAGTCGATGGTGGCCAGCACCGAGCGCGCGATGACCGCATTGGAATCGATCGCAAGCGCCTTTTTCGCTTCCACGATGGCTTTGGGATTATCGTTGTCTTCGAGCGCCAGGCGGGCCAGGAGTTCCTGCGCCTCGACCAGTTTGGGATCGCCTTCCAGAGCCTTCTTGGCCAGGGCCGCGGCCTTCTGGTCGAAATCACCCGCGAAGCCTAGCGCCAAGCCCAGCAGCGCGGGCGGATAATCCTTCTTCATCTCCAGGGCCTTCTCGAACTGCTCGCCAGCTTCCTTGAAATAGGCCCGGTCGAGAAGCATGCGGCCCCAATGGACGTGGTAGTCGACGTTGTTCGGATAGCGCTTCGCCAGGGCTTCGAAAGCATCGTTGGCGTCTGGATAGCGATGCGCCTTCCACAAGCCTTCCACCTGCTCCATGGTCTGCGCAGACAGGCAGGCGGCCAGCGAAAGCGCCGCGACGCCGCCGAAGATTCTCACTTGTCCAATTCCTCCTGAGTTTTGGCAAGTTCCAGCAAAAGCGTGTTGAGCTGCTTTTTGTACTCCTGCTCGGGCAGGGCGGCTTTATCGTACTTCAGCTTGTCGATGGCTTCTTCGAGCTGCTCTTTCTTGTCGAGCAACGGACGCTTCTTCGGGTCGCGCGCCGCGGCGGCATTGGCGCCCATATGCACCACCGGAAAGACCGACGCCAATCGGCCTTCCCCGTTCTCGGCCGAAGGCGTCCGCTCGCCTTCGCCTTTGCCGGTGTCTTCGAGGACGGAATGTTCGGTGGCCAATCGCTTCTGAGAATCGAAAAATTCGGTGGTCTTGCGTTGCGCGTAGTGAAAGGCTTCGAGAGCTGAAACGGTGTCGTTCTTATCCGCGTCCGCGGCCGGCTCGCGCAGTGCTTCCGCCCAATAGCGGGCGAACACGGTGGCATTCTTCTCGGTGCCGGTCTTGGTGGCGGTAATCACCACGCGATTCTTCCGTTGCAGAAAAGATATGGAGCCGCCGCTGCAACTGGTCATATTCACCACGAGCTGGCGCGCAGCAGGAATCTTGTCGAGCAGAGCAGCCAGTTCGGTGCCCGTGATATCCGGCCCGGGGATGTTGAACTTGTATTCGGTGCCATCGAAGGCGCCGTGGCCGATCAGCATGAGCACGAAGGCATCCTCGGGCTTCGCCTGGCGCGCGATCTCGCCGAGCTTGGAGCGAATCTGGTCGCGGGTGGCGGCCGGAAGCGTGGTGATGTTGGCGTCACCGCCGGCGCGCTTGAGGCTCGAATCGATGTCTTCGGCCCACATCTTGAAGCGCTGGTCGTAATCGGGCTCTCCGCCGAGGCCGGAGATGGTGAGGTAAAAGGTAGCGGCGGGCGCGGAGATGGCGGTGGCGAATAGCAGGAGAGCAATGTGGGGCCAGCCCTTCCGGGCTGCCGCCGGGCTTTTGCCCGGCGTCGTCGCTCGAGCTACGCGCGCCAACACGCAAGACGAGATCGCTCGGAACCCTACAAGACGCCGGGCCGAAGCCCGGCGGCAGCCCAGAAGGGCTGACCCCACAAAACTCATACGACGCCCCACCTTCGGCGCAACAGCCACTCGGCAGCGCGGATTCCAACCGCCAATAAGAAAAGGATGGGCATATCCCACAAATCGCGCGTCTCGCGAGAGGTGATCCCGGCTTCGGAATAGGATATCTCGCTACCGAGTTTGGACGCTTCATCCGGTGTGAAGTACCGTCCGTTGGTCTGATCCGAGAGCTTCTGGAGCAATTCCTTGTTTTGGCCGGTATGGAAATTCTCGGCCACGCCGTCCTCGCGGCGGAAGTTCACCACGTCGGTTCCAATTTCGCCTTGCCCGGAGCCGGCCAGAATCTCGGCTACGTACGTTCCGGGCTTGTCCGCAGTCCACTCCCCGGCGTAGATTCCCTCTTCGGAGGGAACCGGCGCCAGCTCCAGCGTGGAGGATGTGCCATCGGGCGCCAGAAAACGGGCCTGCACTTTGGCGGTGTTGAGGGGCTTGTAGTCTTTATCGCGGACCTCGACGCGGATCGGCACGTGCGTGTCATCCGCGAGCACCGATTTGGGCGTGGTGGCTGTCACCTGCCCCGGCGTCTCCGTCACCAGGTAGCGGAACATCTGCTGCCAGAACGTGGCATGGGTCTTGTCGGTGTGGTCGAGCCACATCTTCCAGCGCCAGCTTCCTGAACTGGCGAACACCGCGGTGCGGCCGCGGCCATAGTTTTCCGTCACCAGAAGCGGTGAGCTCGATCGTCCGGCTGGGTTTACATTCAGCAGCACGGTAGCGCCCGGTTTTGGCTCTCCCACCACCTGGTAGTTGGCCACCTGCGGCATTGTCTTCCAACGCTGCACATTTCGTTCAGGGCTCTCGTCGAGGCGCGTCAGGACGCTCTCGCGGCCCGCAGGCGTCAGGGCGACCGTGGAAAAATCGCGGAAGAACGTGCCTTTGTTGGGCGGCAGTTGAACCGGCACCAGATCGGCCAGGGGCGAGCTGGGGTAGCCGCCATCGGAAAGGCTGGCGCGTCCACCGAGGAAAAGCAAGCCGCCGCCGCGCCGGTCCACAAAATCGCGAATGATCTGCTGCTGCGTCGGCGTGAAGTAGCTGGCCTCGACGTTGTCGATCATCAGGCCTTCGAACTTGAACAGGTCTTCGGCCTTGGCAGGAAAACCGTCTTCCAGTTCTTTGGGATCGCTCTTCACATCGGGCGGGCAGCCGACCTGAGCCGCGCAAGGCTGGCGCAAGAACTTGTTCTGCGTGGTACGCACCATTCCAAAAATCTGAATGTCGGGATAGTCGTCCGTGGCCCGTCCGACGAATTTGTACTCCCACTGCGGCTCGCCGTCAATATAAAGGATGCGCGGTTTGCGGCTCTGCACGTACACGATGCGCGCCACCTTATTGTTGAGGTTGTTTTCTTCCCCGGATACCGGCTCGGCGGCAATTTCGAGAGACTTCGGTCCCGCGGTGCCCACGTTGAAGACTAGCGTCTCGGTCTGCAACGTGCCATTGCCCTTTAACGTCACGTCCTGCGAGACGAGAACCTTCGCGCCGTCGCGCACACTGAGCTTGGTCTTGCTGCCAGACACGCCATAGCTCTGGAGCGTGACCACCGCGGTCAGCCGCGATTGCGGCAAGGCGCGGGCTGGCAGGATGGCGTCTTCGATTTCGATATCGCGCTCCGGGTGTTCCCGGCCAAACCCGATGGTGTGAACCGGAATGCTCTGGCGGCGGATGGCGGCGATAGTTTGGGCATCGATGCCGCCGGCGTTATCGGCTCCATCGCTCATCACCACGATGGCGCCCAGCGGCAGCGAAGAGGCCTCAGCGAGCGCGCGCTCGAGGGTATCGCCGATGCGCGTGGCCGGAGCGTCTCCCTTCAGTTCGGTGGCGTTCTGCATGCGGTCCGGCTCGGTACCGAATTTGTAGAGCCGCACTTGAAAGCGCTCGCTCAGGGACTTCAATAAGCCGCTATTCAAAACCGCTTGTTCGCGCGCCAGCCGGGTCCCCGACGAATCGTCGATCATCATGCTGTGCGAATCGTCCACCAAAACAGCAACGACGTTCTGTTGGGGCCGCAACGTAGCCACGCTCAGCGCAGGGTGCCACAGCAGGAACAGAATCAGAGCGATTAGGGACGTCTCGAGCAACCAGATAGCGATTGGACGCGAGCCCGAGAGCAACCCGTGATTACGGCGCACGTGCCAAAACAGCAAACCCGCGGCAAGGAGAATGGCGAGCGCCAGCAGCCAAACCGGCCAGGGAGTGAGTAGTACGAATTTGCCCTTATGAAAAAGGCTGGCCGGATATTTGAAGAGGAGCTCAAACATGGGCGTGCGCTTCTAAGAGACGATACCACTTGAGACGTGGGAGCAGAAGGTTCGAGTTTCCAGCATTTTCCGACGGGGTGGGGAGTGCCGCTTGGACGCGCCCTACTGCCCTCTTCTGTGACTAAGGATATCATGCGCTGCTATGCTTGGTGGCTTATGGAACTGAAGCTCGTGCCACTGGAGATCCCCAAAGACGGCAATTTGATACTAGGACAAACGCACTTCATTAAGACCGTGGAAGATGTGTACGAAGCCATTGTGAACACGGTGCCGCAGATGAAGTTTGGGGTGGCCTTCAACGAGGCATCCGGGCCTTGTTTGACCCGCGTGGATGGCAACGACGAAGCGCTCAAAGAAATGGCGCGGAACAACGCGACCGCTTTGGCGGCCGGACACATTTTCGTGGTTGTGATGCGCGACGGCTACCCAATTAATGTGCTGGGCCGCATCAAAGATGTGCCGGAAGTCTGTTCGATTTTCTGCGCCACCGCGAACCCCATTCAGGTGGTGGTGGCGGAAAGCGAACAAGGCCGCGGTGTGATCGGCGTGATCGACGGCTTTCCGCCGAAAGGCGTGGAAACGGCGGAAGACGCGGAAAAGCGCCGCGGGTTCTTGCGGATGATCGGGTATAAAAGATAGCGTAGGCCTCCGTGGTGGGCAAACCACCGTCTGCGCCACACATTCACAGGCCAGGAGGCCTGTGCTACTTGGCCAGGTCGATTCCGAGCTTTTTCAGTTCCTCGGAATAATAGCGGCGGTGTAGGAGGTCCCACTCTTCGGTGCCTTCCGGGATTTCGCGTTTCTGCGAGCGGATCTTCTGACGTGCCATGCGATCGACTTTGTCCTCCGCCGTCAGCAACTCGGTCATCACGCGCAGAATCTCCAGCCGGACATTGTTACTGTCTTTATCTTTCAGGCGCAGCTCGCGGCTCTTGCGCAACATTTCGACGACTTTGTGAGAAATGTCGGTGACTTTGTCGCGCGAAAGCTTCATGGCGTCGCCCGTATCTCGTCCGGATGCGCGGATGACCTTGCGCTGCGAGATGAGCGTATTCTTGATGCGCCGGAACATATCCTGGTAACTGACGCCCTCGCGGCGCATGTATTCGCTGTATTGGCTGAGCAGGTCTCGCACCTCGTCGTTGAGGCGGTCTTCGACGGCCAACTCGCCCGAAATCACCTCGGCAACCCGGTCGGCAACGAGCTCGGGATTGGTGGTCTCGAGGATGCTCGGAGTCAACCTCGCGACGAGCTGTCTGGAAAGATAGACGACAAACTCTCTGGCAAGCAACATTCTGTAAGGGGGCGCAGAAGTTAGTTTATCATGCCGGTAGCGAAGCGTTGGTGCGGACGGTGGGACTCGAACCCACACGGCCCTTGCGGGCCAGCGGCTTTTAAGGCCGCTATGTCTACCGGTTCCATCACGTCCGCGGTTGTACTGATTTTACACCGCGGGTTCGTTGGCCCGCCCTGATGCGCGCATCGCCGCGCTACGCACTCATCGCCTGCACGCGTCGGAAATATTCCACGGTTGGCTTTAGACCGTCCTCGAGCGAAACAACCGGACGCCAGCCCAGAACTTTCCCGGCTTTGCGAATATCCGGCTGGCGCCGCTTCGGGTCGTCTTCCGGAAGCGGCTTGAACACAATCTCCGATCGCGTGCCGGTGACCTTTCGGATCTGCTCGGCAAACTCGAGAATCGTCATTTCCCGAGGATTGCCCAGATTGACGGGATACCGCTCGTCCGAGAGCATGAGCCGGTACAAACCATCCACGAGATCGCTGACGTAACAAAAGCTCCGGGTTTGCTGGCCGGTGCCATAAACCGTCATCGGCTCCTCGCGCAATGCCTGATCGAGGAAGGCGGGCACCACGCGCCCATCGTTCAGTTTCATGCGTGGCCCATAGGTATTGAAGATGCGGGCGATGTTGGTGCGCAGGCCGTGTTTGCGATGGTACGCCATGGTTACGGCTTCGGCATAGCGTTTGCTCTCGTCGTAGCAGGAGCGCGGCCCGACCGGATTTACGTTGCCCCAATAGGTCTCGACCTGGGGATGCACCTGCGGATCGCCGTAACATTCCGAAGTCGAGGTCAACAGAAACCGCGCCTTCTTTTCCCATGCG
>Ga0335079_10005020_pt1 | contig 15195 bp, 11 predicted proteins | sample Lox_Sample_33_FD_206719 | JGI IMG/M metagenome (GOLD analysis project Ga0335079, IMG submission 206719) | Soil microbial communities from Loxahatchee National Wildlife Refuge, Florida, United States - Lox_Sample_3.3 | ecosystem: Environmental > Terrestrial > Soil > Wetlands | place: USA...
ATGTCGCGAACGGCGACACGATCGAGTACCCGGGCTTCTGCCACGGGCGCCTGGCCTGGAATTGCGAGCTCAACCTGCGCGCGTTGACCGGCGGCCGCTGGGTCATCCACGCCGGCGGAACGCAGTTCGACATGAACCCCTCCAAGCACACCATCATGATGTGGTTCGCGTCGATCGTGCTCCTCGTGGTGTTCGGGGTGGGCGCACGCAAGCGCGCCGTCGTGCCGCATGGGCTCTACAATTTCCTGGAGCTCCTGGTGCAGTTCGTGCGCGACATCGCCATCTCCAACATGGGGAAGCGCCACGCCGACCGGTTCGTGCCCTACCTGTGCTCGGCTTTCTTCTTCATCCTCTTCATGAACTTGCTGGGGCTGTTGCCCTTCACGCTATTCTCCGTCGCCACCGGCAACATCTCGGTGACGGTGGCGCTGGCGGGGTTCACCTTCATCATCACGCAGTACGCGGCCATCAAGGAACAGGGCATCGGTGGCTACTTTGCCCACCTCACCGGCGGCGTGCCAAAGTCGCTCTGGTGGATCTGGCCCATCATGATCCCGGTCGAGGTCATGGGCCTCTTCACCAAGCCCTTCGCTCTCACGGTCCGATTGTTCGCCAACATGGTGGCCGGCCACTTCGTGATCCTCTCCCTGCTCGGCCTCATCTTCGCCATCTCGTTCTGGGTCTTTCCGGTATCGGTGGCGATCGCGATGGCCATGTTCATGCTCGAGATCTTCGTCGCCTTCGTGCAGGCATACATCTTCACCATGCTTTCAGCCCTCTTCATCGGCCTGGGGCTCGCCCACGGACACGACGAGGAAGAGCACTCCGAGCAGTCCGGAGGCGAGCATGGGGTCGGAGAGGATTCTTACGTGGGTAGGAAGGTTCCTAGCCATGGGTAGTCGAGTGCACCACGCACCGCGGGAGGGTGGCCCGCCAACACCACCAGTTGAGATGGAGATGTGTTTGCAATGACGAACCTCGCACTCAGTTTTCTCGCCGCTGGAATCGGCGCTGGCTTGTGCGTCATCGGCGTCGGCCTCGGCATCGGCCGCCTGGCCGCCGCCGCCATGGAGGGCACTGCCCGCCAGCCAACCGCTTCCTCGGATATCCGGACCTCGATGATCATCGCGTCCGCCCTGATCGAGGGCGCCACGCTTTTCTCCACCGTCGTGTGCCTGCTTCTAGCCATCAAGGTCTGACCACCGCGGAGACCGGGAAGGTCGCCCAAGGAGCTGCTCGATGATTGCATTTCCCTCGCCAGTCCTAGCCGCCGGCATCATGGATCTCAATCCGGGGCTGACGCTCTGGACCGCCATCACCTTCTTAGCGCTCATCTTGTTCCTCGCCAAGTTCGCCTTCGGCCCGATCGTACGGATGCTCGACGAGCGCGAGCGAACGATCCACGAGGCGATCGACCAGGCGAAACGGGAGCGGGCGGAGGCGGAGCGCATGCTCGCCGATCAAACGGCGGCGCTCAGCGCGGCCCAACGGGAGGCGGCAGAGCTGGCGCAGCGCTCGCGAAAGGACGTGGAAGCCCTGCGGGCCGAGCTCACGAACCGGGCTCGCAAGGAGGCCGACGAACTCATCGCGACCTCGCGGCGCCAGATCCAGGAGGAGAAGTTGAAGGCGCTCGCGGAGCTCAAGGGCCAGGTGGTCGATCTTGCCATCGACGCCGCTCGCCGACTCATCGAGTCCTCGCTCGACGAGCGGTCGCAGCGCGCGCTGGTGGAGGAGTACATCGCTACCCTCCCGACCGACCGCGCTGCATAGGTCCGGGGTCGAAGGGGTCCCGCGAGGCGCGTCCCCCGCTTCCCCCCCCCGGTCAGGCGTGGGATGTCCATGCCCCGGTTCGCCGGGGCTTTTTCCATTATGAGCTCTCGCGCATGGCCCTTGGACTCGGCATCGTCGGACTTCCCAACGTCGGGAAATCGACGCTCTTCAACGCGCTCGTCGGTTCGGCCAAGGCGCAGGCCGCGAACTACCCGTTCTGTACCATCGACCCGAACGTGGGCACGGTGCCCGTGCCCGACGCGCGGCTCGCGAAGCTGGCGGCGCTGTTCCGACCCCGAAAGACCACCTTCACCGCCCTCGAGTTCGTGGACATCGCTGGCCTGGTCGCGGGCGCCTCCAGGGGCGAGGGGCTGGGAAACCAGTTCCTCGCCCACATCCGCCAGGTCGACGCCATCGCCCACGTCCTGCGTTGCTTCGAAGACCCGGACGTGGTCCGGGTGGGTGCCGCGGTCGACCCGAGGAGCGATCGGGACGTCGTCGAAACTGAGCTCATCCTGAAGGATCTGGAGTCGGTCGAGAAGCGGTGCGAGCGCGCGAGCAAGGCCACCAAGGCGCCCGGAAGGCAAGGCGACGCAGCCAGGGCCGAGCTGGCAGCGCTCGAACGGGTCAAGGCCGCCCTGGGGCGTGCGGTCCCCGTGCGGGCGCAGAAGCTCGCTGGAGCGGATCGCGCAGCCATCGCCGACCTCTTCCTGCTCACCGCCAAGCCCGTGGTGTACATCGCCAACGTGGACGAGAAGCAGCTGGCGGACCCGGGCGACCCCCGACTGCAGGCGGTGCGCGAGCTCGCCGCAGCCGAGGGGCACGAGGCCGTCGTCCTGTGCGGCAAGGTGGAGGCGGAGCTGGCCGAGCTCGCGGAGGGGGAGCGGGAGGCTTTCCTGCGGGGGCTGGGCCTCGAGGAGCCAGGACTCGATCGGCTCGTCCGCGCCGGGTATCGCGAGCTCGGGCTCATCACGTTCTTCACGGTGGGCGAGGACGAGTGCCGCGCCTGGACCGTGCGCAAGGGATCGCTCGCTGCCCAGGCGGCAGGTGTCATCCACAGCGACTTCGAGCGCGGCTTCATCAGGGCCGAGGTGACGAGCGTCGAGGATCTGCTCTCCCTGCGCAGCGAGCAGGCCGTTCGCGAGAGGGGACTCTTGCGCGCGGAGGGGCGCGACTACGTGGTCGCCGACGGCGACGTCATTCACTTTCGGTTCAACGTCTGAGTTCCGCCGGCTCCGGGGCCCGCGGTGTCCATCGATGCGCGCTCCCGATGCCTGTGCGGCCTACCGGGCGGCGGCCCGTTTGCGGGGCCTCTCGGCCTCGCTCGCCCGCTTCGAGCGCTTGCGCCGCAGCGCGAGCTGCGACGCCATCTTGAGGGCGGCCCACATGCTCTTCGCGCTCGCCTCGCCCCGGCCGGCGACATCGTAACCGACGCCGTGGTCGGGGCTCGTCCTCACGATGGGCAGCCCCAGGGTGACGTTCACCGCCGGTTCGGGCTCGAGAGCATCGAGCAGCTTCACTGCGATGAGCCCCTGGTCGTGATAGAGCGCCACCACCGCGTCGAACTCGCCCTTGAGAGCGCGCGCGAAGACGCTGTCGGCAGGGTGCGGCCCGGTCGCCGCGATGCGCAGGCGGTGGGCCCGGGCGATGGCCGGCAGGACGAGCCGTTTCTCCTCGCTCCCGAACGCCCCCCCTTCCCCCGCGTGCGGGTTCATGGCGCAGACGGCGATGCGGGGATTGGAGATGCCAAAATCACCTGACAGCGCGGTGTGGGTGGCCGCCACGGCGCCCAGGATCCCACCGGCGGTCACCGCCTCGGCCACGCGCCCGAGCGCAAGGTGCGTCGTGACGAGCGAGACCCGCAGCCGGGGGCTCGCCAGCATCATGACCGAGCGCTTCGCGCCGGTCTTGGCCTCCAGCCACTCGGTGTGACCGATGAAGGACCGGTCCGCCAGCTTCACCTGCGCCTTCGAGACGGGAGCGGTGCACAGGGCGTCGGCCTCGCCGCGGGCCACCGCCGCGTAGGCCGCCTCGAGGTAGGCGAGCTGGGCCGGGCCACCGGCTCGCACCGGGCGGCCGGGTGTCGCCGCCGTGCGCGGAAGCTTGGTCACGCAGACGAGCGCCCCCCCGGGCGGCAGGGGAGCGCCCGGCTCGGCGGCCGGCAGGGCGAGGCGCGCGCGCCGGGCCGCTGCGGTGAAGACGGCCGCGTCCCCAAAGACGTAGGGGACAAGCGCCCCGCGGTGGGTCGCGAGCGCCTTGGCGGTGACCTCGGCTCCCACCCCGGATGGGTCACCCATGCTGATGGCAATGCGAACGGGCATCTCCCCTCCCCCGGCGAGAGGCGCGCTCCCGTCTGGATGTTCTCCGCGCCGCTGACCTTCGCCCGCCCTCAGTCGGCCGAGAGCTCGGGCAGCTTCACCTCGATGACGGCATCCTTGCGCAGCTCGGCGAGGTACTGCGCACGATAGGCGTCGCCCTGCTCGTTCACCAGCCGGTCGCGCACCTGGTCCTTCACTTCGTCGAGGGGCCTCTCCCCGCCGCCGCGCCGATCCTCGACCTGGATGATCTGGATGCCCGAGCTGGTGCGGAGCGGCTCCGAGATCTGTCCAGGCTGCAGCGCGAAGGCGACCTTTTCGACGTCGGGCTGGACGGTTCCCTGGCGCAGCCAGCCGAGCTCTCCGCCCTCGCTGGCGCTCGGCCCCTGCGACACGGCGCGCGCGATGACGCCGAAGTCCTCGCCGGCCCGCAGGCGCGCGGAGATCTTGCTGGCGAGCCCGCGCACGCGCTCCACCTCCCGCGCGCTGGCATTCGACGCCAGGGCGAGGAAGATGTGCCGCACGCGGATCTCCTCGCCCGCTCGAAACTCCTGGGGATGAGTCTGCCAGTAGTTCTTCACGTCCTCGTCGGTGACCTTCACCTTGTTGCGGATCTTGAGCTGCACCAGCCGCATCGACTCGAGGTCTCGCTTGACCGCCTTCCGATAGGAGGCGCGATCCATCCCCTGCGCCGAAAGCGCCGCGTCGAGGCGGGCATCGTCGAGGCCGTTTCTCCTCTTCACGTCCTCGACGACCGCATCGATCTCGACGTCGCTCACCTCGACGCCGAGGGCCGACACCTGGCTCGCGAACAGCCGCTCGGCCACGATGGCATCGAAGGCGGCCTGCAGCGCTTGTCGGCGCGTCCGGTCCCGGGAGGACCCCGCGGCAGATGCGGTCGCCTTCCGCAGGTCTGGTGCTGCTCGCTCCTCGAGGTCGGCGAGCGTGACCACCTCCCCGTTCACGATGGCTGCCACGCGGTCGACCACGCGACCCCGGGCCTCCTGGGCGGGAGCGGAGAAAGAGGCCAGCAGGGCGGAGGCGAGGCAGAGCGCGCGCGGCATGGACGATTGTCGGAGAGCCCGGCAGGTCAGGACGGACCGAGAACGGGCCATGCTCGTACCATGCGGCGCCCGAGGTCGGCCAATCCTTTGTGCAACATGGCCGGGGGAGCTATCGCCGCGAAACAGGACCACGATCGCATCTCCTTCCTTGCCCGGTGCGCTCAGCGGGCGAGCGCATCGAGCGCCGCCTGATCGATCTGGATGTCTGCCCGCTGGCGGAGGACAGCGAGGTACTCGTCCTGGGCGCGCGCGCGCTTGTCGCGCAAGAGCCGCCTCGCGATGAGGACGCGCACCTCGGAGAACGGCCTGCGAACGGGCGGGCGGTGGCCCACCACCTTGAACAGGTGGAACCCGTATGGCGAGGGCGTCACCTCGGAGATGGCCTCGAGGGGAAGCCGGAAGCAGGCGTCGAAAACCTCCGGCATGCCCGATCCCTTGCCGAACCATCCCAGATCGCCGCCCGATCTCCCCTCGGGGGCGATGGAGGCTCGCCGCGCCACCTCCTCGAAGGACCCGGGATGCCGGCGGACCTCCTCTCTCAGCCTCCTCGCCTCCGCATCCGTCCGGACCACGATCTGGAACGCGTGGACCTCTTCGCCACGATCGAACTCCTCCTCGTGCTGGCCGTAGTGCCGCTCCAGCTCGCCCTCGGCGAGTTTCACTCGCGGGAATACCTCCTCCGCAAAGAGCTTCTCGATGGTGAGGTTCTCCTTGAGGCGGCTGCGGAGATCGGCGAGGGAGAGGTGCTCCTCGGCGAGCAGCTTGTCGAAGTGCGGGCCCGGATACTCGGCGTGCAACGAAAGCATCGCGCGCTCCACCTGATCCTGCCCCACCGCGATGGATCGGGCGCGAGCCTGCTGCAGGAGCAGGGCGCGGTCCACCGCATCCTGGAGCACGCGCCGCTTCAGCGCTCCGTCGAGCCCCTCCCCCGCGGCGCCCACGCGCGGCAGCTCGCGCTCCAGGGCCTCCTTCGTGAGGGGCTCGCCGTTCACGAGCGCAACGGGTCGCGGTGCCCCGTTGCCGTCGGAACGCTTCGCCCGGCAGCTCGCGAGCGCAAACAGGCAGGCGGCAAGAATGAACGCATCGCGGCGCACGGGCGAAGGCGGGCCGTCAGGGCTTCGCCGGCGAGGGAGGGCGGGCCGGCGCCGCCGGTGCGCCCGGGCGGGCGCCGGGCGGAGGAGTCGCTGCCGGGGCGGAACTCGCGCCGTGCACAGGAGGCGCTCCAAGGCCTTGCGAGGCCATCGGGCCGCCCGAGTTGGCCACCTCCACCTTCTCGAGCGCTGCGTCGTTGACCCGGATGCGGGCGGTGTCTCGAAGCTTCCGAACGAACTCCTCGAACTCCTTCGACTTGCGCTGGCTCGCAAGCCTGCCCGCGATCTGGTTCCTCACCTCGGGGAGCGCGCGGTGCAGCTCGGGCTGGCGCCCCATGACGCGCACGAGGTGAAAGCCGTGCTGCTCCTCGACCAGGCCGCGGAAGGTCTGGTTGTCGGCGAGCTTTGCCGCGGCGGCCGAGAACTCCTTGCCGGTCATCTTCTCGAGGTCCTCGGTCGACCTGAAGCCGAGGTCCCCGCCGGCCAGCTTGCTCGTGGCATCGTCGGAGGAGACGCGCGCCACCGCGCCGAACGCGTTCGGATCCTTCGCCTCGTCGGCGAGCACCTTGGCGAGCAGCTGCCTCGCCAGGGCCGCCTTTGCGGCGCGCTCGGGGCTGCCCGCCTCGGCCTTCACGAACACGTGGGCGACGTGGAGGCGCACGGGCCGATTGAACTCGGCCGGATGCTCGTCGTAGTACTTCTGGATCTCGCTGTCGGGGACGCTCCTCGCCGCCTGCGGATCCTGAAAGAAGCGCTGGTAGTACTTCGACACCATCACCTTCTTCATGGTGAACTTGACGTCGGGATCGTTCGCGAGCCCCTCCTTTTCCGCTGCGCGGGCGAGGAGCTCGAACTTGAGCAGGTTGTCGAGGAACTGCTTCTTGCGCTCGAGCGTGCCGAAGCTCGCGCGGATCATGGGCGACTGCTCGTCGAGGCGAGCCTTGAGTTCGCCGGCGGTGACGGAGATACCACCGCCCTCGGCGACGACCGGCCCTCCCTGGGAAGAGGTCCTGCCAGTGCAAGCGAGCAAGGCGACGGCGAGGATGGCTCTGCGAAGCATGGATGAGGGCTCCTAAAAAGATAGGGGAAGAATGCTCCAAAACCCGCGAACGGGCCCGGTTCTTCCAGGTGGCTGCGAGCTTGCGAGGTCGTAGAGAAATCACAGACGAGGAAAACGATCAACAAAATCGCGGCCCGGGCGTCTCGCCCGGAGATGCGTGCGCCCTGTTGATCCGCACCGTCCAGCGGCGGTCGAGCGGGAGGGGGCCGCGGTAAAACCCTCAGGAGCGCGGCAGCTCGGCGAGGAGGCGCCGCACCGTCCCGAGCAGCTCGCGCCCCTGGGCCGCTTCCACTTCCGGGCTTTGGGCCAAAGGAGGGGCGGCCGGAGACGGGCGCGCCTTCGCCACCGCCCGCGCGACGGCGGCGGCCACCTTCTCGGAGCGCGCCGCACGGGGGGACCCCGCGGCGGGCGAGGCCGGGCCTTGCGTCCCCGGCCCGAGACGCACCACGAGCTTCATGTCGGGAGTCAAGCGGAGCGCCCCGTTGCTCGCCTGGACCTTCTTCGCCAGCTGGTACGGGTCGAGCGCGGCCCCATCGCCGAGCGTGAAGACGATCCGGCCGGGGCCAGCCTCGAGACCCCGGATGCGCAGCGCGCGCAGGCGCACCTTCACCTCCATCACCGCCTGGAGCGCGTCGAGCTCGCCCGGGGGCTCACCGTAGCGGTCCACGATCTCGGCGCGCACCTCGGCCAGCTCCTCGTCGGTGCTTGCCTGTGCGAACCGCTTGTAGAAGTAGAGGCGCTGGTGCACGTCGGGCATGTAGGGGTCCGGGATGAAGGCCGGGATGGGCAGCTGCACGTCAGGGTCGATCTCCTGCTCGGGGGGCGCCTCGCCCTTGAGCTCGCGCACCGCCTCCTCGAGCAGCTGGGTGTACAGGTCGAAGCCGATTGCCTCGATGTGGCCGGACTGGTCCTTGCCGAGCAAGTTCCCCGCGCCGCGGATCTCCAGATCATGGCTCGCGATCTTGAAGCCAGCGCCGAGCTCGGAGAACCTCTGCAGCACCTCGAGCCTCTTCTGGGCGTCCTTCGTGACCGGCCGGCGCGCCGGCACGAGCAGGTAGGCGTAGGCCCGCTCGCGGCTGCGCCCCACGCGGCCGCGGATCTGGTACAGCTGCGCGAGCCCGAACTGGTCCGCGCGGTTCACGAGCACCGTGTTCGCGCTGGGGATGTCCAGCCCGCTCTCGATGATGGAGGTGGTGAGCAGGAGGTCGAGCTTCTTCTCCACGAAGCGGCTCATCACCTCCTCGAGCTTGCCTTCCGCCATCTGCCCGTGCGCCACCCCGATGCGTGCGCCGGGGACCAGGTCCCTCAGGAAGCGCTCCATGGAACCGATGGAGCGGACGCGGTTGTGGACGAAGAAGACCTGCCCGCCGCGCCGCACCTCTTGCTCCACGGCCTGCTTCACCGCCGGCGGGTCGAACTTCATGACGAAGGTGCGGATGGCCCGCCGGTCCTCGGGCGGCGTCGCAATGATGGAGAGGTCGCGCGCCCCCGCCAGGCTCATGTGCAGCGTGCGCGGGATGGGCGTGGCGGTGAGCGTGAGCACGTCGACGAGCTTGCGCAGGCGCTTCAGTCGCTCCTTGTGCGCGACGCCAAAGCGCTGTTCCTCGTCGATGACGACGAGGCCGAGGTCCTTGAACGAGACGTCGGCACCGAGGAGCCGGTGCGTTCCGATGACCACGTCCACCTTGCCCGCCGAGAGGTCGCGGAGGATGGCGCGCGTCTCCCCGCCCTCCTTCATGCGCGAGATGGCCTCGATCCGCACCGGGTATCCCTGGAAGCGCTCGCGGAAGGTCCGTTCGTGCTGGGAGGCGAGCACGGTGGTGGGGACGAGCACCGCCACCTGCTTGCGGGAAAGCACCGCCAGCATGGCGGCCCGCATGGCAACCTCGGTCTTGCCGTAGCCGACGTCGCCGCAGACGAGCCGGTCCATGGGCCCCTTCTGCGAGCGAGCCCCCCCCTTGCACATGTCGGCGACGAGATCCTCGATCGCCCGCGCCTGGTCGGGAGTGGGCTCGTAAGGGAACTCCGCCTCGAATTCCCGGTAGACCTCGTCCGGCTGCTTGAAGCCGAAGCCAGGATGCGCCGAGCGGGCCGCGTAGATGGCGATGAGCTCGCCCGCCATCTTGAGCAGCTGCTCCTTCACCCGGGCCCGGCGAAGCGCGAAGGAGCTGCCCCCCAGGCGGTCGAGGCGCACGGCATCGGGCGAGGCCCCGGCGAACTTCTGCACCAGCCGCAGCTTGGAGACGGGAAGGTAGAGCCGGTCGGCGCCCTCGTAGGCAAGCACGAGGAAGTCGCCCTCCACTCCTCGTATCTGCATCTTCGTGAGCCCGAGGTAGCGGGCGATGCCGTGCTCGACGTGGACCACGAGGTCGCCCTCGTTGAGATCCCGGAAGGCGACCGCGAAGGCGTTCTCGATCCGGGTGGCGCGGGCGCGCTTGCGCACGCGCCGCCCGAAGATCTCCTCGTCCGACAGGAGGGCGAGCCGGCTCCCCTCGTCGACGAATCCGGCCGTCACATCTCCCTCGAGGAGATGGGCGTGGATGGCGGGATCGTAGAGCTCGCCCGGATCGCCGAGCGGCCCCGTGTGCGACCGAGACGCCAGGCGCCGGCCCTCGAGCAGGCGCTTCAGTCGATCGGCGGCTGCGCGGCTCGAGCAGGAGACCACCGCGGTGAGACCGCGCGTGCGCCAATCCTCCAGCCGGCGAGCCAGCGGCACGAGCGCTCCCTCTTCCCCGTGCGCTCCCTCGATCTCCGCGCGGAGCGCGGAGGTGTCCTTGAAATCGAAGCGAAGGGGCGCGTCGCGGCCCACGTAGACGCGGTGACTCAGCACGCAAGGGAAACGGGCGAGGCACTCCCGCGCCTCGGAGGCAGACAAGAAGTGGGCCTGGGGCGGCTCGGTCAGATCCTGCCTGCCCACGGAAGCCTCGTGCTCGCGCGCGAGCTGCGCCTCCAGTTCCTGCAGGGCGTCCGATACTGCCTCCGGGCCGTCGATCCAGACGGTGAGGGCGGCGGGCAGGTAGTCGAAGAGCGTGGCGAGGCCGCCCGGGTGAAACCCGGGCAAGAGTGCCTCCAGGCCGAAGAAGGGCGTGCCCGCCTCGATGGCATCGAGCACCTCGCGCACCCGCGAGGTCGGGCGGTTCACCCGCTCCGCGGCGTCCCGCACGGCCTGCTTGGCGGCTGTCTTCCCCTCCTCGGTGAACACCGCCTCGCGGGCCGGCAAGATGGTGACCTCGACCTCCTCGCAGCCCGCGCGCGGGGCATCTCCCGGCTGGTCACTGCGCTGCGTCTCGGGATCGAAGGCGCGGGCGCTCTCCACCTCATCCCCGAACAGCTCGAGGCGCACCGGCTTGTCGTGCGCCGGGCTCCACACGTCGAAGATGCCCCCCCGCACCGCAAAGGTGCCGGGATCCTCGACCAGCGGCGCCCGCACGTACCCGAGCGCGACGAGCTTCGCGGCGAAGGCATCGCGATCGAGGCGGATGCCCTTCCCGACCAGATCGGCCTGGCGCTCGAGCGCCAGTGGCGGAACCATGCGGCGGGCGAGCGCCCGGGCCGACACGACGACCGCCCGCACGCCCGACCGGGCAAAGAGCAAGCGGGAGAGAGCCGCCAGCCGCTCCATCTCGAGCGCCCGATCGGGCGAGAGGTCATCGTAGGGAAGAACGGGGTCGGCGGGTACGTGCAGGACGGGGGAAGGGGCCCCCGCCTTGCCCCGCAGAAAGAACGCGAGATCGAGCGCCAGCTCCTGGGCATCGTCCTCCTCCGCCGCTACCGCCAGGAGCAACTTGGCCCGCCCCGGCTGGACCAGATGCCGGGCCACCCAGCCCCGCGCCGCACCGGCAAGGCCCAACACGTCGACGGCGCGCCGTTCTGCGATGAGCCCGACGAGCTCCCTCGCGGTCGCCGACGCGGCCTCGCAGGACTCGGGGCGTGGAGAAACCACGGGCTGCGGATTGTCCCGACTCAAGATGACCACCTCAGGCTATCGGCCAGGAAGCGTTGGCGCGAGTCGAAGTCGTGCCAAGGGAGGGCAGTCGGCCTGGTTGCGAGCGAGTCCCCCCGCCGGTGGGCGCACAGCCGTCGCAAGCCGCCATCCTATCCGCTCTTGTACCCTTCAGGCGCGGTGGCGCCGCTCCTTGATTGCTGGAGCGACGGCCGCTAAAGAGGTGTCCCGGAATTCATTGCCGCGCGCGACGATCCGCAGATTGTGGAACCACCGGGACGGAGTTGCCTCGTCAGCGGTAATACCGGAGGGTATGTCAGATTCCCTTGCCGAAATACTCATTACCTGCTAAAGCGTTCAGCATGTGATGGCAGACCGGGGCGGCAAGACGCCCTGTCCGAGTAAGTCAGCGACAGGGTGGAAGGAAGGTCGCACGAGGGCACCCGTTTCCAAGTCACTATGGTGAGGTCGCTCCGTGCCCTTCCCGCGATCGTCATGCTTGCCGCTTGCGGGGGGCAGCCAGAACGTTCGTTTTCCCCCCACGCCGAAGGCGTGCCTCTGTTCGTCATGGTGTCCTCCACTGGCGCCGCGGTGAACGAGCTGCGCGCCGGCCGCCTCGCGGGGGCGCGGACTCAGCTGGAGGAGGCACTGACGAGAAACCCCGATGGTCTTTCCTCGCTGAGCGACCTGGCATTGAGCTATGCTATGGAGGAGCGGTTCGACGCAGCGCGTCATCTGCTCGAGGAGGTGCTCGCTCGCGGAACGCTGCGCGACCAGCAGGTGGCGCTCGTCAACCTGGGGGAACTGTATGCCCTTGAGGGGTACCTGACCGCTGCCGCGGCTCATCTTTCCTCCGCCCTCGCCATCGATCCGGGCAGGGCCGAGCCTGCCTATGCGCTATGGCTTCTCTCCGATGTGCGCGGCGATCGTGCGGGAGCGGCCCTTTTCCAGAGGGAAGCGCTCGAGGCTGACCGGAGCGGCGCCGCTCGCAAGGACCTGATTTTTCTGTATCCGGAGGAGCGGTTGCACGTGGAAGCGCTCGTGGCCGAGGGTTCGGGCGAGGTGGGCAATGCCACCTCGCGCTGGCGCGAACTGGCGCGCGGCCGTTTCCAGACGTTGGCGCAGGTAGCCCAGCGCCACCTTGAGGAGCCCTAAAGGTTCATCATGGAGGAAGCGAGCCTCTCCCAGCGCGCGCGCGAGATCCTGCGGGCCCTCGTCCAGGACTACATCCACATCGGGGAACCCGTCGCGAGCCAGCCGCTCCTTGCCCGCCACAGTCTCGACTGCTCGCCCGCCACGGTCCGCAGCGTGATGGCGGACCTGGAGGCGCTCGGCTTTCTCGCCAAGCCGCACGCCTCGTCGGGGAGGGTTCCCACCCAGGCCGGATACCGCCTGTACGTCGACGCGCTGCTCAAGCTGAAGCCGCCACCGCAGGCAGAGCGCGAGCGGATCGAGAGGGTGGCCCACGAGGCGCCCGGACTCGACTCGCTCCTGGAAGGCACCGCGCACGTGCTGCACCAGCTCACCCATCACGCGGGCGTCGTCACCACCCCGGCCCCGCGCGCCGACCCCATCCGCCAGATCGACTTTCTGCGGCTTCGCGAGAACCGCGTCATCGTGGTCTTCGTCTCCGATGCGGGGCTCGTCACGAACAAGCTCATCCAGGTCGAGGCGCCGCCGGAAGCGCGGGAGCTGGAGCAGGCGGCCAACTACCTGAACGAGAAGCTGAGGGAGGGGCCCTTCTCGTCGCTGCGAGAGCGCATCCTCGCCGAGATGCGCGAGGACCAGGGGGCCCTGCAGCGGCTCGTGGCAAAGGCGCTCGAACTCGCCGAGCGGAGCTTCGGACCGCTCGCGACCGAGGGCGAGATGCTGGTGGACGGCGAAGAGAGCTTCCTCGATGCGCCGGAGTTCGCCGACGTGCAGAAGGCGCGCGCGCTTCTCAAGGCCTTCGCCGACAAGGACCGCATCCTGCGGGTGCTCGACAAGGTTCTCCGCGCGCGGGAGGTACAGATCTTCATCGGCGCGGAGAGCGATCTCGCGAGCCTCCCGAACGTCTCGGTGGTCGCCGCCCCCTATGACCGGGGCGGGCAGGTCCTCGGCACCCTTGCCGTCATCGGACCCACCCGGATGAACTACGCGCGCGTCATCCCGCTCGTCGATCTCACCGCGCGCGAAATCTCCCGGGCGCTCTCGCGCGACGGCGGATAAGCGCCGCACGGAGCGTCCAACTTGTTCCGCGGGTCCGGCGTGTGACAAAATGGGGAGTCGACCGCCTCGAAGGCGGCCGTCTCGATAGAATTTCGCCGATGGCACACGACAGCGACAAGGGCGGTTTCCCAGCAGACATCCCCGAAACGGCCATTGCAGAGGCGGTCGCCGCGGTGGAGAAGCGGGCGCTCGAGCCATGCGAGGTCGAGGTCGAGGTGGAGGTGCCCGCGGTGGCCGGCACCCCGGATCCGGCGGCGCTCCTGGATGAAGGGATCGACGCGGAGAAGGGCCAGCTCCGCCTCGAGCTCGAGATGAGCCAGGAGCGCGCGCGCAAGGTCTTCGAGCAGCTCAAGCAGGAGCACGACCGGCTCTTGCGCACGGCCGCGGACCTCGAGAACTACAAGAAGCGGGCGGCGCGCGAGCGGGATGAGATCCAGCGCTACGGGAACGAGCGGCTGGTGAAGGAGATCTTGCCCGTCCTCGATAGCCTCGAGCGCGCCCTCGCCGCGCGCCCCGGGGACGAGCAGCTGGCGAGCGGGGTGGAGATGACCCGGCGGCTCCTCGAGGACGTGCTCTCGCGCTTCGGCGTGAAGGGATTCTCGGCCAAGGGGCAGCCCTTCGACCCGCGCCTGCACGAAGCGCTCATGGTGGTGGCGACCGCCAAGGTGGCGCCTGGCCTCGTCATCGAGGAGCAGCAGCGGGGGTTCTTCCTCCACGAGCGGCTCATCCGACCGGCCGCGGTCGTGGTCTCGGTCGCCGTGCCCGGCGAGGGGGAGGCGGCGGTGCCGGAGAAGGACGCGGAGTCATGAGTGGCTGGGGAGATTCATGAGCAAGGTGATCGGGATCGACCTCGGGACGACGAACTCCTGCGTGGCGGTGATGGAGGGCGGCGAGGCCGTCGTCATCCCCAACAGCGAGGGGTCGAGGACCACCCCGTCGATGGTGGCCTTCGCCGAGAGCGGTGAGCGCCTGGTCGGGCAGATCGCGAAGCGACAGGCCATCACGAATCCGGAGTCGACCGTCTGGGTGGTGAAGCGGCTCATCGGGCGCAAGTTCGAAGACCCGGAGGTGAAGCGCACGGCTTCCGTCGTGCCGTTCCGCATCGTGCAGAACCAGAACGGCGACGGCTGGGTCGAGGTGGCGGGCAAGCAGTATTCGCCGGCCCAGGTCTCGGCCATGATCCTCGCCAAGATGAAGCAGACGGCCGAGGACTATCTGGGCGAGCCGGTCGTCGAGGCGATCGTCACCTGCCCCGCCTACTTCAACGACGCCCAGCGCCAGGCCACCAAGGACGCGGGCCGGATCGCTGGCCTCGAGGTGCTCCGCATCATCAACGAGCCCACCGCGGCGGCGCTCGCCTACGGCACCGACAAGAAGGCGGCGAGCGAGCAGGTGGCCGTCTACGACCTCGGCGGCGGCACCTTCGACATCACCATCCTGGAACTGAACCAGGGCGTCTTCGAGGTCAAGGCCACCAACGGCGACACCTTCCTGGGCGGCGAGGACTTCGACCAGCGCCTCATCGACTACCTCGCCAAGCGGTTCCAGGAGGCGAACGGCATCGATCTGAAGAAGGACCGGATGGCGCTGCAGCGGCTCAAGGAGGCCGCCGAGCGCGCCAAGCACGAGCTCAGCTCGGCGACCGAGACGGAGGTGAACCTCCCCTTCATCACCGCCGACGCCTCAGGGCCGAAGCACCTCGCCGAAACCATCGATCGCTCGACCCTGGAAGAGCTCGTCGGCG
>Ga0335079_10005021_pt1 | contig 15192 bp, 16 predicted proteins | sample Lox_Sample_33_FD_206719 | JGI IMG/M metagenome (GOLD analysis project Ga0335079, IMG submission 206719) | Soil microbial communities from Loxahatchee National Wildlife Refuge, Florida, United States - Lox_Sample_3.3 | ecosystem: Environmental > Terrestrial > Soil > Wetlands | place: USA...
TGGCCCCGTGAGCGCTGTGACCTTTGATGACAACGGTAATCTATACGGCACGACCGTCGAGGGTGGCCCGGCTGGCGCTGGCACGGTTTACCAGCTAACGCCCTCCGGCTCCGGTTGGACGGAAAAGGTCCTCTACGCCTTTCAGGGCCCAAACGACGGAGCACTCCCCTACGCCGGCGTAGTTCTTGATCCGGACGGCAATCTCTACGGCGCCACATTTTACGAGGGCGCACGCAACGGAGGAAGCATCTTCGAGCTGATGCCCTCGAACGGCAACTGGATTTTCAGCGTGCTCTATAGCCCCGACCTGTCAGGGCTGGGTGGCGCTGACGGTACGCTCTTGCGCCGTTTCGACGGCACTCTTTTCGGCACGTTTCTCACTGGCGGCGACATTCAAAGCTGCTCGGGATATGGATGCGGCAGCGTCTTCCAGTTATCGCCTTCCAATGGCGGCTGGGTGTACACCTCGCTGTATGAATTCACCGATGGCCTGGACGGCGGAAATCCCGAGGGTGCGTTGATTCTCAACGAAGCCGGGAGTCTCTATGGCACCACCACTGGGTCGCTAGGCGGAAATGGGAGCGTGTTCGAGATCACGCCGTAATCAACTTGAGTGTCCTGAAGAACGCATGGCGAATGGCAAACAACCAGGGAGGGCTAAGCGGACTCGTCCGCGCGCTAGCGATAAATCGGCATTACACCAGCAACTCCGAAATCCGTCTTCGGGCACGAAATCGAAACAGAGTGGACGCGAATTCCTGCATCCTAATTCTCTGGGGTCACTGGCGGGAACAGGCGCCATCGCTATCTCTGGCCGGGAGGATGAGGCATGAGGGACCGAATCAGCAAGTTTGTTTTGGCTCTGATGGGCGGCATCGCCGTTCTTGCAGCCGGAATGGCCGTCGACCTGGCGCTGCTGGGACACGAACGCCGGATCATCATCCCCTCCCTGATTGCCAATAGCGTCGCCGGACTGGTTGCGATCATCGCCGGGCTGACGTTTCAGCTCAATCAGGAGGAGCGGCATTTCCGCTTTGCCACGGAAAAGGCGGTCGCCATGGCGGAACTCAACCATCATGTGCGCAACGCGGTGTTTCCGGTGTTTCTTGCGGTGCAGCGGTTTAACGATCCTGAATCCAGCCGGCTGGCGAACGAAGCCTTGTCGCGGCTCGACATCGCCCTACGCGATGCCGCGGTGGACGCCTACAGCGGCAAAATCCGTTATGCCGAGGAAGTGGCCAGTCGCGCCGCCGCCTGAACGCAGGCGGTCCCGGCGGTGGTCCCGCCCAAACACATCGGAACATGTCATCGGCTGATAGACCGGGGCGCCCGCCGGCGACAGGCGTATTCTTAGCGGTATCAACTGGGAGCAGCGTTTGCGTTAGCGGAGGCGTCATGAGTCTGCGCGACAACATTCCTGCGCCGTACGCCAATCGCCGGCTGAAGGGTTGCAGCCTTGCCTTGGTTATCGCTGGAGCGATTGCCTGCGCCACGCCGTTGCTCGCGCAACAGCTCACGTTCCCGCTGAAAGGCGATGTAAGGAACCAGGACCAGCACCTGACCGCAGCCACCGCCAAGACCAATTCCGTCTTCGACCACGCGATGTTCAACTCCACAACACAGCAGTATGGCGTGTACGCCTGCGATGAGTCCGTGGTCGCCTTTACCGGGACGACGGCCATTTACGGTCCGGGCCTGCCGATCTTTAACATGGGCTGCAATGCCGGATACAAGGTGCTCGATGAGGGCAATCCACCGCCGATCTCATTGGCTCCGAACATGACCTATAACGGCTGGGGCACTCCGAACCACCTCTTCTACGACGGGCATCCTGGCATCGACTACGTCGCGGCGATGGACACGCAGGTCTATGCCGCAATCAACGGAACTATCCACTACCCGACAAGAATTGTTGGCCTGGGATATCCTGCCGCCGGGTATCACGTGATGGAGATCGTACCCGACCATGCGGCAGGCGGCGTTCCGCCTTACGTCTATTATTACCTCCACCTCGACACCTATATCGGGCAGCAGCAGATGCCGGTGAGCGATCCCGACCCGCTTCCGGGATGCTCGGGTGTGGTACTGCTTCCGCTGGCCGAAGGCACGCACGTTCAGGCGGGCTGCCTGGTGGCGCTGTCGGGAAATGCCGCGCCGCCCATCTACCACTTCGTTCCGCATCTCCACTTCGAGGTGCATCGCGTGGTTCCCGGATTCTTTGTGTCGGCGAGGTTCGGCGCGAGGAGCGCTGACGTGTGCATCGACGGGGTCATTGGCTCGAACTATGACTGCGTTCCGGTAGACCCCTATGGCTGGACGGGAAGCCCGACCTTGTGCGATCCCCACACCGGATTCGCGACCTCCGGGGATCCATACTTCTGCCTGACGGGAGTGAGCAGCCAGCGGCTGTGGCCGTAATAACGTGAGCAGGCTAAATCGGGGTGGCGCTCCCACTGAACAAGAGCACACAGCTTAGCCGGCGACTTCTTCCAATTGCTTCTGGTCGATGTCGAAGTTCGAGTAGACGTGCTCGACATCGTCGTGCTCTTCGAGAGCTTCCAGCAGCCGGATCATCGTGCTCGCCTGATGCCCTTCCAGCTTGGTGTAGTTCTGCGGGACCATGCCAATTTCAGCAATCTCGGGCGTGATGCCGGCCTTCTTGACCGCGTCCAGCACCGCTTCGTAGGAGGAAGGATCGGTCAACACCTCCCAGCTCTCGCCGTCGTCTTTCAGATCATCGGCGCCAGCCTCGAGCACCAGGTTCATCAGGTCGTCTTCCTTAGCTGCCGACTTGGGGATGACGATGTCGCCCTTCTTGTGGAACATCCACGCGACGGAGCCGGCCTCACCCATGTTCCCGCCATTCTTGGAGAAGGCGTGACGAATCTCGCTGACGGTGCGGTTGCGGTTGTCGGTCGAGACCTCGATCAGGATCGCGACCCCGCCCGGACCGTAGCCTTCAAACGTGATCTCTTCGTAGGTGACTCCGGGAAGCTCGCCGGTTCCCCGCTGGATGGCGCGCTTGATGTTGTCGGCGGGCATGTTCTCCGCCTTCGCGGCGGCCACGGCGGTCCTTAGGCGCGGGTTCTTCTCAGGATCGCCACCGCTCTTGGCGGCGATGCTGATTTCCTTTATCAACCGCGTGAAGATCTTGCCGCGCTTGGCGTCCAGTGCGCCTTTCTTGTGCTTGATGGTTGCCCATTTTGAATGGCCTGACATGCGAAAACCTCGGATTTAAATGACCAGTATAAGTTTCGAGAGCTGCGCCGACAGCGTAACGCGGGCACAGCGATACGGCCGCTCCAATCGCGAGAGACCAGAGTGGACGAAGAAAAATTATAGCATCGCCCTCGGCCGCCGAGGTTGAGCGTCTTTAGCGCTCCCGCCCTGCCAAGGGAGGATGAGTCGCGGTGTAAGCGTCTATTTCGCCTGTTGTTGACCTGCGGCCTGCTTCTGGGCAAACTCACGCGCGCGGCGAGTCAGTTCGTCCTGACTTACGTCCTCAATGTGCGTGGCGACCCACCAATTGTTGCCCTCGGCATCCGTGACCCCAGCGTGGCGGTCCCCATAGAACTGGTTCGCCGGCTCGCTCAGCGATTTGCCGCCCGCTGCCAGCGCCTTTTTGTACAGGGCATCGCAGTCCTCGACGTACATATAGAAGTTGCCTGGACGCGCATGCCAGTCGCCATGCGCCTTGCCGAACATGAGCATGGATGTGCCAATCTTCATTTCGGCATGCTGCACCTGGCCCTGATCGTTGCGCATTGCGTACGTCTCCTGCGCGTCAAAAGCTTTCTTGAGAAAGTCCATCACGGCTTCGGGATTGCCGATGGTCAAGTACGGGGTGACCGTGTGGTAGCCCTCAGGAATCGGTTTAACCGCCATAGGTAAGCTCCTCTACTGATTCAAATTGTATCCTTCCCCATTCCAAGGCTGGCAACATACTGCGCCGTCCGTTTACACGTCGTCTTGTAAATTCGTGAACTATTACCGGTCCATGGGGACGTGATTCACGTGATAAGTCTGCGCTCCAGATATTGCGATGGGGGTGATTCCGGAAAAGGCGTGGAAATCATGATTGAAATGCCCCTGGGTCGTAGTAGCCGCATTCCAGCGCTAGTTGCGCCCAGTTGACCTCGCTGAGCACATGCGCGCTGTGGATGACCCTCTGGAAGGGGCTCACACGCAGGAGCCGGTCCTTCTCGGGAGCGGCTTCGTAGCCCCCGTAGAACCAGAGCAACTCTACGAAGTTCGACAACGCAGGCGCGGGACTGTGGGACAGCGAAGTCATAGACCATTGCTTGCGCCGATGTTCACAAGCTAAGCCGGCGCGCCGTCGGCCGATTCGCCGGCTGCGTCGCGGTCGGCGAGCAGCAGGGCCTGCGACTGGTTGATGCGTCCGCCGGGAATCGACGGATCGGCTTTGCGCAGCTTGGCCAGTGCAGGCACCTTGTCTTTGCCGCTCACTAGCCACAAGATGCGCCGCGAGCGGTTGAGGACGGGATAGGTCAGCGTCATGCGCCTCCGGTTCTGATAGACGCCCGTGATCGCGACGTCGCGGTCGGTCACGTTGAGCACCGCATCGTTGGGGATCAGCGACGCCGTGTGGCCGTCGGGGCCAAGTCCAAGGTGCGCTAAATCGAGCACCGGTGGCTTGCCGGCGATTCCCTCCAGCGTTTGCGCGTATTCCTTTGCCGCAGCGTCCACATCGGGCTTCTCGACCGGCATGGCGTAAATCTGCTCGGGCGGGATGGGCACGTTCTCCAGCAAGGAAGCGCGCAAGTGTTCGTAGTTGCGGTCGGGATCGCCGGCGGGCGCGATGCGCTCGTCGATCTGGAAGACGTGCACGTTGGCCCACGGGACCTGCTCGTTGGCCAGTTCGCGCAGCATCACCCAAGGTGTCTTGCCGCCGCTCACGGCCATGATGAAGCGGCCGCGGGCCGCAACTGCAGCGCGCGCATCGGCAGCGATGACGGCTGCTGCACGCTTGGCTAAAGATGGAATGTCGGGAAGGATTTCGATGTTCATGAGTGCTCCAAACGAAGGGGCGCAGCTTTAGCTGCGCCGCAGGTACTGAGAGTGACTTTGAGTCGGCTTCAGCCGACGACACCTTTGCCTCGGCGGCCGAAGCCGCCGAGGCAAAGGGAAGATATTGGAAAGGTCAATGGCGCACCTGAAGGTGCGCTCCTGCACGCCACCTCTACTTCCCTGCCGCCTTCTCCAGGTGTCCGCCGAACTCATAGCGCATCGCCGAGAGCAGCTTGTCGGCAAAGTCAGCTTGGCCGCGTGAGGTGAAGCGCTCGTACAGCGATTCCGTCAGCACGGGGCACGGCACGCCTTCGTCGATGCCGGCCTTCAGTGTCCAGCGGCCTTCGCCCGAATCCGAGACACGTCCGGCAAACTTCTCCAGCTTCGGATCCTCGGCCAGCGCGATGGCCGTCAAATCCAGCAGCCAGGAAGCGATCACGCTGCCGCGGCGCCAAACCTCGGCGATATCGGGCAGGTTGAAGTCGTACTGGTAGTGCTCGGGATCGCGCAGCGGCGTGGTTTCGGCGTCGATTTCACCGGTCTTCTTGCCGATGTTGGCATTCTTGATGATGTTCAGGCCTTCGGCGTATGCCGCCATGATGCCGTACTCGATGCCGTTGTGCACCATCTTGACAAAGTGGCCGCCGCCGCTGGGGCCGCAATGCAGGTAACCGTCTTCCGACGTGCCGCCCATCTTCTCGCGGCCGGGCGTGCGATCGATGTTGCCCCGGCCGGGCGCCAGCGCCTTGAAGATCGGATCGAGGTGCTTCACCGCCGGGTCGGGGCCGCCGATCATCATGCAATAGCCGCGCTCCAGGCCCCAGACGCCGCCGCTGGTGCCCACATCCATGTAGTTAATGCCCTTGGGCGCAAGCTCTTTGGCGCGGCGAATGTCGTCGATGTAATACGAGTTGCCGCCGTCGATGAGGATGTCGCCCTTCTCCAGGTGAGGAGCGACCTCGGCGATGGTCTGGTCCACCACGCCGGCAGGCACCATCAGCCACAGCGCGCGCGGCTTGTTTAGTTTCTTGATCGCGTCTTGCAGAGAGGAGGACCCTACTGCCTTGTCGCGGACCAGATCGTCTACGGCCTTTTGAGATCTGTCGAAGACCACGCATTCGTGGCCGGCCCTGATCAAACGGCGCACCATGCCCGCGCCCATACGTCCCAAACCCACCATTCCGAGTTGCATCGTCTGCTCCTTAAAGGAATCACCACAGAGACACAGAGGCACAGAGAATTATTTTCGAATTTCCTCTGTGTCTGTGTGTCTCTGTGGTTAGTTTAGTTTTTACGCGCCTTTGGCCAACGCCATGCTCTTCGACTCAATGACCTTCATCAGGTCGTTCCACGAATCGACAAAGGACTTGGCCGCATCGTCCTGCAACTTCGCCGCGAGGGCGTCGATATCGATCCCGGCTTTGCCAAAGTCGGCCAGCACTTTTTCGCAGTCGCCACCGTCGCGCGGCAGCACCGCTCCAATATCGCCATGATCGGCAAGCGCCTTGAGCGTGCCCTCCGGCATGGTATTGACTGTGTTCGGCGCGGCCAGGCTCTTGATGTACAGCACGTCGGACGCCTTCGGGTCCTTGGTCCCGGTGCTGGCAAACAGAAGCCGCTGCGGGTTGTAGCCCGCATTCTTGATCGCCTGCCAACGGGGCGAGTCCAGCGTGTCGCGATAGGCCTTGTAAATACGGCCGGCCATAGCAATACCCAGCTTGTCGCGCAACGCATCCGGCACTTTCTCGATGGTGGAAACGTCCCAGCGGCTGATGAACACGGAAGCTACGGAGCTTACGTTCGAGGGGGGAAGGCCGGCTTTGATGCGCCGCTCGATACCGCGTAGGTAGGCTTCCGCCTGCGCCAGGTAGTGCTCGCGCGAAAACAACAGCGTGACGTTGACCGACACGCCGGCGAAGATCGATTCCTCAACCGCGGGCAGGCCTTCCTTGGTGCCGGGAATCTTGATGAACAGGTTGGGGCGCGCGGCGCGCTTGCACAGATCTTCGGCCTCCGTCAGCGTACTGTTCGCGTCATAGGCCAGCAGCGGCGAGACCTCGAGCGAGACCCAGCCGTCGATGCCCTTCGAATTATTGTGAATGTCGCGGAACATGTCGGCAGCGCGCGTCAGGTCCTCGAGCGCAAGCTCGAAGAACAGGTCCTCGCCGGACTTGCCCTCGCGCATCTTGCGCTGGATCGCCGGATCGTAAGTCGGGCTGTTCTTGATGGCGTGGTCGAAGATGGTCGGGTTGGACGTCAGCCCGGTGACGGAGAAATCGTCGATGTAATGCTTCAGGGTGCCTGTGTCCAACAGGTCGCGGGTAATGTTGTCCAGCCAGAGACTCTGGCCCAGCTCATGGAGTTTTTGTGTAGCTCGCATCGGTTCACCTCAAAAATGAGTCCCACGAAGCTATCAAGCCGCGAGGCCGGCTGCAAGTGCCAATTTCAGAATTCTTCGGGATGACGGCAGTATTGCGTGGGAGACAGCGCCTGCTACTATACACCGACATGGCCGCGAAACAAGCGATTCACGCAGGAATAATATTGGCCGACCTTTCGGCACTTAGCAGTTGGCACTTAGTACTTGGCCTAACCCGGAGCAAGACGCACCGACGTTTCAGGGTTATTATGTCTGGCGCAATTCGACCTGGTCGGTACGTTAATGGGCAATTTCGTTCATTCGGAGGCGTTTGGGCGCTTGCTGCCTGGACGCCGCGTGCTAAATTCCAAGTACTAAGTGCTGTTGCTGACTGCGGATTGCGGACTGCTGCCTTGAAGGAGGGCTGGAACTATGGCCGCATCGATTACTGAGCTTGAAAGCCGTTTTCGTATACCCGGGATTGCCCAGGTCCTCCCCGGCCAGGGTAGCTGGCCAAAAGTACAGGTCACCGCTCCGGCCGCATCGGGAGAGATTTACCTGCACGGTGCGCACGTCACCTCCTGGAAGCCTGCCGGCTTCGACGAAGTGTTGTTCATGAGCCCGAACACCATGTGGCAGGAAGGCAAGGCAATCCGCGGCGGCATCCCCATCTGCTATCCGTGGTTCGGGGACAAAGCGGGCGACCCGCGTGCGCCGGCACATGGTTTCGTCCGAGCCAGGACCTGGCAGCTCGATGCGGTTGAGCAGCACGGTGACGCTGTCTCGGTCACGATGTCGACAGAGAGCGACGACGGCACACGCCAATGGTGGCCCGCCGACTTTCGCACGACCTATCGCGTGACCTTCGGCGCCGAACTGGTACTGGAGTTAACAACCGGCAATACGGGCAATGCTCCCTTGCGCTTGGAGGAAGCTCTCCACACCTACTACAAAGTGGGAGATGCCACCCAGGCCCGGATCACCGGACTGGAGGGCCACTGGTATATCGACAAGACCGATTCCTTCCGCGAGAAGCTCCAGAGGGTCGCCGACCTTGTCCTCACTTCCACCACCGACCGCGTATACCTGAACACCCAGCACACGCTGGAACTTACCGACCCTGTCCTACAGCGTAAGATTAGCGTCGCCAAGCAGAATTCCCGCACTACCGTGGTGTGGAACCCATGGCCGGAGAAGGCGCGCGAGCTCAAGGACCTGGGCGAAACCCAGTGGAAGACGATGCTCTGCCTTGAAGCAAGCAACGTGGGCGACTTCGGGGTTGAACTCAAACCCGGCGAACAGCACACCATGATGGCGCGAACCACAGTGGCGAAATTGTGAGCGGCGGATTCGGGGCTTAGAATCGTCCTCAGCCCCTGGGCGACGCCCTATGCCCTCCGTCAGCCAAGCCGTTCTGCTTTCGTGGTCAGTGCCCCCGGCCGCGAGCTTCGCATTGGCGCTCACTGCGTTGATTTACCTGCGTGGCTGGTTTCTCCTGCGCCGGGCAGGAGTGCCCTTTGTTCCTGGTTGGCGGGCGATTTCATTTCAGCTGGGACTGTTGACGCTTTGGGCGGCGCTGGCCTCGCCGCTCGATACCTTCTCCGGCTTCCTCATCACCGCGCACATGCTTCAGCACATGCTCCTGATGATGGTGGCACCGCCTTTGCTGCTGCTGGGCGCGCCGCTGATCCCACTGGTGCGCGGATTGCCCGTGTTCGCCAGGCGCGAGTTTGCCGGGCCGTTCTTGAACTGGCGGCTCGCTCAGCGAGTCGGCGCAGCGCTGACAAATCTCTGGGTCGCTCTGATTTTGATGGGCGTCGCGATGTTCGCGTGGCATACGCCCCGACTCTACGAACTGGCGCTCGCCTCAAGCTCGTGGCACGAGTTCGAACACGCCTGCTTCTTTTTCGCTTCTCTGATCTTCTGGTGGCCGGTCGTGCAGCCGTGGCCGAGCCCCACTCGCGCGCCACGATGGGCTGCAGTGCCCTATCTTCTCGTCGCCGACCTTCAGAACACAATTTTGTCGGCCATCCTGGTGTTCTCCGATCGCGTGCTGTATCCCAGCTACGCGAAGATGCCGCGTTTGTTCGGTTTGTCCGCAATGCAAGATCAGGCTGCCTCGGGCGCAATCATGTGGGTAGTGGGATCGATGGCTTTTATCGTGCCGGCGGTGATGATCGCATTTCAATCCCTCTCCGGCAGCAGCAGCAGTATGCAACTGGTGCGGTCGATCATCGAGCAAGAATGCGCGCCGGAACTATTCTCTAGCTCTCGAAGCCAAGCGCGCCGCCTAATTCGTGGCCACCTGATGGAAGCTGTCATTTTCGCGGCCTTGTTCGCAGCGGCGGGATTCTCCCTGGCCTTACTTGCGTCGAGACCCTCTGACGATGACGACCAGGCGCTGCGAATGACAAAAACAATGGGCGCATTCGAGGCATCCATGTTTGCGGTGCCGGAACTCGTGAAAGGATCCAACAGCATTGCAGTCCTGGTTCAAGACTCGGTTACGCACGATGTGCAGCTGGGCGTCGCGGTCGAGTTGCGCGCTCGGCAGCCGAACGGTGGGGAGCAGACTATGCCGATTCGTGCGAGCGCCGAGGAATCGGACAACAAGCTTCTAAGGTCTGCCGAGGTTGACTTTTCCGGCGTGGGCGATTGGCTGCTCTCCGTCGCCGTGCGACGCGGCTCTGAGTCGGCGGAATTCACTCTCCCGTTGCAGGTAGCCCCGCCGGAGCATGGGTCCGCGGTTCCATGGTCTTACGTCTGGCTGCTCACGCTGGCGGCCATTCTTTGTTTCGCCTACATCCGGCGGCACAGACAAGAACCGATCCCCCCAGACGCGATCTTCGCGCGAGCGCCTGAAACCGGTCGAGACCTCGAGCTCACGGGAAGGGACCGCTAGCCGACTGCGACCCTGCCACCTACATCATTTATCGGGCGCGGTTATGCGCCCGGCCGCTCCCGGCTTGGTCCGCGTGCGGCGCTCCTCGCGGTCAATCTGCCGCCGCAGGTCGCGGATCAGCACTCCCCACATCTGCGAGTTCGTGCGCAGCAGGATTTGCAGGTTCTGGTCACGCAGAAACTCGATCTCGGCGCTCATGTTCAGGTTCAAGCTCTCCAGTTTGTTCAGGTCGTCGCGCATCTGCACCAGTTCGTCGCCGGACTGCGCTGTCCCTGCCTGCGTGGGCGATGGCACACTCTGGCCCCCGGCGGCTTGCGCCCAAGTAGGCGCCGCGAGCGCGGCAGCGAACAGCAAGCCGCATCCAAGCCTCAGAAAAATCATTACTCACCTCAGTTCTCTAACTTGACAGGCTTTGGGTATCATCGCAATTACACTTGCGGAAGGAAAAGCCAATTGCACAAGACAACGCTTGGCGACTTCGAACTGACGGTCCTGTCGGATGGCAATTACCGCGCCGATGGTGGCGCCATGTTTGGCGTGATCCCAAAAGTCATGTGGGAACGACGCATTACCCCGGACGAGCGCAACACCATTCCGATGGGCACCAATTCCCTGCTGATTCGCACCGGGCAGCATAACGTGTTGGTGGACACGGGCATCGGCAGCAAGTTGGATGAGAAGCTGCAGGCCATCCACTGTAACCAGGCGCTACTGATGAAAAGCTTCGAAGCGGCCGGGATCTCGCCCGACGAGATCGACATCGTCATCAACACTCATCTGCACTTCGACCACTGTGGCTGGAACACCCATTACGATCAGCATGGCGAACCGGTACCAACCTTCCCCCGCGCCATCTACTACGTGCAGCGGGGTGAAATGGAGCACGCCCACGAGCAGCACGAACGCGACCGCGTCAGCTACATGACCCACAATTACGATCCTCTGCTGGAGAGCGGGAAGATGAAGCTGCTGGACGGAGACGCCGAAATCGTGCCGGGCATCTCCGTGAAGGTCTATCCCGGCCATACGCGCAATCTCCAGGCGGTGATGATCCAAAGCAATGGTAAAGTGGCGTCGTATCCTAGCGATCTGCTGTGCGACGCCAAGCATCTTGACCCGGTGTGGACCTTAGGCTTCGATCTCTATCCGCTGGAGACCATCGCCAATAAGCATCGCTTTTACGAGCAGGCGCTGCCGGAGCAATGGCTGGTGGTGTTCACCCACGACCACGAGTTGCCCTGGGCGCGATTAAAGATGGGCAAAAAAGGACGTCCGGTGGTTGACCAGGACGGTCAAAAGGTGGACTGAAATGCTCCGCTAAAGGGCCATTTACGGCGGCCCCTGGGATTCCTACAATGTGGGACACTAGAACGGCAGGAGGGCGCAATGGGCAAGAAAGACAAGAGGGACAAGAAGAAGAAGCGGCACAGTGACCACACGGCCTCATCGTACGACAGTGGAGGGAAGATGGACTTGCGTGCCGTCGAAATCCCGCCCCGCCCCAAGCCGATGAAGCCTGCCGATATTCGCGCCCTTCGCGAGGAGTTGAATGCCAGCCAGGCGCTGTTCGCGCAGTTGCTGAACGTCAGTTCCAATGCGGTGGAAAGCTGGGAGCAAGGCCTGCGCGAGCCGCGCCAGGCGACGCTCAAGTTGCTGCATGTGGCGAGGAGAAATCCAGAGGTGCTGCTAAACTAGATGGTAGAGTGGGCCTTCAGGCCCGCGCGCAGCAACGCAAAGGAAAATGGGCAGGGCCTGAGGTCAAGACCTCAGGGCCTGCCCTGTTCTTTATTGGCGGCCTGGACGCGGGCCTGAAGGCCCGCCCTACTAACGGGTTGCCGCCGTGTGTCCCGCGCGCGCAGCCACTTCCAGCCGCACCTCGGCCCGGCGCAGCGCAAGCAACGTCGCATCGTAGTCCAGCTCCGGGTCCTGCTTGCGAAGCGCCTCTTCCGCCCGAGCCTTGGATTGCTGCGCACGATGCACGTCGATGTCCTCCGGACGCTCGGCCGCGTCCGCTAGAACCGTGATTTTGTCGGGCAGCACCTCGGCGAACCCCCACGACACCGCCAGATAACTTGTTTTTCCGCTTTGTAGGTAGCTGAGCTCGCCCGGCCCCAGTTCGGTAAGCAGGGGCGCGTGCTGCGGGAGTATGCCCAGGTACCCGTTGCGGCCCGGCATCTCCACCTGCTCGACTTCCTCGTCGACCAGCCGCTTGTCCGGCGTGACGATTTGTAGATGCAGCGTTTCGGCCATGGTTTATGCGTGCGCCTTCATCTTCTCGGCCTCTTCCAGCACCTCGTTGATGTCGCCCTTCATGTAGAACGCCTGCTCAGGAATATCGTCGTGCTTGCCGTCGACGATCTCCTGGAAGCTGCGCACCGTGTCCGCAATCTTCACGTAGCGTCCCTTGATGCCGGTGAACTGCTCGGCAACGTGGAACGGCTGCGACAGGAACTTCTGGATCTTGCGGGCGCGTTGCACTGTGAGCTTCTGGTCTTCGCTGAGCTCGTCGATGCCGAGAATGGCGATGATGTCCTGAAGATCTTTGTAGCTTTGGAGCACGCGCTTGACCGCCTGGGCAGTGTTGTAGTGGTCCTCGCCAACAATGCGCGGATCGAGAATGCGCGAGGTCGAGGCCAGCGGATCCACCGCGGGATAAATCCCCAACTCGGAGATCTGGCGCGAAAGCACGGTGGTCGCGTCGAGGTGAGCGAAGGTCGTCGCCGGTGCGGGATCCGTGAGGTCGTCGGCAGGCACATAAATCGCCTGCACCGAGGTCACCGAGCCCTTCTTGGTCGAAGTGATGCGCTCCTGCAACTCGCCCATCTCGGTCGCGAGGTTCGGCTGATATCCCACGGCAGAAGGCATGCGGCCCAGCAGAGTCGAGACTTCCGAGCCAGCCTGAGTGAAGCGGAAGATGTTGTCAATGAACAGCAGCGTGTCCGAGCCTTCTTCGTCGCGGAAGTACTCGGCCACGGTCAGTGCCGTCAGCGCGACGCGCAGGCGCGCACCGGGCGGCTCGGTCATCTGGCCATAGATCAGCGCGGCTTTCGACTTCGACGGCTCCTTAATGTTGACGACGCCCGATTCCTGCATCTCCAGCCAGAGGTCGTTGCCCTCGCGCGTGCGCTCACCCACGCCAGCGAACACGGAAAAGCCGCCGTGCTTTAGCGCGACGTTGTTGATGAGCTCCATGATGACCACGGTCTTGCCCACGCCCGCGCCGCCGAACAGACCGATCTTGCCGCCCTTCAGGAACGGCTGGATCAGGTCGATGACCTTCACGCCGGTCTCAAACATTTCCATCTGGGTGGATTGCTCATCGAATGCCGGGGCCTGGCGATGGATGGGATTGCGCTTGGTCGCGTTCACCGGCCCGAGCTTGTCCACGGGGTTGCCGATGACGTTCAGCACGCGGCCCAGCGTGGCGCGTCCGACCGGAGTGGTGATTGGGCCGCCTAGGTCGATGGCCTTCATGCCGCGCACCATGCCCTCGGTGGGCTCCATAGCTACGCAGCGCACGCGGCCCTCGCCCAGCTGCTGCTCGACTTCCAGGATGACGTCGAGCGGGTCAGGAACGTTGTAGCCTTCGCTGGTGACGCGCAGCGCCGTGTAAATGGGCGGCAGCGCCGATTCCGAAAACTGCACGTCCACCGCGGGACCTGCGATTTGAATTACGTGTCCTACATTTTCTGCCATAAAACCTCAGTGGTCAGTGGCTAGCGGTCAGTGGCCAGTTTCGCCAAAACCACTGACATCCCAACCTCGGAGCGCCACCACCTGATCCTTGATTCAATTAGCCCGACCGCAGCTTCTGACTAGCCACTGACCACTGGCCACTGGTTCACAGCGCCGCCGCTCCGCTGACGATCTCGATGATTTCTTTCGTTATCGCCGCCTGGCGGACCCGGTTCATGGTCAGGGTCAGCGAGTCGATGACTTCGTTGGCGTTGTTGCTGGCCGAATCCATCGCCGTCATGCGAGCGGCGTTTTCGGCGGCGACCGACTCCAGCATCGCCTGGTAAATCTGCAATACAACATAGCGGGGCAAGATGCCGGCGAAGATTTCCTCTGGCAGCTGCTCGTAAATGTAATCGACCTCCGCGGGAAATTCCTTGGCCTTGCGCTCCTCTTCGGTTTCCGGCACTTCCTTCAGGCTTATGCCGGCACCCCGTGCCGCTTCGCCCATGCGCTCGCGCTCTTCCAGCGTGAACTCTTCCGCCAGTGCCACTTCTTTACGGCCTATTTCCTGCACCGGCAAGACCCTTTGCGCAATCAGCCGCTGCGAGATCACCGACTTGAACTCGTTGTAAATGACGTAAACCGAGTCGATCTCTGCATCTTTATAAGCCTGGATGAGGCGCTCGACAATCTCCGAGACGGCCTCGTACTCCAGCTTGCCAAGAATGTTCAGGTGCTCGCCAACGATCTCGATCTGGCCGACACGCTCCTTGCTGTCCTGCGGCCTCACCGGGTAGCGACGCCGCATGTAGTCGCGTCCTTTGCGGCCGACGGCGGCAATGCTGATGTTCTTGTCCCTGAAAAATGCGATGAACTTAGCCGCAGCTTTCAGGACACTAGCGTTAAACGCGCCCGCCAATCCGCGATCGCCGGTGACCAGCACGAGCAGTATGTTCTGCTCCGGCCGTTGCGCCAGTAAAGGGTGCTTGGGCTCGCCCGTTTTTTCGTCGTATACATCGGCGCGTTTCATCAGCGAGCGCAGGATGTTGGTGATCATCACCGCATATGGCCGCGAGGCCAGCGCCCGCTCCTGCGCGCGGCGCAGCTTGGCTGCAGCCACCATCTTCATGGCCTTGGTGATCTGCCGCGTGTTCTTCACGCTGCGGATGCGCCGCCGGATGTCGCGTATGTTCGCCATCGCTGATTAGGCCGTTGCCGCCGCCGG
>Ga0335079_10005022_pt1 | contig 15190 bp, 10 predicted proteins | sample Lox_Sample_33_FD_206719 | JGI IMG/M metagenome (GOLD analysis project Ga0335079, IMG submission 206719) | Soil microbial communities from Loxahatchee National Wildlife Refuge, Florida, United States - Lox_Sample_3.3 | ecosystem: Environmental > Terrestrial > Soil > Wetlands | place: USA...
GCAAGGCGCAGAGGTCTGTTGGACCTGGCATCCATGAGGAATAAAGAATTGTAGCTCTTATTCCAGGCGGAGATGGTCGTAGCGTTTCCAGGTGGACATGTCCGAAACGATGACTCGGTCGCCCGGCTTGAGACCGTTTTCGATTTCCACTCCATCCACCGAAACGCGGCCAAGCTTTACAACTACGCGCTGAGCTTCGGTGCCGTCCCCGGAAATCCTGAAAAGGGAAACGGTGGAATCGGACCGCACTCGAAGTTCCTTCGGAAGATAGACGGCGTTCGGCACCCGCTCGACCTCAATGGAACCTCCGACGGATAAATCGGAACGCGCCCCGGCGGGTTGCGCGCCATCCACTCTCAAATCCACGTTCACTGAGCCGTTCTGCACGGCGGGATCAATGTGCGTGACGTGCCCGGGAATGGTTTTGTTCTCGACGGCGACTTCGGCCTTCTGCCGAAGGCGGACATCATCGGCCTCGGATTCGGGGATGCGAATGCGCGCGACGAGCCGCTCCGAACTGGAGACGCGCGCGAGATTCGTTCCCGCATTGACCTGCTGGCCGGAGCCCACGGAGACTTCTTCCAGAACACCCGAGATGCCCGCGCGAACCAAAAGCGCTTCCTTCTGCTGGGTCTTCAGCTCATAAAGTGCCTGCACCTGGGCTACTTCTGCCTGCTTCGCGGCAAGCTGAGCCTGGCGGGCTTCCTCGGCAATGGCAAGTTTTTCGTGCTCGATCTGAAGGCGTGTGGCGATGGAATTGGCGCGAGCGCGGGAAATCTTGGCGTTGATTTCTGCGCCGATGCCTTGCTTGGCGAGCGCTTCATCGCGTTGGGCTTCCAGGCGAGCTTCCGTGCCGTCGGATTCCAGCTCCGCCTCGGTTGCATGTTCGTCTAGGAGCTGGGCCTGCAACTGCACGCGAAGATTGGCGAGTTCGGCCTCGGCCTTCTTGGTGGCCAGGTCGGCGTCCGTGCACTGGCGCTCGAGGTCCGGATTGCTGAGCTGCATGATCACCGTATCCGGAAGGACGCGGTCCCCCGGACGAAGATAAATGCGATCTACGCGCGCCTCCGTGGCAGCCGCAAGCCAGCGAGTGTCCTCAGGCACGAGCTCGCCGGTGCCCGCAACGCGCCGGACGAGCGGCCCGCGCTGAACGGTTTCAATCAGGAGAGCGGAACGCGCCACGACGGGAGGCGCGGACCTCAATCGCGATGTCCCCACCGTGGCGGCCGCGACGGCCACCAGAACCACGACCGGTAAGGTGATCCAAAGAATGGCGCTACTGTTTCGTTTGGTTGGAGTTTCGTTCGTTTTCGTATTCATGGCCCAGCTACCAGTATAAGCGGTAGATGGATTCAGTGAAAAATCAGAAATTGCGATGGGCGCGAAAAGCGCAGCAAAGGTTGACAAGCCTGAAACCTGACCTTCAGGACGGCTTGCCGGTGCCATCCCCGGATGTTAGGTTTAGAGAGGCTTCTTTCACGCGAGCAGCGGAAGAGCCGCGAGCGGCCTGCCCGTCCGCAGGCGGGCTTTTCCGCCTTCGGGCGGATTCGGGAACTCCGCCGGAATTTTTTCGACAGTTTGCTGGGCGAAAACTTTTTCAACGGAAATTCTGAGGCACCCGCTGAGTAGAAAGTAGAGCGCGAGAGGATAACGCCTCGCGCGCGGGGAACACGTGTCGTACTGGTTTGGCAACGACAATCGGCTGCCGCAAGCGCGGCTGGCAATCGCCTCCTACGTGATCGTAGGAATGGTCGGCGTGTTGCTCCTCGGTTTCTGGAAGCTCCAGGTCATTGACGCCGACAAGTACGCGCAGATGGCCGAACGCAATCGCGTGCGGATGATCCCGGTGATTGCTCCACGAGGGAGAATGCTGGACCGGGATGGCCGCGTGCTGGTGGACAACCGGCCGTCGTTCAGCGTCCTGCTCCTGCGGGACGATCCCGATCAACTGCAGAAATACCTGCCCACGGTTGCAGATGGCCTCGGAATTTCCTTGCAAGACTTGCAAGATCAGCTCGACAGCGCCAAGGATCTGCCGAAGTTTCAGCCCATCGTCATCAAGCCGGAGGCGACCCCAGCGGACGTGGCGTACATCGAGTCGCACCGCGCGGACGTGCCGGTGCTCGAAATGCTGTCTGTCTCCCGCCGGCGGTATTTGCCGGGAGGTTTTCTTGCTCATGCAACTGGATACGTGGGCGAAGTCAGCGAGCAACAGATCGAAGCGAGTAATGGCAAATTGCGTCCCGGCGACTTCGCGGGCAAGAACGGGCTGGAGCGCGAGTACAACGACAGCCTGATGGGCACGGACGGCATGCGCCGCGTCATCGTGAACAGCGTGGGCAAGGAGATGGGACACCTTTCCGAACAGGAAGCCATCCCCGGAAAACAGATTCAACTTACGATTGATTACGACCTGCAACAGGTTGCGGAGCAGTCCCTGGGGCCGCGCGACGGGGCGGTTGTGGCGCTCGATCCACGCACTGGCGAAGTGCTGGCCATGGTGAGCCATCCTGCACCCGATCCGAACGATTTCGCAGTCCGTATTTCGCGGGACGATTGGAAAAAGTTAAACGACGACCCTGACCATCCCCTGCTCAACCGCGCAATTCAGGCGCAGTTGGCGCCCGGCTCCGTCTTCAAAATCATCATGGCGGTCGCGATGCTACAGGACCACGTTCCGGCATTGAGCTTCACGGCGTTCTGCCCCGGTTACGCGACGTTTTACGGCCGTGAATTCAAATGCTGGGTGTACGGCAAGGAAAAGGGCGGCCACGGGCTGGTGGATTTGCATAAGGCGATCATGGAGTCCTGCGACGTCTTTTTCTATAACGTCGGCCAGCGCCTGGGCATTGACCGTATCGCCTACTACGCCAAACTCTTGGGCCTGGGAAAAAAGACTGGGATTGATCTTCCTTCCGAAGAAAGCGGCCTGGTTCCCAGCGAAGAGTGGGTCGAGCGCGCGTACCACCGTAAATGGTATCCCGGCGAAACCATTTCTGTGGCCATCGGGCAGGGTGCCGTCACCGTGACGCCATTGCAACTCGCCTACACCATCGGCGGCATCGCCATGGGCGGGACTTTCATGCAGCCGCACATGCTCAAAGGCGCGCAGAACGTGCAAGTGAAGCACGTTGACCTTTCCGATGACACCGTGCAACGCGTGACTGACGCCATGTACGACGTCGTGAATGGGGACGGAGGCACGGCGAGGAACGTGCAGTTAAAGGGCATAGACTTCAGCGGAAAATCCGGCACCGCGCAGATCATCAATTATGACTTGCGCAGCCGGCTGGGCAAAACCAAGGAGTTCAAGGACAATTCGTGGTTTGTAGGCTACGCGCCGCGGCGCAATCCGGAGATCGTGGTTTGTGCCCTGGTGCAAGGTGGAGGCCACGGAAGCGAAGCGGCCGCTCCCGTTGTCCGTGACGTCGTCAAGGCCTATTACGACAAGAAGGCGAAGAAGACGGAGGGGCAGATGACGGCGCAAAAGAGTGGATCGAGAAGCGGCGCAGCTGCGGCCACGATTGCCACAGCGGCGCCCGCGGGTGATTCTGCTTCGGCGGAACGCGCGAAGACCGATCCACAGCAGCAATAGATTGAGGGGAGATTCGGGTCAGAATCTGGCCGGATAAACGATGAAAGACGCACCGGGAACACGCGATTACGATTGGTGGCTGCTTGCCATCCTCGCGGCAATTTGTGCACTGGGTGTGCTGGAGATCTATTCGGCCACGAAGGCGAGCCCCCTTGCGGGAATGCAGATTAAACAGCTGAAATGGCTTCTGTTAGGCTTCGTCCTCATGTTCATCGTTTCCCGGATTGACTACCATCTGATTCTGGACCAGGCGCTGATTCTCTACATCATAGGCATCGCGGCATTGACCGCGGTTCTCCTGGTGGGCCATACGCGTTTTGGGGCCAAAAGATGGATTCCCCTGATGGGTCAATTTCTCCAGGTGTCAGAACTCGTAAAGTTGATTATAATCATTGTGTTGGCTCGGTTCTTTGCGGAGGTCCGCTCGGACGAGCTCTCCCTGCCGGATTTGATCAAGGCAGGACTGATTGTGGGTTTGCCGCTGGGGCTGATTCTGATGCAGCCCGACTTGGGCACAGCGCTGGTGCTGATTCCCCTTCTGGTTGTTGGGGCTTTTCTAGCCGGCCTGCAATGGAAACACGCAGCGGCGATTACACTGATCGGGCTTTTGATGCTGCCAGTCGGTTGGCACGTTTTGAAGCCGTATCAGAAAGAAAGGGTTACTTCTTTCCTTCACCCCGAAGACGACGCGAAAGGCTCAGGCTATCAAGTGCTGCAGTCCAAGATTGCAGTGGGCTCAGGCGGTTTTTGGGGCAAAGGGTTTGGCAACGGCAGCCAGAACCAACTTGGGTACATCCCCGTCCGGTATTCCGATTTCATCATGTCGGCCTGGGCGGAGGAGCAGGGGTTCAAGGGCGTGCTGCTTGCTTTGGGGCTGTATATGGCACTGCTGCTGCGACTGGTGCAGAATGCACAGCGCGCGAAAGACCGAGCGGGCATGTTTCTGGTCATGGGAGTGGCAGCGGCGCTAGGGTTCCATGTATTGGTAAATGTGGCCATGGTGATTGGCGCGATGCCGGTCACCGGCATTCCGTTACCCTTGATGAGTTACGGGGGCTCGGCCACTTTGTTTGTGTTTCTGGCAATCGGCCTGGTGATGAACGTGCGGCTGCGCCGCTTTGTAAACTGAGCCGAAAGCCGAAACCGGGGGCCGCACGTGCGAAAGCCGGCGGCACCGGGATAGAAAGATTCAGAAAGATAGGATTTTAAGAGTGAGGACAGCATCGTCCGCCGTTTCCCCGGCAGCAAGCCGGGAACGGACCTGCCTCGAAAGCGCTCAGCAAGACAACGCGAGCAGCGGCTGCACTGCAGCCGGCGCTTACAGCTTCGAACGCTGGTCAGTTACCCGACATACGGAACGGTACGCCTGTGCCCGTTTGCATGAGAAGAGCACATCCGCCCCGGCCCTAGCCCCAAGGAAACTCGCAGCGAGGCGTCCCGAAGGCGCCGGAAAATACGGCGCCGCTCGCAACGAGGAGTTTTCATGTCAAAAGAATTGGTTATTTCCGCGACTTCCCATGAACGGCGAGTCGCGATTTTGGAAGAGGGCCAGTTAGTCGAAATCTACATCGAACGCGAAAAAGAGTTCGCGCTGGTCGGCAGCATCTACAAAGGCAGAGTCACCCGGGTCCTTCCCGGAATGCAGTCCGCTTTCGTGGACATCGGGCTGGATGGCGACGCTTTCCTGTACGTCAGCGACGTGTTCGAAAACCTGGAAGATTACGATCACGGCCATGCGCCGGCAAACGGCGAAGCTCCGGCAGGCGCTCCCCCGATTGAGTCCCTGCCGGGCGAATCACTTTCGCGCGGCCGGGAATCCGCCGGAGGCAATGGGCATCCCGGCGACGGGCTCTTGGAAGATACCGGGCCAGGTGCGGAAGAACGCCCCAACGGAGAGGCTCATCTCGAACCGCACGGCTCGGAGGATGAGCAGCAGCCGGATTCGAACGAATCGGCACCGCAAAATTTCTCTCCGCAATACAATCCGACGCAATACAAACCTTCGCCGTCTTTCGGACCGCGAGGCGACCGGAACGACCGTGGCGGCCAGGAGTTCGGCCGCAGCGACCGCGGGCCGGACTTCCGCCGGGGTGACCGCGGCGGTGATCGCGGGCGCTGGGGAAGACGCGGCGGCCGCGGGCGCGGCGGGCGGCATCACGGACAAGGCGGGAGGAATCTTCCTCCTTCCAAATACGCTTCTCCGCAAGGTGGAGAGCGCGATCAGCGCGGATATGAAAACCGGCCCGGGCAGCGCGGCGGATTTGAAAATCGCCGGCCCGAGGCTGCGAGATATTCCCCGCCGCCGGGATCCGCCGGAGGAACCGAGGAAGAAATTTTGCTGCCCGGTGAGTCACTGGCAAAATACCGGGGCCGCCCGGCTGCAGCGCCGAGCGAACCCATTGCGGAGCCCGAACGGCTTGAGCCTCAATCGGACACCGGAGAGAACCAGCCGCGGCTTGCAGGCGTGCCAGCCAGCGTAAGCGGTCCGCGGAGATCGCGCGGCGGTTTGCCGAGCTGGCTATTGGCGGGCGCGGGAGCCGAAGCGGCGGAAGCACCCTCCGAGGAGATTTCCGCGCAGAGCGAAGAGCGCGAGGGAATCTCGGAGGACGAAGAGATTCGTTCGCGAATTCTCGCTTCGCATGGGCAGCCGGAGGAATCCGGCCTGAGCGACGACGAAGCAAGCGTGCTTTCCGCCAGTTTGATTGATGCCAAACAGGATGATCTTCGAGAAGAGGCGGAATCCGACTCCGAGGCCGGCAGCGGAGCCATTTTTGAAGAAGAGGGCGACGAGCAAGATTCCGAGGAGGATCGCGAAGAGGAGCAAAGCGCGGAGGCCACAGTTGTCGAAGAGGTGACCGATACGGCGCACAGGGCGGTGGTGGAGGCGGAAGCTGATGCCGCGCACGAGAGCGCAGAACACATGGCTGCCCTCGGGGAACACGTCGAACTTGAAACCGGGCCGGCGGAAGATGCCGAAGACGAGAACGGCGAGGCGGAAGAAGAAGAGGAGATGGAGGAGACGGAAGCGGAATACGCTTCGCGTCAGGAACCCGAGGTGGAACACGCCGCGGCTCAGGCCAGCGAATCGCCGGCCTCGGTGGAGGAGTCCATACTCCTCCCCGGCGAGACGCGCTCTCCCCATTCCGGCACCGAACCGCGCACAGAATTTCGCGATTCCGCGCGCATCGGCGGCAATCCCCGTGCACGATTCCAACGGCCACATCGCGGAGGACGCGATCGAGGACGGGACAACCGGGGCGGGCGTCCCGACAGGCGCGGCGACCGAGGAGGCGACCGCGGGCGCGGACGGTTCGAACGGCGGGGACACAGCCACGGCCATCACGGACATCAGCGGCATCAGGGGTTCGGCGGTCCACGCCGGCCGCAACTCATCTCGGAAATGCTCAAGGCGGGGCAGGACGTCGTGGTTCAGATCGCCAAGGAGCCTCTCGGCAAAAAGGGCGCTCGCATTACCAGCCATATCGCGCTGCCGGGCAGGTTCCTCGTGTACATGCCGACGATTGACCATATCGGCGTTTCGCGGAAAATCGCTTCGGCGGAAAACCGCTCGCGGCTGCGCCGGCTGGTGGGCGAAGCGCGCGGCAGCTATCCGGGCGGATTCATCGTGCGGACGGCGGCGGGCGGAGCGAGCGACGACGAAATCCGCACGGACATCGAGTTCCTGGGAAAAACCTGGAATGAGATCAAGCAGAAGAGCGAGGAGCGCAAGTCTCCCGCGCTGCTGCACCGCGACCTGAATCTCGTCGAGCGCATCCTGCGCGACTACGTAAGCGACGATTTCACCGCCATCTGGATTGACAACGAGGAGGAGTACGGCAAGGTGGTCGAGTTCGTGAGCCGGTTCCAGCCGAAGCTGGTGAATCGCGTGAAGCTCTATGCCAAGGAGCAGCCCATCTTCGAGGAGTTCGGCATCCAGCACGATTTGGACAAGGCGCTGCGCGCGAAAGTGTGGCTCAAGTCCGGCGGCTACATCGTCATCAACCACACGGAAGCGCTCGTGGCCATTGACGTCAACACCGGCAAATTCGTCGGCAAAGGCTCAACTCGGCTTGAAGACACCATCGTCAAGACCAACCTCGAAGCCGTGAAGGAAATCGTGCGGCAAATCCGGCTGCGCGATCTTGGCGGCATTATCGTGGTGGACTTCATTGACATGGAAGAGCGGCGCAATCGCGAGAAAGTTCTCTCCGCGCTGCAGCAGGCCCTCGAACAGGACAAAGCTCCTTCCAAGGCGCTTTCGTTCAACGAATTCGGCCTGGTCTGCATTACGCGCAAGCGCACCAAGCAGGCGCTGGAACGCGTGCTCTGTCAGCCGTGCCCTTCCTGCACTGGAAGCGGCATGGTCAAGTCCATACCCACGCTTTGCTACGAAATCCAGAACGAAGCGCGCAAGATGGTCATGACCGATCACGAGAATCCGAATCTTACTTTGCGCGTGCATCCTGAAATCGCGAAGGCGCTGAAAACGCGCGAAGCCATGCTGATTGACGAGCTTGAACAAAACTCGCACAAACACGTCATCATTCAATCCGACGCAACGCTTCACTGGGAGCAGTACGATATCTACTAGTAGCACTGAAAAATGACCGCCAGTCATTTTTCTTTAAGGGAGAAGCCCGGACGACAGAGCCGGGCGTTTTCCTTTATGGGAGGCAGCGGGCTAAAGTTCGGAGTAGCGCTGTTCGCGCCAGGGATCGCCGTAGGCGTGATACCCGTTGCGCTCCCAGAAGCCAAGCTGATCGTGATCAAGCAGCTCGAAGCCGCGTACCCACTTTACGCTTTTCCATCCGTAGAGATGCGGAACGACCAATCGCAGCGGGCCACCATGCTCCGCAGCGAGAGGCTCGCCATCATGCTCGAAGGCAAACAGCACATCGGGACTCTTCAGATCCTTTAGGGGAACGTTCGCGGTGTATCCTTCTTCGGCAAGAATCAGCGCGAACGCGGCGGCGGTCTTGGGCTTCGCAAGCTTGAGCACGTCCGTGAAGAGCACGCCTTTCCAGTGATTGTCCAGGCGGCTCCAGCGCGTCACGCAGTGAAAGTCGGATTGGGTTTCTGTTTGCGGCAGGGCGCGGAATTCGCTCCATGAAAGACGAAGCGGCGATTCCACTTCGCCCGCAATTCTGAAGTCCCACGTTTCGGAATTAAAGCGGGGAATGCTTCCGGCGTGCAGCACGGGCCATTTCAACGTCAGGGATTGCCCGGGCGGAAGGCGGCCCTCCGCCTTCGCGATATTTTCCAGCTCTTTGCGGCTTCCCTTATCTGGAAAGAGCGTCAAGCGCGCCTCCATGCATGAGATGAAAGCGAAGGAGAAAAGTTGCAAAAATCAAAGCGCTGAGCGGCAACGCCGCCTCACTTCGTGGAGCTTTCTCGTATATCATGTTTTCTCGGTGCTTCGGCCAAAAAGAAAGAGGTTGAGCGTCGCATGACAGCACGCATTTTAAGCGGAACAGTAATCCGTGATCAGATCTTTGCGGAATTGAAGGAGGAAGTCGCGCAGCTCGCTGCGGAGGGCATGCGCCCGGGATTGGCGGCGGTGCTTGTCGGCGAAAATCCCGCTTCGCAGCTCTACGTAAAGAGCAAGATCGCTGCCTGCGAACAACTGGGCATTGCGAGCTGGATGCACACTCCTGCGACTGTGAGCACTACTGATGAAATGCTTCAGCTGGTGCACCAGTTGAATCGCGACGAAAACGTGGACGGAATTTTGGTGCAGCTTCCGTTGCCGCGGCAGGTAGACACGAAAAAAGTGCTCGAAGCGGTGGATCCCGCGAAGGACGTGGATGGGTTTCATCCTGTAAATTTGGGGAAGCTCGTCAGCGGGCGCCCAGGGCTCGTTGCTTGTACTCCCGCCGGTTGCATGGAAATTCTGCGCCGCAATGCTATTCCTCTTGAGGGCGCCAACGCCGTTGTGCTCGGCAGGAGCGACATCGTCGGCAAACCGATGGCACTGCTGCTGATGCACGCAAATGCCACCGTAACGATCTGCCATTCGAAAACGCGCGATCTTCCGGAGATCGTGAGGCGTGCCGACATTGTGGTTGCGGCAATGGGCCGAGCGGGGTATGTGAAAGCGGACTGGGTCAAGGCCGGGGCTGCGGTGATTGATGTCGGCACAAACACGGTGAAGGATCCTAAGGAAGCGGAAGAGCTTCTGGCTAAATTCCCCGAGCGGCTCGAGAAATTCCGCTCTAAAGGCTCCGTCCTGGTCGGCGACGTTCATCCTGACGCGATGTTCACCGCCGGCGCCTTGACTCCTGTGCCGGGCGGCGTCGGCCCGATGACCATCACCATGCTGATGAGCAACACCGTGAAAGCCGCCAGGCTGCGCCGTGGCGCCGCAACAGCTGATTCGATTTCCGCAAACCGGTGAAAACGAGAACGTGCTACGCATGGGACTCACGGGGGGGATCGCCAGCGGCAAAAGCGCCGTTGGCGCCATGCTGCGCGAGATGGGTTTTCGGGTCCTCGACGCCGACGGACTGGCGCACCAATCGATCGAACCCGGTCAGCCTGCCTACGATGAAGTTGTCCGGGAATTCGGCCGGCAGATTCTCGATCCGGATGGCCGAGTGAACCGGGCGAAGCTTGGCGCGATCGTGTTTGCCGACCGCACGAAGCTTGACTGGCTGAACGCCCTTGTACATCCGAAGGTCGAGGCGGCGATTCGCACAAAGCTTGAAGAATGGGCCCGCAAGGGCGTGCGCGATGCTGTGTTTGTCGAGGCCGCATTGATCGTCGAAGCCGGGATGCACCGGGACCTGGACGGCCTCGTCGTTGCCTGGTGCAGGCCCGAGCAGCAGATCGAGCGTTTGCGAAACAGGGGAATGAGTGAAGCCGAAGCCCGGAGGCGAATTTCGCTGCAGATGCCAAGCGAAGAGAAATTGCTGTATGCCACCGAGAAGATTGATTGCTCCGGTTCGCTCGAAGAAACCCAACGCCAGGTGCGGTCGCTGGCGGTTAAGCTGCGCCATTCCTCTCAAGCTTCGGACAATCCCTCAGCCGTCTGATACCGTGATCTGACTTGCGCTATCATCGTAAGGGAACCGGGGGAAGGGTTGTGACCATGCCTCATACCAATCGAATTTCGAGAGCGCGCATCATCCTCGTCGCGGTCATTTTACTGGCTGGAGCGTATTGGGCTGGCGCCCGATGGGGCTCTCATGAGCCCGTCCGAGTGGGCGCTGTGCCTCTCGGGACCACGCCCTCGGCATCTCCCGCAAGCCTTGCAGCGCGCGACGCCGCACTAACCGATGAAGAGGCGATCAATGTGCGCGTTTACCGCCAGGCATCGCCTGCGGTCGCCAACATTCTAACCAAAGCCACGGAATACGATTTTTTCATGGACCCCGTTCCGGTCGAAGGCGCCGGTTCGGGTTTCGTGATTGATCCGCGCGGCTACATCCTGACGAACAATCACGTTGTCGAAGGGGCGCAGACCATTGAAGTGGTGCTGGGCGACCGTTCACGTTATCAGGCGAAATTCATCGGCGCGGACCCGAGAAATGACGTGGCTTTGATCAAGATTGATCCCAAGGGAAAGCAGCTCGCGACCCTCACACTTGGAGATTCCTCCACTCTTCAAGTCGGGCAAAAGGTTCTGGCCATCGGCGATCCCTTCGGATTCCAGAGCACCCTGACGACAGGCGTGGTCAGCGCGCTCGGCCGTACCGTGCAAACGAGCCAAACCACGTTCATTGACGAAGCGATCCAGACCGACGCTGCAATTAATCGCGGCAATTCCGGCGGGCCTCTAATCAATTCACGCGGTGAAGTGATTGGCATCAATTCCGCGATCTATACGCCGAGCGGAACCACCGCAGGCATCGGCTTCGCCATTCCCATCAACACGGCTAAGCGCATCGCACACGACCTGATCGCCGACGGCCGCGTCCATCAGGCATTCCTCGGCGTGGAAACGATCCCCATTGGAGGATATCTCGCCGGCGCGCTCGATTTGCCCGTTCAGGACGGACTGCTGGTACAGCAAGTCACGCAGGGCGGACCTGCTGCTTCCGCCGGCATCCACGGAGGGGACCGCGTGGCCCAAGCTGGAATGCGCCGCTTCTACATAGGCGGGGATGTGATCGTCGCCATTGACGGACAAACCGTCGCGAGTCCCCTCGACGTAACTTTGGCGCTGAACAAAAAGCGCCCCGGAGATACGGTCACCGTGACCCTCTATCGCGGAGGCAAGAAGATGGACATTTCCGTGAAACTCGGCGACCTGCCCAAGAGCTGAGGCGTTTTACTACTTTCCGAATTCTTCCCGGTATCGGTTGCGATCTGTTTCGCTAAGCGTAAACCAGCTTTCGGCAATGTCGCGGACGCGCTCCAGTTCTCTCTGCATTGCAGTGTGCTTCGATTCCATTAATTCCGCGCTGGCGTCTTCGGGCACCGGAATTGGCGGCGCAAAGATAATCACCGCTCGGGCGAACGGCCGCGGCAAGAGAAAGTGGTCCCACGTTTTTTCGAACGTCTTGCCGTGTTCCACTCCAGCGTGAAATACCATCACGGGACAACCGGTTTTGCGGGCGAGCATCACCGGACCGGGTTTGGCGACATAACGCGGCCCGCGCGGGCCATCAATTGTGAACGCGCAGTCGTGCCCCTCCTCGATGCGGCGCGCCATCACGGCCAAGCCGCGCAAGCCTCCGCGGGAAGAACTCCCTTGCGCGGTGCCGAAACCGAGTCGCTCGATCACTTTTCGCGTCCATTGCCCATCAAATGCGGTCGTATTCATCACTACGATGCCCATGTTGCGGGCCCACCACACAATCGGAATGATCACGCGATGCCAAAACGCCCAGACGCACCTCTTCCCGGAAGAATGCACCTCCTCGGCGTGATGCCAGCCGAGAACTTCAAACCGCAGCGTGGGACCCAGCATCCGAATCACGCTGTACACCACGGCGGCCACAATGGGAATCTGGATGCGCCGCGACCACGGGAGTTCCGGAAGCCGCGTGTCGTAATGCGCGCCAACATCCTGCGAAGTCCTCTTGGCATCGCTGTCGGCTTCCTTCGCAAATGCAGAGCCGCTTGCCGAATCGGGTGAGGAATTCATCTTTGTGTGCGGCCTGGAGCGGGCCGACGTATAGTATAGGCGAGAGATTCGACCCCTGCCCCAGGAGCCCGTTAAGAGTGCCATCTTTCGCAAAGTCCTCCCACGTTGGGGCCACCGTCCTGTTCTGGATCGTGGGCAGCTTCGTCTTGTGCCTCGCATTTCTTCTCGGAATGGATCGTCCGCAAGTCGCTGCGGCCCCGGTTCCGCTTCCGGACGAGACTCCCTCCGATACGATCGGCTCAATCGAAGGCGACTCGATTTCCGTGCAAGGCCCAATGTCCGTTCAGGTGGTGAACGGACTTGTGAAAACGATTTTGCGAAGCGGGAGCGACATTCGCGTAAAAAGTGGGCGAGCGCAAATCAATCTCGTCGAGGGGGGCCGCATCGTGATCTGCGGGCCGGCGCATCTGACCGTCCTCAAGTCCCGCGGAGCACTCACCCTGGCGCTGGAAAGCGGGACAGTACACGCCTTCCTCACCCACGGTCCTGCGCTGACCGTGTACACGGCTCAGATTCAAGCTCAGCCCCTTGCCATCGGCGACGGAGCACAGGATTCTCTGGTCGGATTCGAGACGCCGGGAGCGATGTGCATCCGTGCAAGGTATGGGGCAGTCCGCTTGGAACAGCAGCTCACCGGCCAGAGCCTGGTCGTGCCGCAAGGCGGAGATGTCATGGTCACGAGCGGCCAACTGGATGGCGTGCGCGCGGGAGTGGGTCACTGCTCCTGTGATCTGGAAATTGCCAGAATTGCGCCGCCTCACATGGACAGCGAAACGTCCATGATTGCTTCCGCCAACGAGGTGAAGCCGAAACCCACGGCCGCTACTAATAATGAGCCGCCTCCCGCGCCTGTGGTCGCATCCGATCAGCCGATCTACCACGTCTTTATGCCGCCGCTGCGCTATGACGCAAGCGCGAAAATCCAGGACGCGCCCGATCCGCATCTCATCGTACTCGTCCGGCAAGTCCGTGTGCGACCAACCCTGATTTACGAGGCGCAAGTGGAAGGCGATCCGGTTGTTGCGGAAAACGCCGCGCCCCAGGCCGCGGAAGCATCGCGCGTGAAAACGGAAAAACTCGGATCGTCAAAGCCGTCTAATTCGCAGGCAAGCACTTCCATGGTGGATCGCGTCAAATCGTTTTTCCGCCGCCTTTGGAACCGCAGCTCCTGATTCGGGGATGCATTTCACTTACCTGTCCCTTCGGTCAGGTCAAAATTTCGGACATTGCCCTTCATAGAGATTTCTTCAACTTCCGTGGAATGTTATCTTCACAAATGGGAAAAGCTCCGTACAACCAGGCGAACTATGCTAATGAACATGACGCAAACCGCGGCAAAGTCCAGCGTCCTGCGCGCTTTGAGATTTTCAAGGCTTAGATCGAGCCGGCTAAAGTGGTCAGCGATTGTGTTATTGGTGAGCTCTTCCATCGCCGGCTGCACGAGCAATTCGATGCCTCCCGCCATAAGCGTAACGATCGCCCCTTCCAGCGCAAGCGTACAAGCCGGCAAACAACAGCAATTCACAGCAACTGTCTCGAACACAAACAATTCCGCGGTGAATTGGCAGGTGAACGGGAATACTGGGGGTGACTCCACCCACGGAACGATCTCCACGTCGGGCCTTTTCACCGCTCCATCCAGCGTTCCGAATCCGGCCTCCGTTACGGTCTCCGCAGTCTCTCAGGCGGACTCTTCGAAATCCGCCGCATCCATGGTGACGATCACAGCGGCGCCGGATACGATTCCGCCATCAGCCCCCACGAATCTGGCGGCATCGGCAGCTTCAAGTTCGCAGATCAATCTTTCGTGGACTGCTTCGACGGACAATGTTGGAGTGACGGGATATAGAGTCGAACGATGCCAGGGAGCCGGCTGTTCCAACTTCTCCCAAATCGCGACTCCGACGAGTGCCTCGTATAACGACACGGGATTGACCGCTTCCACGTCTTACAGCTATCGAGTCCGTGCCACGGATGCCGCGAATAATTTGAGCAACTACTCGAATACTGCGTCCGCGACGACTCTCGCGAGTTCCGCGAACATTTCCGTGACCATCAGTCCCAAGCGCGGCGGCCTCACGACCACGCAGACGCTCTCCGTCAACGCAACAGTCACCGGCGACTCGAGCAATCTAGGCGTCACATGGAGCGCGACTGGCGGGGGATCTTTTTCCTCTGCTTCCAGCGCCTCCGGAACGCCCGTAACTTACACCGCACCGGGGACCGCGGGATCGGTTACCATCACGGCCACGAGCAAAGCCGACGTAACCAAGAGCGCTTCGGCAACGCTCGGTGTCACGAATCTGGCGGGAGTATTCACGTATCACAACGATCTCTCGCGCGACGGCGCCAATACTCAGGAATATGCTCTGAACACCAGCAACGTTGCGACCGCCACGTTTGGCAAGCTCTTTTCCTGCACGATGGACGGCGCCGTCTACGCGCAGCCGCTGTGGATGGCGAATCTTACGATCGGTTCGGCGAAACACAATGTGGCGCTGGCCGTT
>Ga0335079_10005028_pt1 | contig 15184 bp, 12 predicted proteins | sample Lox_Sample_33_FD_206719 | JGI IMG/M metagenome (GOLD analysis project Ga0335079, IMG submission 206719) | Soil microbial communities from Loxahatchee National Wildlife Refuge, Florida, United States - Lox_Sample_3.3 | ecosystem: Environmental > Terrestrial > Soil > Wetlands | place: USA...
CGGCGTCTGCGCTCCGGGACTCGAGGTTGGGACCCGCCGCGGCGCCACGCCGCGCCGCGGCTTCCCGCGAAGCGGGCAGCAGCTTCGCTGTCCCAGCCTGCATCGCTTCATGGTTGGTGTTGGCTCGCGAGCGACGGTGCGGATTCACTCTACCGCAAGGCGCCGGACTGTACAGCAAGGCGCAGGCGCAGAGAAATCCCCAACGCCCCAAGGGACTTTGTCGGCTGCGACTTGGCCGACTCCGGAGACTGCTGGACAATCGCGCGATGCCGGACACGCGCGCACGGGCCCCGCAGGGATCGCCGACATCGGACGTTCGCAAGGTCGCGGTCGGACGCGGCCTTCGGGTCGGGCTGCAGCTCGCCCTCCTCGCGATCGCGCTCGCCCGTCCCTCCGTGGCCGCGGCGGAGACGCGCGTCTATCTGCTGCGCGGCTGGTTCAACGTATTTTCCACCGGCATGGACGGCATGGCAGAGGCGCTGCGCGCCAAGGGCATCGACGCCCGGGTGATCGGGCACCTCGCGTGGAAGTCGGCGACCGAGGAGATCGTCAGCGACGAAGCCGCCGGCAAGACGCTGCGGCTGGTCTTCGTCGGTCACTCGCAAGGCGCGAACAACGCGATCGACATGGCGCGCGAGCTGCAGAGTCACGGCATCGCGATCGACCTGCTCATCACGCTCGCCCCGTTCATGCAGAACCCCGTCCCGGCCAACGTCGTGCGCGCGGTCAACTACTACCAGTCGCCCGGCTGGGGCTCGGCGCTCACGGCCGACGCCGATTTCAAGGGCGATCTCTCGAACGTCAACATCGCGGGCGAGGTCGGCGTGTTCCACATCACGATCGACAAGGACTCCCGCATCCAGGCGCAGGTACTGGCCGCGATCGCCGCCCTTCCTCGCTAGCCCGTTCGCGCCGACCGCGAAGTCCGCGCGGCCCGTCGGTCGACCGGCGGGAAAAAGCGGTCGAGCGCCGGATCCCACAGCCGGATCCCGCCCGTGATGCCGGCTTCGTTGGAGACGATCGTGACGTCGGCCGGGAGCTCGAGTCGCAGCCTAGCCGCGTCGCCGCCGCCGAGGTACAGGCGATCGAAGTTGAGCAGCGTGCGCACCACGCCGATCATCCTGAGAACGCGCCGGTTCCATTTCGCGTCTCCCTTCCGCGCGAGCGCCGCGGATCCCACGTACTGGTCGTAGGTCTTGCCTTTGCGGATCGGATGCTGTCCGAGCTCGAGATGGGGCATGAGCTCGCCGTCGCGATAGAGCGCGCTCCCCAGCCCCGTGCCGAGCGTCAGCACGCATTCCAGGCCGCGGCCCTCGATCACGCCGAGCCCCTGCACTTCGGCGTCGTTGAGGACCCGCACCGGGCGGCGCAGGCGCTTGGCAAGCTCGCCGGCCAGCGGGAAGCCTCGCCAGTGGGCCGTGTCGAGGTTCGGCGCGGTGATGATGCGGCCGCGGCTCACCACGCCCGGAAAGCCGACCGACACGCGATCGTATCTCGGCAGCGCCTGCACGAGCTCGACCAGCAGCGGGACGACGGCTGCCGGCGGTGCTGGATGCGGGGTCGCCGCCTCGACGCGAGGGACGATCTCGCGGCCCGCCCGATCGAGCACGGAGGCCTTGAGATGCGTCCCTCCGATGTCGATCGCCAGCGTGTGCGGCGCTCCGCCTCGCGGGCTCTTCGCGGGCTCCCGTCGCTTCTTTCGCTTCGGCATGCGCCTCCCCTCGACGCGTCCTTACGCCGCGGGCGCGGGTGCGCGCCAGCCTCCGACGGACGTCGTGATGGCGTCGGCCTCCGCGGGGCCCCAGCTCCCCGAATCGTATTCGGAGACAGGCGCGGCCGGGCGCAGGGACGGCTCGACGATCCGCCAAGCCGCCTCGACCACGTCCTCGCGCGCGAACAGCAGCGGGTCGCCGCGCATGGCGTCGCCGATCAAACGCTCGTAGGCGTCCATCGTCCTGCCCGGCTCGTTGGCGCAGTACAGCTCGATGTCTCGTCCGACCAGCGCCGCACCCGGCTGCTTCGTGCGGACACCCATGGCGATCGCCACACGGTCCGGCCCGAGGCGGAAGCGGACGTAGTTGGAGCCCGGCCGCAGCGGTTCTTCGAAGATGTGCTGCGGCGGAGCTCGCAGCTCGACGACGACCTCGGTCGCGGTCACGGGCAGGCGCTTGCCGGCGCGGATGAAGAACGGCACGTCGGCCCAGCGCCAGGAGTCGACGTGCAGGCGCAACGCGGCGAAGGTCTCGACCCGCGATCCCGCCTCGACGCCCTTCTCCTCGCGATAGCCGCGATACTGCCCGCGCACGATGTCCGCGGCGGCGAGCGGCCGGACCGCGCGCAGCAGCTTGACCTTCTCGTCCCCGATCGCCGAGCCCTGCATCCCGATCGGCGGCTCCATGGCGAGAATCGCCACCACCTGCAGCAGGTGATTCTGTACGACGTCGCGGACCGCGCCGACCGATTCGTAGAATGCGCCGCGACCTTCGACGCCGAAGCGTTCCGCCATCGTGAGCTGCACGCTGCCGACGAAGTTGCGATTCCAGATCGGCTCCAGGAACGAATTCGCGAAGCGGAAGTAGAAGAGATTCTGGATCGCTTCCTTGCCGAGGTAGTGGTCGATGCGGAAGATCTGCTCCTCAGAGAACACGGTGTGCAGGCTGCGGTTGAGCGACTGCGCCGACGCGAGGTCGCGGCCGAAGGGTTTCTCCACGACGACGCGGGCGCCGCTCTGATCGCTGGCCCCGAGGTGCTCGACGACCACCGGAAAGGCCGCGGGAGGAATCGCGAGGTAGTACAGCGGCCGCCTTGCCTCGCCGAGCTTGCGGCGCAGCGCCGCGAAGGTCTCGGGCCGGCGATAGTCTCCCTGCACGTAGTCGAGGCGCCCGGCGAGCTGGTCGAACGCCGCGGCGTCGAAACCGCCCTCCTTCTGCAGGCCGTCGCGGACGAAGTCGCGCAGCCCGTGCGTGCCGAGATCGCTGTGCGCGACGACGATCACCGGCACGGCGAGACGGCCGTGCTGCACCATCGCCTGCAGTGCCGGATAGATCTTCTTGCGCGCGAGATCGCCGGTTCCGCCGAACAGCACCAGCGCGTCGGACAGCCTCGCGCTCACTCGGCGTGCTCCGCCGCAGCGCCGGCGGGCTCGCGGTGGCCGCCGAATTCGCGGCGCATCGCGGAGAGCAGGCGATTCGCGAACTCATCCTGGCCGCGGGAGGCAAAGCGCGCGAACAGCGCGGTGGAGAGCACCGGCGCGGGCACCGCGAGGTCGATCGCGGCCTTGACCGTCCACCGGCCTTCGCCGGAGTCCGACACCAGGCCGTGGAACGCCGAAAGATCGGGGTCGCTGGCGAGTGCGTCGGCGATCAGGTCGAGCAGCCAGGAGCGAACGACGCTGCCCCGGCGCCAGACCTCGGCGACCTCGGCGACGTCGATGTCATAGCGGTAGCGCGCCGGGTCAGCCAGGGGCGCCGTCTCGGCATCCGCAGCACCCGAGCGCGCGCCGGCATTCGCGTGCCGCAGCAGGTTGAGCCCTTCTGCGTACGCCGCCATGAGGCCGTACTCGATGCCGTTGTGAACCATCTTCACCAGGTGGCCCGCGCCCACCGGACCGCAGTGCAGGTAGCCGCGCGGCGCAGTCCCGGGCGCATGGTTCCGGGAAGGCGTTTCCGGCGCTGCGGCGGACCCGGGCGCGAGCGCCGCGAAGATCGGATCGAGCCGGCGGACCGCGTCCTCCTCGCCCCCGATCATCAGGCAATAGCCCTCGTCGAGGCCCCAGACGCCGCCGCTCGTGCCGACGTCGACGTAGCGCACGCCACGCTCGGAGAGCGCGCGGGCGCGGCGCAGATCGTCGACGTAGTCCGAGTTGCCGCCGTCGATCAGCACGTCGCCGGGAGAGAGCAGCGGCTCGAGCCTGCCGATGGTCTCGTCGACCGCCGCCGCGGGCAGCATCATCCACAGCGCTCTCGGCGGAGCGAGGCGTGCCGCGAGCGCTTCGAGCGTCGGCGCGCCTGCGGCCCCTTCGCGCGCGAGCGCGTCGACCGCGCTGCGATCGATGTCGTGGACGACGCACGCATGCCCGGCCCGCATGAGCCGGCGCGCGATGTTCGCGCCCATTCGTCCCAGGCCGATGATCCCGAGTTGCATGGCAGGCTCTCGTGTCGCTTTTCGCGCCTCTTTCTACTGAGAGGGCTTCGACCGGCGGGTGGTTCCGGCCGGCTGTCGGCGTGACGCCCGCCGCGGCGCCGTCTCACCGCTGCGCTGACGCACGGGGCTCTCCTCGCGGGTCAGATTGAGCGCCGTGTTCACCAGCGCCACGTGGGAGAACGCCTGCGGGAAATTGCCGAGCATGCGCCGAGCGCGGGGCTCGTACTCCTCGGCGAGCAGGCCCACGTCGTTGCGCAGGGAGAGCAGCCGCTCGAACAGCGCCAGCGCCTCGTCCCTGCGCCCCTGGAGGACCAGGTTGTCGGCGAGCCAGAAGCTGCAGGCGAGGAAGAAGCCCTCGCCTCGCGGCAGGCCGTCCAGCGTCCGGTTGCTCCGGTAGCGCAGCACCAGGCCGTCGACCGTGAGCTCCCGCTCGATTGCGGCGAGCGTACCGCGAACGCGGACGTCGTGCGGCGGCAGGAACCCGGTCACGGGAATGAGCAGCAGGCTCGCGTCGACCTCGCGCGACCCGTAGCTCTGCACGAAGCTCTTCATGCTCGCGTTGAAGCCGTTCCTGCAGACGTCGTTATGGATGCGGCGCCGGAGCGCGCGCCAGCGGCGCAGAGGACCGTCGAGACCGAATCGCTCGACGCTTTTCACGGCGCGATCGACGCCGACCCAGGCCATCACCTTCGAATACGTGAAATGGCGGGGCCGGCCGCGGACTTCCCACAGGCCGCGGTCGGGCTCCGACCACACGCTCTCGAGATGCTCGAGCATCTTGCACTGGATCGCCCAGGTGCCGGCGTCGGACTTCAACCCTCCCTTGCGTGCCTGGTGCAGCGCATCGATCACCTCGCCGTAGATGTCGAGCTGGAACTGCCGGGCGGCCGCATTGCCCACGCGCACCGGGCGCGAGCGCGCGTGCCCCGGCAGCCACTCGAGGATCCATTCGTCGAGGCGGCGCTCGCCGGCGAGTCCGTACATGATCTGGAGCTGCTCCGGGCTGCCGGCGACGGCGCGCTGCAGCCAGCGCCGCCACGCGTCGGCCTCCTCGAAGTAGCCCGCGTGCATGAGCGCCAGCAGCGCGAGCGTCGCGTCGCGCAGCCAGCAGAAGCGGTAGTCCCAGTTGCGCACGCCCCCCAGCCGCTCGGGCAGCGACGTCGTCGGCGCGGCCACGATGCCTCCGGTGGGTGCGAAGGTGAGCGCCTTGAGCGTGATCAGCGAGCGCGATACCGCATCGGACCACTGGCCGGAATACGAGCAGCGATCGGACCACTGCCGCCAGAACGCCTCGGTCGCCTCGAGCGCGGCCGCCGGATCGATGGGCGGGGCCACGGTGTCGTACGACAGGCCGTAGCTCAGGACGAAGGGGATCGAGGCGCCCGCGCGGACTGTAAAGCGGCCGACGGTCTTGAGCCCCTCGCCGTGCAGTGGCACGCGCGTGCGCAGCACCGTCCTGTCTCCGCCTACCACCGCGCTGAGACTGCCGTCGGGCAGCCTGCTGACCCACGGCACCGACGCGCCATAGTTGAAGCGCAGGATCAGCTCCATGCGCATCGGCACGCGCCCTCGGAGCCCGCGGACGATGCGCACCAGGTGCGACGCCGAGCCGCGCGCCGGCATGAAATCGACGATGCGGACCGCGCCCTCCGCGGTTTCGAAATCCGTCTCGAGGACCAGCGTGCCCTGGCGATAGCGCCGCAGGACGCGCGCGCCGGCAGACTGCGGCGCGATGAGCCAGCGGCCGTGCCTGGGCTCGCCCAGGAGCGCGGCGAAACAGGCATCGGAATCGAACCGCGGCCAGCACAGCCAGTCGGCCGAGCCGTCCCGGGCGATCAGCGCGCCGGTATGGCAATCGCCGACGAGAGCGTAGTCCTCGATCTTCGAAGCCATGACGGTTCACGCGGAGCCGCGTCTAGGGTTCGGACACCGACCCGCTCGGGCGGTTCACCCGACGCCCAGCTCGCCCGGTCTTTCGTGCTAGGTTCGTCCCACCGCCCGCCGCGCCGACATCGAGCGACCGATCCCATCCAGCTCCGCAGGTCCCAGCAGCCTTTCGGCCATCGGGAAAAGCTCGGCCTCCTCGCGCGCCGCATGGCGCTCCTGCAGCGCGACGAACGCCTCGACGCCGTGCCCATCGGGAAGGACAGCGGCACGCGCCTCGATGGCGGCAAGCCAAACCCTCACGGGGATCCACAGGCGCTCCAGCTCGCGATGCTCGCTCGCGAGCGAGCCGACGAGCTCGCGGATGCACACCGGGTCCGAGCCGGCCATCGACTCGATCAGCGCCGGGAACAGATCCTCCTCCTCGTCTGCGTGGTGGGCGCGGCCGGCGCGGTCGAAGTAGCGGATGACGTCCCGGGCGGCGCGGCTCGCGGCCGCGTCGCTGCCCAGCGCAGCCACGTGAGCCTCGAGACGTACGAGCGTCGCGCAGAAGCCGCGGATGCGGCCGTGACAGGCGGCGAGCATCTCCAGAGGCTCCTCGAAGCTCGGAGCCGCCCTGGGGAATCCGGACACGTCGGCGCCAGTCATACTGACACTGCGATTGGACAGGCGGCGCGACGGAGCATTCCCGGGGCAGACGCCATGTCAAAGCGCCTCCACGGGTGCGCAGCGATCGGATTCCTCGCGCGATGGTTCGTGCCGCCCCCGGCTCGAACTCGCAGCGCCTGCGATACGACCGGCGCTATCAGCTCAGGGGCACGCCGGGAGGAATCCTTCGATCGAGAAACTCGTCGCGTAGCTGTTCTTGCCGAAGCAATTGCCCGCGCCCGTCGACAGCAGCGTGAGATCGCCCGCCGCGAAGGCGAACGGGGTGGGCCCGGGCGCGGTTCCGTTGTGAACGAGCTTGTTCCGCACGACGCGATCGTTCGTCGCATCCTGGTCGGCGAGGTAGGCGTCCGTCGCCTTTGGATCGGTCGAGCAGTCGAAGCTCGAGCCGGCGAACGCCAGACAGACGTCCACGATGGCGATCCCCGCGAGATTGTTGTTTTCGACGTCGTTGTTCGACAAGAGCGAGCTATCGACGCCCAGGACGAGAACGCCGGTGCCCGGAGGCAGGAACCCGAGGATCGTATTCGGCGGCGCATCGTTCGCGCGATTGTTGTCGTGGATGGAGTTTTTCGTCGCCGTGACGGCGCTCGCGCCCGGGTGACTGGCGAACAGGCCGGAAAGAAGGAAGATGCCCATCCCGACCGAGTTGTTCCGGCTCTCGTTGCCCTCGAGGAAGATGTTGTCGCTGTTCGAGACCTCGAAGCCAACCACGTTGTTCTCGACCAGATTGCCGGTCACCAGGACGTTGCTCGAAGTCTCGACCCAGATGCCCGTGTCTCCCGAGCCCGAGGCGTGGCTGTTGCTGACCACGCCGTTCCGGGAGAGCGTCGGAAAGATGCCGTAGTTCTTGTTGTCGACCGATTGCACGTCGACGATCGAGAAGCCGTCGACGTTCTCCAGGAAGAGACCGTTGTTGTTGAAGCTGCGAATCGTGATCCCGCGTATCGACACTTCGTTCATCATCGGCGGCCGCGGCACGGGTGTCGCGCTCACGCCGGGCAGGAGGCTGAAGGGCGGCGCGAGGCTCGCGTGGCAGCTCATGCACTCGGTCCGATCCTGCGGGACAACCACCACGCCGTTCGCCTGATTGCCCGCGTTTTCCAGCACGACCGGAGCGCTGGGCGTGGACAGCCCGACGAGATTCACGCTGGCGCTGATGTTGAGCCCATTGGTCGCATTCGCCGTCTCGTGATAGACGCCGGGCAGTATGTAGATCCACCCGCCAGGCGGGGCGTTGTCGATGGCGCTTTGGATCGATTGGCCGGGACGGACGATCTGTGCGATCGGCTTTTGCTTGCCCACGGCCTCGAGCGGTGAAGACGCTGCGCATGCCAACCCGATTGCGCATGCCACAGCCGCGCGCAGATAGCGCTCTCGCTGGTTCATGGCCCCTCCCCTGGTAAGCCCGCCAGCCTAGTCTACGCCGATCCGAATCGGCGGGCACATGACGAATTCTCTCGGGTTCTGCGTGTCCGAAAGGGGCGGCCCAGCCGAGGCGCCGACGAGGCTTCCGAGCCCTTCTTCGAGGGCTTGAATCCCCCCGTCATGCCCTCATACTGACTCATCATGAATACCCGACCGGCTGCAGCCGACCCGTCCGTCGCGTCCGGGGCAGCCTCGAGCGGCGTGCGCGTAGTCTGTCCCGGCTGCGCGACGACCAACCGGGTCCCGACCGCCCGCCTCGGCGACGGTCCAAGGTGCGGCAGCTGCAGGCGGGCGCTCCTTCCGGGACAGGCCTTCGAGCTGACCGGGGCGAGCTTCGACCGCCAGGTCGCGGCGACCGACCTGCCGCTCATCGTCGACTTCTGGGCGCCGTGGTGCGGTCCATGCCGGATGATGGCGCCGGCCTTCGAGCAGGCCGCGGCGAAGCTCGCACCGGGCGTGCGGCTCGCCAAGCTCAATACCGAGGACGAGCCGGACATCGCGGCGCGGTTCGGAATCCGCAGCATCCCGACGCTCATCGCCTTCAGGGACGGACGCGAGATCGCCCGGCAATCGGGCGCGCTCGACGCGCCGCGGCTCGTCCGCTGGGTGGAAGCCAGCGTCGAGCCGCGCTAGCGTATCGCCATGGCATCGCGCAACCCGACCGACTGGATGTGGACGCAGGCCGTCGAGCTGCTGGAGCAGGCCGAGCGCATGCATCGCCAGTTCTTCCGCCTGACCGCAACGGCGCGCCCACGGCCGACCTGGGAGCCTCCCGTCGACGTGTTCGAGGACGACGAAGCTGTCGTCATCGTCGTCGCCCTCCCCGGCGTCGCCGCGGACCGGCTCGAGGTGACGGTCGAGGCCGGGGCCATCGTCGTGCGCGCGGAAAGGCCGCTCCCCTTCTCGGGATCCGGGTGCGCCGTGCGCCGCCTCGAGATTCCCTACGGCTACTTCGAGCGGCGCATTCCGCTCGCGCAGGCGCAGCTCGAATCCGCCACGCGCGAGCTCGCCGACGGCTGCCTCATCCTGAGGCTGCGCAAGGCGGGCTAGGACCGACATGAACGAAAAGACGATCGAGAATGCCGAGCCGGTGACCGCCGACGCGGGTACGCGCATCGAGAGCCCGGCCGCCGGGGCGACGCTGCGCCGCGACGCGGCGGCGCGTCCGCTGCCCGACGATGCGGTGGCCATCGTCCCGGTGCGCAACGTCGTGCTCTTCCCCGGGGCCGTGATTCCGCTCACGGTCGGACGCGAGCGCTCGCGCGCGGCGGCCCAGGAAGCCACCCGCTCGCAGCGGCCGCTGGGCGTCCTCCTTCAGAGCAAGCCGGAGGCCGAGGAGCCCGGCCCCGACGACCTGCACTGGGTCGGCACGACCGCCACGGTGGTGCGCTACATCACCGCGCCGGACGGATCGCATCACGCGATCTGCAGCGGGCTCCAGCGCTTCCGCGTGCTGCAGTTCCTCGACGGCTACCCGTTCCTCGCTGCCCGCGTGCAGACCATCGACGATCCGGAAACGGTCGATGCGGACATCGAAGGCCGCGCGCGCACCTTGAAGGAGCGCGCGCTGGAGATCCTGTCGCTGCTGCCGCAGGTGCCCGAGGAGCTGGTGGCGGCGCTCAACGCGGTGGAAGGCGGATCGCGGCTGGCCGACTTCATCGCCGGCGTGATGGACATCGGACCGGAGGAGAAGCAGGCGCTGCTCGAGATCTTCGACCTGAAGACCAGGCTCGACAAGCTGCTCGAGCTGCTCACCCACCGGATCGAGGTGCTGAAGGTGTCGCGCGAGGTCGACGCGCGCACCCGTGAGTCGATCAGCGACACCAATCGCAAGCACCTCCTGCGAGAGCAGATACGCACGATCCAGAAGGAGCTCGGCGAAGGCGACGAAGGCGCGGCGGAGATCGCGGAGCTCGACAAGGCGATCACCGAAGCGAAGATGCCCGAGGAGGTCGAGAAGCAGGCACGCAAGGAACTGAAGCGGCTCGAGCGCATGCCGGAGGCCGCGGGCGAATACTCGATGGTGCGCACGTACCTCGAGTGGCTGATCGAGCTGCCCTGGGCCGCGGACCCGGGTACGCCGATCGATCTGAACGAGGCGCGGCGCATCCTCGATGCCGATCACTACGGCCTCGACAAGATCAAGCGGCGCATCCTCGAGTTCCTCGCGGTGCGCAAGCTCAACCCGTCGGGCAAGAGCCCGATCCTGTGCTTCGTCGGCCCGCCCGGCGTGGGCAAGACCTCGCTCGGCCAGAGCATCGCCAAGGCCACGGGGCGCAAGTTCGTGCGCGTGAGCCTCGGCGGCGTGCACGACGAGGCGGAGATCCGCGGCCACCGCCGCACCTACATCGGCTCGCTGCCCGGGAACATCATCCAGAGCCTGCGCAAGGCGGGAACGCGCAACTGCGTGATGATGCTCGACGAGGTCGACAAGCTGGGCATGGGCGGCTTCCAGGGCGACCCGGCGTCGGCGCTGCTCGAGGTGCTCGATCCGGAGCAGAACTCGAGCTTCCGCGACAACTACCTCGCGGTGCCGTTCGATCTCTCCGGCGTGATGTTCATCTGCACGGCGAACGTGCTCGACACGATCCCGGGCCCGCTTCGCGACCGGATGGAGATCATCCAGCTCCCGGGCTACACCGCGCAGGAAAAGCTGCAGATCGCGCGCCGGTATCTCGTTCCGCGTCAGCTCGAGGCCACAGGGCTCGAGGCCGGCCAGTGCGAGATCGGCGACGATGCGCTCATGAAGATCATCGACGAGTACACGCGCGAGGCGGGTGTGCGCAACCTCGAGCGCGAGATCGGCAACGTCTTCCGCAGCGTCGCGGTGAAGATCGCCGAGGGCAGCGCACAGCAGGTCCGGATCGGACCGGGCGACCTCGCGCCCATCCTCGGCGCGCGCAAGTTCGAAGCCGAGGTCGCGATGCGCAGCGCGGTGCCGGGCGTGGCCACGGGGCTCGCCTGGACGCCGGTCGGCGGCGACATCCTCTTCGTCGAGGCCGCGCGCATGCCCGGATCGGGCAAGCTCATTCTCACCGGCCAGCTCGGCGAGGTGATGAAGGAAAGCGCGCAGGCGGCGCTGTCGCTCGTGAAAGCGCGCGCGAGCGAGCTCGGCGTCTCGGCGGAATCGCTCGAGAAGTCGGACATCCACGTGCATGTCCCGGCGGGGGCGACGCCGAAAGACGGTCCGAGCGCCGGCGTGGCGATGTTCGTGGCGCTGGCTTCGCTCCTCACCCACCGCCCCGTGCGCAGCGACGTTGCGATGACCGGCGAGATCTCGCTGCGCGGGCTCGTGCTGCCGATCGGGGGCGTCAAGGAGAAGGTGCTCGCCGCGCTGCGCGCGGGCATCACGACGGTGATGCTGCCGGAGCGCAACCGGCGGGACCTCGAGGAGATTCCGGCCGACGCGCGGGAAAAGCTCCGCTTCGTCTGGATGGAGCGCGTCGACGATGCGCTCGCGGCCGCCCTCACTGCGGTGGCCTGACGCCCGGCCATGCGGCCAGGAGCTCCATCGCGGTCGCGGGGTCGCGGGCCACGCGCAGTCCTTCGCGAACGCCCCGGTCGCTGAACATGGCCGCGGCTGTGGCGAGCAGCTTCAGATGCTGCTGATTGGCGTCCTGCGGAACGATCAGCCCGAGGAATAGCGACACCGGCTTTCCGTCGGGCGCGCCGAAGGGAATGCCGGTGCGAAGGCGAACGAGCGCCGCGGCCGGCGCCGCACATTGCGGCATGCGCGCATGCGGTATCGCGATGCCGTAGCCGACCGCGGTCGACCCCAGCTCCTCGCGCGCGCTCAGGCCCGCGACGACCTCCGCGCGAGTGGGGCGGCTGCCGTGCGCCAGCATCGCGGCGAGCCGATCGAACAGCTCCGCCCTCGTCGCCATCTCCACGTCGAACGCGATGTCGCCCGAGCCCATGACCGCGACCACGGGATTCGTCATCGTTGTCGCCGTCCGGGCGCGGCGCGGTCGGGTTGGATCACGAAGAGGCCTCCATGCCCCGGTCCTCGCCTTCCGTGCTCGCTTCATGGAGGTGGACGGTGTTGCTGTCCTGGTCGAAATCGACGAGTTCCGCATACCGACCCCAGCCGACGAGCGTCTCGAGCATTCTCGCCGGCTGATCGTATGGCAGCAGCGTCCCCAGCCACTCGAGCACGCTCTCGGCGTCGAGACGTCCTTCCGGCGCTTCCGCCAGGCGCGACGTCAGCATCTGGAACAGGCGCAGCTTCAGGATCGCCTGGCGGAACAGCGCTCTGCGGGCCGGCGTCGGCGCGGCGAGAAAATACCAGCCGGCCTGCGTCATGAGCACGTCGTCCTTCGGGGTGTCGACGAGGTCGAGCATCTCGGCAGCCTTGACCGTGGCGATGGTTTCGCCGAACTCCTTGCCGATCCGGGCGCTCAAGTCGAAGACGTTGATGGTCTCCTGCGCGTCCTCGATGATCTCCAGCAGGCCGACGATCGTCTCCACCGGCACGTTGGGTACCGGCTCGATCCTGCCGCTCGGCGGCGCGGCGGTGAGCGCGGCGGCCTGGGCCGCGGCCGCAGCCGCCGCCCGCGGCTCCTCGACCGGCTCGTCGGGCAGGACCAGCGCCGTGATGGCCGCATGGACCTGATCGACGAGGTCGGCGAACGACCTCGAGTTCACGTCGCGAGGATACGGCAACGGATTGACGATGACATTGCGCACGCGGCCGGGGTGCGACGAGATGATCACGATCCGGGTCGCGGTGAACACGGCCTCGGCGATGCTGTGGGTGACGAGAAAGATGCTCTTGAGCCCCGCGTGCTGGGAGCTGCGCCACAGGTCGATCACCTGGGTGCGCAGACTCTCGGCGGTCAGCACGTCCAGAGCGCTGAACGGCTCGTCCATGCACAGCACTTCCGGCTGGGCGACCAGAGCGCGGGCGAATCCGACCCGCTGGCGCATCCCGCCGGAAAGCTGCTTGGGATAGGCGTTCTCGTAGCCGGAGAGCGCGATGAGCTCCAGCGCGCGCTCGATCTCCTCCTGCTGCCTGCTCTCCTCGAGACGACGCTGGATGAGGCCAATCTGGACGTTCTCCTGGACCGTCAGCCAGGGGTACAGCGCGAAGCTCTGGAAGACGATGGAGAGACTGCGGTTGATTCCGACGAGGGGCGCGCCGTGGCTGAGCACGCTGCCCTGGGTCGGGCTCGTGAGACCCGCCATGAGGCGCAGGATCGTCGACTTGCCCGAGCCCGATTGCCCCAGCAGAGCGACCACCTCCCCTTCGCCCACTTCGAGGTTGATGTCGTCGAGCACCGTGACCGGCGGGCTGCCTTCGGCGCCCATGTAGGATTTCGAGACGCGGCGCAGCTCGATCAGCTGCGCGCCGCTCGCGCGCTGCGCCCGGGCCTCGGGCAATCGGTCGGCCGTCAGGATGTCGGCGGGCATGATCCTCTCCGGCGGCGCGCAGCGGGGCGCTCGGCCGCGGTTGCTTGCAAATCCTCGTGCGCCGCTGGCATCGTCGTTCTCAGTCGAGCTTGAACTTTCGCTCGGCGAGGTCGTAGAGGCGCCGCCACAGGACGCGGTTCATGATCACGACGAACAGCGACATCACCAGGATGCTGAAATAGATCGCAGGCTGATCGCCTTTCGCGGTCACCTGCGCGATGTACGCGCCGAGCCCGTCGGCCACGAGTTTGTCGTCGCCCCACGAGGCGACTTCGGCGACGATGCTGGCGTTCCATGCGCCCCCCGCGGCGGTCACCGCACCGGTCACCCAGAAGGGAAAGATCGCGGGGATGATGAGCGTCCGCCACAGGCGCCATCGCCGCAGCCCGAACAGCGCGGCCGCCTCGCGCAGGTCGCTCGGGATCGCCATCGCCCCGGCGATGACGTTGAACAGGATGTACCACTGCGTGCCCAGCGCCATCAGCAGCACGCTGCCCCAGTTGATCGAGATGCGGGTCGAGATGAAGAAGGCCACGATGAACGGAAAGGTCATGTTCACCGGAAACGACGCCGCGATCTGCGCGAGCGGCTGAGCGATGCGGGCGACGTGCGGACGCAGGCCGATCCACACGCCGATCGGCGTCCAGATGAGCGTGGCGATCGTGGTCATCGCCACGACGCGCAGCAGCGTGAGCATGCCCAGCCCGCACACGCGCAGCATCTCGGCGCCGCCGACGTCGCTCCGGATCTCCTTCGCGATGCCGAGCGCGTCGACGATGAGCCAGCCGATGCCCGCGGCGGCGATGGCGGCGATCGCGACGCGAAGCAGGGCCTTCACCCTGCCGGGCGTGCGGCCGGCAAGCGTGTCGGCCAGGTCCGCGCCCAGCACCGACGCCCGCTCCGAGAAGCGGCCGAGGATGTGTCCCGCGTGCTCGGCAAGCCACGCGAGCGCGAATGAACCCTGCAGCAGGGAGAGCACCCACGAAGTCGGGTTGTCCCTGCCCTCGGTCTGCTCGAGCTTGAACTTCTCCGCCCAGGCGACGAGCGGACGCCAGAGCAGCTGGTCGATCACCACGATCGTGAGGATCATCGCCACGATCGCCCAGACCGCGGCGCGCGTGTCGCCGGCCTCGACGGCCGCCGCCATGTAGGAGCCGAGCCCCGGCAGCTTGATGTTCTTGTTGAGCACCGAGATCGCCTCGCTCTGGGCGACGAAGAACCACCCGCCGCCGAAGCTCATCATCGAGTTCCAGATGAGACCGATCGCCGAGAACGGAAGCTCGACCTTGGTGAAGCGCTGCCACCGGTTGAGCTTGTATACCGATGCGGCCTCCTGCAGCTCGGGCGGGATCGTTACCATCGAGTGGTAGTAGCCGAACGTCATGTTCCACGCCTGCGCGGTGAAGATCGCGAAGATGCTGGCGCATTCGACTCCCAGCAGACTGCCGGGAAACAGCGCGAGGAAACCGGTTACCGTCACCGAGAGGAAACCGAGGACCGGCACCGACTGCAGGATATCCAGCAGCGGAAGCATGACCGCGCGGGCCCGCACGCTCTTCGCGGCGAGGTATCCGTAGGTCAGCGTGAACAGGAGCGCCGCGGCGAAGGCGATGAACATCCGCAGCACCGTTCGTGCCGTGTAGTAGGGGATGTA
>Ga0335079_10005030_pt1 | contig 15174 bp, 7 predicted proteins | sample Lox_Sample_33_FD_206719 | JGI IMG/M metagenome (GOLD analysis project Ga0335079, IMG submission 206719) | Soil microbial communities from Loxahatchee National Wildlife Refuge, Florida, United States - Lox_Sample_3.3 | ecosystem: Environmental > Terrestrial > Soil > Wetlands | place: USA: Florida...
AATGAAGGCAAACTGGAAGGCATCCAAATGGCTTGGCACGAGGAATTCCAGGACCGCACGCAAGGCTGATCTAGTAACCCCGCACGCCTCCAACCCGAACGCGCGCAATGAGCGCTATCGCTGTTAACGACAGTCATCGTGGAATCTGGCCCCAATTGGGACTAAACTGATGACGTTGAAGACTGCAGATAGAAGCCAGGCAACGGGAGGCAACTGTTGTTCGAGCAATTCAAAGAGAACCTCAGCCTAACAAGGGAGTTCACGGGGACCGTACGTGATGGTCTGAGGTCAGCACAAGCGGCTTGGAGAAAGACCACTCCTGAGAAGCGGGCCCTGTGGCTGGCGGTACCCACTGTAATCGTCGTCAGCGCAGTCGCCGAACATTTCTCGGCACCTTTGTATTACGAGGCGGCTGTGCTGGTGATCGCCGTGGTGCTCGTCGGTCTTGGGTCCGGGATGCGAAGGGCGGTGCGGCGCAAGCTCCCGTAGGCGGACGAACTTGTATGCTCGTTGTTGTAACATCGCGTTTGCGCTCTTTGACGAGCGTAACGCGTTGCTCGCCCGCAGATTCAATCGTCCTACTTCCCCGCCTCCGCCAGCTTCTTATAAAACCTCTGCAACGTATAGAACGCTATCTTCCGCTGCCCTCGATTCGAGATCAGACCCTTGCGATTGTGATAATCCTGCACCCCGGGAAGCATCCGCGCCGGAGAGCGAAAGTCCATCAACACCCACGGCGTCAGCCCCGCCAGGTTCGGCATGCGCTCCACCATCGCTAACTGGTGCTGGTACAGATTGTCTTGATATTCCTCCGTCCATATTTCGTCTGCATCGCCGTGGCGGCCGTACACCGCGCCCCCGCCGAATTCGCTGACGATCAGCGGCTTGTTCCAATTCGACTTCCACTGCATCTTGTCGGCGTCTTCCGGACGCCCCCAATACCATCCCAGATATTCATTGAGAGCGAGGACATCGACCACTTCGCCTAGTGGATCGCTGATGGTCCGCACGTCGGAGCCAGTATCTTCCACGTGATTCATCGCCGAGGTAATGAGCCGCGTCGAATCAAGCTCCCGCGCATCTTGCGCCAGTTGTTTGAGAAACGCCAGCCGCTCCGGCTTCACTGGAGTCTCGTTCGAGAGCGACCACAGAATCACGGCTGCCCGGTTATGATCGCGAGCAATCTCATCGCGCAGCTGCGCCTCGGCATTCGCGAGCGTTGCCGGATTCGCCCAGTCAATGTCCCAGTAGACGGGAATCTCCGACCAGACCAACAAGCCTATGCGGTCCGCGAGGCGAATCTCATTCTCGTTGTGCGGGTAGTGAGCAAATCGGACGAAGTTGCATCCCAGGTCTTTCACCCAGCCGAGCAGGGTCTGCGCATCCTCCAGACTGAAGGCGCGCCCTTCGCGAAACGGCGCCTCCTCATGCATCGAAATGCCGCGCAGGAAAATCGGCTTGCCGTTCAGCAGGATGTTCGGGCCCTGCACTTCAATCGTCCGAAACCCAATCTGGTCGTGGATGGTGTCGGCGCCGCTGGTGAGGACCACGTCATACAGTTTCGGATGTGCCGGGGACCACAGGTCCAGCTTCGCCGCAAAGTGAAAGTTCGCGCGCCCGGCTCCGTCGACAGCGGACGTCTCACGCGCCCCGGCCTCCGGGATTTCCACGGTGACCTTCTGGCCGGACGGCGCGCCGTTCAATTGCACCCATCCGTCCACTTCCGTCTGCGAGCCCCGCGTCAACTGAACGGAATAATCCTGAATGAAGATCGACGGCGCCTCGACCAGCGCAACATCGCGGGTGATCCCGCCGTAGTTCCACCAGTCGAATTTCAAGGTCGGCACGGCGTCGACGCGGCGGACGTTGTTCACCTCAACCACCAGAGTGTTCGTCCCCTCACGCAGAACTGACGTCGCTTCGAAATTGAAGGCCGTAAACCCGCCTTCGTGTTCCCCCAGCTTTTCTCCATTCAGATAGACGGTGGCCTGGTAGTTGACCGCGCCAAAGTAAACGAACGCCCGTGTGCTGGTGCGCTTGTGGTAGCTGAACTCGCGCCGGTACCACACTGGACCTTCGTAAAACATCAAGGCTTCGCGTTGCGTGTTCCAGTCTCCTGGAACATTCAACACCGGCGATGCGTCGAAGCTGTACTCGACGCGGTCGCTCTTGCTACGCGGCTTTTCATCGCGAAAGAATGTGCCCTTGCCGTTGTCGAATGGATCGACAATCGCGTGCCATGCGCCATTGAGGCTCATCGTCGTACGGCCTGGAATGTTCGCGATCAGAGTGGAAGGCGCAGGCCTGGCATGGGCCAATCCGGACAGCAGGAGCACAAGCAAGCAGCGTTTCATGGAGAACCTCGGAGCCGCCCATGGTAGTGATCGAAACAAAGAAACGTCAATCAATGCCGGTGCCGGTGTCTGGGTCGCTACGCGCACGTTCTGATTCACTGAAGTTTTACATTTCCGTGACAACGGGCGGAGCGGGTGCGTCTATTCTCATCTGCACGAGGGGCCGTGAGCACTCATGGCTCTTCTCTCTCTCCGGCCAAACTTGGAAGGGCACGGCGACCGCCGTGCCCCATTTTTTCTGAGACTGGAATTCCGATCAGCCCACCGGGACCGCTGCGGTCTCTTCCACATTCGCTTCACGCAGGAATTTCGCTGCTTCTTCCGGCGGCGTGGGATTGATATAGAAGCCCGTTCCCCACTCAAATCCCGCCGTCTTGGTCAGCTTCGGCATGAACTCGATGTGCCAGTGATAGTGATCATTCGTCGGATCCTGCACCGGCGAACTGTGGATCACCAGGTTGTACGGAGGATTATCAAGAACCCGGTCGGCCCGGCTGAGAAGATCCTTCAGCGCTCGGGCGAGGTTCTCAAACATGTGCGACGACGAGTTCTCGAACGCCGATTCGTGCGATTTAGGCAGAATCCACGTCTCAAATGGAAAGCGCGGTGCATAGGGCGCGAGGGTTACGAAATTCTCGTTTTCCGCTACTACACGCGTGCCACCGTCCATCTCCTGCCGGATGATGTCGCAGAACACACAGCGCTCTTTGTAAAGGAAGTACTGCTTCGCCCCCTCCAACTCCTGCACGACGTTAATCGGAAGAATAGGCAGCGCGATCAGTTGCGAGTGCGCGTGCTCCAGTGAAGCACCAGCCGCTTCGCCGTGGTTCTTGAAAATCAGGATGTACTTGAACCGCCGGTCTTTCTTCAGATCCAGGATGCGATCCCGGAAAGTCCACAGAACATCCTCAATCCGCTTCGGAGGCAGCGTGGCCAGGCTGGAGGTATGATCGGGCGTCTCGATGATGACTTCGTGCGCCCCAATTCCGTTCATCCGGTCAAACATGCCTTCCGCTTGGCGGTTCATGTTGCCTTCGATCCCGAGGGCGGGAAACTTGTTGGGTACGACGCGGACGGTCCAGCCCGGAGTGTCCCGCTGCGGCGGTGGGCCGCCATTGGAATTAGGACGGTACGCCTGGATTTCGGGAGGGGTCTTGCTCTCATTCCCGTAACAAAAGGGGCAAAATCCCCCCTTGATCTTCATATTTTCGCGGACAAAGTCAGTCGGGCGCTTGGCCCGGTCCGTCGAGATAATTACCCAGCGGCCGACAATCGGATCTTTTCTAAGCTCAGGCACTACAGAGTCCTTTCAGCGGGCTACGCAAAACTCAGATTTTACGCCGACAAGGAAGCATTGCGAAACACTTCGATCAGCGGGCGGGAACTAAAACCATCATAGTATACGCTGACAATATCGATTCTCCACTGGCACGATGGTGGAAGCATTCTCCGGTACTCTCGAGCCACTTCCGCTATTTCCCTCCGTTTGTGGCGGTCCACCGCCGCCTCCGCTGATTTCACATCTCGCGATGTCCTGGTCTTAACTTCTATAAAACAAAGCACATCCGCATCCCACCCAATCAGGTCAATTTCGCCTCGGCAACGCGGCGAGCGAAAGTTGCGGGCCACGATCACGTACCCAAGTTTCCTCAGATGGAAGTATGCATCTTCCTCCCCAAGTGTCCCAGTACGCTGGTGTTGTGGTCGCGGGTCGGGCGGGAGCACCCTCCGCGCAAACCAATCCAAGCTGAGAATGATCGTTCGAGTGACCTTCGCGGGAAGCATGACGAATAACATCAATCTATGCGACGCCATCCGTCACGAGATGTGACGCACCTCACAATCGTGACGATTAACGTCGCCTGGCTTCCCGAAGCGGGAAGGCCCCGCCGAGCTCCGTCAGAACATCGAGCCAAAAAGAAAGCAAGCCTGCGGACAAGGCCGCAGGCTTGGTCGCACCCTCCCCCCAAGGAGGCAGCAACGAAAACCTCAATCTCTTAGGCTTGCGGAGCGCACCCTCTCGCGCGCTCCGCAAGCGTCCCACGGTACTCATTGACCGTGAAAATCAGGGCACCACTCGGGTGCCTACCGCCCTTAGGCCGTCCAGCGAACTCCGCTGTATTCAATCGGCAGCGCCGAGTTCCGGCGGGATCATCGCGGGCATGGCGCTCACTCTCGCCGACCTTCTGCCCGTGGTCAATTCACGCCTCAGACAAACGTGGTTCACGCGCCAAGTTGTTATTTCCCAGAACGATGCGGCGGCGTCTCACTCGGAAAAAAGTGGTGGGGAGATGGCACCAAGCGGCAATTCCGGAAGGCATCACAGGTGAGCTAGACTCCGGTTGAACCAAGTTCAGGACAGAAAACCATGCAGCCAGCCCCACAGCCGCGCGCAGTAGTTCGTTTTGGAGTCTTCGAGGCGGACGTGTGCACGGGCGAACTGCGAAAGAACGGGGTCAAGGTCAAGATTCAGGATTTGCCCTTCCGGGCGCTGAAGCTCCTGCTAAACCACCCCAACGAAGTCCTCAGCCGCGAGCAATTCCGCCAGGCACTCTGGCCGGAAGGCGTCTTTGTGGACTTCGATCACGGCATCAGCAGTGCCATTAACCGCTTGCGGGATGCACTCGGAGACTCGGCCGACAACCCCGTTTTCGTCGAGACGGTGGAGCGCCGTGGCTACCGCTGGATCGCCCCCACCCACGTCCCGGCACCCACACCAGCGGTAGTACCGGCTCAACCTGGACCTGTACTGGTCCAAGCGGAGGCCGAAGCCAAGGTCCAGGAGAGCATTCCAGTTCCGGTCAGGCGATGGAGGTGGTCCCTCCTGTTTCCAGCGGCGGCGATACTCCTGATGGTCTGGAGTTTTTGGCCGAGCCATCGCGAAGCTAAGGCGGGCACGACCAAGCGACCGCCGATTGCGCCTCGGACACCGGATTCTTCTATCCATTCCGCCAACACCGAAGCGGAGCAGTTCTATCTGAAAGGCCGCTTTTATTGGGAGAAGCGCACGCCCGACGGGCTCAACAAGGCGGTGGACTACTTCACGCAGGCCATCGTCCACGACCCCAATTACGCTCCGGCCTATGTCGGACTCGCCGACTGTTACAACCTATTGCGCGAATATACCCTGATGCCGGCGAGCGAAGCCTACCCTCGCGCCCTCGCAGCCGCTCAAAAGGCCGTCGAGCTCGACGATCAATCTTCGGAAGCACATGCCTCGCTCGCCTTCGCCCTTTTCTTTGGTACTTGGGACGTCGTGAATGCCGACCGCGAATTCCGTCGCGCCATTGATCTGGACCCCAACAACGCCGCAGCGCACCACTGGTACGCCACGTACCTCGGGACGATCGGACGAAGATCGGAATCTGTGTCTGAGATTGAGCGTGCACAGGCCCTCGATCCGGCTTCCAAGTCCGTTCTCGCTGACAAGGGGACCGTTCTTTGGGGGGCTGGCCGCCACGAGGAAAGCCTCACTCTGCTGAAACAGATGGAAACCGCCGAACCAGATTTCGTTTCCCCGCACCGCTATCTGAAGGCTATCTACCTCGCTACTGGGGACTACCCGGAATACCTGCAGGAGTGGAAGACGGAAGCCATGCTGATGCACGACACTTCCGCTCTCAAACTCGTCGATGCGGCGCAGAAGGGCTTCGCTCGCGGAGGCCCCCACGGCATGCTGGAGGACCTCCTGACGTTGCAGATAAAGCTCTACCAGCGCGGATTGCTATCGCCATATGCTGTGGCCCAGACCGACGCCCTTTTAGGGGACAAACGCGAGGCGTTCCACTACCTCCAGATCGCTTACGATAAGCACGAAGAAAGCACGGTCCAGATCGAGAACGATACGGCCTTTAGTGCCCTGCATGATGACCCTGGCTACAAAGACCTGATCGCACGCCTGGGTCTTCCCAATCTCAAGTAGCACCGGCTTCCCCGACAAATAAGAAACGGGCAGGACCGAGGTCCCACCCGTAACTTGTTCCAAGCTAAGGTATCGGCCTTAGGCGTTCCTGCCGACCTGCTGAATGCACTCCTCGAGCACGTCCACGGCGACGTCAGCTTCTTCTTTCGACACCACCAGCGGCGGACACAGCCGGATCGAGCTCGGCCCGCAACCCAGAAACAAGATCCCGCGCTCGAACGCTCTTTCTACGATGCGGTCGCGTTCAGCGTTTCCGTATTCCTTGGTCACCTTGTCCTTGACGATGTCTACACCGATCATCAGCCCGCGGCCGCGTACATCGCCTACCAGCTTTAGTTTCGAAGGCCAGTCCGCCATACGCTTCAAGATGTGATCGCCGACGCTGGCCGAGTTCTCGAGTAGATGTTCCTTCTCGATCACATCCAGGGTCGCCAGCGCCGCAGCGATCGCCACGGGATTCCCGCCGAACGTAGATGCGTGCGAACCCGGCACCCAGTCCATGACTTCCGCGCGAGTCATCGTGACGCCGAGCGGCATGCCGGAAGCGATGCCCTTGGCCATGCAGACCATGTCGGGCTCAACGCCGGTATGCTCGACGGCAAACCACTTTCCGGTGCGGCCAATCCCGCTCTGCACTTCGTCAACCACCAGCATGATGCCGTGACGATCGCAGATTCGCCGGAGTTCCTGCATGAAGATCTTCGGCGCAACAACATATCCGCCCTCGCCCTGCACCGGTTCGACAAAGATCGCCGCTACTTCCTCGGGTGCGAGCGTGGTCTTGAACAGCTTCTCTTCGATGAAGCGGGCGCAGCCCAGCGCAAAGTTGTCCGGATCCTGCGTGCCGCCCACACAGCCGCGGTACACATCGGGATAGCGCACATGCGTCACGCCCGGCACCAGTGGCGCGAAACGGCGGCGCTGCTGCGGCTTCGACGCCGTCAAGGACAGCGCGCCCATGGTGCGTCCATGGAACGCGCCAAAGAACGCGATCACGTTCTGACGCTTGGTGTGGTAGCGCGCCAGCTTGAGCGCACACTCGATGGCTTCCGCTCCCGAGTTGCCGTAGTAAATCCGGTGCGGTCCGGGCATGGGCGCAATCCTCGACAGCCGTGCCGCCAAGTCCACCATGCTTTCGTAGTAGAAATCCGTGCCCGACATGTGGATCAATTCGCCAGCCTGCTTCTGAATGGCGGCAACCACGTGCGGATGGCAGTGGCCGGTCGACGTCACGGCAATGCCTGCGGAAAAATCAAAAAACTCGTTGCCGTCAACGTCGGTCACCACAATCCCGCGCCCGCTCTTGGCCACCATCGGGTACGAACGGGTATAGGACGGCGAAATATATTTCTGGTCGCCCTCAAGCACGCGCTTGGCATTGGGCCCGGGCAGGGCGGTCTTGATCTTGGGCCCCATCGTTGCGGTCATCGTCTTCGTAGTCATGGCATCCTCCATGAGCGGCTGTCAGTAGTCAGCCGCCGGTTTGTACGGGAAAAGGCAACCTTGGAACGCGAGGTCCTGGTTCGGACGCACGCAAGCCAAAGCGAATCAGAAAGGAGGATGAAGGGACTAGTCGCTACCGAAGAGGCTGGGACGCAGTCGCGATGGCAGATTCGCCCGGTAGCGCCGCGGGCACACCAGACAGTGCAACCAGCACTCGGGCAGATGCGCATTGGGAAGGCGCGAATTGGGATTCTTCTGCAGCATCGCTAACGGTCGGCATTACTAACTCATTATAGCTGGAAGGGTAGAACAGCGTAACCCCCTTGTTCCTGGTAGACGGTTACGTTGGGGTGGCAAAGAACTCGGTCATGCTGATCGGATTCGAAGCGTCCCCATGGTCGCCTCGACAGTATGTGACAAATGGCTCTTACTTCGTCAATTCGGCAGGCCAGTTGGAGATGATCTTCAAGGGCGCTGCGGCTTCGCCTTCCGCCAGGTTCACTAGGAAGCGCTTGCCGTCAGGAGCCACATCGAAACCCGTGCCGATTCCAGGCATGCTGGCGTGGAAAAGCTGCTGGGGCGCGCCAATTTCAACATCGCCACCCTTCGGCGTGATGGTGCAAGCCATAATCTCATCGTTCAGATTGTTGAAGAACACCTCGCGCCCGTTCGCGCTCCACGCCGGATACGCCCCGCCATTGGCCGAAACTTTCCATTTCCCTTTTGCCTCAGGAAACGAAGTGAGGTAGGTCTCATTTTGTCCGGACTCGTCTGAAACGTAGGCCACCCAATGGCCGTCGGGTGAGATCCGATAGCCCGTGAGGTTCGATTTCTGTGACGGTGGCTGCACCAACACAACCGGCTTGCTGTCTCCGGCGAGCGGCACCATCCAGAGAGAAACCATCGTTTCGCCTTCACCCCAGATGTAGGTCAAATACTTTCCATCCGGAGTCAATGCAGGATAGTGATAGTTGTTCGCGACCGCGGTCAAGTTCCTCTCCGCGCCGCTGCCGTCGGCCGCCTTGCTGTGAATCTCAACGTTGTCTCCGCCCTGCGCCACTGCCAGCGTGAACACAAGCGTCTTGCCATCGGCAGACCACGCTGGTTCCGACACCGGTAGCTGGTCGAAGGTGACACGCGTTCTGGTTTTGCGTTCCAGGTCAAGCGTCCAAACCGAAGACGCCGGGCTCCCCGTGATGAACGCCAGGCGCTTTCCGTCAGGCGAGAGGCGAACATTCGCGATCGTATTCTCGCGCACGTCGTAGGTGCCGATTTCTTTTCCCGTGCGATCGAGCCAGGTCAGGCGGCTCCTCGCGGCGGCGGCATTTCCCTCCTCGTACACCATGACTCCGTTCTGCGAGGTCGCGAAAATGCTGCGCCACACGCCAACGTCGTCGCGGAGATTCCCCACCAGCGGAACCGCCGGGCCCAGCAATTTCCCCGCCTGCGGGTCGAAAGGCTGCGCCACTAGGGAAGTGCCGGCGCGATACAGCAGTTGGCCCGATGCATATTGCGCCGCCGAATCCGTCGCCAGCACCAGCCGGCTCTCCTGGCCATCCACCGACCCAAGGTAAATTCCGTTCTGCTTGCTGTCGCCTCCCGTATGGCTGGTCGCCAGAAAAAGAAAATGCCTTCCATCCGGCAGAAACCAGGGCCAGCGATGGGTCGTGTGCTTCTTCGGATCGATTGCGGTCGCTGCCGACGGCGTCCCGCCCAGCCCATTGATGCGCGACAGCGAGCCCATGAAATTTGGCGCAAACACGATCATGTCATCGGCGCCCCAGGAACCGCCCCTCGGGTTCGGAGCGTCGGCTAGGCTTGTAATCGGACCGCCAGCAGCGGCAATCCGGTTCAACTTGCCGTTCGCGAAGAAACCTACATTCTGCCCGTCGGGCGACCAGAAGGGATGCATCGCGCCCTGCGTACCTTCCAATCGTTGTGCCTTATCACTGCTCAGGGTCCGTATCCAAAGCGCCTTGTCTTCGCCGGAATGAGCGACGAACGCAATCTTGTCGCCCTGCGCCGACAGAATCGGCATGCCGCCGGCATCTCCCGTCGCATCGAGTGAGAACTTGTCCGGCGGTGGAATCTCCGCGTGGAGAGACGCCGCCGTCGCCGCGCCTTTCGCCCACCGATATCCCGCGAAACCGGCAAGAGCAAGCAACACTACCACCGCTGCGGCGCCCCACGCCGCCCGGGATTTCTTAAACTCCTGTTGTGCCGCCTCTGCCGAATCGCCCGCGGAATCCGCCATCCAGCGCAAGTTCATCCGTAGATCGTGCGCCGACTGAATTCGCTCCCCGGGATCTTTTGCCAGACACCCGCGGATCACGCGATCCAGCATGTGTGGTACCGGCGGTGTAGCCACGATGGGGTCCGGTTCTTTCTCCAGAATCGCGGTGAGCACGCTCAGTTGCGACTTGCCCTCAAACGCGCGGCGCCCCGTCACCATCTCATACAAGACGCATCCGAAACTGAAAATATCGCTGCGCGCATCGGCCTCCGCCCCTTGCAGCACCTCCGGCGCCAGATATTGAAACGTGCCTACGATCGACCCCTTCTGCGTGAGTGGCGACGTCGCGGCCGTCAGCGCCGTAAGATTCATCGTTGGGGTGGACGGCGTCAGCGGCCCAATCGCTGGTCCCGCCACCGACATTTCCGGCTTCGCCAGGCCGAAGTCCATCAGCTTCGCGCCTTCCTTTGTCAGCATGATGTTGGCGGGCTTCAGGTCGCGATGGGTAATCCCCTGGACGTGCGCCTTCTCGATAGCCACGGCGATTTCAGACGCAATCCTCAGCGTCTGCTCAAGCGGTAGCGGCCCCTTTGCGAGGCGATCAGCGAGGGTCTGGCCTTCGAGATACTCCATCACCAGGAAGTTCACGCCGTCCTGCGACCCGACGTCGTAGAGCGTACAGATATGTGGATGCTGCAGGCCGGAAATAGCCTTGGCCTCCCGATCCAGCCGCAGCTTCAATTCAGCGTTCGCGGCCAGGTGCGAAGGCAGGACCTTCACCGCGACAGTTCGATCGAGGCGGGTGTCGCGCGCCCGGTAGACTTCCCCCATGCCGCCTGCTCCGATTGCAGACTGAATCTCGTACGGGCCAAGCCGGGTGCCAGAGGTCAGGGGCATGAGTCGCCAATTATAACCCTCCGCCCTCTACTGTCAGGCTGAGCGGAGAGTGGCCTACGCTAAGAGGCTAAGGCCACTCGTAGTCGAAGCATCCCTACCCTCGCTATAGGTCGACGGTTGCGTTCGCCGACGGCCAGTAGTCGTGTGGTTTCAACCGGCACCACCGCCAAACGCCGCGTTTCTTTTGACTTCCCGTCCCTCCCGCCTTAGCATTGCTCACCACGGGGTGGGGACCTGTCTCTTGCTCGACCAGACCATTTCACATTACCGGATCATCGAAAAGCTCGGTGGCGGCGGCATGGGCGTGGTCTACAAGGCAGAGGACACCCGTCTCGGCCGCTTTGTGGCACTCAAGTTCCTCCCTGAAGACCTCGCGCAAGACCGCCAGGCTCTCGAGCGTTTTCGCCGCGAAGCCAAAGCCGCGTCGGCCCTGAATCATCCCAACATCTGCACCATCTACGACATCGGCGAGGAAGGCGGGAAGACCTTCCTCGTAATGGAATTCCTCGACGGCGCGACGCTCAAACATCTCATCGCCGGCCGTCCGATGGAACTGGAAACGATCCTCTCGCTCGGCATCGAAATCGCCGACGCGCTCGACGCCGCCCACGCCGGTGGCATTGTCCACCGCGATATCAAGCCCGCAAATATTTTTGTAACGAAACGCGGCCACGCCAAGATCCTCGACTTCGGCCTCGCCAAGGTAAAAGCGGAGCCCCGCGATCCGGGCGCCATTCCCGATGTGACGGCTCCAACTTCGGTCGTCGTGGAAGAACATCTCACCAGTCCCGGCTCCACGCTTGGCACCGTAGCCTATATGTCGCCCGAGCAGGCGAAGGGTAAGGAACTCGACCCGCGCACGGATCTGTTTTCCTTCGGCGTCGTGTTGTATGAGATGTCCACCGGCACGCTGCCTTTCCGTGGCGACACGTCGGCTCTCATCTTCGACGCGATCCTGAACCGCGCGCCCGTCGCCCCGGTTCGCTTGAATGCCGACCTTCCGCCAAAGTTCGAAGACATCATCAACAAGTCGCTCGAGAAGGACCGCAACCTGCGCTACCAGAGCGCGGCCGACATTCGCGCCGACCTGCAACGCCTGAAGCGCGACACCGACAGCGGGCGCGCCATCGCGCAAAGCTCCGGCTCCATCCCAGCCGTGGCAGAAATTCCTGTGCAGGCGGCGAAACCCAGTTCGGCACCGAGTATCGCGGCCCAACCTTCGGCTTCCTCGCAGAGCGCGGCAGCGTCCGCGCCATCCGCATCCGCCGTAACCCCATCCAGGAAATCGTGGCAGACGTTCGTGCCCATCACCGCCGGAGTCCTCGTCGTGCTCGTCGGCCTGGGCATCTATTTCCGTTCCAAGCCATCCTCCGGGCTGACCGAAAAAGACAGCGTCCTGCTCGCCGACTTTGTGAACACCACCGGCGACTCGGTTTTCGACGGAACTCTGAAGCAGGCGCTCGCCGTGCAACTGGAGCAGTCGCCCTATCTGAACATCGTTCCCGAGTCCAAGATTCGCGACGCCCTGAAGCTCATGGGCAAGTCCGCCGATGAGCGCATTAGCAATGACGTTGCCCGCGAAATCTGCCAGCGTCAGAGCATCCGCGCGATGATCACTGGCACCATCGCCAGTCTCGGCGATCACTATGTGGTCACCCTAACCGCCATCAACGGCGCGACCGGAGATGCGCTGGTCCGCGAGCAGACCGAGGCCGACAGCAAAGAACTGGTGCTGAAATCGCTCGACAAGGCCGCCTCCAGCCTCCGCCAGAAAATGGGCGAATCTCTGGCATCGGTGCAGCAGTTCGCCAAGCCGCTGGAACAAGCAACCACTTCTTCTCTCGCGGCCTTGCAGGAATTCAGCCTGGGTGAGGCGGAACATCTGAAGACCAACGATGAGGCCGCCATCCCGCATCTGAAGCGGGCCATCGAATTGGATCCAAACTTCGCGATGGCTCACGCCACCTTGGGTGTCTGCTACAACAACCTTATACGACTCTCCGAGGCCGCCGACGAGCTGAAGAAAGCCTATGAATTGCGCGACCGGGCCAGCGAGCGCGAGAAGTTCTACATCCTCGCCCACTACTATGACGAAGTGACCCTCGATGGCGAACAAGCCTTGGCGGTCTATGCCGAGTGGAGACAAACCTATCCCCGCGACTCCGTCCCATACGATAACGGCGCTCTGGCTTATAGCGAACTCGGACAACACGAAAAAGCTCTCGACCTGGCCAGCCAGTCCATGCGCCTCGACCCGCAAGACGCATACGCCTTTGCCGATCTTGCCTCTGCTTATGAAGCGCTGAACCGCTTCGACGAAGCCCGAGCCATTGGGGAACAGGCTGTCGCCGAAAAGCTGGATGGGTCTGCCGTGCGTGGCGTGTTAACGGATCTCGCCTACATCCGCGGCGACTGGGCGGCCTACGATCATTACCTGGCCTTGTCTCAGGGCACGGCCAACGGGCCCTTTGTTTTGTTTTTCAAAGCCATGGGGCAGGACAACTTAGGCAAGGTGCGAGCCGGCCGCCAGACCTGGCAGCAGGCTCGATCCGAATTGCTCGCAGCGGGAGTCAAAGACTTCGCGGGAGCGCTCTTCGCCGTGCAGGGACTCGACGACGAGCTGCTTGGATATCCGGCGGACGCGCGCCACGACGCTGCGCGAGCGATTGAGCTTTCCAGAAACCCCGACGTCCGCTCATTTGTCGCGACTGTACAAGCGTCCACCGGCGATGTGGGTAAGTCTGCGTCCCTTCTGGCTGAGTTGAGCCGCGAGTTTCCCGACAATCACTTCATCCATTCTGTTTTGACTCCGATGGTGCAAGCGCAACAATATTTGCAACAGAATAAGCCCGCCGATGCCATCACGGCCCTCGAATCCCTTCGTCCTTATGAATTGGGTGTGGGACCGCATGGGGTCGGTATCATCCCATACTTTCTGCGGGGACAGGCCTACCTGAAGTCAGGCGAAGGCGTTAAAGCCGCGGCTGAATTTCAGAAAATTATCGACCACCGCGGTGTTTCAGCAACCGACCTCCACTACTCTCTGGCCTATCTGAATCTCGGCCGCGCCTACGCTCTTCAAGGCGACAAGGCGAAAGCCCGAACCGCCTATCAAGATTTCTTCGCCGCCTGGAAGGACGCCGACCCCGATGTCCCCGTCCTGATCAACGCCAAGGCGGAGTATGAGACCTTAAAGTAGATCGATCCGGGCCAGGCTGCAAAAGCGTCAACCACGAGGGACACGAAGTATCACGAAGGAGACCGGGGCAAAATTAATTGTTCGTGAACCTTGGTGTCCTTCGCCGTGATGCGTTTCGTTGGAGCTCTGATCAACTTTAGAATCCAACCCGTCCGCGCGGTCGTCTGATATGTTGTACCGTTCCCCTGTTGCCCACAAATACAATGCACTCCGCTCAGCGCCCAAGCCGGTGGATGGTGATTCTTGCCTTCGGGCTCGTGTACCTGTTCTGGGGCTCGACGTATCTCGGCATCGACATCGCCGTCCAAACCATCCCTCCGGCCCTGATGTGCGCAACCCGGTTCTCGATCGCCGGAGTCATTATGCTCGCCGTCTGCGCCGCAACTGGGCGCAGGATTCTCTATTCTTCACGCCAGATCGCGCTGGCCGCAGTCGTCGGCCTGCTCTTGTTGATGGGCGGCAACCTGACTTTGTCGTACGCGGAACTCGCCGTATCGTCCGGCCTGGCCGCCCTGATCATCGCCATCACACCACTCTGGTTTCTGGTTCTCGACTCTTTATTACTGGGCGATCACCACATCTCCAGACGCGGCAAAGTGGGGCTCGTGCTGGGAATCCTGGGATTGCTCATCCTGGTCTGGCCGCAACTACAGGCCGGCACCATGGGACACCGCGAGCTGTGGGCCTCTATCAGCCTGATCGCCGGATCATTCTCGTGGGCGCTGGGATCGGTCCTCGCAAAACGCTGGCAGTCCGGTATGGACGTCTTCAGCGCCACCGGATGGCAAGTCACCGCGGCCGGCGCAGGAAATTTCATCTTCGCGCTTTTCGCCGGCGATCTCTCGCGAGTCCGCTGGACCGGGCGCAGTCTCGGAGCGGTCTTTTATCTGGTGGTGTGTGGCTCGTGGATCGGCTACACCGCCTACATCTGGCTCCTCGAGCACGTTCCCACGTCCAAGGTCTCGACTTACGCCTACGTCAATCCCGTGGTAGCCGTGTTTCTCGGCTGGCTGATCCTGCACGAGCGCGTCGACCGCTTCATCCTTGCGGGAAGCGCAGTTGTCGTGTTGTCGGTCATCCTTGTGACGAGTGCAAAGGTCAAAGAGAGGACCGTCGCGGAAGAACT
>Ga0335079_10005031_pt1 | contig 15173 bp, 19 predicted proteins | sample Lox_Sample_33_FD_206719 | JGI IMG/M metagenome (GOLD analysis project Ga0335079, IMG submission 206719) | Soil microbial communities from Loxahatchee National Wildlife Refuge, Florida, United States - Lox_Sample_3.3 | ecosystem: Environmental > Terrestrial > Soil > Wetlands | place: USA...
CAATGTTTCAATTCAGGTGATCATGGCCACGACAGCAAAACGAGTGAAGGACGCAGGCAAGCCCAAGTTTTCCACGCGCAAGCACAACCGCTGCAAGATCTGCGGACGCCCGCGTGCTTACCTCCGGAAGTTCGGCATCTGCCGTCTCTGCTTCCGGGGGCTGGCCTTGCGCGGAGAAATCCCCGGGGTTTCCAAGTCGTCCTGGTAGTCCCGGATTTACGAAAGTCCCGCAGCCGGTAGCGCGCTGCGGACGCAACGCACGCCGCCGCGGGTTCCCGGGCGCAGGTTACAGGCGCTCAGGCTAACGGGTGGCGGAGGAGAAGCAAAACGATGAGGTTGACCGATCCGGTCGCAGACATGTTGGCGCGCATTCGCAATGCCATTACCGCGCGGCACCAGAAGGTAGATATTCCGGCTTCCCGGCTCAAGGCGGAGATTGCCCGCATTCTCAAGGAAGAAGGCTATATCTCCAACTTCAAGGCCACCGAGGAAGAGGGCCACAAAGTCCTGCGCATCTACCTGAAGTACGGCCACAACAACGAAGCCGCCATCTCCAGTGTGGAGCGCGTTTCCCGCCCCGGCTGCCGGGTCTATGTCCGGCGCAGCGAGATTCCTCGCGTGCTGGGCGGCCTGGGCATCAACATCCTGACCACGCCGCGCGGCGTCATGACCGGCCGCCAGGCGCGCAAGGAAGGTCTGGGCGGCGAATTGCTCTGCCAGGTCTGGTAATGCCAGGTCCTGCGATCTGCGATGGCCGGGCATGCCTGCCGTGCCCCGGCATTAGAGGCTGAGAGCTGAAACTATGTCACGAATTGGAAAAAAACCGATTGCCCTGCCCAAGGGAGTGACCGTCAAGGTGGAAGGCAACACCGTCACCGTGCAGGGTCCCAAAGGTAAGCTGGATACCCAACTGCCCGCTGGCATCCGTATGCAGCAGCAGGATGGCAACCTGCTGGCCGTGCGCGAAAATGACTCCCAGGCGGCGGTTCACGGTCTCGCCCGCGCCCTGGTCAACAACGCCGTCGAAGGCGTCACCCGAGGCTGGACCCGCGATCTCGAAATCGTGGGCATCGGCTACCGCGCCGAGCTCAAGGGCAAAGCTACGGTGGTGTTCAGTCTGGGCTACTCGCACCCGATCGAATATCCCCTGCCCACCGGGGTCGAGGTCGCGGTCGATCCCAAGCAGACCAAGCTGACCGTCAGCGGCATTGACCGCCAGAAGGTCGGCCAGGTGGCCGCCGAAATGCGCGGCCTGCGTCCGCCCGACCCTTACAAGAACAAGGGCGTGCGCTATGCCGGCGAGCGGCTGAAGAAGAAAGTCGGAAAGACCGGCGCGAAGTAAGACCGGCGCCAAGTAAGCCGGGCGTCAAGTTAGAACCGGCGCGAAGTAAGCCGGCATGAACTAAGGCGGCAAAGCAAGCGGCGCGCAGCGCCACCCCGGCATGGAAACCCGGGACCGAGGGAACAGAAGATGCTGACTAAGATTTCAAAAAACTCGAATCGGCGGCACGTGCACGAGCGCATCCGCAAGAAAATCCTGGGCACCTCCGAGCGCCCGCGCCTCAACGTGTACCGCTCGCTGAACCACATTTACGTCCAGGTGATTGATGACCTCAAGGGCGCAACCTTGGTTTCGGCAAACTCAGCCGAGGGTGGGGAAAAAGGCCAGCGGCGCACCGGCGGCAACGTCGCCGCCGCCAAACAGGTGGGCAAGGCCATCGCCGAGCGCGCCAAGGCCAAGGGCATCTCCAAGGTCGTATTCGACCGGGGCGGCTACATCTACCACGGACGCGTCAAGGCTCTGGCCGACGCCGCCCGTGAAGCTGGATTGCAATTCTAGGGATAGGTTACGAAATGCCAACAGTGATCAAGAAACTCGATGCCGGCAGCTACCAGCTCAAAGACCAGGTAGTGGCCATCAACCGCGTCACCAAAGTGGTGAAAGGCGGCAAGAACCTCTCGTTCGCCGCGCTCGTGGTCGTGGGCGATCCCAGTGCCGCGGTCGTGGGCTATGGTTCGGGGAAGGCCAAGGAAGTTCCCCAGGCGATCCGCAAGGGAATTGAGTCCGCCAAGAAGAACCTGGTGCGCGTCAACCTCACCCAGACCACCATCCCGCACACCGTCCTGGGACGGTTTGGTTCCGGCATGGTGCTGCTCAAGCCCGCGCCCGAAGGCACCGGCGTCATCGCCGGCGGCGCGGTGCGCGCTGTCATGACTTCGGCCGGGGTGCAGAACGTGCTCACCAAGTCCATCGGCACCACCAATCCCCACAACGTCATCAAGGCGACGTTTGACGCGCTCAAGAAACTCAAAGACAGGCAGGACGTTGCCGCCCTGCGCGGCAAGGCTGTCGAGGAACTGTAATCATGGCGAAGAAAACCAGCGCGGGCGGCGGCAAGCTCCAGCTCAAGTGGGTGCGTTCCGCCATTTGTGCCCCGGTAAAACAGAAACTCGTGATCAAGGGCTTGGGCTTCACCCGGCTGAACCAGGTGATTGAGCGGCCCGATACCGCCGCCATTCGCGGCATGGTGGCCAAAGTGCCCCATCTGGTGGAGATTGTCCAGAATTAGTGAGAGGGAGGCGCGGGCTTCACGCCCGTGCGCGAACAGATGAATCTATCGAATATTCGAGCACCCCGGAAGGCGTCGGAAAAGCGCAAGCGCGTGGGCCGCGGCATGGGCTCAGGCATGGGCAAGACCTCGACGCGCGGCCACAAAGGGCAGCGTTCCCGCAGCGGTTCGCGCATGCTGCGCGGCTTTGAAGGCGGCCAGATGCCGCTGCACCGCCGCATGCCTAAGCGCGGGTTCACCAACATCTTCCGTAAGGAATACAACATCGTGAACCTGGAAAAGCTGGCTGCGCTGGGCGAGAGCACCATCACCCCCGACGTGCTGCGCAAAGCCGGCGTCATCCGCTCTCAGCTTCCCGTAAAAGTCCTCGGCGACGGTGAACTGTCCGCCGCCATCACCGTGCAGGCTCACAAGTTCTCCAAATCGGCCCAGGAAAAGATCGTTAAGGCCGGCGGCAAGTGCGAGGTCTTGCAGTAATGTTCGAGAAACTGGCCAACGTCTTCCGGATCCCCGACCTGCGCAGGCGCATTCTGTTTACCCTGGGCCTGCTCGCGGTTTACCGCCTGGGCGGTCACATTCCCACGCCCGGCGTCAACGCCGACAAGCTGCAGCAGTTCTTCGAACAGAACAAAGGCACGTTCCTCGGCTTCGTCGATCTGTTCTCCGGGGGCCAGCTCCGCCGCCTGACCATTTTCGCCCTGGGCATCATGCCCTATATCACCGCCTCCATCATTCTGCAGTTGCTGACCGTGGTCTATGAGCCGCTGGCCAAGCTGCAGAAGGAAGGCGAGCTGGGGCGCAAGAAAATCACCCAGTGGACCCGCTACCTGACCGTGATCCTGAGCGCCGTGCAGTCGCTCGGCATCGCCATCAGCCTGGAAAAGTCCGGCGACTTCGTGGTCAACCCCGGCATCGGCTTCGTCCTCATGACCATGCTGACCCTGACCACGGGCAGCGCCTTCATCATGTGGTTGGGCGAGCAGATCACCGAGCGCGGCATCGGCAACGGCATGTCGCTGCTTATCTTCGCTGGAATCGTCGTGGGCCTGCCGCGCGGCGTGGCCGACCTCATTGACAAGATCCACACCGACGCCTGGGGCACGTTCACCGCCCCCGCCATGATCCTGCTCGTCGGCCTCATGATCGTGATCGTCGCCTTCATCGTGTATGTGGAGCGCAGTGAGCGCCGCATCCCCGTGCAGTACGCCAAGCGCGTCGTTGGACGCAAGGTCATGGGCGGCCAGTCCACTCACCTTCCCTTGCGCGTCAACGCCGGCGGCGTCATGCCCGTCATCTTCGCTTCGTCCATCCTCACCTTGCCCCAGACGATGGGCTACGGGTTGCGCAATAACCGCTATTTCGGCGATCTCATCCACTGGCTGGGCTGGGGAGAGCCGCTGTATACGTTCCTTTACGCCGTCGGGATCATCTTCTTCGCCTACTTCTACGTCTCCATCGTCTTCAACCCCAACGAGGTTGCCGACAATATGCGGAAGTATGGCGGATTCATCCCCGGCATCCGCCCCGGCAAGCGCACCGCCGATCACATCAACGAAATCCTCACCCGCATCACGCTGGTCGGCGCGCTCTACCTGATCATCATCTCCTTCATTCCGGAATGGATGATCGCGGGCATTCACCTCAACCACTTGTATGGCCCCATCGGCGCGTTCTTTGAACGCCTGCCTACCTGGGTGACCAACGGTTTGGGTGTGACGTTCTATTTTGGCGGCACTTCGTTGCTGATCGTTGTCGGCGTCGCCATGGATACAGTGACCCAGATTGAGGCGCAGCTCATCATGCGCCACTACGACGGCTTTACGCCCCGTAGTGGCCGCATCCGCGGCCGCCGCACCTGGGCCTAGAGGTTTTGCAGTACACCCGCAGGCTGGATGCGGGATCCGCGGTTCGGAGGGAACGGGACCGAGCGATGGCCGAGCAGACCTCGCCCAATATTGGGCCGATTATTTTGCTGGGGCCGCCGGGCGCTGGTAAGGGCACCCAGGCCAAGCGCATCGCCGAGCGCTACGGGATTCCACAGATCTCCACCGGAGATATCCTGCGGGAGAACGTGCAGCGTGGCACCGAACTGGGGTTGCAGGCCAAGGCCATCATGGCGCGCGGCGAGCTCGTGCCCGACAGCCTGGTCTGTGACATGGTGGCGCAACGCTTGCGCCAGCCCGACTGTGAACACGGTTTTATTCTCGACGGGTTTCCTCGCACGCCGGCCCAGGCCGGCTGGCTGGACGCCTTTCTGGAAAATGAGTTCTTTGATAACTCGAACGCAGGCATGGGCTTGCCGATTGTGATTCGCCTGGACGTCGACTATAATCAGTTGTTGCGTCGGCTCACCGGACGTAGGACTTGTCTCGCTAGTGGACACATCTATAACGTCTATTTCCAGCCACCCCGCGTTGCCGAGATTTGCGATCAGGACGGCTCCAAGCTGGTCACCCGCAACGATGATCGCGAAGAAGTCATCCGGGAACGCCTGAACACGTTTGAGGCCCAGACCCGCCCCGTTGCTGACTATTATCAGCAGAAGGGACGCCTGTTCGCGGTCAATGGCGATTTGCCGGTCGATCAGGTCACCGGCCAGACATTCTGGGTGATTGAGCATCAGGGAGCGGTCGAAGAGAATACTCCCTCCGGCGCTGAGTAGGAATGGCGATTATCTGTAAATCGGCGGCGGAGATTGAAAAAATGCGGCACAGCGGCCGCATCGTGCGCCAGGTGCTCGACGAAGTCGGCGCACTGGTCGCGCCCGGGGTCACGACCATGGACCTGGAGCGCGCCGCCGAGCGCCGGATTCGCGAGATGGGCGCCAAGCCGGCCTTCAAGGGATATTTCGATTACCCTTGCGTGCTGTGCACGTCGGTGAACGAAGAGATTGTTCACGGCATCCCGTCCGACAAGCGCGTGCTCAAGGCGGGCGATATCGTTTCGATTGACTGCGGAGTGGTGCTCGATGGCTACTACGGCGATGCGGCCATCACCGTGCCGGTGAATGGTTCGCTCGAGCCGGGATTGAAGAAGTTGCTCGAAGTTACCGAGGCTTCGCTCTACCGCGGGATCGAGCAGGCGCGCATCGGCAACAGCGTCGGCGACGTGGGCGCGGCCGTGCAGGAACACGTCGAGGCCAACGGGTTCAGCGTGGTTCGCGAATTTGTGGGCCACGGCATCGGGACCCGGCTGCATGAAGAGCCTCAGGTCCCGAATTTCGGTACCCACGGGCACGGCGTTCGCCTGCGGGAAGGCATGGTGCTGGCGATTGAACCGATGGTGAATTTTGGCGGGCCCGGCACCCGCGTGCTCGACGATAAGTGGACCGCGGTCACGACTGACGGCAGTTGCAGCGCCCATTTTGAGCACTGTGTGGCGGTCACCAAAACTGGGCCGGTGATTTTGACGCAGTAGAGAATCTAAAGGAGAGAATGAGCAAGGAAGACGCGATAGAGGTCATGGCAACGGTCCTGGAGCCGCTGCCCAACGCCATGTTCCGGGTAGAACTGGAAAACAAGCACCAGGTGCTGGCGCATGTTTCCGGCAAGATGCGCAAGAATTTCATCCGTATTCTGCCCGGCGACAAAGTCGCAGTCGAGCTTTCGCCTTACGACCTGAATCGTGGGCGCATCGTGTATCGGTACAAGTAAGCATCCCCGCCGCAGCCTGGCGGACGACAGAGGTACGGTTTTCATGAAAGTGCGAGCATCGGTAAAGAAAATTTGCGATAAGTGCAAGGTCATCCACCGTAAGGGCGTGGTGCGGGTGATCTGCGAAAATTCCAAGCATAAACAGCGTCAGGGATAGAGGAGAACTATGGCCCGTATTGCAGGCGTCGATCTTCCGCGCAACAAACATGCGAATATCGCGCTGACTTATATCTACGGCATCGGCAACTCGCGCGCCGCTCGCATCCTCGACCAGGCCAACGTGGACCCCATGAAGAAAGTCCAGGACCTGGGCGAAGATGAGGTCAATCGCATCCGTCAGGTCATCGAGTCCGAAGGCATGGTGGAAGGCGATCTGCGCAAAGATGTTCAGATGAACATTAAGCGGCTCATCGAAATCGGTTCCTACCGCGGATACCGCCACCGCCGCAATCTGCCCGTGCGTGGGCAGCGCACTCACACCAACGCGCGCACCCGCAAGGGCCCGCGCAAAGGCACCGTGGCGCAGAAGAAGAAGGCGACCGCCAAGACGTAAACATTTGCCGTGGCGTTCGGCCCCCAGGCCGGAAGCGCATGGCTCAAGGCTAAAAGGTTATCTATGGCAAAAGCAGCAGCAGCGACCGGCGGCGGGGCAGCCCCGGAGAAAAAAGGCAAGAAGAAAACGTTCAAGAAGAAGGAGCGCAAGCACGTCCCCTTCGGGATCGCGCATATTCAGGCCTCCTTCAACAACACCATCGTGACCATTTCCGATCCCGCTGGCAACGTGCTCTCCTGGAAGAGTTCCGGATCGCTCGGTTTCCGCGGATCGCGCAAGGGCACGCCCTTCGCTGCCCAGCAGGCCGCCATGAACGCGGCCAATATGGCCCGCGACCATGGTGTACGCAGCGTGGAAGTGCGCGTCAGTGGCCCCGGCTCGGGACGCGAGTCGGCCATCCGCGCCCTGGCTGCCGCCGGCATCGAGGTGCGGAACATCAAGGACGCCACTCCGATCCCGCACAACGGCTGCCGTCCGCCCAAGCGCCGCCGCGTGTAAGTAGCGCGCACGTAGTCGGAGATTTTTGAAGTCCAAGATTTGCAAATTGCAGCAACGCGGCCCCGCTCGTCGGCGTCGCAACACACGAACAACGTCCGGGATGAAGGGTGAAGCCAAACCTGTAAACCGGTCATCTAAAGGAGAACCAACTTGGCCCGTTACACCGATCCAGTCTGCCGTCTGTGCCGCCGTGAGGGCATGAAACTGTTCCTCAAGGGCACCAAATGCTTCAGCGATAAGTGTCCCATCGAGAAGCGCAACTTCGCTCCTGGCCAGCATGGCAAGGACCGCAAGGCCAAAGTCGTCGGCTATGGCTTGCAGCTCCGCGAGAAGCAGAAGACCAAGCGCATTTACTTCACCCAGGAAAGCCAGTTCCGCAATTACTTCGAGAAAGCGGCTCGCACCCCGGGTGTCACCGGCGAAATGCTCCTGCAGCAGCTCGAGCGCCGCCTGGACAACGTCGTCTACCGCCTCGGCTTCGGCATGTCGCGCCGCCAGGCCCGCCAGTTGGTGCGCCACGGCCACGTGCAGGTGGATGGCCGCAAGGTCAACATTCCATCCTATGAAGTCAGCGTGGGCGAGGAAATCGCCATCCGCGATGGCAGCCGCAAGCTGCCCATCCTCGAGCCCGCCAAGGATTTTGCCAGCCACCAGACGGCGCCTACGTGGCTCGAGATCGATCGCGATAATTACAAGGGCCGGGTTCTTGCCCTGCCCAAGCGCGCCGATATCAACCTGCCCGTCAACGAGCAGTTGATCGTCGAACTGTATAGTAAGTAAGCAAGAGCGACACCGTCATTGAGAAGATTGAAATCTCTCAATGATTCAATCGCTCAAGGATTCAATGTCTCAAATGTCCAATTTTTCGCGCCAGATCAGCCTTTCCTGATGCTGACCTGAAGCCTGGACCGCTTCAGCGAGTCAGGATTGAGCCAAACGGCCCGAAGGAGAAACACGCATGCTTTGGAAAGGTTTTCAGAAACCGAAACGTCTGGCGGTCGATACTTCGACCCTCACCGATAAATACGGCATTTTCTGGGCGCAGCCCTTTGAGCGCGGCTTCGGCACCACCATCGGCAACGCCCTGCGCCGCGTTCTGTTGTCCTCTATCGAGGGCGCGGCCGTCACTGCCGTCAAGATCGAAGGCGTGCTCCACGAATTTCAATCCATTCCGGGCGTGGTCGAGGATGCTACCGATATCATCCTCAACCTCAAGCAGATTCCCTTCAAGCTCAGCGGCGACGCGCCCAAGGCCATCTATCTGCGTTCTGACCAGCCTGGCGTCGTCACCTCCGGCATGATCGAGGCCGATGCCGACGTCGAAGTCCTCGACAAGGACGTCTACATCGCCACCATCAGCGAAGGCGGCAAGCTCGACATGGAAATGCGCCTCAAGCGCGGCCGCGGCTACGTCGCCGCCGACAAGAACTTTGAGGATGACCTCGGCATCGGCTTCATCCCCATCGATTCCGTGCATTCCCCGGTGCGCAAGGTCAACTACACCGTCGAAGCCGCTCGCCTCGGCCAGATCACCGATTACGACAAGCTCACGCTCGAAGTCTGGACCAACGGCTCCATCACTCCCGCGGATTCCATCGGCCTGGCCGCCAAGCTGCTCAAAGACCACATGAATATCTTCATCAACTTCGAGGAAGATATCGAAACCGCCGCCTCCGCCGAGGAGCGCAAGCCGGAGATTCGCAACGAGAACCTCAACCGTTCCGTCGAGGAACTCGAGCTTTCCGTCCGCAGCTACAACTGCCTCAAGAACGCCAATATTCAGACCATCGGCGAGCTGGTGCAGAAAACTGAGGCCGAAATGCTCAAGACCAAGAACTTCGGTCGCAAGTCGCTGAACGAGATCAAGGAGATCCTCTCCACCATGGGCCTGAGTCTGGGCATGAAGATCGACGAGCAGGGCAACGCCGTGCCCGGTCCGACTTCCAACCAGATTCTCCCGGCTTCGGCCTACGGAGATAACGATCTCTAGAACGTTTGCCGTGGACGGGCCTCGCGCCCGTCCACATTTCTGTGATTCTGAAAGCAAAGGGTTCAACCATGCGTCACAAAGTTGCAGGATGGAAACTCGGCCGTAACACCAGCCACCGCCGCTCCTTGCTGCGGAACCTGGCCACTTCGCTCATTCTCGAAGAGCGCATCGAGACCACGCTTCCCAAGGCCAAGGCGCTTCGGCCGCAGGTCGAGAAAATGATCACCCTCGGCAAGCGCGGCGATCTCGCCGCCCGCCGTCAGGCGCTCGCTTACCTCATGACCGGGGCTGCCGTCGACAAGCTCTTTGATACGATCGGCCCTCGTTTTGGCGATCGCAAAGGCGGTTACCTTCGCATCATTCGCACCGGCTGGCAGAAAGGCGATGGCGCTGAAAAGGCCTTCGTAGAGCTGCTGGGCAGCGAAAAACTGCAGGAGGAAAAGCGCGCGAAGCGCTCCGAAGCCCGCGCCAAGCGCGCCGCCGAGGCCAAGAAGGCCATGGAAGAGGCCCAGGCCGAGCAGGGCGCTCCCGAAGCCTCCGCCGGCGACAAAGACGGCGACAAGGAAAAGTAAGCCTCTGGTACCGGGGGCGCTCTCCGCGCCCCCACTCATTTCCCGCCCCTTCTGGTCACTAACGTAATCTGGCCCTGTCTTCCCGCCGCGCTAAACTTTCCTCAGGATGGAGTTCAACCGCACCCAACTCTGGATCGCCATCGGCGCCGGTGTCCTGGTGATTCTGGTTTTCTTCGGCTACCTGATCTGGCTGAACGATCAGGGGCCGGTGCTCGATCGCTCGGCCGAGCGCGATCCGCTTTCCGGGGTTCCCAATTCCATCTCGCTCAACCCGCTGCGCGACCGCTCTTCCGAACGCGCCGCCACCGCCTATCTTCGCTCCATGCGTGACGGCCATTGCGAAGAGCAGCTTGCCAGTTGGGAAAAGGACTACCGCAAGCGCTACGCCTCCTTCATCTGCGGCTCCGAGGCGCAGCATCCGCTCGTTTCCTGGGAATTAGTGGATTGGGAAGACGCCCCGCCGCTGCGCATCCTGCACTACCGCGGCAAGCGCCGCAATGCGCCCGGCCAGTCGGAAACTTATAAGGAATTGTTCTCGGTTACGCTCGAAGATCACGGCAGCGATTGGGTCGTCACCAAGTACGACGCCATGTACTAGCTCTCTTCCCCGACTTTCAGCACTGCCAGAAAAGCTTCCTGCGGAATGTCCACCCGCCCGATGCGCTTCATGCGCTTCTTCCCTTCCTTCTGCTTCTCCAGCAGCTTCCGCTTCCGCGTGATGTCGCCGCCGTAGCACTTGGCCAGCACGTTTTTCCGCATTGCCGGCACCGTTTCGCGGGCGATGATTTTCGCCCCAATCGAGGCCTGGATCGCCACTTCGAACATCTGCCTCGGGATCAGCTCCTTCATCTTCGCCGTCAGCGCCCGCCCGCGCTCGTAGGCGAAGTCGCGGTGCACGATGATGGAGAGCGCGTCCACCGGCTCCCCCGCCACCAGGATGTCGAGCTTCACCATCGGCGAATCCCAGCTTCCCGCCAGGTGATAATCGAGCGACGCATAGCCCCGCGAAACCGACTTCAGCCGGTCGTAAAAGTCCAGCACAATCTCGTTCAGCGGCAACTCGTAATGCAGCATCACCCGCGAAGAACTCACATACTCAAACGTCTTCTGCTTTCCCCGCTTCTCTTCCACCAGCTTCAGAATTCCGCCCACGTACTCTTCATTCGTCAGGATCGTCGCTAGGATTACCGGCTCCTCGATCTTCGCGATTTCGCTCTGCGGCAGCCAGCGGGAAGGATTGTCCACCTCCACCACCTCGCCGTCCGTCCGCGTGATCTTGTACCGCACTCCCGGCGCGGTCGTAATCAGGTCAAGCCCGAACTCCCGCTCCAGCCGTTCCTGGATGATCTCCATGTGCAGCAGGCCCAGAAACCCGCACCGGAAGCCGAATCCCAGCGCCGCCGAGCTTTCCGGCTCGAAGAAGAATGACGAATCGTTCAGCCGCAGCTTCTCCAGCGCCTCGCGCAGTTGGGTGTGTTCGTGCGCATCCACCGTATAAAGCCCCGCGAACACCATCGGCTTGATTTCTTCAAAACCGGGCAGCGGCTCGATCGCCGGATTGGCATCGTCGGTAATCGTGTCGCCGATCTTCGTGTCCGCCACGTTCTTGATGTTTGCGATCAGGAATCCCACTTCTCCCGCCCGCAACTCGTCCACTTCTACCGGCTTCGGAGTCAGCACACCCAGCGTTTCCACGTCGAACGCCGCTTTGTTCGACCACAGCCGCATCTTCTGCCCTTTATGCAGCGTGCCCTCGAAGACTCTCGCCAGCACGATCACGCCCCGGTAGGCATCGAACCACGAGTCGAAAACCAGCGCCTGCAGCCGGTTTTCGGGGTTTCCCTTGGGCGGCGGGACCCGCTTCACGATCGCTTCCAGCACCTCCGGCACGCCCTGCCCCGTCTTCGCGCTGATCGGCACCGCATCGGAAGCGTCCAGCCCCACCGCGCCTTCGATCATTTCTTTCGTCCGCGGAATGTCCGCGCTCGGCAGGTCAATCTTGTTGATCACCGGAATAATCTCGAGCCCATGATTGATGGCGAGATAGGAATTCGCCAGCGTCTGCGCCTCTACCCCCTGCGACGCATCCACCACCAGCAGCGCGCCCTCGCAGGAAGCCAGCGAGCGCGATACTTCATAAGAAAAATCCACGTGCCCCGGCGTATCGATCAGGTTCAGTTGGTAAGTCTGCCCGTCCTGCGCCGTGTACATCATGCGCACCGCGTGCGCTTTGATCGTGATCCCGCGTTCCCGCTCCAGGTCCATCGAATCCAGCACCTGGGCCTGCATTTCGCGCGCCGTCAGCGATCCCGTCAGCTCCAGCATGCGGTCCGCCAGCGTGGATTTGCCGTGGTCAATGTGCGCGATGATGGCGAAATTGCGGATGAATCCGGAATCCATAGAGAAGTGCTTGATTATTGGAAGATGCTGAACTCTTGATTCTAACAGCTAGTTGCTGGGCGGGTGCCCCACCCTTACCGAGCGTCCTGTGCGAGGTAGGGTGGGTTCGTCGACTTCAATATCAATCTATCCAGGATACGAACTGTCATCCTGAGGCGGTGGAGTCGTCCGCTACGCGGACGAGTCCCAACGAAGGATCTATGCACTTAACGGCTGCCCCACCCTTACGGCGCGTCCTTTGCGACGGGATTAGAATCTTTGCACCATGCTGGTCCTGGCTTCAGCTTCTCCCCGCCGCCGCGAACTCCTGCACAACGCCGGCATTCCTTTCGTCGTGCAACCCGCCCACATTCCCGAAGAACCTTTGCCCGGGGAATCCGCGCAGGCCTGCGCCGAGCGTCTGGCCCGCGAAAAAGCCCGCGCCGTCTCTGCCCGTCGCGCCGGCGATCTCATCCTCGGCGCCGATACTGTCGTCGTGGTGAACAGAGAAATTCTCGGCAAGCCTCGCGATCCCGCCGACGCCGCCCGCATGTTGCGCCTGCTCTCCGGCCGCACTCATCAGGTCATCACCGGCGTCTGCCTGCTCGGATCGTCTGAAGAAACCTGTTCCGAAATCACCCAGGTCTTCATGAATACTCTCTCCGAAGCCGAGATTCAGGACTACGTCTCGACCGGCGAGCCCATGGACAAAGCCGGCGCCTACGCCATTCAGGGCCGCGCCTCGCGCTGGATCTCCCGCATCGAGGGCGACTACTTCAACGTCGTCGGCCTCCCCATCTCGCTCGTCTACCGCCTCCTCCGCTCCCACTCGTGACCGGGCCTAGGCGGGTGGCCCGCCCTTACCGCGCGCTCTTTGGTCGGGTGGCCCGCCCTTACCGAGCGTCTTTTGCGAGGTAGGGTGGGATCAGAATCCTTGAACCGTGTTGGTCCTGGCCTCTGCGGGTGCCCCGCCCTTACCGAGCGTCTTTTGCCTGGTGCCCCAGGTTCCGCGAGCGGACACGCGAGCTAACCTGGGACTTGCCATCCTAGTGCGGTTGCCGGGTGCCCCACCCTTACCGAGCGTTTTTTGCGAGGTAGGGTGGGTTGTAAACTTCAATGTCAATCTATCCAGGATACGAACTGTCATCCTGAGGCAGCGGAGTCGTCCGCCGCGCGGACGGCTCCCAACGAAGGATCTATGCATTTAACGGGTGCCCCACCCTTACCGAGCGGGTGCCCCACCCTTACCGAGCGGGTGCCCCACCCTTACCGAGCGTCTTTTGCGAGGTAGGGTGGGTTCGTTGACTTCAATATCAATCTATCCAGGATACGAACTGTCATCCTGAGGCAGCGGAGTCGTCCGTTGGCGGACGGCTCCCAACGAAGGATCTATGCATTTAACGGGTGCCCCATACTTACTGAGCGTCTTCTGCGAAGTAGGGTGGGTTCGTCGACTTCAACCACTCAACATCTATCCAGGATAGAACTGTCATCCTGAGGCAGCGGAGTCGTCCGGCGGGTGGCCCGGGCTTTGAAAGCCGATACCACCACGGCTGTGGGTGCCCCGCTCTTGCGCTTCTTGCAAGGGCGGGTACCACGAGCCCCGAAAGCGGTGTTTTGCGCCGTCAAGCTCAAGCCGCCCGATCGCGAAACGAAATCTTCGTCCATCCTTCATTCAGTCGGCTGCCCCACCGTTACCGAGCGTCTTTTGCGAGGTAGGGTGGGATCGTCGACTTCAACCACCCAACATCTATCCAGGATACAAACTGTCATCCTGAGGCAGCGGAGTCGTCCGTTGACGGACGGCTCCCAACGAAGGATCTGTGCATCCAGCGGGTCGGTGAATTCAGTAAACCAGGGCGCCCCTCACCGCTAACAAACTCCTCTACAACAAATACCTTGCATTCCTCGAGGGGGAATGGTATAAAACTAGAACGTCGAGAGCATAGTGTGGCTAGCCGGGCGTTTTAACTGAATCTCTCGTCGCTCGTCCGGCATCGAATTCTTAAGCTAAAAAATTGGCTCCGGCCACGGGGCTTAATTCGGGGCGTGAGCGCCTCGAAGGGTTTTCGCGTTTTTCGCCAGAACCTCCAAAATAGATCTTTTTCTAAACCTGGATCTTCCGCCTCGGCTCGTGCCGAAATTTCGGCGCTTGAGCGGGGAGGAAGATGCGTTTTGTTGCGCGCTGCGTACAGCCGGATTGGGTACACCCTGTCGCCGATTTCCCGTTGAAATCGGCAGGCTTGGGTTGCCGATCCTGGCCGCCGGGAATCCCCGGATGCTGTGGCGCAAATGCCACATACCCTGTGCATAAGCAGTGAAAATCCTGTGGGTGCACTTGGTTGACAGGCGGCAACCGAACCCGGTACTTTTGAAAGGTTTCGAGGACAGGCAGATTCCACCTAGTGGCGTCTGCTCTGGACTGAAGGCACCCCGCTCCGGCGGTCGGTGATTCGGTCTTTGACAAAAGGTTGAACGTGCCAGTCGTGAGAGGAAGGCTCGGGTGAAAATCCGAGCGATCTCACAAGATAGACTGTCGGATCTTCGGGTCCGGCAGTGCCATCCGGTCCTTTCGAGCGATCGCGATGGCGGTCTGCCTACTTCCGTCGGCAGACATCAGGTTTCAAACGAGAGTTTGATCCTGGCTCAGAATCAACGCTGGCGGCGTGCCTAACACATGCAAGTCGAACGAGAAAGGGGAGCAATCCCTGAGTACAGTGGCGACCGGGTGAGTAACACGTGATCAACCTACCCTTCAGTGGGGGATAACTCCGGGAAACCGGAGCTAATACCGCATAACGTTCGCGGAACGCCGGTTCTGCAAATCAAAGGAGCAATTCGCTGAAGGAGGGGGTCGCGGCTGATTAGCTAGTTGGCGGGGTAATGGCCCACCAAGGCGAAGATCGGTAGCCGGCCTGAGAGGGCGCACGGCCACACTGGAACTGAAACACGGTCCAG
>Ga0335079_10005032_pt1 | contig 15173 bp, 12 predicted proteins | sample Lox_Sample_33_FD_206719 | JGI IMG/M metagenome (GOLD analysis project Ga0335079, IMG submission 206719) | Soil microbial communities from Loxahatchee National Wildlife Refuge, Florida, United States - Lox_Sample_3.3 | ecosystem: Environmental > Terrestrial > Soil > Wetlands | place: USA...
CTGCGCGCCGGCGGCGTTTCCCGCTTCGGTGAGTGAGGAAGGCCGCAGCGCGTGCGGGAAGAGTTCGCGCGCCACATCGACAAAGGCGCGAAACGGATCGCCGACCACCAAAGCCGCCACCCGCGCCGGCAACGCACCGGCGAGCGCCGCCGTGGTCAGGCAGGCGCCGGCATGGCTGACGGCGGCCGACGCGGTTTGGGCCTTGTCGTCGAAGACGGCGAGCGCGCTCGGCGATGCGCGATCGAGCGGAGCGATGTCGTTGATGCCGCGATCAAGCAACGGCGCCGGCGGCGGTGCGGCGCCGGTCAACGCGGCGATCTCCGCCAGCGTGAGTGTTCGCGCGCGTCGCTGGAATACCGGCTCACTCATGGCGCTTAAGGCTGATCCGTTACGACCGGATCAGCGCCGTCCTTGACATGCCCGCATGCGCGCAGTCGCCCGCGAATATCGCCCGCTGTTCGTGGTCATGCGTTTGTGCCGTGCCGGCGTGCGCGGTCAATGTCAGAACTTCGTGCCGCCGCTGAAGCGGAAGAACTGCGTCCGGTCGTAGCTCTGCTTGGTCAGGGCATAGGCGAAATCGAAGCGCAGCGGGCCGAGCGGCGAATCCCAGATCAGGCCCATACCGACCGAGGAGCGAACCGACGCGTCGTCGGCGACCTGCAGCTGCTCGCCGGTGACCGCCCAGGAGGTTTCCGACTTGTAATTCCACAGCGAGCCGGCGTCGGCGAAGACCGACATCTTGATGCCGATTTCCTTGGGCAGGAAGTAGAGCGGCGTCTGCGCCTCGACGCTTGCGCCCCAGAACATGGTGCCGCCGAGCGCGTCGTTGGTGGTGCCCGGAGTCACGTCGCGCGGACCGATGCCGGCGGGCGCGAAGCCGCGCACCAGGTTCGGTCCCATCTGGAAGTTGTCGAGCATGCGCAGCGACTGCCCGCCCCAGCCCTGCAGGACGCCGCCCTGCAAGTGCAGCACGCCCACGATGTCGGGGAAGATTTCGTAGTAGGTGCGCGCTTCGACCTGCGAGCGGATGAAGTCCACGTCGCCGCCGACGCCGGCGAAGTCCTGTTTGATTTCGGCGTAGAGGCCGCTGGTCGGCGACTTGTTGTTGTCGAGGGTGTTGTAGGCGAGCGAGTAGCCGACGATCGACTCGATCACCGGACCGTTGGCCAATTCGATACGCACCGGCAGCGTCGCTTCGCCGTCGTAATAGCATTCGTCTGTGCCAGCCGTCACAGGGAGGGTGTGGGTAGTGTATCCAGCTGGCGGAATGTAACCAGGATTCGTTCCAAACAATGGACCTGCCGGGCTCATACAGTTATTCAGATAGTCGGGCAGCGTGACTTGCTGCTGGAAGATCGAATAGCGCGGGGTGAACGACAGCTCTTCCGACAGCGCGAAGCCGAGCTTCAAGTTCACGCCGATCGTCGACGTGTCGTAGGAGACGTACGACGTCGCCAGCGTTTGCCGGCCAAAGAGGTCGATGCCGCCGGCCATGCGGTAGCCGAGCAGATAGGGCTCGACGAACGAAATGCCGAAGCCGCGCGTGTACTGGCCGTAGCTCACCGAAGCCTTGGCGAAGTCGCCGCGCCCCATCAGGTTGCGGTCGGCGACGCTGACCTCGGCGAGGAAGCCGTCGGCGGTCGAATAGCCGCCCGAAATCGTGAATTCGCCGGTCGACTGTTCTTCGACATCGACGTTGATCACGACGCGGTCGGGCGCGGAGCCCGGCTCGTTGGTGATCTTGACCGTCTTGAAGTAGCCCAGATTCTTCAGCCGGCGCTCGGCGCGGTCGATCAGCGCGCGGTTATAGGCATCGCCCTCGCCGATATCGAACTCGCGGCGGATGACGTAGTCGCGCGTGCGGGTGTTGCCGCGGATATTGATGCGCTCGATGTAGGCGCGCGTGCCTTCCTCGACCACGAAGGTGAGGTTGATGACCTTTGTCTGGAAGTCGCGGTCGCCGCGCGGCCGCACGGTGGCGAAGGCGTAGCCGTGCTTGGCCGCCTCGATGGTCATCGATTCGACGCTCTTCTCGACCAGATCGGCGTTGTAGACGCTGCCCGCGCTGACCTTGAGGCTACTGCGCAAGGAGGCCGGACTGATCGCGCGCACGTTCGACACCACGTCGACCTTGCCGACGTGATATTGGGCGCCCTCGTCGATCGTGAAGGTGACGACAAAGCCCTTCTTGGCCGGATCGTACTCGCCGACCGCCGACAAGATTCGCACGTCGGCGTAGCCGTGCTTGAGATAGAAGCGGCGCAACAGGTCGCGGTCGGCTTCCACGCGGTCGGGATCGTAGATGTCGGTGGTCTGCAGGAAGCTCAGCCAGTTGCTCTCGGACGTCTTGATGATGTCCTTCAGGCGGCCCGAGGAGAACGCGTGCGCGCCGACGAAACGGATGTCCTTGACGCCCGTTTTCTCGCCTTCCTTGATCTCGAACACCAGGTCGACGCGGTTGTTCGGCAATTCGATGATCTTGGGATCGACCGAGACGTCGAAGCGGCCGCTGCGGTGATAGATCTCGATGATCCGCTGCACGTCGGCCTGCACCATCGGCTTCGACAAAGTGCCGCGCGGCTTCGACTGGACTTCGGCCTTGAGCTGGTCGTCCTTGGCTTTTTTGTTGCCTTCAAAGGCGACGCGATTGATCACCGGGTTCTCGACCACGGTGACGACCAGACGGCCGCCTTCGTGGCTGATGCGCACGTCGTCGAACAAGCCGGTGGCGTAAAGCGAGTGGATGGCTTCGTCGATCTGCGCCGGGCCGATCTGGCCTCCCGGGCCGGGTTTGAAATAGGACCGCACCGTCTCGGATTCGACGCGGCGGTTGCCCTGCACGGCGATGGAATTGGCCGATTGGGCGATCGCGACGCCGGACGACGCCACGACCGCAACCCCGGAACCAACAAGAATGCCCCCGAGGACCAAACAGACCGCCAGTCCCCGCAGTATCCGCACACCAACTTCCATGCGCAACGCGCCTTTTTATTACCCGTGCGGCCGCCCCCAAAGCGGAGTCGACTGTTTGTTAGGCAAGCTTTGGTCCGCTTTGTACAGCGTTTTTGGCGCGCTGCAAACGAAACCGCCGGCCCAAGTTTCCCTTTCCCCTCATAAAGTTGCCCTAAGGACACGCTCTAGGAGGTCGCCAGATGCAGAATGTCATTAAACGTTGCAAATATCATCAACATGACCACGATGGCCAAGCCGATGCGGAACCCCAGCTCCTGGGCACGCTCGGAGAGCGGACGGCCGCGAATCGCCTCGATGGCGTAGAACAAAAGGTGACCGCCATCGAGGAGTGGGATGGGGAACAAGTTCAGCAGCCCGATCGAGATCGACAGCACCGCGGTCAGGTGGATGAGCGCGACGAAACCGACCGAGGCGACCTCGCCCGACACCTGCGCAATGCGAATGGGTCCGCCGAGCTGGTCGGCCGCCTCGCGCCCGGTGAACACGCCGCCGATATAGGACAGCGTGCGATCGACCACAAACCAGGTCTCGCGCGCGCCTTCAGCGACCGCTTTTAGCGGACCCATCTTCTCCGTCTTGATATCGCCGGGCGCCATCGAGCGGCTGATGCCGAGCACGCCAAGCCGGTGCGCGTTGCCAAAGCTGTCCTTGAGCTCTTTGAGCTGAGGCGTGGCCTTGAGCGTCACGTGCTCGCCGCCGCGGTCGACCTCGATGTTGAGCGTCTCGCCGGCGTTGACGCTGACGATGCGCTGCATATCGGCGAAGTTGTCGATGCTCTCGCCGTCGATGGCGATCACCAGATCGCCCGGCTTGAAACCGGCGGCCTGCGCGGCGCTCCCCGGCTGCACCGCGTCGACGCGGGCGCTGGTGGTCTGCTTGCCGACTGTCATGAACACGCCGGCGAAGATCAGGATCGCCAGGATGAAATTGGCGACCGGGCCGGCCACCACCACGGCCGCGCGCGGTCTGACTTTCTGGTGGATGAAGCTGACCTTTTTTTCCGCCTCGGTCATTTCGGCGGCGGCCTCACGATCGGGCACGCTGGCGGCGTTCTCGTCGCCGAAAAACTTAACGTAGCCGCCTAGGGGAACGGCGGAGATTTTCCAGCGCGTGCCATAGCGGTCATCGAAGCCGACGATTTCGGGACCGAAACCGATCGAGAAAACCAGGACCTTGATACCGCACCAGCGGGCCACCAGGAAATGGCCAAGCTCATGAAAGAAAACGACAATCGTCAGTACGAACAGGAAGGGAACGATATAGCCGACGAGATGGTCGCCGAACGCCCCCAAGCCGCCCACAATGTCCAAACTCATCGCGCCCTCGTCCCCGCCGCCTTGGCGACTATCATTAGCCAAAGCTTGCTAGAATGACTTTAAGGCAATTTCGGGCAAGAGGGCCAAAGCTAAACTTCTCGCATTATGGTCAACGGCGAGCGCGGCGTCGATATCGGCCGGTTCCGCCAGCAGCCCACGGCCGGTCGCGGCGTTGAGCGTCGCCTCGACCAGGCCCGTGATCGCCGGAAAACTGATGTGTCCAGCGAGGAATTCGGCAACCGCGACCTCATTGGCCGCATTGAACACGGTCGGCGCCGCCCCGCCCGCCTGCAGCACGCGCCGTGCCAGCGCCAGCGCCGGAAAGCGGACCAGGTCCGGGGCCTCGAAGGTCAATTCGCGCACGCGCGCTAGATCGAGCCGCGCCGCCGGCCCGTCCATCCGCTGCGGCCAGGCCAGGCAATGCGCGATCGGGATGCGCATATCGGGCGAGCCGAGCTGGGCGACAACCGACCCGTCCCTGTACTCGACGAGTCCGTGCACCACCGATTGCGGATGCACCAGCACGTCGATCTCTTCCGGCTTGAGCGCGAACAGATGAAGCGCCTCGATCACTTCGAGGCCCTTATTCATCAGGCTTGCGGAATCGATGGTGATCTTCGGTCCCATCGACCAGTTCGGATGCCGCAGCGCCTGCGCCGGCGTCGCCGCCTTGATGGCCTCGATCGACCAGGTACGGAACGGGCCGCCGGAGGCGGTCAGGATGATGCGCTTGACGTCTTCGCGCGGACCGGCGCCGAGCGCCTGGAAGATGGCGTTGTGTTCGCTATCGACGGGCAACACGGTCGCGCCGGTGACGGCCGCGCGCCGCATGAATAGCGCGCCGGCACAGACCAGGCATTCCTTGTTGGCGAGCGCGACGGTCGCGCCGCGCTCGATCGCGGCGAGCGTCGGCTTCAATCCCACCGCGCCGCTGATTGCCGCCATCAGCCAATCGGCTGGACGTTGCGCCGCTTCGAGCAGACCGGCTTCGCCGGCCGCCGTCTCGATGCCGCTGCCGGCCAAGGCCTCTTTCAATTCGTCATAAGCCGCGGGATCGGCAACCACGGCGAGCCGCGCGCCGACCTCGCGTGCGATCTTCGCCAGCGCCGCCGCATTGCGCCGCGCGCTGATCGCCTCGACGCGATAGCGCTCCGGCGCGCGCTTGATGAGATCGAGCGTGCTGGCGCCGATCGACCCGGTGGCGCCGAGAATGGTGATGCTGCGCACCGCCGCGGCGGGCGCTGGCTTCGAGCGGGCGAGGCTGGGTGCCGTCATACCGTCACCACACCAAAAGGCCGCGCGCGGCGCCATCGAAGCCGCCGCGCGCAAGCCCGATCAAGCAGCCGAGCAGCGCCGCGGCCCAGAAACCGTCGAGCCGGTCCATCACGCCACCATGGCCGGGAATGAGCGTTCCGGCATCTTTGGCTCCGAATTTGCGCTTGATCCAGGATTCCATGAGATCGCCGAGTTGCGCCACCACCGACAGCATCAACGCAACGAGCGCAATCGCGATCCTGCTGAACGAACCGAAGACGCCGGCCAGCAAAACCGCAACGATTACAGCGCCCAGCGCGCCGGCGACCGCCCCGGACCAAGTCTTCTTCGGGCTGACCGCCGGCAGGAGTTTCGGTCCGCCGAAGGCGCGGCCGGCGAAATATCCGAGCACATCGGTGGTCCACACGATCGCGAACAACAGCACCATGGCCAGGAAGCCGTCCTTCTCGTCGGTGCGCAGCAACGCCGGTGCCAGCAGCATGGAGCCGGAATAACCGATGCCGGCGGTAATCCAGAGCCGGCGCTCGCGCGGGGCGAAGATCAAGGCGGCGAGCGCGCCCAAACCGATCAGCAGCATCGCCGCGATCGGCCGGCCGAGCCAGACGACCAGACCAGCACCGACGATCGCGCTGCCGCATGCGGAAAACATCAGGCGGTGGTTGGGACCGGCGACCAGCGTCGTCCATTCCCACAAGATGGCGACGGCAGCCAACGTCCATAGCAGCACGAAGGGCCAGCCGCCGAGATAGGCCGTGAGCAGCGCCAGCGGCGCGAGCACCGCCGCAGACGCGACGCGCAAAGCAAGATTGTTTGCCGCCACAGGGGTGCCCGCGTTGCTGCCCGGTCCGGTCACGGGGTCGGCTTCGGCCACGGGCTCAGGATCCGGTCTTGGCGACCAAGCCGCCGAACCGACGCTCGCGCTGCTGATATTCGCGGATTGCCGCCTCCAGCGCGGCGCGGTCGAAATCCGGCCAATAGGTCGGCACGAAGACCAATTCGCTGTAAGCGCATTGCCAGAGCAGAAAGTTAGACAGCCGCTGCTCGCCGCTGGTGCGGATGACGAGATCGGGATCGGGAATATCCGGCGCGTCGAGGAACCCGCCGACGGTGTCCATGGTGATGTCGGCGGGGCTGAGAACGCCTTGCGCCACCTGTTCGGCGATGCGTCGCGCTGCGCGCGTGATTTCCTGGCGGGCGCCGTAATTGAAAGCGACGACCAAGGTGATGCCGTCATTATTCTTGGTCAGCTCTTCCGCCTCGATCAGCAGGCGGCCGATGTCCGGATCGAGCCCGTCGCGCTCGCCGATGACGCGCACACGCACGCCGCTGCGATGCAGTTCGGCGAGGTCGTTGCGGATGAAGCGGCGCAGCAGGCCCATCAGCTCGCCGACTTCCTTGGCCGGACGCGTCCAGTTTTCCGCGCTGAAGGAAAAGATGGTGATGAACTTGATGCCGATGTCGCTCGCCGCGCGGATGGTCCGCCGCAGCGCCTCGACGCCGCGGCGATGCCCCTCGCCGCGCGGCAGCCCGCGCGCCGCCGCCCAGCGTCCGTTGCCGTCCATGATGATGGCGACATGACGCGGCGCCCGCTCGAACGGCGGCGTGGCGCTATGCGGAACCTCGGCCTCGGGCATTGTTCTCAATCGTCTCGAATTGAATCGGAATCGCAAGTTGACACGATCCTCACGCACCATCTTGTCCGAAAACCGGTTGCCGGCCCAGGCCCCATATCCGGGCGGTTTTCGAGACGATGCGCGCAGGCTCAGACCGTGAGGATCTCCTTCTCCTTCGCCGCCAGAAGATGATCGATCTCGGTGATGCCGGCATCGGTCGCCTTCTGGATATCGCCGGAAAAACGGTCGTGGTCGTCCTTGCTGATCTTGTGCTCTTTCTCCAGCTTCTTGATCACGTCCATGGCGTCGCGGCGCACGTGCCGCACCGCCACGCGCGCGGTCTCGGCATATTTGTGCGCAATCTTGACCAATTCCTTGCGCCGCTCCTCGTTGAGTTCGGGAATGCGCAGCCGCAGCACTTGCCCTTCGGTCGCCGGCGACAGGCCAAGGTTGGAATTGACGATGGCCTTTTCCACCGCGTGCACCAGCGAGCGGTCCCAGACGTTGACGCTGATCAGCCGCGGCTCCGGCACGGCGACGCTGGCGACCTGGTTGAGCGGCATCTGCGCGCCGTAGGCCTCGACCATCACCGGGTCGAGCATATGGGCGGAGGCGCGCCCGGTGCGCAGGCCGGACAACTCGGTTTTCAGCACGGCGCTCGCGCCCTGCATCCGGCGTTTGATCTCGTTGATATCGTGCGTCGTTGCATTCGTCATGGCGATCCCCCGGACACGCCGCCGCTGGCGCCGAGGCGCCAAGCCGCGTCTAGCCGATCACGGTCGCGCGGCCCTTGCCGCGCAGCACCGCCTCAATGGCGCCTTTGTCGGCGATTGAGAACACGATGATAGGCATGTGGTTTTCCCGGGCAAGCGCGAAGGCGGTGGAATCCATCACCCGCAAGTGCTTCTCAATGGCTTCCTGGTGGCTGAGCTTGTCGTAGCGTTTGGCCTTCGGGTCCTTCTTCGGGTCGGCGGTGTAAACGCCGTCCACGTTGGTCGCCTTGAGCACTGCCTGGCAATCGAGCTCGGCGGCGCGCAGCACGGCCGTGGTGTCGGTGGTGAAGAACGGATTGCCGGTCCCGGCGGCGAGCAGGACGACGCGGCCCTTGCCGAGATTCTTCATGGCGCGCTTGCGGTTATAGGTTTCGCACACCGAGGGCATGGCCAGCGCCGACAGCGTGCGCGCCTCGCGACCGGCGCGCTCGATGGCCGCCTCGAGCACCAGACAATTCATCACCGTCGCCAGCATGCCCATGGTGTCGCCGACCGGGCGTGGTACGCCGTGCCCCGACACTTCGACGCCGCGGAAGATGTTGCCGCCGCCGACCACCACACCGAGCTCGACGTCGAGTTTGGCCGCCGCCACCAGATCGGCGGCGAGCCGGTCCACCGTCGCCTGGCCGATGCCGAATTCCTCATCGCCGGTCAGCGCCTCGCCGGACAGTTTGACGATGACACGTCGGTAGAGCGGATCACTCATGCGTTACGATCCTCCACGGATCGGCGACAGCGTTAGCTTTGCCCGGCGGCGGCCGCGACCTCAGCGGCGAAATCGCTTTCCTGCTTCTCGATGCCTTCGCCGAGCGCGAAACGCACGAAGCCGGTCACCTTGATCGGCCCGCCGACCTTGCCTTCGGCTTCCTTCAGCGCCTGCGCGACGGTCTTCTTGTCGTCGTGCACATAAGCCTGTTCGAGCAGGCAGACCTCTTTGTAGAAGGTCTTCAAGCCCGACTCGACGATCTTCTCGATCACGTTGGCCGGCTTGCCCTGCTGCTTGAACTTGTCCGCCAGCACGTCCTTCTCGCGCGTGACCACCGCCGGATCGAGACCGGATGGATCGATCGCCTGGGGGTTCGATGCGGCGATATGCATGGCCACCATGCGGCCAAGAGTCGTGAGCTCATCCGCCTTGCCGGAGGACTCGAGCGCGACCAGCACGCCGATCTTGCCGAGACCGTCGACCACCGAATTGTGCACATAGGAGCCGATCGCGCCCTGGCCGACCGACAGCGACGCGGCGCGGCGCAGCGTCATATTCTCGCCGATTTTCGCAATGGTGTCGGAAATCGCATCGGCCACCGTGATGCTGCCGGCTTTCGCCGCCTTGATCTTCTCCACGTCGGTGCCTGCGGTAAGCGCCACATCGGCGATCATCTTGACCAGGCCCTGGAACAGGTCGTTGCGGGCGACAAAGTCGGTTTCCGAGTTGACCTCGACCACCACGCCTTTGGTGCCCTGCACCAGCACGCCGATCAGGCCTTCCGCCGCGACGCGGCCGGCCTTCTTGGCGGCCTTGGAGAGGCCCTTCTTGCGCAGCCAGTCCTGGGCCGCTGTCATGTCGCCTTGCGTCTCGGTGAGCGCGGCCTTGCAATCCATCATGCCGGCGCCGGTCGACTCGCGCAGCTCCTTGACCATTTGAGCGCTGATATTCGCCATCTCGTGATTACTCCGCGGTCAGTTGCTTGGCTTTCGCGATCCAGCCGTCGACGCGGCCCGGCAGACCCACTTCTTCGCCGACGTTGTGCGCGGCGGTGGGCGACAATTCGGCGATCTGCGAATAGTGGAAGATGCCGAGGTCGTTGAGCTGCTTTTCGATCGCCGGCGAAATGCCGGGCAGTTTCTTGAGGTCGTCGGCGACGCCGCGCGGGCCGGGCAGTTGCTCGAAACCGAGATCGCCGGGCGCAGGCGCCGTCGGCAATGGCTCCACGATCGGCTTTTCCGCCGCGCCGATGTCAACGCCGAGCTCGCCCTGCGCACGCGAGATTCCGTCGATCGCCGCCTTCGCCACCAAATCGCAGTAGAGCGACACCGCGCGGCTGGCGTCATCGTTGCCGGGCACCACGTAGGTGATGCCGGCCGGATCGGAATTGGTGTCGACGATCGCCGCGACCGGAATGTTGAGCCGGCGCGCTTCCTTGATGGCGATGTCCTCCTTGTTGGTGTCGATCACGAACAACAGGTCGGGCACGCCGCCCATGTCCTTGATGCCGCCGAGCGAGCGGTCGAGCTTGTCGCGCTCGCGCTGCATGGTCAGGCGCTCTTTCTTGGTGTAGCCGCCGGATTCGCCGGAATTGAGCATCTCGTCGAGCTTACGTAGGCGCGCGATCGAGCCGGAGATGGTCTTCCAGTTGGTCAGCGTGCCGCCGAGCCAGCGCGAGTTGACGTAGTACTGCGCACTGCGCTTGGCCGCGTCGGAGATCGCGTCCTGCGCCTGCCGCTTGGTGCCGACGAAGAGGATGCGGCCGCCCTTGGCCACGGTGTCGCTCACCGCCTGCAGCGCGCGATGCAGCATCGGCACGCTCTGCGCGAGATCGATGATGTGGATGTTGTTGCGGGTGCCGAAGATGTACGAGCCCATCTTCGGGTTCCAGCGATGGGCCTGATGGCCGAAGTGCACGCCAGCTTCCAACAGCTGACGCATCGAAAAGTCAGGAAGCGCCATTCGTCTTCTCCGGTTGATCCGCCGCGGACCGGTGTGGGCCTGCAAAGGGCCACCGGAAGGCTCGTTCGGCCCATTGTCGGGGCCGGAAGCCAAAGGTCCGCGTGAGTGATGCCGGGGCTTATATAGGCGGCTTTTCCCGGATGCAAGGAAAGGCGCGCGGACCCAAGGTGGCGGTACAATAATACCGGCAGCGAACCTCTTTGCCACGCATGCGTTGAGCCAAAGGGGCGACCTCGAAGCATGGGAGGGCGCCATGGCCGCCCAGCACAACATCCGGCACCATCCGCCGGCCCATGACGGGCTGCATCCCCTCGTCTACCGCAGCATGATCGCGCTGACGGTTTGGCTCGTCCTGTCGGTCTGGGTCTTCTTCGACCACGGCGGCGGCTATGTCGGCCTGACGCTGGCGGTGGTCACTCTGTTCTTTGTGATCGCAGTGGCGATTCCGCTGCTCATCTGGAAGAGCTGGCAGCATAACGCGCCGGCGCAGGAGACACGCGAGCCGGTGGAGCCTTTTGACGCTTGGGCATCGCAGAGCTTCGTCACCTGGACCGGCAGGCTCACCGGCCGCGAGGCAGCGACGCAGATCCTGCTGCCGCTCGCGGCGGTATCGATCGGCATGTTTATCTTCGGCCTGGTGTTTTATCTCGACGTCCCGCACGGCGCCTATTAGCCGCGCTACAGCGCCTCGACCTGCACTACGCCGGGCACCGCCTTGATGGCGCCGGCGATCTGCGGCGAGACCTTGAAGCGGCCGGGCAGCTTCACCTCCACTTCGGTGCCCTGCTCCAGCATCAGCACCACGCTCACCTCGCCATCGCCATTCGTCTTGGCGTTGTGCGGCATGGGCTCAAGGCGTTTGGCCACCGCCTCGATCGGCGCCTGATTACGCAGGAACACGCGCAAGCCCTTGGCAAGATTGGCGGCCGCGGCGTCGAGCGGCTCGACCGACTGGATGCGCGCGCGCACCTCGTCGCCTTGCACCTCCGCCGACAGGAACAAGAGCACGGCGGTGCCCGGCTCGAGCAGGTCGCGATGCTCGGCCAAGCCTTCGGAGAAAATCACCGCTTCGTAGGCGCCGGTCGGATCGGAGAGCCCGATGATGCCCATCTTGCTGCCGGTTCGGGTGCGCCGCTCCTGCCGCGACACCACGGTGCCAGCGACGCGGCCGGCGGTGGCGCCGGCCTTCACCGCACGGGCGAATTCGGCCCAGGGCTGCACGCGCAGTTTCTTCAGCACCGTCGCGTAGTCGTCGAGCGGATGGCCGGAGAGGAAAAATCCGACCGCCTCGTATTCGCGCTTGAGCCGCTCGGCCGGCAGCCAGGGCTCGACATCGGGCAACACGATCGGCTCACGCGTCGCGCCGCCGCCGAATAATTCGTTCTGTCCGACGGAGGCGGCATCGTGCGAGCGCTGGGCGCGGCCCAACACCTGATCCACGGTCATGAACACCCGCGCGCGATTTTGCTCGAATTCGTCGAAGGCGCCGGCTGCGGCGAGGCTTTCCAGCACGCGCTTGTTGACCGCGCGGGGATTGATGCGGGCGGCGAAATCGGCCAAGTCGGCAAAATTGCCGTCGGCGCGCGCTTCGACGATGGCGTCGACCGCCTGTTTGCCGACGCCCTTGAGCGCGGCCAGCGCGTAAATGATCGTGTTGCCGTCGACGTCGAAATCGACGCCGGAACGATTGATCGACGGCGGCGCCACGGCGATGCCGAGCCGCTCGGCCTCGGTGCGGAATTCCGCGAGCTTGTCGGTGTTGCCCATGTCGAGCGTCATCGACGCCGCCAGAAACTCGACCGGATAGTTCGCCTTCATATAGGCGGTCTGGTAGGCGACCAACGCGTAGGCCGCGGCGTGGCTCTTGTTGAAACCGTATTCGGCGAAACGCTCGAGCAGATCGAAAATGGCGTCGGCCTGGTGGCGCTCGATGCCGCGGGAGGTCGCGCCGGAGACGAAGCGTTCGCGCTGCGCCCGCATCTCCTTCATGATCTTCTTGCCCATGGCGCGGCGCAACAGATCGGCTTCGCCGAGCGAATAGCCGGCGAGAATCTGCGCCGCCTGCATCACCTGTTCCTGGTAGACGATGACGCCGAAGGTTTCCTTCAGGATCGGCTCGAGTTTCGGGTGGATGTAATCCGGCGTCTCCAGGTCGTGCTTGCGCGCGCAATAAGTCGGGATGTTCGCCATCGGACCCGGCCGATAGAGCGCGACCAGCGCGATGATGTCCTCGAAGCGGTCCGGCCGCATGTCCAAGAGCGCGCGCCGCATGCCCGCGCTTTCCAGTTGGAACACGCCGACCGCTTCCGCCCGCGCCAGCAGGTCGTAAGTCTTTGTATCGTCGAGTGGAATCGTGGTGAGATCGATGTCGATGCCGCGCCGTTTCACCAGCGCCACCGCGGTCTGCAACACGGTGAGGGTCTTCAGGCCGAGGAAGTCGAATTTCACCAGTCCCGCCTGCTCTACCCATTTCATGTTGAACTGGGTGACCGGCATGTCGGATTTAGGATCCCGATAGAGCGGCACCAATTCGGACAAGGCGCGGTCGCCGATGACGATGCCGGCGGCGTGCGTCGAGGCGTGGCGGGTGAGGCCCTCGAGCTTTTTAGCGATGGCGAAGGCGCGCTTGACCGTCGGATCGCTCTCCGCCTCCGCCTGCAGCTTCGGCTCGTCGTCGATCGCCTTGGCGAGGCTGATCGGATTGGCCGGGTTCTGCGGCACCAGCTTGCACAGCTTGTCGACCTGCCCATAGGGCATCTGCAGCACGCGGCCGACGTCGCGCAAGACGCCGCGCGCCTGCAAGGTGCCGAAGGTGATGATCTGCGCCACCTGGTCGCGGCCGTAGCGCTCCTGCACGTAGCGGATGACCTCGTCGCGGCGGTCCTGGCAGAAGTCGACGTCGAAGTCCGGCATCGACACGCGCTCGGGATTGAGGAAGCGCTCGAACAGCAGGCCGAAACGGATCGGATCGAGATCGGTGATGGTGAGCGCGTAGGACACCAGCGAGCCGGCGCCCGAGCCGCGGCCGGGCCCGACCGGAATGCCCTTGCTTTTGGCGTACTGGATGAAATCCGACACGATGAGGAAATAGCCGGGATATTTCATGCCGGCGATGACGCCCAATTCGAAATCGAGCCGCTCGCGATAGTCCTGTTCGGTGTGGCCGGGTGCGACGCCGGCGGTCGCGAGCCGGCGCGCGAGGCCTTCCTCGGCGCGTTTGCGCAGCTCGGCCGCCTCATCGACCACGTTGCCGCCCTCCTCGCGCAGCGAGAACCGCGGCAGGATCGGCTGATGCGTGCGCGGGCGGAAGGCGCAGCGTTCGGCGATCTCGACCGTATTGGCGAGCGCCTCCGGCAGATCGGCGAACAATTCGCGGATGTCGGCGCGGCTTTTGAAGCGGTGCTCGGGGGTGAGCTGCCTGCGATCGGTTTCGGCAAGCAGCCGCGCTTCGGCGATGCAGATCAGCGCGTCGTGCGCTTCGTAGTCGGCGCCGGTGGCGAAAAACGGCTCGTTGGTCGCAACCAGCGGAATGCCCTTGCCATAGGCGAGATCGATCAGCACCGGCTCCGCCACGCGTTCATTCGGCGTGCCATGCCGCTGCAACTCGACATAGAGGCGATCGCCGAACAAGCGGGCGAGCGCGTCGAGGCGCGTCGCGGCGAGATGGCTTTGCCCGGCGGCAATGGCGCCGTCGAGCGGCCCGCTTGGCCCCCCGGTCAGCGCAATGATGCCGTCGGTTTCGCCGTTCAGCCATTCAAGCTTGAGCCGCGGCGGCTCGTTCGGCGGCGTGTCGAGGAAGGCGCGCGAATTCAGCCGCATCAGGCTGCGGTAGCCGGCCTCGCGCGCGGCAAGCAGCACAACACGCTCGCGCGGCGCCGGCGCATTGGCGTTCGCTCGCGGCCCATGGTCGGTGTCGCCGAAATCGATCGCCAGCGCGCAGCCGACGATGGGCTGGATGCCGGCCGAGGCCATCTTCTCGGAGAATTCCAGCACACCGAACATGTTGTCGGTGTCGGTGAGCGCCAGCGCCGCCTGTTTGTCGGCCTTGGCGAGCTCGGCGAGCCGCGCGATGGTCAGCGCGCCTTCCAGAAGCGAATAGTTCGAGTGCACGTGCAAGTGCACGAAATCGAGGGTGGCCATCGCTGCCCGAAACTTGAGTGATTCTGTTGTCTCACCCACAGTGAGCACGCGACTTTGTCCTGTCTACGTCCGCGCGCGCCCGATCGGGCCGCTATGCCCGCTTTTCGCAAAGCACGCGCCGCCGGCGTCACGGCCGGGCTGAACCCGGCCATCCGCGCTTTGCGGCCGGGGACGCCGCGAAGGCGTGGATGCCCGGCACGCTGGCCGGGCATGACGGGGGATGCCGGCGAGCCTTAGAGGCTTCCCAGCACCTGCGACCAGATGGCGATCATGCTGACGAACAGCGCCAGCGAGGCCAGCGCGGCGGCTTCTTGAACGACGGCTTTGAACATTGTCCTCTCCCAAGAACGAAGAGAGAACATAGTTCATGTTATGTTCTTATGTCAAGGGCCGGTAATGGGGGCTTTTCAATTGT
>Ga0335079_10005034_pt1 | contig 15169 bp, 14 predicted proteins | sample Lox_Sample_33_FD_206719 | JGI IMG/M metagenome (GOLD analysis project Ga0335079, IMG submission 206719) | Soil microbial communities from Loxahatchee National Wildlife Refuge, Florida, United States - Lox_Sample_3.3 | ecosystem: Environmental > Terrestrial > Soil > Wetlands | place: USA...
AAACGCGGCTTGGTCGCAAGTGGACGTCGTCCTCCAGCGCCGCGCCGACCTCATCCCCAATCTGGTTGAAACGGTGAAGGGATATGCCGCCCAAGAGCAAACTGTCTTTGGCAACATCGCCAACGCGCGCGCGGCCCTCCTCGGCGCCAAGACTCCCGCGGAAAAAATCGCCGCGAACGGCCAGTTGGATTCCGCACTCGGCAGGCTGCTGGTGATCGTTGAGAATTATCCCCAGTTGAAATCCAACGAAAACTTCCTTCGGCTGCAGGACGAATTGGCGGGAACCGAAAACAGAATTGCGGTCGAGCGCCGCCGCTACAATCAGGCCATTCAGGACTACAACACTTATATCGCGCTCTTTCCCAATAACATCGTCGCTGGGATGAGCGGCTTCCCGCGCAACGACGCCTACTTCAAGTCAGAGGAAGCGGCGCGGCAGGTTCCCAAAGTGAATTTCGGCAGTGCTGCTCCGTCGTCAGCCGCCCCCAGCCCCACACCTGCCAAACCTTAAGCCAGGAATATATTTTTCCGGAATCAGCGTCCGAGGAATTCGCTCAGCAGCATGTGAAAATGGTGCACGCCATTTTCACGTTTCACGGAATATCGTCCACGGTCATAGGTGGAGGATCGCAGCCCCTTCTGCACGTTTTCGCAAAGCAGGATGTCTTCCTGCTGCACTTCATCGCTGAAGCTGACTGCCTTTTGCACGCGTTCCTGCGTCTTGGCCATACCAGCATCGTGGAAAAACCACTCAAAGACTGTCAGCGTCTTGTCCGTCGAGAGCGGCACGATAACATTGGTCGAAATATTGTCTGGATAAATGTTCAGCATCAGGTTCGGAAAAATCCAGAAGTATAAGGCCTCACTCAGCCCGGTTCCCGGCGCGTAGAACCGCTCGCCCTTGTCCTCGGGTTTCATCCCGCGAATCGGCGCGAATTGCTGGGAATAGTAGCGGAACGTGTCCGTGCGGTACTGCGCATAGTCAATCTCGCGCATCAATCCCGGGTGCGCAATCGGAATGTGGTATCCCTCCAGATAGTTGTCCACATATACTTTCCAGTTGCAGTCAATCACGTAATCGCGCCGCTCAACGGACCTTAAGCCCTGGAAAGAAAATCCACGTGCCTGATTCGGAATTTCCCCAAGAAACGCGGCGAGCGGTTCTGTCTGACCTTCAAAATTCACGAAAATAAGGTTTTGCCAGGTTTCCACGCGCAATGGCACCATGCCCATTGTGCTGCGATCGAAGAATTCCACGCCCTCCACGTCCGGCGTGCCGATCAACCTTCCGTCCAGCGTGTAGGTCCATCCGTGATATTGGCAGCGCATCACATTCTTGCAGCCGCTGCCCAAGGCGATCGGCCCCGCGCGATGCCGGCAAACATTGCTGAACGCGCGAAGGGTGCCTTGCTTGTCGCGCACGATCAGGATCGGTTCTCCGGCAATTTCCGCGGTGAAATAGGTCTCGGGATCGGCAATCGTGAGTGCTTTCCCCTTGGCTTCGCCGCAACGTTGGTTCATCGTTCCGACGAGTTGCCAGGTGCGCCGAAAGATTTTTTCCTTTTCAATTTCGAAGATCGCGGGATCCGTATAGAAACGCGAAGCAAGCGTGAACGCGCACTCGATTTGTTCGTTAATTTCCAAACGAATGGGCTGCATTGTCCTGGCAATTCCACGTTTTCCAAGCGGAGAAAGCGTATCACACGCTCGCCCGCGCCTCACCTTTTTGGCGGCCGTCCTGCTAGATTCAAACATGAAGGGATCGCCAAGACTTAGGGCTCAGCGAGTTCCCGCCAATCGTGCCAGCCCCTCCATGCGAGCCATCCCACCACCGCCAGCATTCCCATCCATCCCAGGAATCTCGTCGCATGGCCAATTTTCTGGTCTTGCAGCATCAATCCCCATTTGCCGAACAAAATCGCCCAATCATGGTCGCCCGACCCTACCAATGGCAACGCCTGCGCCCGCGCGTCAGCCATATACACTCCGATATAGAGAAAGTTCTCAAAAAACCAGAAACCGCAAAACGCGAGGCCGGGCACGTCGCGTTTCACAAAAAAATACGCCGCACAGGCGAGTGGCACAAGGAGCTCGGCGAGCGTTCCTCCCATAATCATGATGGTGTAACCAAACCAGCTGAAAAGCGGATGCCCGCACTCATGAATCATCAGATTCGCAAAATCCAAAAAGAGAAATCCGCTTCGATCCGTCAGCGCGTAGATCAGGAAGAGCGTGTATGCCGCCAGCCACGCAGCCGCAGCCCCGCGCGACACGGGTTGCCATTCTCCGAAATGCTCTTCAAGGAACCCCATACGATCAGCCTAAACCGTTGGGGACAGGTCACGCTAAGGGTCTTGTGGGAGTTTCCAAATCAGGCTCTCAGGCAGAGTTCGCGGGCGGTCAACTTCGCCTAGCTTTCGCGTTTGGCTCGCAGCGCTTCGTAGGCAGCGCCCAGCAGTGGCGCACTCTCGTTCAAGATCACAGAGACTGGAATGTTTTTCAAAACATTCTCAAAATGCCACTTATCCTTGAACAGCCGGATAAACGTTCCATCCTTAATCTTTTCCAGGATCTTCACGGCGATCCCTCCTGCCACATAGACACCGCCGAGAGCAAGAACTTTTAGTGCCAGATTGCCCGCCTCCGCTCCGTAGATTTCAGTCCAAAGGTCCAGAGTCTCCACGCACACTGGACAGGCGTTCGAAAGTCCGTTTTTCGTGATCTCTGGCGCGGGGTCCGAGTCCGGATCATCGAACGAAGCGTGCCTGACGTTCGGATTTATGAATTCATGAAGCGTGCGAAACCCTCGGCCGGATAAGATGAGTTCCCAGCTGACTTGCGGATACCGACGCCTCATGAATCGCAGCAGCTCGATCTGCTGCTCCGTGTGCGGCGCGAAATCTGTGTGTCCGCCCTCGGAAGGCACCACGCGGTACCGCGCGCCATCCCACACCAGGATGGATTGCCCCAATCCCGTTCCTGCTGCCAACAGCGCGCGCGTTCCTCCCGGCTCCGATGTTCCCGGATTAAGCACGCAGAACTCTTCGGGCGCGAGGTATTCAATGCTGTGGCCTGTCGCGCCCAGGTCGTTCAACAATACGATGTGCTTGATATTTAATTCCTGCGAGAGCACCGCCGCATCCACCACCCACGGCAGATTCGTCGCGCGCACGCGGTTGTCAATCACGGGACCCGCGATGCCGAATCCCGCCGCCTCCACGCGGTCTGAATTAAGATGCGGCGCCGCAAGCCGCGAAAATTCCTTCGCGATATAGTCAAATTGCGCGAAATCCTTGCTCGGAAAGCGTTGCCTGAACACCGGCGTCAGTTTTCCGCCCTTTTCCGCAAACAACGCCAGGTTGCATTTGGTCCCGCCCACATCTCCCGCGAGGATCACCTGTTCCCCCAATATCTCCGGTTCGTCATCTTTGCCATCCTCGCCCGGTTACGAATTCATCCATTTCCTGCCGTCGCGTTCCAACAAAAGATCCGCTTCGCGCGGTCCCCAGCTTCCAGCGGCATACAACGGCACCGCTGCGGTTTTTGCCGCGCTCCATACGTCGAGGATCGGATCCACCAGCGCCCAGGCGGCTTCCACGCTGTCGCCACGGTCGAAGAGCGTCGCGTCTCCTCTCAAGCAGTCGTTCAGCAGCGTGGCGTATGCGCTTCGCGTGGATTCTCCAAATCCTTCCAGATAACTGAAATTCATGTTTACATTACCGATGTTCATCTCAGTTCCCGGTCGCTTCGCGCCGAACGAAATGGAAATTCCTTCTTCCGGCTGGATATTCAGGACCAGCCGGTTCGGTTCCGCCTCTCGCCCGCGGAAAACCACGTGTGGCGCGCGTTTGAACTGGATTGCCACTTCCGTCGTGCGCTTCGCCAGACGCTTTCCGGTTCGCAGATAAAACGGCACGCCCGCCCATCGCCAGTTGTCAATCAACAGCTTTGCCGCCACAAACGTCTCCGTGCGCGAATTGGGGCTTACTCCGTGCTCCTCTCGATATCCCGGCACCGCGCCTCCATTGACTTCACCGGTGGCGTACTGGCCGCGGACTACGGATTGCGCCACCATCTCCAAATCGAACGGCCGGATGGATTGCAGTACCTTCAGTTTTTCGTTCCGCACCGCTGTCGCATCAAACGAGGCGGGAGGTTCCACCGCAACAAGCGAAGTCAACTGCAGGACGTGGCTCTGGATCATGTCCCGCAAAGCTCCTGCGGTTTCATAGAATCCTCCGCGTCGCTCAACCCCCAGTGTCTCCGCCGCAGTGATCTCCACGTGGTCCACGTAATTCCTGTTCCACAGCGGCTCGAAAATTCCGTTTCCGAAACGCAGCACCAGCATGTTTTGGACTGTGTCTTTGCCCAGATAGTGATCTATCCGGTAGACCTGCTGCTCGTCGAATACATTGAGAACGATATAATTCAGCTCTCTCGCCGATCCCAGATCTCTTCCGAAAGGCTTCTCGATGATGATTCGAACCCAGGATCTTCCACTCGACGGACGAGCCAGTCCCGCCCTCCCAAGTTGCTCCACGATGCTTGGATAAACCTCGGGAGGCGTCGAAAGGTAGAAGAGCCGGTTTCCTCCTAGTTTCTTTTCAAGTTCCAGTTCCGCAAGCCTCTGGGCCAATTGCTTATACGCTTCCGGGTCGCCATATTCTCCCGCGTTGTAATAAAGGTTGGAAGAAAACTTGCCCCACTTCTCCGGATCAATCGGCCCAACTTCGGAGATCGTCTTTGCCGCTTCCCCCGCGCCGGCGCGAAAAGACTCGTCTGTCATCGCCGTGCGGGCGAAGCCCACGATCGCGTAGCTTGCCCCTAGCGAATTGTGTGACGCCAGGTCGTACAACGCGGGCAATACTTTGCGCTTGGCCAAATCGCCCGATGCGCCGAATAACACCACCGCACAGGGATCGACTGCACCGCTATACGCACTCCCCAGGCGTGTAGATTCTCCAGGCATTTTCTTCCTCTCTGCCCCGCCTCTCGTTGCCGATGCGTTCGGCCCGGCGGTGAAAACTATACCTCAATCCGGTGGCATCTCAGTTCCTCGCGCAGTTGCCCCGCGTTCTGGAAGTGAACAACGTTCATTCCCAGCCGCCGCGGGGCCTCCAGGTTCAGCTGCCGGTCATCGATGAAGATGCACTGCTCTGCGGGACGTTGCGTCACTTGCAATGCGACTCGAAAGATCGTCTCTTCGGGCTTTCTCGATCCAACAAAGCAGGAACTGAAGAATACCTGAAAATCCCGCCGTAAACCGAATGCTTCAATTCTGTATTGATTCAGCTCCAGCGGTTCGTTGTTGATTGCCCCGATGAAATATTTTCCGCTCCTCGCCGCAGCACTCAGGATCTCTCTCGAGTCCAAAAACTCTTTCGATTGCGCGAACATGAAGGCCGTAAATTCTTCCCGCGTAAATGGTCTGGGTCTGTAAAAGAGGGTCCTGTCCAGATACTGGTTTAACGTGATGTGTCCCGAATCAAACGCCGGAAATGATAGGTCGTGCCGGTCCTGAAAATCTTCCCAATCCAGGCCAAATGCCTTTGCTGCTTCTTGCCGCGAATTGCGGTCCCATCCATTGGTCAAAAGGACCCCGCCAATATCCCAAAAGAGCGTCGTTATTTCTGCCAAGACTCTCCGCCTCCTGGAGCGATTCGGCTCCTCCAGTTTTTTTGTAATTGCTTAGCCTACTCTCCGCTGCGCCGAATTCCAATCAGAGCTTGGTCCACCAGGTCCCGCAATGCCTCCACTCCGGCAATGGCTCCCTTTCTCAAGTGCAGCCGCACCACGATCCGATTGCGCAGGGTCAATGAATCAAAATCGGAAAGCGCGAGAGTCTTCACCAGATCTCCGAACGTGTATTCTGCCCCGGGAACTGGGATATCTTTCTCAAACTCCGCCGTCAGCATCAGAAATATCCCCTTTGCCGGTCCTGCTTTATAGCATTGTCCGGACACATGCAGGTATCGCGGCCCATGATTCAGCACCACGGGCACGCGCAAATTCGCTTCCATCTGTTCGCACAGCTTCCGCAGGGACACTGCGACTTCCCCCAGGTTGGGAAGGAACGAGAGAATAGCCAGGTATCCATTCCCATCCAATATTGAAAACAAGCTCCGGAGCGCGTCTTTCATGCTCAGCTGGGAGATTTCGTGCCGCGTCCCGCCCTCCGCGTACAATTCGATTCCGTCCTGCTGCAAACGTACTGGCGTAACCGCGGACTTCTGGCCCGACGTCTGCCTCCCTAGATATTCCATCGCCAAAGCTCTTCCAGCTTCCATGTCCGGGGCTTCGAAAGGATTCACTTCCAACGCCGAGCATGCGAGACACGTCGCAATCTCCCATCGGTATACTTCGGCGCCAAAGTCTACCACCCCTCCTAAATCCACGAACGCCGCGGGTATTCCCTCTCGCTCGAGATAATCCTGTGCCTGCGCCAGTTCGGGATCGGAAACCCCTGCGAACCGGATGACCGCAGCCATAAATTTCCCTCGGATCGCACTGATAATTCCTGGCCCCGCCGTTATGGGCACAATTCCCCTCCCTCCCGAGCATGTGCTCGTCCCAGCAAGCTGTTCCAACCGATACGCGATGGCTCGCAATGCTTTGTGAGTGAGGATCATGAGTCGTTCGTGGCCGTTTTCTGCTCCTGCTGACAGAAGTGCGGCCAGGCTCAGGGCCGGATGCTCCCGCAATGCCCCTTCTGCTTCGCACACCGATCGCATTGCTCGCACCTTTGCCAACAGCGCATCAGGTTCACTCTTATTCAGACTGGAAAGCAACAGGGTGAAATGAATCACTCCGGAAAATCGGCCTGGGTATCCTGCCGGATCAACAAATATATTTCGAAAATGGTATTCTCCCGCCAAATCGCGCAGATACGAATCTTCTTCCGTCACCGCAATAAAGTTTCGCCCAGGGTACGGACTTCCCAGCGCCCTCAGGCGCTCCAAAAAATGAAGAAACAGCCCGTGTGTTTCGATGCGTTTCCCCGTCTTGCTGGCCAAAAGAAAAAGCGTTCGCGGAAGGTCTGTAATCTCCTCGATTCTTCGTATGTCTGCGGGATGCACTGAATCGAGGATCAAGAAGCGCTTGCCATAAGCAAACAGACCGAGGGAAGGGACGATCTCCGCAGCTAGATTTGAGCTTTCCAGCGCGATAAACACGACGTCATCAAACTCATCTCCCACTCCGTCCGCAGCCCGTGCGGCTCGCCTCGCATAACCCTCCAATCCTTCGGGAGGATCGAGCCAATCCAGCTTGCGGGCACTAACGGAGCTCCGTGGCCCTCCGCCCTGCCAGAGGCTGGTATCTTTCGACCAAAAGCGCTTAAGTGTGTCTGTATCTCGGAATCTCTCAAGTTCGTACTCGTACGCGAGCTTGACGACTCCAGGCGATACGACCAGCTTGGGGAGATCCACTAGCCTCCTTTACGCCTGGAAGCTATTACAAATGTTTAAATACTTGTCTCAGATTACCCCCCTGAGTGCAAGCCCTCTCCATTTTTGCGCTTTAATCTATCGCCTAGGAATTTCCTTGAACATGCAGTAAGGTGAAATTTCACAACATTCACGAGGACAACCCGAGGAGAGAACGATGGCCAACGATTCCTGTGAACCCACGCCCGCGGTCAGTCAGCCCGTTGCCCCTGGAACCCGCATGGTCCACTGCGTCAAATTCGGCAAAGAGCTTCCCGGCTTGGATCGCATACCGTGGAAAGGCGAAATCGGCAAACGCGTCTTTGAAAACGTTTCCAAAGACGCCTGGAAACTTTGGATCGAACATTCAAAAATGATCATGAACGAGTATCGCCTCAACCCACTCGATCCCAATTCCCAGAAGATCATGGAAGAGCAGATGGAACAGTTTTTCTTCGGTGAAGGTGCGCGGCTGCCGGAAGGCTACGTCGCCCCCAAAGCAAAGGGTTAGCTTCCTGCCTTGTGAAACCGGCCTGTCACGGGATGTTCCACAGGCAACTGCGGTGTGATTGCAAATCGCAATTTTCCATGTGCCGCGCGCACAGCTGCTTCCGCCTCTTCCGGCGTATCGCTTTTGGCGAATAAAAATCCCAGGTAGCTTGATCCTTCAGGCCACGCAGTGATCAAGTCCTTCACCCGCGCCGTGATTTGCAGATCGGTGATTCCTTCCGAGTTCCGCGCATCCTGTTCGCCCTCCACACCTTCTAGAATTCCGCTCCTCGGCACAGGAATCATCATCACGGCGGAAGCTGCTGTCTCGCGCGGCGGTACTTTCTCTGCTTCCCCAAGCGCATGACGCAACAGCAATTCCTCAAGTCCGATTGTCTCGCCGTATCCCTCCGGAACGAATCGCAGCGCGCTCGCGCACATTCCCCCGATCGGCCGCGGCGCAACCTCCAACGGCCACACTCCCTCTTCGTTGATGCGGAATTCCGCATGCACGGGTCCGCGCGTCAATCCGAGTGCGCCAACGGCCGCACTCGCGCATCGCACGATCTCTCGCTGCACATCGCCTGAGAGCCTCGACGGCGTAACATAAATCGTTTCTTCGAAATATGGCCCTTCGAGCGCATCCGGCTTGTCAAAAATCGACAAAACGTGCAACCGCCCCTCGATCAACAGTCCCTCCACCGCCACTTCCCTGCCCGGGATGTACTCCTCCACGATAAGCCGGCTCAAATCCTCTTCTTTTTTCGCACGGATTTCCGGTGCCGCCAGCATTTTCCGAATCCTCTCAGCCGCTGCAGCGAATTCTTCTCTCGAATTCGCTCGAATCACTCCTTGGCTTGCGGAAAGTGACGTCGGTTTCAGCACGCAAGGAAAAGAGATCCCCAATAACGCGGGCTCCGCAGGTGGATTCACGGGCACACTTTGAAACCTTGGCGTGCGCAAACCTGCCTCACGAAAAATCTCACGCAAGCGCAGTTTGCTTCGGCACGCTTCCGCCGAAGCAGGGTGGTTGTACGCAATCCCCAGCCCGCGTGCAGCGTATGCCGCCGCGATCGTAGGCCGGTCGCCTACCGCAATGATCCCGTCAACTCGCGCAGCGCGAAACTTCTCGATCACCGTATGCGCCGCCGCCTCCGGCGCTTCAAAGTGCACCGCGACCGCCCCGTCTCCCCACGGATCTTTCAATTCATGGCAGCGATCTGTAGCGTACGCGAGGTCGACGCCTAGCTTCTGAGCAACTTCCTCGAAGCTGCGCGTCTGGTAACCCAGCTTCGCTGCAAACAGCAGAACTCGCTGTTTCTCCCGCATCGTTCTTTATGCCCTCGGTTTCCGCCGCCTGCCTTCTTGGTGTTTATTGTCCTGAGCGTTCTGATTCGCGGCTCGGTGACTGGAGCCTGGACTCAGACGAATCCTTCTTCCCGTTTCGCCGCTACTCCGAACTTCAGTAGGGGAACCAACTGTTCCCTCGTGGGCTCCGCTCAACAGTACCAAGGCTCGTTCAGATAAGGGACCGTCGCGCGATCCGCAAGCAGGGCCCGACTGTCCAATTCTTCGCGCTCTTCAGCGTTCTTCCGCGCCGCTTGTCGGATCCTCGCAAAAATCTCTCTCCGCGTTTCTTTCCTTCTCTCGCCGGCGGCCACGATCTCCTGCACTTCCGCCGCCAATGTATCTATACGTCCATCCTCGTGACGCCAGGGATGCACAAGCGCCCCTTCTTCAAACGGCCCACAAATCTTTTGGATCTCCCCCAGCTCAAGCAGTCTGGATCCCGCGGGAATCAGCAGCCGGATCCCGAGTTGGATCGGCGCGACCGATTCCTCAAGCTCGCACTCCCGTAAAGTTTCCAGAAGCTCCAGATATTTCTCGATTGTCGTCCACGGCGTGAACGGCACAAACGTCGGCTGCAGGGCCAGCCCTTCGTGTCTGCAATCCTTCAGCACTTCCAGAAAATCCGCTCGCGTGTGCCCCTTTTCCAATTTCTTCAACACATCATCGTCCAGCGATTCCACTGCGCTCGTCACCAGCAAGCATCCGGTCTCTCGAAGTCTTCCCAAATGTCCCTTGTGCTTGCGAAGGTGTTCGATTTTGATCGTCGCATCGTATGTCAGCTTCGGGAATTCCTTGTGCAGAGCCTCCACAATCCGCATCGCGTGCTTAATTCCATTGAAGAAATCCGGATCGCCAAACGTAATGTGCTTCGCTCCCGCCTTCACCTGCTGACGAATGTCCGCCAGCACCACCTCTGGCTGCACAACGCGAAATACCCCGCGATATACGGGTACGATCGGGCAGTGACGACAGAGATGCTTGCATCCCCGGCTCGCCTCCGTGTACCCCGTGGTCCGGTGCTCTCCATTTGGAAGTACCAGGTGCGCATACTTCTTTAGACTCGGCAGTCCCTTCCGATCTGGAATCTCGAATTTCAACCGCGGAATCGTTCCGTCGCCTTTTCCGTCGCTTCTCTTTCCATTGCTCGCGTATCGAGACACTTCATCCGCAAGTTTCGCAAGCTGCTCCTCGAACTCCGCTCCCAAAACGCTTCCCACACCCGCCTTTCGGAAGACCGCCTCATTCATCCGCGCATACAGCCCGAACACGCAGAAATGCGCCTTTGGATTCATATGCCGCAACGGCTCGATGCACTGCACCGTCATCCGCGCCGCTGTGTGCATCGGAACATAAAATCCGATCATCTCCGCTTCGCGCACGGTCTCTTCATCGAGCGGCTTCCGCGATACATCCACACACCTTACCTCATGGCCCCGTTTTCTCAGCCACGCCGCGGGTGACGCCAGCCCAAATGGCTGCCGTCCCAGCTCATACGTCGAAATGAGCGCAATTTTCATTCGTTTCCCAGTATAGCCCACGCGCCCCTGGTGCTTTCTTGCTCGGCTTTTCGGGACAGCCCCAAAAACGGCGCGTTGCCCATAGGGGTTGGGCGACCATGTCTTTCCTCGACCGTTAACGCGCTAAACGTGCGAATGCTTTTGCGGCTCTTTCGAGTCTTCCCTCACAAAAAATTCACCAGCGCGTCCGTCGTCTGCTTCGGCTGCTCTTCCAGAATCCAGTGGCCGGAGTTCTTGACGATCACCACCGTCACATCCGTTGCCACCAGTTTCATCTGCGCGGCCAGCGCCTCTCCCAGCGATTTGTCTCCTCCGATGGACAGCACTGGCATCGTCAATTTCGTCTGCGACATCTCCTCAAAATCCTTGGCAGTCTGCGGCCACGAAGCGAAATACTCCCACGCTGCGTGCATCCGTCCTGGACGCGAATAAGCCGCAAGGTATGCCTGCCGGTCCGTCTCCGGAAGCGAATGATCCTTGTCCGCAGCCAAATCGTTCCAGAAGTAAGCGAAGTAAATACTCTCGCGTCCTTTCACCAACGCTTCCGGCGTCGGCCCATGAAAACGAAAGTGCCAGTAATTTGGCGAATTGTAGATCGGCTCCCAGCCCGCCACGCCTGGCAAGAATGCGTCCATCACTACCAACTTCTCTACTTCGGAGGGAAACTGCGCTGCATACGCATACGCCACCATCAGCCCGATATCGTGTCCCACCACGCGCGCCTTCGTAATTCCCAGTGATCGCACCAGATCGTGAATCTCGATCGCCGCCATCTTCATCCCGATTTCACCGCTTGGAATAGACGAATCCCCGATCCCCGGAAGGTCCGGCGCAACCACCGTGAATTTCTCGCCGAGCACCGGCAGGATCGGATCCCACATCCGCGAAGTCTCCGCGAACCCATGCAGCAAAATTACCGCCGGCCCCGATCCCCCCGTCTTGTAATGGATTGTCCCGCCATCAATCGTCGCGTCCCGGGATACAAACGCATTCTTCGCGGTCTGCGCGCGCGCCGCTCCTGAAAAAGCGCACCAGATTGCGCACAGGCCGGCAGCGCAAACCACTCGTTGAACCGAAATTGTCCTACCCATCTCCACTCCTCCTTACGCTTTTGTTTGACCCAACCCAAAGCCTTGTCATCAAGCTATTTTTCGCGAAGCGGATCCGCCTCGCGACCGCGAGGCGCCACAATTATAAATTGCCTTGATTGTATCGGGAATTTAGTCTGGCCATCGAGTCGCTGCGCCGCCGGAGCGCAAGGGGTTCCCTCCGCCCTCCCCTTGCAGTAAGATCATCCGCAATTCTTGGCATGGAGGTTCTTATGCATGCCGACCGAGTGGAAGTTTCTTGGGATTCCGCCAAATCCAACTGGATCGTCAGGATTCAGTCCGGTGAGGAGGCCATTCGACGTCCCTGCAAAGTTCCGAAAGACGCCGACGAACAAACTCTTCGCTCCCTGGCGCAAAAGACTCTCCGGGAAGAAGGCTACGACCAGGACGTTCCCGAAATGATCATCCGTCGATAATCCGTCCCGCGCCTCACGCCGCTTTCTTCACGCTGTCCTTCAGCAGTCCCAGCCTTACCATGCTCTCCGCCGTCGCGACGATCGCCTCTTCATTCGATCGCGGTGCCCATCCCAGCATGCGCTTGGCCTTCTCGTTCGTGGCATTTTTCGGCTTGCCAAGTTCCGGCAAAATCAGCTTTGCCGCCGGGTCGCGCAGCGCCACCAGCCACACTATCCAATTCGGTACTTCTCGAGTCGGAACTCTTCTCGCCGCCGCCCCCATCCTGCTCTTCAACACTTTGGCAATCTCTTGCATGGTCATAAAATCCCCCGCGACCGCCAGGAATCGTTCGCCCTTCGCAACCGGATTCGTCATCGCTCGCAAATGCAGGTCAGCCACGTCGCGCACATCCACCACCCCAAAATAAAGTTGCGGGCAGCCCGGCAGTGCCCCGTCCATCAACCGCTGCACCAGCAAGATCGAAGCCGAATAGTCCGGCCCCAGCACCGGCCCGAACACTCCCACCGGATTGACCACGGAAAGCTCCAGCTTTCCGCCCTCTTTCTCCATGAAATCCCACGCCGCGCGCTCCGCCAGCGTCTTCGATTTGGGGTATGCCGCCAGCCCTTCGCTTTCCGGATCCGTCCAATCCTTCTCCGTGAACGGTATTCCCTGGTCTTTGTGTCCATAACCGATCGCCGCAAACGACGAGGTCAGCACCACTCGCTTCACTTCCGCATCTCGCGCCGCTTTCAGCACTCGCAGCGTTCCCTGGCGTGCCGGCACGATCAATTCATCCTCATGCTTCGGCAAATTTGGCGGCAAGGGCGAAGCCACGTGCAGCACAAAGTCACAGCCGGCCACCGCTTCCGCCCATCCTGCCTCTTTTTCCAAATCCGCCGCGACAAAAGTCAAGCGCTCCCCCGCCTCCGCGCCTCCTTCTTTCAGCAGCGCTCTCACGTCTCCTTCACGCTTCAGGTTCCGCACCGTCGTGCGCACCTCATAGCCCGCCGCCAGCAGTTGCACGATGCAATGGCTCCCAATGAACCCCGATCCACCCGTCACCAATACCCTCTGCGCCATCGAACTCCCTCCAACGCTTTCCACTCAAGTAGATAGCTCGCGCCCTCTTTTGGTTATATCTTCATGCACAACCATAACCCTAGCACCACACATCGCTACCTGCCGCAAACTCCAGGCACACTCCCATTCACTCAGCGATCAGCGGCAATGATTCAAGAACGGCATTGGAGCAGCCTTGCACAATCGTATTCGTGGACCGCTCCGCAGAGCCAATGGTAATTGCTGGGTGGGTACGGACCGACGAATTCGCTCTGAGGTGCCCGCCGCTCGAACGGAAGTGTGCAATCAGTGAGCTTAGTTCACGTCGCCGAAAAGCGCGTTCTCAAGCCAGTCATATCCCTCGAACACAAACATTTTCCCCCGATCCAAGGACCCAAAGGCCCCCCTGATGGCTTCCTCCCGATGGGGATCCCCAGCCAGGCGCTTCCGCAACTCAGCTAAAAACAAATCAAGCCACGGAACAAGCCTGTTCGCTCCTACTTTCGTCGGACCAGCATAGATCTCGCTCGGTTCGCCTTTCAGGGCAAGAACGAACAACAGGTATTCTCGAATGATCGCATTGCGGAACTCTGGGCTGACTTGTGCCGTGGAGTCCGCAATAAACCACACACAAAGGGACCAACGCTTGGCTAAATCCTGCGCGAGACGATCAGGAGCCTCAACCACCCAGCGGTCACCGTCCTCGGTCGCCCTTCGCAGCGCCATAGCAGATAACGCACGCAGATCGCTAGCGATCTCATATAACAGATATGCATAAGGTGTCGGGAACTCAAAATTGCTGAGTGGACTTCTCCAAACACTTTCATCGAAGTCAGACCTCTCCAACACGGCGCCGAAGATCTGCCAGAGGTCCGATATGTAAAAATCACCCTCTGCCCGCGCCGCAAGAGCGGACTGAATCGCTAGGACCTCTGTCTTGACCGCGAGGTAGATCGGACAGCCTGCTCGGCCGCTGATCCCCTGGCTAGCTTCATAGTCCCGACCGACCCCGTTGTACAAGTGATCGAGCTTGCCGCTCCGCAGCCCCTCCATCGCCGTGATGATGAGCGGGTAGTGAGCATTGGCTGCAACGTACCAATCGGGGTTCTCGAAAGTCATTTCGACCAACTCCCGTTCTGATTCCGAGTAAGCCAAATGTTCCACACCGCCCCACCTTGCGACCACGGCAGAAAGCAAGGGTGACGAGTCACAGCGTAGTAGTTCGCGAACGACCACTTCGACGGCGCTGAAACGGTTTTCGAGTGATTTCAACAACCTTAGGTCCGCTAGTAGTTCCAAATGAACCATAGAATGCGATTGGACCATTGCAGCCACCATGGCAGGACGAAACAATATGGTTGCCGCGGAAGGCGGGAGCTGCTCAAGGGCCGACCGATTTCTTCGAAGGATTCGTTCAACCTCATCGAATTCGCCTTCGCGAAGCGCCGTTTGGAAGATCTGCTCAACCCGCGCAATCCTTTTTCTCGTTAGCCTGGCCCCACGCCAAGAGATCCAGCCCCACACCGCCGCGCCGACTGGGATCAAAAATGCGCCAAAAGTGAGACAGTACTTGACGAGGGGCAGCGGCCATCCATACGGCGGAGTGACCCCCAAAGGGGCATCACGACAGATCAAAAGAACCACTGACGAGCCTACTGCAACAGGCAATAGCCACGGCGGGACAAACAGGAAAAGGGATTGACGTTGGACAGGGCGGGCAATGGCAAAAGCACCTACCAGAATGCCGACGAACGTCAGAAGGGCCTCGAGTGTCACCGTTTGTCCTCCATCCGTGACCTACGCAGGGTACATCACTCGTCCC